>Ga0209357_1000003_pt1 | contig 97276 bp, 80 predicted proteins | sample LauGreFBDMM110SD_2_FD_187573 | JGI IMG/M metagenome (GOLD analysis project Ga0209357, IMG submission 187573) | Freshwater lake microbial communities from Lake Michigan, USA - Fa13.BD.MM110.SD (SPAdes) (version 3) | ecosystem: Environmental > Aquatic > Freshwater > Lake | place: Lake Michigan... | reverse complement strand
TGCGCCTACGCCAGCATTGATATTTCCGCCAACAACATTGCCACTAGCACTCAAAGTTACAGCATTGACATTGGCAGCTTCAACGTTGCCGCTTGCACTAACACTTGCGCCAGAAATGGCAGCCACAGATATGATGTTACCACCAGTAATATTGCTGGTTACATTCAATGCTGATACCACATTCGAGCTCAGGCTCAAGCCAGCAGCGTTTAAGTTTCCTGCTATAATATTGCCACTAGCACTGACACTTGCACCTGAAATAGCAGCAATAGATATAATGTTGCCTGCTGTGGCATTGCCTGTGGCTGAAATCAATCCACCGGTCAATACATTGCCGCCAGTGACATTGCCGCTGGCGCTGACTGTGGCACCACTGACTTGACTGGTTGCTATGACGTTGTTGGCTGCTGCATTAGCTGTTCCAACACTGACTGATGTGGCATTGGATGATATGGTTTGCTCGCCCAGTTTGATAGTGTTGCCAGACAAATACAAGTCTTTCCAAACTGCTCCGGCTGCACCCAGGTCATAGGTGGCATTGGCACTGGGCACAAGATTGCCAGTGATGTTGCCTGTGATACTAAAATTATTGGTTTTCAACAACCCAGTGGTTTCAATATTGCCACCAGTGATATTGCCGCTGGCCGATACTGAAGCACCAGAAATTGCAGCTACAGATATGATATTGCCTGCTGTGGCATTGCCAGTCACATTCAGTGCAGATACAACATTGCCACTCAAGCTCAGGCCAGTGGCATTTAAATTACCTGCAATCACATTGCCTGTGGCACTCACAATACCTGTGTTGACATTGCCCGATTGTACATTGCCTGTGGCACTCACAATACCTGTGTTGACATTGCCCGATTGTACATTGCCTGTGGCACTGACCGAAGCAGCACTTACGGCTGCCGCAGTGATCAAGTTACCGCCCGTGATGTTACCAGTTACTGAAGCAAGACCTGTAACATATTGACCAGTATCTGCCACCACCAGCACATTTGCTACGCCATTCACTGAGGTAGCAACGTTGGCGTTGGCATAGACTCTTACGTTGCTGTTGCCGTTTTGAATGCTGGTAGCGTCAATACCGGTCAGCAGTGATCCATTACCAATATAGTAATTGGCAGAAATATTGGCTGTGGTAGTGATATTTGAAGTGGAATTCAACACTGACAAAACGTTTGAGCTCAAGCTCAAACCTGAGGCATTCAAATTGCCGCCTGTGACATTGCCGCTGACACTGACACTTGAGCCAGAAATTGCACCGCCAGTTATGATATTGCCGGCAGTGACATTGCCTGTGGCTGAAATCAATCCACCAGTTAATACGTTACCTCCGGTGATATTGCCACTAACTGAAACAAATTGTTTACTGGCAATTACTTGAATAGCACCATTGTTGTCTTTGTAGAACAAATTGCCATCGGTAAAGTTGATTGCCAATTCACCTAATGCCAACGTTGCACCAGTTGGTGCTGCTGCTACGTTACCAGAGCGTTTGATTAATATTGTATTTGCCATTTATTTCTTCCCATATCCTTTATTTATTTTAAGAAAATTCGCCGCCACTTACTGTTTGTCCATCATTTGTCATCAATACCCAGGCTGTCCAGGTGCCTGACCAATAAGCACGAGTCCACTGCATTTTTACATTGGTATTATCAATGGTGCCAGGGTAAAAGATTTGTTCAATAGCCATATTCATACTGTTTTTTACCTCTAACAAGCCCACAAAAACCTGACTGTCCAACGGTGTATTGGTGGTTCCAGCCCAACTTGTTCTATTTACCGTGTACACTCCCATTTGGGTGATATTGTCCCAATTATTGCCATCTGATCCGCGATCTACCAAGGTACTGGTCAAGCCAATGCCGTTGCCCACAAACGTGTCGGCCATGACATTGCCCACTGCAGAGATGACACCAAACACATTCAACCCATCATTGATCGCAATATAAGAAGAATCATCGCTGGCAATTGAGTTCACTGTGAGTGTACGGCCTGCAAGATTGTTACCAATAATGTCGCCCGCAGCAGTGATCATGCCCGAAGTTATGATATTACCGCCAATGACGTTGCCTAGCGCAGAAATTATGTTGTTGCTGATTATGTTGCCCAGCGCAGATATCACAGCGTTGCTGATGACATTGCCACCAAACATGTTGCCTGTAGCACTGAGCAGTCCAGTAATGTACGCCCCTGTGTCAGCAAACACTGCCACGTTTGACGTGCCGTTGATGGAAATGTTGGCATTGCCATTGGCTGTGCCAATGTTAGCTTCGCTGATGCCGTTGAAAATTTTGGTAGAAGTTAGGCTAACACCAGTTAATTGTGAGCCATTACCAATAAAGTAATTGCCGGACACATTGCCTGACGCACTCACAACACCAGTCACATAAGCGCCAGTGTTGGCAAATACTGCCACATTTGAAGTGCCGTTTATGGAAATATTGGCATTGCCATTGGCGGTGCCAATGTTGGATTCGCTGATGCCATTGAAAATTTTGCTAGGAGACAGACTTTGTCCGTTTACCAGGACAACGTTGCCTAAAATATAGTTACCAGTTATGTTGCCTGACGCACTGACTTCTCCGTTGACATAGGTGCCAGTGTTGGCAAACACAGCCACATTGCCTATGCCGCCTATGCCCACTGTGACGTTGCCGCCAGAACTTACCACATTTACATTGGATGATCCGTTGCTAATTGAAGTACCGGTGGCTGCACCGCCTGACAGTCCCACGATACCAATGTATCGATAACCCACAATGTATATGCTTTTACCTGTGACTCCACCAGCAATCACCGAGGGTATGTTTGCACCATTGAAGTTCAGTACACCGGCTTGATAATCAAAGAACCAGGTATCGTCGTTGCCTGAACCAGATTGAAACAGCTTGGTACCCACAGTCTGTGGATTGTTCACTCCAACATTGGCTGCGTACACTTGAATCAGGTAATTGTCACCAAACTGTGTGGGAATCCAGTTGGTTGAATTGGTCAACCAGGTTTGATTGTCAGGTGAGGTTAAATCTTCTGAGCATTCCACAGTGGGACTGTAGCCGCCACCGCCGCCATCTTTGTACACTTGTACTATGCCATTGGTGCTGGACGGAGGTGATGCGGGAATATCAGCACTTTGTGTCCAAATCAAATCACCACGATACAACAGTGGACTGGCAATGCTTTCGTTGTAGGCTTGTTTGGCGCCTGCACCTGTGGTACCTGCAGTTTTGGCCACGCCATAGCCCAGCTTCTTCCACAGATAATCAATTTGTTGTGATTCGTTGAATGTAGCAGACATTATGTAGCAAGTCCTATTGCAACAGAACCCAGTGTCTGGCCGCTGGATAATCCAATTCTGATCAAAATATTGTTGCCGGTGCTGTTGCTAGAATTCTGTGATCCCAGGGTCATTGTGTATCTCTGATTGCTTATGGCTGTATTTAACGGAATTATGTCTGCGCCGGTCAACGCACATCCATTGGTACCTGCTGGATTGCCGCCAGTGGCACTGTTGCCTGGTACACCTGCTCCATTGTATTGTTCGTAACCAGTGAGCCAACCGTTGAGTGTACTGGTGGGTCCTGGATAACCTGGTGTGGGCGATGAGAATCCACTCTTGTCTATAGTAGTGCCCGGAGCCGCAACCCAAAGTCCTGCAATGCCTGTGGTAGTGGTCAAGATGATGTCAAAGCTGGCCATGGTGGCTCTACGGAAAGCAAACGTAAAATACTGTATTCCCGAACGACCAGTGATTAGGTCTGGTCCCACTGGCAGGTAGCCTGTGCTAAAATCAGCAGAGTTAAAATGTTTCAATGTTCCCCAACGTACCACTGCTTCGTCGGTGCCGGTCATGGTCACTGCTCCAGACCAAGCATTGGCAGTGTAGAAATTGGTGCTGTTTGAAAACGCTGGTGTATTGCCTGACCCTATGCCTGAAATTCTAATTGCATTGTCTGTGTAAACTGATCCCAACCCTGAGGCCACTGCAATATTTGATTCATCAAACCCAGTGAGTGCTGTGCTGTAAACTTGTATTTTGGTGGGCAACTGTATGGTTGCGCTGGTGCCGTTGACATTGATGATGTTGGCTCCCAGGGTGGCCACTGTCTGTGCAGATCCGTTGATGCTGATGGCAAGATTGCCCAGGGTATAAGCAGATGCAATGCCCACATTGGCATTGGGTATTCCGCCGGTCAACATACTTGAAGCACCATCAATCTGTGCATAGGTCTTGGTTTGTGTGCTGATGATTGACCCAGTGGTGCTTTCATAATTGGTGCCTGACAGCACAGTCACTGGAGTTGATGTACTGCGGTATGTTTGTCCAGTGAGATTGCTCACTGCCAGACTGTTGATTGATATTGCTGGACTGCCTGTATTGTAGTAGGGCACACCAGAAATATATCTAAAAGTTCCTGCTGTGGTTTCGGTCATGGTCACACTGGCATTGCTGAGTGTGGGAGTGGCTGTCAAATTATCTTTGACAAAACCAGTGGCATTGGTATTGCCAGTGGTGGAATGTGACAGTTTGTAGTCGCTGTAGCCAGTGCTGAGACTGGCCAAGGACTTGCTGACAGATGCGCTGAATACTTTATAGAATCCAGTAGGATATGCGGTACTGATTACAGACCGTGCATCTGCGTCTTGAGATACCACTAGATTGGTAAATGTTCCTGTGTTGCTGGTACCCACGCTGAACGGTGTGTTTCCCGAAGCTGTGTTGTTGACCAAGGCTGTGAGTGTGCCTGTGGTTGAAGTGTTGGCTGCTGAGGCTGTGGTACTCACAACAGGTGTAGCACTCACATAACGTGTGACTGATGCTCCAGCACTGGGAATATTACCACCTGTATTGTCTGTGGCACCAGCGGCCAACAGTGGACTGGTACCTTCACTGGCAGTGCTCATGCTGATGGTCTTGGTGCTCAATGCTCCTGGTGCAGCAGGATTGGCAGCAATGGTAATGTAATTGGTACGTGTTTGTGTGTTGCTTTGAGCAGTAGTACCTGGAGTGCCATTCGCAGTCAAAGCCACGGTGTAACTACCGGTACTGGTATAGGTCTTGTTTACATTGGCAGTGTTGGAGATACCATTGGCAAAGGTGCTGTCACCAAAACTCCAGTTGTATAAATTGGCCAATTGGCTGGTATTCTGAAAGCTGAACTCAGCGCGATTGTTGCCGTTGTAGTCAGTGTAGATATAACCAGTCTGTGCAGTAGCGCCAGAAGCGTCGCTTTGTGTGTTGGCTGTGCCCAAGAAGTTGGCCCGCACTTCAGGCTCTACAGTGATTGTGACATTGCTGGCTTTGAATGGACTGGTGCTATAACCAGTGTACAACCAAAGATTTGCTGTGTAATTCACTGTGGTCCCAGCAGTTTGCTGTCCAGCACTCAACGCAAAAGTATGAGTGATGTTGGCCGCACCTGGGTTGCCGGCCAAGCCTGCTTGAATGTTGACGTTGCTGTTGGCAGTGCTGTCGCCCCATTGCCAGTTGTACAACTGTTGGGCTCCATACACAGCAGTGGTGCCTGGTGTGCCTGGTGTGTCATTTCTGAAACTGACCACACCACCACTGGTGGCAGCATAGTTGATCACATTCAGTGTGTTGGCAGTAAATGCTGGACTTTGTGGAGAATAAACTTTTACAAAACTGGTGCTGGACACTGTGCTGACATTGGCAGGGCCTGCAGTGTTGCTGGTGGCCGTGAGCACTATGCCATATCTACTGTCAGTGTTGGCCGAATTGTTGTACACATGTGATTGTGTGGTCCAGCCATTGGCAAAATTCACATTGGCAGATCCATCACCCCAATACAATTCAAAGTAATTGGCATACTGACTGGTGTTGCTGATTTGAGCACTAGTGCCTGTGTCAATACTAGCGTTGGCCACTGTGAACGCACTTACGGGTGTGGGTGTGTACAATGTGATGTAATTTGTAGCAGTGAAAGACGACACCGAACCTTTGGCACCATTAGCAATATTTCCGCCAAAAGTTCCATTTGTGTTGAAAGCAGTGTAGGTGACTGTGAACTGCCCGCCTGACACATTGCTGTAAGTCTTGGATGGGTTGGCACTGGTACTGGTAGTACCATCACCAAAATTCCAAAGATGACTGTTGACATTGCCAATGTAACTGCCTGTGAATGCCACTGTTGTTGGACTGGGGCCTGCCAGCGGGGTGCCACTCAAACTGGCTTGACCTACAAAGGTATTTTTGGCAATGTTCAGTGCCACCTGGTTCAGATCGTCAAGACCGTCTGTGACAAAAGTAGCAGTGGTCCATCCAGGATAGGCCACGTTGGTGGTCAAACTGCTGTCGCTGGGTGTGCCCAGTGGTATCAAATTACCAATCACATTGCCACTGACGTTGCCAGCTTGACTGTCAACATAGGCCTTGGTAGCAGCATCACTGTTTGCTACCGGATCTGCCAAATTGTTGATATTTTTGGCATTGACAGTTATATTGCCTGTGGGAGCTAAATTCAAATTACCGGTGCTGGTGATTGTTACCCCAGTGCCAACAATGTTGTTGGTGTTGACATTGCCGCCGGTGATGTTTCCTGCTGCTAGAATTTCACCAGTGACTGTTAACCCATCTTCTATGTTCACATAAGATGAATCGTCACTGGTAATGTTGTTAATTACAAGATTGACTGCTGATAAATTTCCGCCAGTGATGTTGCCTGTAGCTGAGATTACACCGGATACATATTGTCCAGTATTTGAAACTGTTATTACGTTTGATGTGCCACTTATAGATGTTGATACATTGCCATTGGCATAGACTTTTACGTTGCTGTTGCCATTTTGTATGGTTGTAGAGTCAATGCCGGTCAGTTGTGATCCGTTACCAATAAAGTAATTGGCAGTGACATTGCCACTTGCACTCACAACACCAGCAACATAGGCTCCAGTATTGGCAAATACCACTACGTTGCCAGAGCCGTTAACTCCAACAGTGATATTACCGCCTGAGCTGACCACAGTGACATTACTAGTACCATTGTTGATATTTGCTACGCTGGTAATAACCCCAGTCAGCAATGCACCATTACCAAAAATATAATTACCAGTGACATTGCCTACAGCTGATATCTGTCCGTTGGCAAGAACATTGACGTTGGCCGTGATATTTCCTGTGGTAGACATACCACCAGTGGAGAACACTGCCACATTGCTTGCAGCATTGACACTGACTGCGACATTGGCATTGGCACCGCCAATGCGTACATTGCTTTGACCATTTTCTATTGCGGCGCCTGCTGTGACCACAATGCCGGTTATGAAGGCACCGTTGCCGATGAAATAATTTCCTTGAACATTGGCTGCTGAAACAATATTACCAGCGGCTGTGACTATGCCTGCTGTGCGCACATTGCCAATTTGAGCATTGCCGGTTACACTGAGAGTACTCAACACACCCACATTGGATGCCACTATGCCTGTCAACAAGGAACCATTGCCAATGAAATAATTGCCACTGGTTATGTTTCCAGATGCTGTCAAACTGGTCAGTGTACCTACTGAAGTTATGTTTGGCTGTGCGGCATTTGATACTGTTTCAGCCACCCAGGCATTGTAGGCCAAGTTTGCAAATGACGCATTGGTGGCTGTGGCCACCGTACCCACAACATTGGCACCTGCTACTGAATATGCAACGTTGGCTATGTTGGCCACATTGGCGGTAATGGCAGATCCTGCTGTGGCGGCATAAGTGGCATTGGCCACAGTACCTTGAACATTGGCACCTGCTACTGAATATGCAACGTTGGCAATATTAGCAATGTTGGCAATATTGGCAGTGGCTACTGATCCAATTATGCCATTACCCCAGGCGGTGTAGGCCAAATTGGCAAATGACGCATTAGTGGCTGTGGCCACCGTACCCACAACATTGGCACCTGCTACTGAATATGCAACGTTGGCTATGTTGGCAGTGTTGGCTGTGGCAGCAGATCCTGCTGTGGCAGCATAAGTGGCGTTGGCCACTGTACCTTGAACATTGGCACCTGCTACTGAATATGCAACATTGGCTATGTTAGCAGTGTTGGCAGTGTTGGCAGTGCTTACCGGGCCAATTATGCCATTACCCCAGGCAGTGTAGGCCAAATTAGCAAATGACGCATTGTTGGCAGTGGCCACTGGGCCTACTACATTAGCGCCCGCCACTGAATATGCAACGTTGGCTATATTGGCTTGTGTGGCACGAGCTACCGTGCCGGTAACATTGGCACCAGTGATTGAAGTCAACTGACTGCCGTTACCTAAGAAATAATTGGCTGAAATATTGCCAGTATAGGTAGGCAAAAAAGCCGCCACATTGGCATTGCTGTAATTTCCAGTGCCGGTAATTCCAGTTAGAAATGCGCCGTTACCAAACACGTAGGTGCCACTAAGGTTACCATAACTCACAATGTCTGACGATGCTATTATTCTTTCTGTAGAAATAACATTGCCGGCAGTGATATTGCCTGTTGTGGACAGATTGCCAATGATTCTGCCAGTGAAACTGAGATTGCCGGCGGTGATATTGCCTATGCTGAGATTGCTGCCAGTGATATTGCCTGCAGCCGATATCACACCAGCAGTGAGTATGTTACCACCAGTCACATTGCCAGCAAATACTGGCGATGACGAAACACCAAATGTAACAGAATTTGCACTGCTGGATCCTGTGATAACAATGTTGTTACCAGGCGTCAGCGTCAACACGCCAGTGGCTGTGTTGGCCACAATAGCAACACCATTGGCTGATACAGTGCTGAAACTGTTGCTGGCTGAACCATTGGAATTGATGCCAGTCAAAAATGCACCGTTGCCAAACAAGTATCCAGCGTAAATACTGTCCCATTTCAGAGTGGGAGATCCTAGATCGTAAACTAGATTTAGACTAGGAACTACTGTGGCATTGGCTTGAATTAATCCAATGCCATCGGGCTTGAGTGTTAGATTTTGGTTGGTCTGCAGAGTGGTAATTGTGTTACCAACAATCTGCACATTGGACCCCACCGGACCGGCCGTGTAGATCTCCGTGAAGTTGTCATTTACCGCAGTAAACGCTTCACGTAATGGTTCACCGGTGCCGTCATTTGCATTTGCACCGGTGTTAATGATCTGCTGTGCCATAGGTAAATCTTGTCCTCTTAGGTGTATTTACCAATAACTGTAGCACTCGTATTGAGGTGAAAGTTAATTGAGATTGGCCCAAGCAGCGCCGGTGTAGCCTTGAAAATTGGTGCCTGACAGTATGAGCATGCCTGCTGCTGGAGAGACAATGGCACTGTCTCTTGCTGAGTTGCCAGCAAACACAGGCACACGCAAAAAACTACCGCCCACAACACAATTGCCTGTGGTTGAAATTGCAGCAGTGCTTAAAGTAATGCTGTCAGAGCTGTTGACTGTTTGTATGGTGAGGTTGCCACTGACACGCTGATATGTACTCATTTACAATTCCTTTGTGTTATTTATACGGTTCAAGAAGTCTTCCATGGTCATGTGAGCCATGTTTCTGATACCGCGCAGTTCGCCGTGGTCGGCTGTGGTCGAGCCCACCACACGAAAAAAGTTTGTGTTGGGAAAATCTCCAGTGACTGTGACAATTTGACGTTGCCAATTTCCTGTGTAGGTGGGGTTGGCAGAACTTTTTTTGTAGAATTCTGTATCTGCATACACATTGTTGAAATGTCCTGTGGCCGTGGGACCCATGTCAAATCCTATCAAGTACACAGCACGATGGTGATCCTGAGCTGCTGCTGCCACTGCAATGGGCCCAGAGCTGAATCCATGATACTGCGGCGGCACTGATTGGGCTCCAGAATCTGGTCTAGGTTTTCTTGTTAAAAATCGATTGTGTCGAGCATAGCCAGAATCTTGAATTCTGTCCGATATGGGACGATCAGTGCTGATCAACACTGTGGGAACAAATTCTCTGTACAAGGCATTGCAGCCATACGTTGAACCCAATTCTTTCAGTGTTTCTAGATTGACTCTCAGCCGGCTGCTGCCATTGCCCAGTACAAATGCTCTGCTCATAAAAAATCCTCCCTGTATGTATCAGGGAGGACTGGGTCACTTGCAAAATTAAGAAGTAACGTTGTCCACAATGGCTAGATCCAACAAATTTTGTTGCCCAGAGGCCACAGTGCCGGTGTTGGCAGCGGCTGTGGTTCCTGACTTGATCACTGTGCCTTCGTCAGTGAAAAAGTTGGTAGCATATCGTTTGTCTGCAATCACCGCGGTGGCTGCGTAAGTTGACCCACCAGTCCAATCCAGCAAGAATTTATTGGTAAGTTTACTGATTGTGGTGGCAGTTGAATCGCCTATGGTAAAAGTGATAGCCATGAGTCCAGCCCCAGGAGTGACGTCATTGTCCAGCACACACACTCCTACAGAATTAGCTGTGCCTGATCCTGCGCCGCCCACTGTTGTGGCAGTGAACACAGTGCCTACACCAAAGTTGCTGGGAGCGCCTGCTGCTGTCCAGGCAGTGTTGCCCACTGACACAATTTGATAAGCCTGACCAACCACAAATGATCCGTCGTTGACACCAGTGGCATCGCCCACTAGATACTTGTGACTGCCTTTTTGGCGGATGATATAGCCGGTGGCCACGCCAATACCTGTGCCATCTGGTGCGGCAATGTTCACAATGACATCAACCCTGGGATTGGTTGCTGAGGGTGCGTCAGTTGGACCTGCACCACCCACAACGCCTAGATATTGAGTGGTATTGAGTGTGTCAGCTGTGTTGACCACAGGTGCTGTTAGTGATCCAAAGTTAGGAAAGCCAAGATCCACACCAACGGCTGCGCCGCCATTGCCAGATCCTGTGCTTGATTTTTGTATTTTAAGAGGACGTCCCATTTTTGTTTCTCCTTAAAGAAGTCCGATCGGAGTTCTAGTCCGTACGCGGCGGGTAAAACCGCATAAAACGCAGAATTGCGTTGACTTGTATTTATAGATCTGTTAAAATAATTAACCACCCTGTCTTGACTGTAAATATATCATGAATTCATCAGAACTTATCGAACAAGGCAATCAACTCAGAGCTGACCGACAACCCGCAGCAGCTCTCCGATGTTATGCACAGGCATTTGTTGAAGATCCTGACTCAGCGTCGGCTTTCAACAACTACGGCAATGTGTTGCGTGAGATTGGTCAGCCGCAACGAGCCATACCATTTTTACAGCATGCATTGGTGTTGCAACCTGACAGTGCCACAGCACAATTCAATCTAGCAGTGAGTTATTTGATTCAGGGCGACTATGCTCGTGGTTGGCCAGCTTATGAATGCCGTTGGAATTATGAACACTTGGCTGGTACTCAACCACAGTATGTTCAGCCACGCTGGGCAGGTCAGGATCTCCGAGACAAAACTATCCTGGTCATAGGCGAACAAGGGCATGGAGACAATATTCAATTCATGAGATTTTTGTTCAACTTGCATGCTGCCGGGGCACGAGTGCTGTTCCAAGTCACTGATGGATTAATTCCCATGCTGTCAGGCAGCGATGTGGTCAATTGGGTAGGCAGGTACTCTGACACTCCGCCTGAGTTTGATTACTGGATTCCCATCATGAGTTTGCCTGGCGTATTGGGCATAACTGTAGAAAACTTGCCCAAGGTGGTGAGCTATTTGAATGCGCATCAAGATCTGTTTCAACAGTGGCAACAACGCCTGGGTCCAAAAAAACGCATGCGAGTGGGATTCTGCTGGAGTGGTCGAAAAGACAACTGGCTGAACACACACAAGGGCATGCCGTTTGAAAAAATGACAGAGTTGATAAAAAACAATCCCACATACGAATGGATCAACCTACAGGTAGATGCCAGTGCTGAAGAGGATGCTGTGCTGGCTGAACTGGGAGTCACCCGCTACCCTGGTACCATCAGCAGTTTTGCTGATACTGCGGCCTTGATTGCACACATGGACGTGGTCCTGAGCGTGGACACGTCAATTGCACACTTGAGCGCGGCTTTAGGACGGCCCACTTGGTTGATGTTGAACTGGTTTGCACCATGCTGGCGTTGGATGCTGAATCGCGATTCCAGCCCTTGGTACAGCAGCATGCGAATATTCCGACAACCTGCACAGGACGACTGGACCTCAGTCACCAAGAAGATAGAACAGTATCTAACTTGGTTCAAAGTTTAACGCTGTAACAGAACGGCCGCATTTGGAAATACCTGACGCCAATTGTTTTTTCTTTTTGTGTCCAATGCATCTAAATATGTTACACATTTAGCAATGTTATTTTTATAATTGTGCCAACTGAGGAAGCCGCTGTTTTCGTTAGTCCAGCACATGATGTCTGATGACATGTTTTTTGCAACCCAGTCAGACACCCGAGTATGTGTAGAATAATTCAACACAGTGACCACAGTGTTAAATGCAAATCTAATATTTGATGTGCAGTTATCTTGTAGCCATAAGATATTTTTTAATACTTTATTCCAATTGGCTGGATACCGTAAAAACTCAAATTGTTCTTCGATATCATCAATACTGAATACCAATTGTATATCATCAAACCTTGAACATTCATTTAAAAAGTTTTGAGTAGGCAATACTGTTCCATTTAGATGTATTAATACTGGTGTGTTGCTTTTGAGTTTTTTTAAAATTATCAAAGTTGATTTGTTCAATATTGGCTCGCCACCGCCGAACACAACAGATCTAGCGTCTAAAAAATTAAGATTATCTACTGCATCAATAATTGATTCAATCGGCCATTGCTTTTTTTGTTGTCCTATTTCGTGCTGCCATCGAGTACTTGCTGGTGCATCGCATGTAACACAGGCTAAATTGCATATATCACCAGTAAATATTGATATGTTGGATGGATTGTTAGAGTTACGGTCAATTCGAATCATGAAAATACTTAGCCAACAAAAAAGGGCCTTGCGGCCCTTTTTGTTCCTTCCCATCCCTGGGTTGGCATCTCTGATTAGGAGAATGAAAGGTTAGACACAGCAATCTCACCAACATAGTCACCAGCATTGCCGAAGCTAGATGCAGTGTTTGTCAGTTCGATGTAACCATAACGTGTCATGAATGACACGACTGGTTCAAATGTGCTTGGATCCAGCACCACGCCTGAAGACATCAATGGGATGTATGGGCAATAGAATGCTGGTGCGTCTGCTTCTGAAGAACCTTTGTAACCAACCAGTACTGATTGTGTGTCGCTGGCATAGCTGTCAACGAAAACACGCATAGAACCGTTCAATGTACCAACAAACTTGGTGTTGGTAGGTGCTTCAAATGTACCTTCTGTAGTGCGAGCAAACGCACTGGTTGTTGCACTTTGCAACACTGTCAGTGCAGCAGAGCTAACCACAGCGTAGTTACCAGCGCCACGACGTGTGCGTTGAGCAATCAAGTTGGCCACACGGTTAACCAACACAGCCAATGCAGCGTGTTCGTCACCAACGAATGTTGCTGTACCACTAACAGTAGCTTGGTTGTATGTGAACTCAGTAGCTGCCAGTGAGCGCAAGCTCAAGAGAATCTCTTGATCGATCTCAGCTGTAATCTCTTGAGCCAATGCTGCCATGATTTCTGCTTCAACGTCAATACCATGCATGGCTTGTGCGTCTTGTGCAGATTCAAATGTCCAGCGAGCCTGCAACTTACGTGTGCGAGCTTCAACAGCTTGTTTCAGGATCTGAACGCTAATTTGCTTACCGCCAGTGCCTTCCATGGTAGCTGTGTTGTTACCAGTGTAACCGGTAGCAGTGGTTGTGTTTTGTGGCACAGTAGAATATGCTTGAGCAATTTTGAATGGGCTCAATGCTTCTTCACCAGCTGACACGCTAGTAGCGGCTGCTGAATTGTCTGTCAGATTCTGGGCATAACGCACACGCAGGGTGTGAATTTGACCAACAGGACCTGTCATGGGCTGAACGCCTACCAACTCGTTAGCGATAACGGTAGGCATGACACGACGGATCACTGGCAGAATCACACGGTTAAGTGTGGCAATGTTGCCAGCAGCAGTTGAACCTGCTGATGCATTTTCTTTCAAATAGCGACGAGTATTTTCTAAGATAACTCCCATGCTATTGCGTCGAGTTCCATTAAGACCTTCTAACAGTGCCTCTTTGGTTTCACCCCAACGACTTTCTAATAGTTCTTGTGACATTTAAGTCTCCTTGTTAAGATTAAAGACCTGCCAGGCGCTTGAGGTCGATGACATTGCTGCGATCTTCCGACACACTGGAAACAGTAGTTTTATCACCAGTTACTGAGGTGACAGATTCTGCAATTACTTTACGGGCTTTCGCAGTTCTATCTTCCAACACTGCTGGTAGATACTTTTCAAAAGCATTTTTCAAACGGTTAGTTTGAACGCTTTCGAGTAAATTACGCATGACTTCTTGCTTTTCCCGGTTTAAGGGACGTAGCAATTCATCCATTGTGCTTTCACGCTCATTGGATTCTTTGATCATACGCAGTTCACGTTCTTTTGACTCCACCACGGCCTTTGCAGTACGGGTGATGTCAATTGCTTTACGCAATTTCTGATCTTTCTCAGCAATAACATCGTGTAGTTTACGGACTTCTGCCTTCTCATTCAAATGAGTGGCTCCGAACTCTGACGCATATGCTTCGAAGATTCTACGACCAAAATTGTTCTCACGAGCAATTTTGATATCTTCTTGTAACTGATTCAACTCAGCCTTTAGATGACGACTAACAGCTTGACTCATCTTCTCAGCAGATTCTTTTACAAATCGTGCCTTGAGTGACTCAAGTTTGCCACGTGCTTCACGTACCAGACGTACCTTTGTCTCTACGACATCGCGTTTGTCTTTAGCGAATTCTGTGATTTCACGTGCCAATGCTTGCACCACGAAGTTTTCAAGTTTTGCAACTCCTTCGCGATGCATTTTGCGGTCTTGGCGCAATTCGCCAATTTCTTCTGCAAGTTTAGAAACCATGAAGCCATTGAACTTCTGTGCGGATTCTTGCATCTTGTGTTGGAAACGAACGCGATCTTCCGTAAGTGCTTGCTTTTCAGCAGCCACTTGCGCAATTTCTGCGGCCAAACCTTCTGTTACCATCTTGTCTAGGGCTTCTACCATTACTGTCTTGTCATGCTCATAGCGTTGTGCAAACTCTTCTCTGAGTTCTCCACGTACCTGTTCACGAGCTTCGTTTAGTTTCGATTCCCAAGCTTCGTTGAGTTCTTGACTAACATCTTCGTTAATTAGGCCACTATCAAGCAAGGGTTTAATTGCATCAAACATGCCTGGTTCTCCTTAGATTTTGAGATCCCGAATGAGTCTTTTAACTTCATTCTTTAGGTATCTCTGTACTTTGTCGCCTTCGCCAGATTCCCGAGCCATCTCCATCAGCTTATGACCGTGCTTCATGTTCATGAGACCTTCATAAATTGCTGTTGGGTATGCATTGGGTGCGCTGGGTTGTGCAACCACATCTATAGTGACTATTTCAAAGTCACTTACATGTCCTGTTCTGTCGTCTACGTTGCCGCTGCCACGACTGCTGACGCCAAGTTTTACACCTGACGTGATCAGCGTTTTAATCAATTCTCCCATGGGAGTTGGCAGGATCTTCAACTTTCCACAACCAGCATGTCCGTCCATCCACATGCCTTCAACTGTGTGACACACACGATCTAAGTTGATTTTTAGATCATCTGGATGGTCCACTTCACCTAACACGGAATTACCGCTGTGGATCTGTTCGTTGATGGTTTCTACTGCCTTGATAATTTCGTGTCGGGGATAGATACGTTCATTTGCATTGCGCTTGTCGCCTTCAATGCAAATGCCTTTGAGGTAGAGATGCTTCTTACCAGACATATCAGCCTCTTCCAAGACTTGGATGTTGGCCTGGCTAAAAGTTAAATCTTCTCTTAGGTACGTAGATCGCATCTAATTAACCCTTTTTACCGCGTGGTAGTGGGCTGGTGTTGTTTTGACCTTCACTGCCGGCGCCCATTTTAGGCTTTGGTGCTGCTGAAGGCTTTTGTGTGCCTTGTGCAGGTGTGTTGCCAACTTTGCCAATCAAGTCTTTGGTGTTGTTGCTGTAGGCAGATGTGTCATGGTGTCCACCTTCGCCTGCACCAGTGTGTACTGGACGGCTGGCCATGCCTGCTTGTCCGCTGTTGGCTGCATAGGTAGACTTCTTGTTTACGCCGCCTTCTTCACTGGTCACTGGCTTTGGGGCTGCTTTTAAACTCACAGCTTCCATCATGCCTGGTTCCATTTCGTCGGTGTCGTCCATGTCAATGGCATCGCCGCCTTCGCCAGGACCAAATCCGTCACCGTCGCCCATGTCGTCACTGCCCATGAGGTCTTCAAACTCGGCCATCAACTGGTCCAGTTTGTCTTCCAAATTCATAATGTCGTCTTTGGTAGCTGGTTCACTGTCCATGCCCATGTCTTTTGAGTCCATGTCCATGTCTTTCATGTCCATGTCATCTTCCATATATCCGTGCATGCTTTCCATGTTATTGTCTTCGTCGCCTTCGGCTTCCATGTTCATGTCAGATTCCTCTTCCATTTCCACGTCGTCGATTAGGGAGTCAGCTTTGTCGCCGCCCATCATGCCCTCATCAAGGTCGTCGTCGGCTGATTCTTCCATGTCGTCAGCTTCGTCGAGATCTTCTTGGGCTTCTTCGGCCATGATATTTTCATAGATTTGACGACTTTTTTCCACCACAATGTCGTGGAAAAGTTCACGGGCTTTCGCCTCTTCGTCATTGATTACATATTCAATCAATTGTTCAAAACGGTTCATATGGGAAACTCCTATAGGTAAAGTGTATTGTTATTTACACACTAGGAGAAAAACACCAGGTTTATGCACTAAATACTAGGTATAAATGCCTAGTTTTGTTACAATACTGTTAAACTGGTGGAGCAGCAGGTGGTGCGTATTGTTTACGAACCAGTTTGAGTTTTTCCTTAAACTCGTAAGTTCTCACATCGTTCATTTTGCGCAGTTTGTTTAACTGACGCAGTGTGAGACGAGTCTTACGCAAGTCGCTGAGTTGCAACTGACTATTGTCTTGAGCAACATCCTGATAGGCATCAGGACTTTTATGAAAAAATTCGTTTAACAGCATGAGTGTATTTATACTGCACCAGGTGCAGGGGCAGCACCGCCCGGAGGAGCAGCAGGAGCAGTGCCTGGGCTCACAGGAGGTATGCCAGCGCCAGCAGGTTGCATGCCAGCAACTTCTTCGCCTGTTTGCACGTCTGCTTCCAGACCGCCTGGTGTGATACCAATGCTACGCAGGTCTTGTCCTGCATTGGTGGCCAGTTCAGGTTCGTCGCGTTCTTCACGCCACATTTCTTCGTTTTCAGAAATTTCTTCTTCTGTCAGACCCAGATAACGCTGCAACAAGAAACGCTTGCTCATGTAGGGCAAGGGTTCCAGCTGTGTGAATGCAGTGATACGTGTGGTATCCAGTTCACTTTGACGGTAGCTGGCAAAGTTTTGAGGTGCATTAAACTTCAAATTAAACAGGCTGGAGTCTATGTTGAACCCGCGCCATTTCATAAACATCTTGAATTCATCGTCTAATTTTTGCACAATCAGTGCTTGCAGTCGCTCACAGTACTGGTTGAATCGGTACTCTTGAATCAGTGCTGTGCCCACTTTGCCGTCACTCATGGCACGATCTGAGTCGTCTGGGCCTGTGGGCAAGTAACTGGATGGCACACGCAGACCACGAGCCATCTTGTTGTTGAAGTATTTCAAGTCATCAATTTCGCCTAGATTCTGCCCGCCTGGCAGTGTTTCTACTGAGCTGCCGCGCCCGTCCTGACCCTGGGGAAAGAAGTAGTCTTCGTTGGTGCTGAGTGGGTTGTATGACGCATCCATCATGTTCTGACCACCACCGGTCATGGTAGGAATTCTGCGCTGGTACATTTCGTTTTTCACACGCTCCACAAAGGCCATGGCCAGGTGTGATGGCATGTTGCCCACGTCAATCTTGAAAATTCTGCGCTCAGGAGCACGACTCACCCGATAGATCAAGATGGCATCTTCCAGCAATTCTTTTTGCTTGAACACCTTGTAGATCTGTTCTAAGATGCTGCGTCCAAATGGCCAGAACACATCCAGTCCTTCGTTCAGGCTGATGTGTACCACGTGCTTGGCATCCAGGCACACTTCGTTCATGGCAGTCATGAATCTTGAATTGCCCACACCGCCCCCGGTGCCGCCATTGGGCATGGTGTAGTTGGCGTTGCCCGATATGGTACCGGTCACGGGATTGGTCATGTAGTCTGTGGTGGTCTTGGCTGCCACAGTCATGTTTTGAAAATTGGGGTTGATGTCACGAATCACATACTGCTCAGGACGTTTGCCTTCTGATTCATTCACAATCACCCGACCTACCTTACTCATGTCCACCCAGTACATTTCAAATGTTTCTGGATCACGCACAAACACCTGATCGCCGTACTTGATGGTGTTGCGGAACAGTTTGAAAATTCTTTGATCCAGTTTGTTCAGTTTGATCCATTGTTGCAGTTGTTTCTTGATGATTGACACTTCGTTGTCAGTGGGCTTGTCTACATAATCAACCACAAACGGCGTGCCGTTTTGCTCGTTCATCTGTGTGGAGAACTCAGCTATGATGTCAAGACAGGCATTAATTTCACTATCCATGTCCATGTTTTCGTACTGATTGTAGCGTTCAACTCGGTTGGGATGACCTGAGTAAACTTCGGGCAGTCTTGATGCATAGTTGCGAAACACAAAGTCAGCTGGCATGCCGGTGTCTGAGCCGTCATTTTTGGTATAGCCAGGCAAGCCATATTGATTCCGACCTGATATGGGACTCATCACACCTGAGGTGTCTGCTATCTTGAAATATTTGCGCCAACCGGGTTGTTTGTTATCTGCCATGGTGTATTATTTACCGTTAGTTTTGTGCTGCCTGCAACAACCTGTCACTGGTGGAAATCATTTGTCGTTGTCCTCGCACAAAATCCTGCATCAACTGCACCAGTTCTTGATTGTTGTTTTCGGGAGTTCGTCCCTGCAACTGTGTGGTAATTTCAGATACCAATTGTTTCAGTTGACCGCCAATGTTTTCTTTGAAGTCTTGTGCCAGTTCGGCTGTGTTTTCTTTGTCCATGTCCGGTATTGGCATGAGGTTGGCCAAAGTATCTGATTTTATAGTCACCGGTACAGCACCATCCTTGACCGGCATTGCAGGCATTAATTTTGACAAACTTTCTGCATTCATGTTTACTGGCACTGAACCATTCTTGACTGGAACATTGGGCAATAAACTTGCCAGACCTTCTACAAAACCTTCCATACTCATGGCCACTGGTACTGAACCATTTTTTAGTGGTATCACTGCTTCAGTGCCATGCAGGGTCATGGGGTACCCAGACTTAGGCCCGTCAAATATGCCTCCATCCCGGGCTTGTTGGAACATGGCCAATTCTTCTTGGCGTCGGTTGATTAGTCCTTTGGATACTTCCAGTTCGCCAGTCTTGTTATTTGCTGCTTTGTTGTATTCTAGTATCTTTGCTGCAATTTCTTCGTTGCTTCGGGTACCCTTGTCGGTGAGTCTGTTTATTGCGCCGACGCCAGCATTATAGCTGAAAGAAGTCAGCGCATCAACTTGTCCTTGATTCCAGTTGTAACCGTTCTTTTTTCCAAATGTAATTACAGTAGACACTGCATTTTGTAAAAAAGCAGTCATACGTGACATGGCTGTGGATTCATCGACGGTTTCTCTTGGTCCAGGATCATTTCTATCTCCGGTGGGAGACAGAGCTTTGGTGCCATACCCATTGGTCCATTGTCGGCTGTCCCAAAATGCAGTTGGTGTAAAGCGCTCAGTGCTTTTGATATATTTCAGCAAACGATCACTGTAAGTAGTAACCGGTTGTGCCGATGTTGGCTGTGTTGGCTGTGCTGATTGTGCTGGAGCCGGTGTGCCACTGGTGTATGGTATATTCACTGGTGCTGCTGCAGGTGCCGCTGGTGCTGCTGCAGGTGCCGCTGGTGCTGCTCCGCCTACAGATGCTGGTGCTGCAGAAGGTGCTGGAGTCGTTGCTCCGCCTACAGATGCTGGTGCTACCGCAGGTGCTGCTCCGCCTCCAGTTGGCTTTGCCGCAGGTGCCGCTGGTGCTGCTCCGCCTGGTCTATTAGATTCTATGCGTTTTTTGAGTACTTCAGCTTCTTTTTCAAGTTCTTTAGTGCGTTTGATTATTGTTTCGTTGACTCTTTCTAGAGACTCAATGGTGGCCTTGTCTCTAGTTTTGTCAAGTTTAGACATTTGATCAGTGTTGGCTTTGAGCATTTCTTGCTGACTGGTCAGCTGCTGATTGACATTGCCTAGCGCAGTCGTATCCCTCCCTCGTGCCTGACGCTGTAATACTGCTTGAGAGTCTGGACGTTCTCCGCCCATGCCTGACCGATACTGTGCTCGCAAACTGTTTCGAACTGCTGTGTCTTCGGCCTTTTTTGCATCAGCATCTTTTTTTCTAGCTTCTGCCAGCACAGCTTCTCGTTGTGCTAACGCCAACTTAGCAGCCTCGGCTGTTCGACCTTGTTCTGCCACAATGACCTGAAGTCTACGTTGTTCTGCCATTGTCTCTGACAGACGCAGGCGCAATTTGTCAGCGTCTTCTTGGGCTTTTTTACGCTCTTGTTCGGTGCCAGCTGCGGCAACCTTGGATGTGGCCTCGCGCTCCTTTTTTTGCAAGAGTTCTACTTCACGATTGATACCAGCTGACCCGCCAGCACCTTGCAACTGATTCTTGGCCTTGTCAGCTTGCCTCTGTGCTGTGCGTTCGGCCTCCACTGCTGCTTCAGCTTGTTTAACGGCCGCTGCTGAGGCAGCACGTTCTGCTTCAGCACGATCAACTTCTTTTTTGGCTGCTGTTTCGTCGGCTGCTAGTTTTTGTTGTTTTTCGTTTGGTTGTGCGCCCGCGGCCAATTTGTACAAGGCATCAGCTGCTGCCGCTGCTGCTGTGGCCATGCTGTTGACGGCTTTTACCGAAAGGTCAATGGCCAAGTCTGCTGTTCGTTGTGTGTCCAGCATGGCCTGGCGTTGTTTGACCGCAGTGTCGGCCTGTGTGCGTGTGCGTTCGTCCTCGCCGGCCAGTTGTAGTGCAGTTTGTTCTCTGGCTTCCTCAAAGATCTTGGCCAACTTAGCACCGCCGTCACCGGCTAATTCGAAGGCTCGTCTGACCTCGTTGTATACCACAAAACTCTTGCTGTCACCAGCAAAGGCATACAATGATTGTAGGCCTTTGGTAGTCTCAGCAGTGGTATCTACCATGCCGCTAAAGGCCTGTTCCAACTGCTTTTGATCTTGTATTTGATTTGATGTGATCATACTGATCAATTTCAAAGCGTCGCCACCACTACTGCGCAACACTGCTGCTGCTTCGTCACTGTCAGGTATGCCGTTGACCAAGTCAGTCATGCCCTTTTGAAACTGTGGGCCCAGTTTGCCAGCAGCCTGCATCACAAATGTCAATTGATCAGCTGCTTGGCCTTGATTGTTGGCTCGCATCATGTCCACTGTGGCAGCAAACCTGGCATTGCGCATGGCCTCGTCCAGGGCCTTTTCTTGTGCTTTTCGTGAGATTCCAGTGACCTTGGTCAAGGCATCTTGTTCAGCAATGTACTTGGCGGCTGCTGCTGCGGTGGCTTCATAGCCCTGTGCCTGCAGTTTGCCACCATTGCCCAGTCGTGTCTGCACCTTGATATAGCCCATGACAGCTTCGTTCTGTGCTTCCTGGTTCAGACCCAGTGACTCCAATTGCACACGAAATGGTTTGGCCGCATCCACCACGTTTTGCATGGCCTGTGCACCTTTGTAAACTGATCCCCCAAACAAGGCCAGATCCTCAGAGTTTTCTGAAAACTGCTGTATCATTTGATCAGCTTCTTCAAAACTCAAGCCCATTTTGTACAGAGACTGGCCCATTTCTGTTGTGCCGCCGGCTGCCACAGCGCCGGCTGCTGACATCTTCTGATAGGTGTTGAACAAGGCATCGCCTTGCACGGCCAGCAGTTTTTGTGCTTCTGCTGTGGATTTGATAAAGAACTTGGTCGCAAAGGCCAAAGCGCCAATAAACGCTTTTACTACCGGACCACCCGGAATCATGGCCTGCAACACTGTGGCTGCTGAATCAGCTGCGCTGGCCATGCCGTCCACGGCACTATTGTAAGCAGTGGCGCCTTTTGCGCCTTTGTACGTAGCTGATGCCATTTGGCTGGCTGCGTCACCTAGAGCCTTGGGTGCTGCTCTCACAGCGTTACTGAATCCTTTGACTCCAACCTCTGCGTCTCGCAAGGCATCTGCTGTGGAACTGGTCAGTTGACCGTAGCGTTCCATTTCAAAATTGATCTGTTGCAGCAATTCTGGTGATAGTTGATTTTGATCTGCCATATTTTTAGCCCATAAGTAGTTTTATATTTATAGGTAGATTATGAACATTTCTAACAACCCGCTGAAACAATTCTTTAGACAACCTGCCATCTATTTGCGACTGCCCAGCAATGGAGATTTTTGGCCCAGCAACAGCCTGGTCATGCCAGAAAATCGAGAAATTCCAGTGTACCCCATGACTGCCATTGACGAAATAACCTATCGCACACCTGATGCCTTGTTCAATGGTCAGGCCACTGTGAATGTGATCCAAAGTTGTATACCAGCCATACGCGATGCCTGGTGTGTGCCTGCTGTGGATCTCAATGCCATCTTGGTGGCCATACGCATTGCCAGCTTTGGCCACGAAATGGAAATCTCCACTTCATGCACCGGTTGCGGGGAACCAACCGATTACGGCCTGGATCTGCGCAGTGTGCTGGATCGACAACGCTCGCCTGACTACAACAAAGCAGTAGATCATGGTGATCTGGAAATCATGTTCCAACCCATGTCTTATCGTCAACAGAGTGAGACCAACAATCGTCAGTTTGAAGAGCAGCGAATCCTGCAGATGTTGCCCAATTCAGACATGCCCGATCAGGAAAAAACCCAGCAGTTGACCAAGGTCATGAAAACCATTACCGAAATCACCGTGGATGTGATCAAACACAGCATTGCAGCCATACGCACACCCAATGGCATGGTCACAGACACAGATCACATTGCTGAATTTTTGATCAACTGTGATCGTAGGTTGTTTTCTATCATAAGAGATCATATCATAGAGCTAAAAATTGGCACAGAACTGGCACCATTGACTGTGAAATGCAACAGTTGTGAGCATGAATATCAACAGCCATTGACCCTGGACATGACAAGTTTTTTCGCACCCGCCTCCTGAATTCTACAATTGAAGAAATAAACAGCATGGTGGATCAAATGGAAAAAGAAGCCAACATGATCCGTCAGGAGGCCATGAAACAAAGTTGGTACATGCGTGGTGGATTGAGTTACGAGCAGGCTCTGCAACTCAGTCACAGTGAGCGCACAATGATAAACGAACTGGTCAAAGAAAACCTTGAAACAACCAAAAAATCTGGATTACCTTTCTTCTGATGGACCGACACACTGTAACTGATGACATACTGAAATGGAGCGAGAACTTTGTGGAAGTTCCACATCCTGGCCTGGGTGGCTGGCCGCCTTGTCCGTTTGCACGTCAGGCCAGACTGAATCGCACAGTGCAGGTGTTGATTGGTACAGATCCTTACTTGGATTTGAGAAATAGATCACGCTGGGGCATGGGCACTCACGAAGTTGTGATATACGCTTATGATCCTGCGGAATGGCCGTACCAGCGTTTTCACACAGCCATACAAGATGCCAATCGAGAATTTTTGTTGCATCAGGACATACTGGCCCTGGAAGACCATCCAGACTCAGTGGAAGATGTCAACGGTGTGATCATGAATCAAGGCCAGTATGCTCTGGTGCTGGTACAAAGTCTTTCAAAACTAAACACGGCTGCCCGACAAATGGGTGCCAAAGGATTTTATCATGCCTGGCCTGATGAGTACTTGACTGGACTATTTGAGCACAGGACAGATCCAAGATGAGTGGATATCAATTTGCCAGAATTGACTTGAGCCAGACCAACTACAGTGTCACTGTGGACTGTGAGGTATTGACCACTCCAGATATTGCTGCACTGAATGAGATCTATCGATCTTACTGCGTTTACAAAAAATTTGCAAGTGTCATGCCCATATTTGACAGTCGTTATACTGACCCCATGACCGATGTATTAGGCTACTACGATGAAAACAAACTAGTGGCATTCAGTCTGATTCGACGCTACGATCAACATCATGCTTTATGCGATCAATTTGCCTGGACCTATCACAAGCCACAACTGAGACTGGGTATAGAAACAATGAAAACAGAGTGTGCCATGTACAAGGCACGGGGATTCCGATACCTGTATCTTGAACAAGCGCACTCATACAAATCTCAAATAGATGGCTTTGAAATACTAGGGCCGCTGGACTAACACTCTTGTGGTGCAGTACCGTTGCCCATACTGATCAGATGAGGTCGTATGTCAGGATGTTGTTGATCAATCCACCACTGCCAGGCCTGCCAACTGATCAGCTCACAAGGTAGATTCATCAGCTGTCGCATGCGACTGTAGGCCGCAGCAAATCGATCAGGATTCATCAATTCTCCAAATTCCACATCAATCACTCGATCATGGAAAAATTTGGATTTTTGAATTTTGTATCTCTGTGGACCCACTGTGCCCACTGTGCCATGATTTTTGTAGACAGTGAGCCATTCAGCCACAGAAAATTCATAACTATTGGCTGGCATCAAACGTATGACTGTTGCAGCTGGACAATTTGTAGTCAGGTATTCTATCTGTCGATCCTGATAGGCATGATTGGTAAACAAAAGATTTTGATAGCTGTTGCACCGATCGTATGACATAAACAAGTTTACTTGGTTGTAAAAATCTGCGTCTAGTTCAAACTTTGGACGCTGTATGTAGGTGGTGTTGATGATTTTTTGATCCAGGGTGCGTATCACAGCCATGCCACTCGAGTCAAGTCCTAGAAATTTCAATCCTGAACGTTCGTAGTGCATGCGCAGAAGTGCGCCAAGATAATCACCGCCACAACCGCCCGGATATACAATCCAGGTCATGGGCCAGGTGGAATCAAATTGTTTCCACTCATTGTTTTCTAAACTTGAATCAAAATACATTGTAAATACTATTTATTGGAGTAATCATGGATTTATACACAATTTGGGCAGACAAAGAAGGCGACATTTCAGACCTAGAATGGGTGAATGGAATGAAAAGTTTCTTTGATCATTTGATTGAAGAAGGCAAAATGGAAACCTACAGAATCACAAGATGCAAAATGGGATTCCGTAGCATTGCAGACATGCCAGAATGGATGATACTCATGGAATTCCGTGACATGGGTCAAATGGACTTGGCGTTCCGACGTGTTGCCCCACTCAAAGGCGATCTAGAAGTCAAGCACAAAAGCTTCAATCAGTTTGTGTCAGGAAATATACAACATGCATTGTTTAGGGATTGGCCAGATACCAACCTAGACGATTAAAGATCTCTAACGAGATCTGTTGATTTCACTTCGTTCATCAACTGTTTGTCTTCTAAGTATCATCTAGATACTGTGGTCATAATTCACCGTATGCACGGTGAATTGTCTGCATCATCTGAGTGACCGCAGTCATCTATTGTAATGAGATTGTTGTTTCCAACACGGAGGCGGTTGACCGGTACCCCCTACTCAAGCTTCACATATCAACGGAACCCTAGTGACCCGACAATAAATCCAAGTCCTATAAGCAGGGGTTGCTTTTTCTCATTGCCCCAACCATTTGCTGCCTTAAGTTAACAGTTGCCTTTGACACCCAAGTCCAGACCGGGTATTGCACCGTTCTTCAATGGGGTTGGGCCATAGCACCCAACACAGAGTCGTGATTAAATTTTGTTTATGATGTGTGAGCCATGCACACGTACTTGTATATGGCCGTTGTAATAATCTGTTGATTCCAACACTTGCCTTGCAAACTGTTCTCGTGCCTCAATGTATGAACATTCAGACTTGCTTTTGCAATAGTAAAGTATTTCTCTGGAGAAGTTTTCGGTGCCTAGTGTGATTACGTCTGCGGTCAATTCTGGGCTTGACCCATAGTACTCACGCCAATCTGAATCGATCTTTGTGCGTATCTTCTTCCGCTTTTTGATGCCGTTCTTTTGTGTTACTGTCTTTTGTGTAGTTTTTGAAAATTTTGCTAGTTTTTTGCCTATGTACTTGCGTCCAGAAAGATTATTTGTAATTAGATAAACAAATCCCACACATTCTTCGGGTAAGGTCTCAACTGGGGTGTCTTGATATCGCCATGTCATGTGAGTTTGGGGGAATTTGCCTTTCGTGCTATAGTTATGCCTGTGTGGTGTTGTATAAAATTTTATGTTAGATCAATGTCTGTGTTGTAACTGGTGAACCCATTTTCTTTGACCACACGCAGAATGTTCTCCACACGTCCAGCCAGTTCATCTCTATGACTCACCAACCAGATTGACTTGTTGCGTTCACGAGTCATCTTCTTTAGCAGTGCCAGTGCATTCTCCACACCCTGTGTGTCCAGGCCTGAATCAATCATCTCGTCAATGAACAAGATGTTGATAGGATGATACAAACTTTCCCATACGTCTCGGAATGCCCAACTCATGCTCAAGATCAATCTGTTGCGTTCACCACGACTCAAGTTGTCAAAGTCCAATTCACGACCCAACTCTTCAATACTAACACTCAAATCGTTTTGGAACTTCACTGTGTGTGGCAATCCAATACGATCCAAGTAGTGTGTGAGTCGTGTGTTCAGGTAGCTCAAGTTTTGATCAATGATTTTCTTGCGAACAAAACTATCCTTGCTGGTCAGCAGTTTGAGCAAAAACTCTTGATGGTCTTGTATCCTGGTCAGCTCGTTGATCCGGTTGTAGTCTACTGTCTGCAGGGCCTGTTGTTGCATGTCTTCAATCTGTTCGCTGTAGGGATCAGTTTCGGCATGCTTGCTGGTGATCTGTTGTAGCAAGTTGTTGACTTGCGCAGAGTGTTTGACGGCCTGTGCTTCTGTGTCATAGTGGGTAGCAGGCTGTAAGCCCAATTCCACAGCCACATAACCTACCAGTTGTTCAGCGTAAGGATCAGTTTCTGCTGCCTTGTCTGTGATCTTTTGCAGGATGTTTTCTAGCTCACTGCTGTGACGAATGGCCTCAGCTTCGGTTTTGTAGTGTGTTGTTGGCCTGATGCCCAATTCGCCTAATGCTTTCAGTGCATCAGTATTTTCCATCCACTGGCCGTTGGTGGCCAAGTACTGCAATGCAGATTCTTGTAGCAGTTTACGCTTGGCCTCCAGCACAGTTTCGTGAGCACCGTCGTGAAACTCTTGACCGCAGGCATAACACTTGTGTGCTTCCAGTTCAGAAATCTCTGCTTTTAGTTTTTCAACTGTCTTTTGTTCTTTGTTCTCGTCGGCCACACAACGAGCAATGAGTCGTTCAAGTTCGGCAATATCTTTGGACTTTTGATTGTACGTGGCTAGATCTTGGTGTGCTTGCAGTTCTGCCCCAATGTCAATATGACTGAGTTGGTTATAACTGGCTTGCAAGGCAGTGATTTCCTTGGCTTGTGTTTGTTGCCAGGCAGTTTGGTATGCCAGCAATCGACCATGTGCATCTGCTTGTTTCTTGCGCTCAGTCCATAGTGCAAGATCTTTGTGTGCCAACAACTCTGCTTCGATGTTGACTCGAGCCAAGTCATCATATTGACCCACAAGATATGCTAGATCACTGTTGTATTTCTTTTGCCACAGTACTTGTCGTCGGCGCAGGCTTTCTATTTGTTCTTCAATGCGCTTGTTGGCTTCTTGCACAGCACGTACTCTAAACTCTTCGGCTGTGATCGAATCTTTGGTCACTTTGTTGAGTTCTTTGATACGATCCGCACGTTCACTCAACACAGTGATACCCAACAACTGCTCGATAATGGTGCGTTGTTCGTTGGCTTTCAGGCTCAGGAATGGTTCTGTGTAGGTGTTCAGGGCCAAGATGTGCTTGAACATGTCGTGACTCATGCCAAACACACGCTCAATAGCATCCTGTGTTTCTCTGCTGTCGCCTTGTGCATCATCTGTGGCAGTGAGTTGTTCGCTGTCCACATAGAAACGCAACACATTGGGTTTGCGTCCACGTTCAATCTTGTAAGTTTTACCATTGACATCAAAGTCAAGACTGACTATCATGCCCTTGGCATTGGTTTTGTTTACCAAGTTGTCCTTGCGAATGTTGCTCAATGCTTGCCCATACATGGCATAACTTAGGGCATTGATGATTGTGGTCTTGCCGGTGCCGTTGCGAGATCCGTCACCGCCCAGATCCAAGTTCTCGCCCAGCACCAAGGTCAAGTCTTGACGATCAAAGTCGATACCTTGTGTGGCCGCACCCACACTCATAAAGTTTTTAACAGTTAAATTTTTAAATCGTATCATTGGTGATTTTGATCCTTGACTTGTCGGATATAGTCTTGATAGTTTTTGTTTGTATGATTATGCAGTCTTTTGTAATACAAGTCAATGACTATTTTTGCTGCACCAAAAGCAAACCATCCAGGATAAACGGCATGAGCCAAACTGATAAAACCTGCCCAGATCAATTGGAATCCTGCTGACACTGCCCAGATAAAATGTGATCTATAGGTCTCGTTGCTGTCGTGTAAATGTTGATGTTTGCTCATATGTCTGTTCGAAAAATGTTTCTAACAACTTCGTGATCCAACTTGATTCCTGACAAACACTCTTCAAACACTAAATGTTTGGCTGAGTCAATGCAAACCTGACTACTGTACTTGTTGCAAATTATCAAATTCAAATGTCTCACAGTGTGATCTAAATCAGACTGATCCCAAACTGCTAGATACAGCTTTTCTCTATCTCTGTCTACTACAATTTGTGCATGTATGTCTTGACTTTTTGCTAACTCAAGTAACCAAAAAAGATCAACCTTAACATCGTTTATTCTTACAAGGTCGTTCCTGCCAAGATGTGTAAAGCTGTTACCGTGCCTCTGAAAAGTATCTTGCATCACAATAGACGTTCCGTAATCGTTAAGATTGACCAACAACTGATTTTGATCGTTAAAGTCAAAACTATAAAAATTATCAGCTAATTCAAATGTTTTATGATCAAAATTAGTCTGACCAGTATGCATCACATTGGTAAACAATGGTCCGCTGGTTTCATTGCAACCAAAAACACTTACAATTTTTATTGTGCCACATTGATTGATCAATGACTGCCAGTCAGGATTGATGTAGGAAAGAATGTAGATTGTTAAGTTGTTGAATTTGTAATTTTGAGAAACAGCCTGTTTCAAAAAGTTTTCAGCCATATGCACGTAGGGAAACTGTACATGATTGATATCATGATCAACACAGTACCTGACCAAACTTTCCATATATTTGTCAGATTCTAGATTAAAAACAAAATGTCCTTGACAAGTGTCTGACATCAATGCTGGTATAAAATACGTAACTAAACTGCTGCCATGATGCAAATTTCTAATATGCAAAACATTACCGTTGAATTTAAATAAGTTATTGTTTCGTTGACTTACATTGAATAAAAATCTATGTGTATGATTGACTTTTTTTGGTTTGTCAGTTGTGCCAGAACTGGTGCATAGTAGCAAATCTAAGTCTGGACTGATGGTAGATCTGGTAGGATTGTTCCACCACCCGCTGCTGTTGGTTTGATAGCTGTCCCAAATATGCCAATATTCAGTCTGTCGACTATGAGCACTGTAATAGTTGTGTTTTTCGAGTTGTAACATTTTGCCAGACAAAAATAAATCCAATGGAAAAAAACTATCTGATTGTAATTTATTATCTGACGGTATAATAGACTGGTTTGAAATGTCTAACACCACTAGTTTCAATCCTAATTCAGCAGCAGCTATCAATGCACTAAAATAGTATATGTCAGTCAGTGGGAATCCTAGCCCAATGTGATTTCCAGCCTTTAATTTATTTTTTTCAACAAATACTATTTTCCAATGATCAACAAATTCAGTCAGCAAAGATCGATCATGCCAAATTTTGTCTTGATCATTGAATAATCTAAAATTTTTCGAAATTGAGTCAAGAGAAATAATCATAGGTCTCTGTATATTTTTAGTAACAATTTGTTGTCGTAGAACTCAGACTCGATGTTGGTAAGTTGGTCCACAACAATTTGATCCACTGACTCAAACTTAACATCTCCTGGTGCCATATCTTCATCAACGCCCGCAGCCTTGTTTGGAATCAAGGACATTTCACGGAGTTTGTGAGTCTTGATAAATGTTTCTTTGATGAAGTTGGCTTCTTCGTAGCTGATCTCAATGTCTAGATTAACACGCACATGCATCTTGGGTTTAAGAAGTGTTTCGGCGTTGTCGATGAGATTAGCCAACCCGTACACGCGGTACGTTGGTTGATCAGGCCAGGCATGAAACTCCGGCTCTTGACCCCACTCCAACGTCATCATGCCACGCTCATCGTCACCGGCATCGGCATAGTTGTGCGGGAAACAGTTGCCAATGTAGGTGATATTTCGTTTGGTCTGGCGTTTGTGAAAGTGTCCGGTAAACACATGTTCAAAATTCGCAAAGTCTTCTCTGCGAACTTCACCATGATCCGGCATCTCTACCATGGCATTCATGAGATAACCGGGCAGTTCAAAGTGCCCAAACATGTATCGGCCTTTCAGTTTGGGTATGCGTTTATGATCGTCGCCACATAACCAAGGGGCAATAACCACGTTGCCACTAGAGAACCAATCGTTACATATGACCACATTCGGAAGATGTTTAGCCCACTCCACGCTTTGTATATCACGTTTATCGCGATAATATAGATCGTGGTTGCCAGGGACAAAGTAAACAGTATCAAAATTTGCATTCATGTGCTCCAGTGCTTGTAGGCTGTAATTCAGAGTAACAATGTTTAGGCTGGCTCTGTTGTTGTGCCAGTCACCCAGGAACAAACAGGTTTCGCAGCCCTCTTGCTTGGCCTTGGCAGTGGCCCATTTGACAAAATTCAAACAATCATCGTTGTGTGTTTGACTATTGCTTTTGAGACCAAAATGTATGTCAGTAAAGACCGCAGCTTTTTTGAATAAATTCATATGGTGTAGAGTAGTTTGCTCAAGTGTACACTATTTGTGGGGAAGATGTCAAGCTCATGACACTGTATTTCATACCCTAAATTTCTAAGCTGCCATTGAATCCAGCTCTCACTGGCAAGCGGCAACAATTGGTCAGACCAATCAAATTCAAAATTATCTACAACCGAGTCAACAATATTTTTACACAGTTTATCTTGATTTTTAAATTTCTGCAATTGTAAATTTTTTTCGTGATATGGTAACAAATCACTCACTGGTCTGACAAAGTTAAAATTTAAAGTTTGCTGTAGTCGATTGATGACTGATTCAAAATCATACAACAAATCTTTTACAAGTATGTTGTGTGATCTTGGATGATTCCACGAATCTAAATGATACCATTCGACTTGATCATACCAAGCCGGCATTAGGTAAAAACTCAGAAACTCTCGACGAATCCAGGTGGGAATTTCATCAATGGGTATGTCAGCAACTGCCCAATTGGAGTAAATCTCCGAAGAATCTATTTCTGTAAAAAATTGATGCTTCCACCAGTCATCCCAAATTTTTGTAAGATAATTATTGACAGTCAACAGCACTGAATTCTTGTCTGGATACAAATAAATGATGTCATTTACTGAATTTAAAATTTCATTTAAATTTTTTGTAATTGACTCAGTTTTGCAAATTTTAGGATGCAATCGGACGAACTGGGCACCTGTGGAAAATGTTTGTTGCCAATCTCTAAGATTGGCCAATTTGTGATCTTTGTCAAGAAATCCATGACTACTTCCGGTGCTAGTGAATGGATCAATGATCGGTCGACTAGAGCACAGTGAAGTCAAACTCCATTCAAGATATGTACCATAAGATCCGGCATTATAAATTATGGGAATGGTTGATGTCATTCTTCATAAGTTGTAGTAACCGGACCGCTCATGGCAGCCATGCCAGCTTTGCCAGAGTTCTGGCGAGTCCATGATGGGTTCAGCCCGTTCATCTCTAAGATGTCATCACGGATGTTTTGATTTTTCTTTTCAATGTTCAGGATGCGAGTAAAGCTGTTGGTGATGGCAGCAGTGTAATAGGCAAAAGGATTCTGCGATTTTGATTCGTCAAATTGCAGTCCAATTTGGCTGAGCTGTAGTAGTGCCTGTCCGCGCATTTCTTCATTATAGGTGTAGCCGCGCCAGTTTGATCTGGTGGCATAGCGTTCACACAGTTTCATAAACATTGTGGCCAGTTTGCGTGTCATGTTGCCATGGTCCTTGCAGAACTCGCCAGAGTCCACGTCACCCTGCCAATGGCTCTTGCCTATCAGCACAGGAGTTTTGTTTTCATCCAGGCGGTAATGCCAAAACGGGGGAAAGTTCACACGCATGTGTGTGGGATTGTGTACCACGTCTTCAATCAAGCCTGCCAGCGGATCTTCCGTTGCATCATCCAGGTCCAGGATATCTTGAATCTTTTTCTTCTTGGTGGCAGTTTTGGGCACTTTCTTGGGTGCCATGGGTATGTGTTCCCAGGTCATGACACGAAAAACCACTTCTGTATTGGGTATTTTTTTGGGGTCAATCACTTCGCCTGTTTCACGTTTGTGACGGTCAGCACGATTACGACGTGCTTCGGCTACGGTTTTTTGATTGATTTTGTCCACACTTGGTAGAATCATGTCAAATTGATGATCAGTTGTACTGTCTCGGAATGAGCAGTAGGTGTTTTTGCTGAGATGTATTTCTTTCAAAATGTCGCGGTTGTTAAGGTAGTTGACCTTGGCCGCAGATTTGGCAATAAGTGTCATGCATGGGTCTCCAGATATGTACTTATTGTAGCATATCTACAACAGTTGTCAACCTGTTCTTAAACTACATGGTTTTTGATTTGGGTAAATAAGGTATAGGAACATACATATGGCCACCACAGACTTTCCAGCTGAACAAAATTCTGCAATAGATCCAGGGTTGCCACAACCGCCTGTGCCAGAAACTGTTGAATCTCGCAGCCCAGACCCCCAACCTGGCTTTGGTGATGGCTCTGCAGAAGACCTGGCCTTGTTCCCCACAATTGCACCTACTGCGGTGACATCAGGAACTGGCTTTGGTGATGGCTCTGCAGAAGACCTGGCCTTGTTCCCCACACTCTCTCCTGAAGCCGTGGACCCTAACCAAAGTGCTGCAGAAACTGCAAGACTGGCTCGTAATGCTGCCACTGCTGCCACAGCAGAAAACAATGCACTAGCAGCCGCCGGTAATGCACTCAAGCAACAGGCACAAGAACAACGCACACTGCAACAACGATACAAGCAGCCCGGCAATCAAGACTGGCGTGTGCGCTTGGTCCTGGCTGAAGGTGCCACTTATCTCTACAAAGATTCCACAAACCAGTTGTTGAAACCCTTGGCCAACAGCAACGGTGTAATTTTTCCTTACACGCCTTCAATAGCAACTTCCTACGTGGCCAACTACGACAAATATGATCTAGTACACAGCAATTATCGTGGGTATTTTTACAAAAACAGTGCAGTAAACGATGTCAACATCACAGGCATATTCACAGCACAAGACACAGCCGAAGCACAGTATCTCCTGGCAGTGATACATTTTTTCCGCAGTGCTACCAAGATGTTCTATGGCAAAGATCAAGAACGCGGTGCACCTCCGCCTTTGGTGTATCTGGTGGGTTATGGAGAATGGCAATTTGCCGGCCATCCTTGTTTGATCACCAACTTCAACTATAACTTGCCATCGGACGTGGATTACATCCGTGCCAGTTATCCCAACAACTATGGCATCAACCTGTTGAATCGTCAGAACCCCACATCCACCTCCAGCAGTTCTCAAGGCTCGGTGATCACACGCTTGCTCAATGCTGGGTTGACCAAGGGTGCAGTACCACAGTTGACCACACCCAATCCCAGTGCCACCGGAACCGGCACTGTCAACAACACACAACGACCCACTTATGTGCCCACCAAAATGGAAATTGCCATCACACTCTTGCCGATTAACACTCGCAGTCAGGTCAGTCAACAGTTCAGCGTGAAAGAATTTGCCAATGGCAACTTGCTCAAAGGAGGATTCTGGTAATGGCCACCTATGACACCACCAGTCCCTATTACAACACATCTTATGTGCAGTTTTATCTTGGACCCATGGTCAATCGCCCTATACCCAAGGAAGACGATGACCTTTCGTTTGTGATCAACTCAACCTATCAGTATCGTCCAGATCTCCTGGCCTATGATCTCTATAGTTCAGCAGCTCTGTGGTGGGTGTTTTATCAACGCAACCCCAACACACTCACAGCACCGCCCTTGGACTTTACTGTGGGCACCAGAATATACCTGCCCAAAATTGGCACATTGAAATCTGTGTTGGGATTCTAACCCATGGCCACAACAGCACAGATCGAACAAGAATTATCCACACTCCGGGCAACCCTGGGACAGCTTGAAGCTGCCAGGGCTGCCGTCAATCGAGAAATTGGGACACTAACTGCAGAGAAAGATGAGTTAACTGCTGCTGCTCGTAAACAATATCAAGGCGGCGACCAAGCTGGTGCAGCGGCATTGCGAGCTCAAGCGGCTCAGCTCGAAGCAAAGATTGGAAACTTGTACAGTAGTCCAGCATTTGCCAACTTAGACGCCGCTGAAAGCAAAATTAGAAGTCTTGAATCTCAGCTATATCAAGTAAAACAAAAAGAAGAGTTTGATGCAAAGCAAAACCCGCCAACTGCTTCCGCGGCCCAGACTGCACAAGATGATGCTGCCAAAGGCCCTACTCGGGCACCTGAGTCAACTATAAATGCCGAAGGGCGCATTCAGCCAGTGTCCACTGCCACTGCACCTACCAATGCTGATGTGCCAGCCACCACTGACACCGGCGGAGGCGACACTGGTACCAATGCACCTGTCAGAACCCTAAATCAAACACAAGCAACTTCGGGACAGGTCGAACAAGGCCAAGGGCCTACATCAGCCACAAATTCTCTCAACCCCAATGCCGCTACTTCGGCACCGTTTATTGGTCCAGGAGATGATGATGCATCAGTTTACTCAACCACTCCTCCCAGTGGTGGGCCAGTCAATGGAGATGTCAGTGTCAATGCAGCGTTTGAAAAAATAACTGCTCAGCCCAATCGTCTGGATCAGTATGCCAGCAGCGCCTGGTCAGCATCAGTGTATCTCCTGACCACTGACCAATACAAGCAGTTGTTGAACAGCAAAAAGAAAAGCATCAATGGCTATCAACTGCTGTTTCAAAGTGCCGGTGCTCCCAACAATGTGGGTGGTGCTCAAGGCAGTGCACCGGCTGCCGGTGCACCTGATGCCGGTAGAAGTCCTTTTTTCCCCAATGACTTTTACATAGACAGTGTGACCATTGACAACAAGTTGCCAGGAAAAGCCACCCGCGCCGCGCACCTGGTGACTGATTTGAAGTTCACAGTGATTGAGCCCTTGGGCATCACCTTGCTGGACCGCCTGTATGCTGCGGTACAAGATTTTGCACCCAAGAATGCAGCAGGTGCTGTGAACTACACAGCCTGCCAGTATCTCATGGTGTTGAGATTCTACGGCTACGACGAAAATGGCAACCTCATAGGAGGAGCATCCAGCAGCAACACCGGTGTCACAAACAACACCACTGTGATAGAAAAATTTATTCCTTTTCTCATAGCCAAGATGAATTGGAGTGTGGGATCAAAACTAGTGCAATATGATTTTGAAGCTAACCCAGTGGCACAGATGATTGGCCAAGGTGTGGCCCGCGGTACCATACCGGCTGACATACAGATATCCAACAGCACTGTGGGACAACTGCTGAGCGGTATCTCAGGCACTGGATATGGCGACGGCTCAGCTGAAGATCTGGCCTTGTTTGGCAGTACTGCACCCACCAATCCCAACGCTGTGGCCAATTTGGAAGCGTCTCACAATGCCCTGGTGGCCGCAGCGGCTGCTCAGAAAAACAATGGTGGCACCACCGGCGCTCCTCCCAAAGCAAGCTCTGCCCCCACAACCAAATTTGCTGCCAGTCAAGGACTCATGGCTTTTATGAATCAGTTTCAGAAACAACTGGTCAGCGATGGTATATTCACCTATGCTGACAGCTACAACATTGTGTTTGCGTCGGGTACTGAAGAAATTAGAGATGCCAGTATTGCACCTCCAGATTCGGGACCCAAAGACAAGTCAGGTACCAACTCTGCAGCGCCTGCCACAGTAGACCCACAAAATTTATTGGCTGGCAAAACCAGTGTGAATTCCACAATTCGTAGATTTGCTCTCACAGCCGGACAACAACTGGTGCAGGCCATTGAACTGGCCATTCGCAACAGCACTTATATCTACAACCAAGCTCTTACGGTGGTCGACGCCGACACAGGCCTCACACAGGCCAATCAGGACAAGTTCAACAAGCCAGTGAACTGGTTCAAAATTACCATGGAAGCCCGACCCAAAGACTATGATCGCAAACGCAATGATTATGCCTACGACATAACATTTGTGATCAGTAAATATCTCCTGCAAGATTTTGACAGCAGATATTTTCCAGCCACCCCTTACCGCGGTGTACACAAAAGCTATCCCTATTGGTTCACCGGGCAAAATACTTCAGTGATAGATTACACTGCAAGTTTCAATCATCTTTACACTCTCACAGTGAGTGGCAGTTCCAAAGACGACGGAGCCGCCGACAGAATTAAAAGAAATTTTACCAGCAGCCAGCAACAAATTTCTAAAATTACATATTCGCCCAGAAGTCAGGAAAGTGATGCAGGAGCACCCATTGCACCTGGCGGCAGCGCCAATGAAGTGCCGGCCAGTGCCGCCGAATATCTTTACAATCCGTCAGGTGTGGGCGAAGCCCAATTGAGAATTGTGGGTGATCCTGCCTGGATACAGCAAGGCAGTTTGTTTGCTGGAGTCAATCCTGTGGAATTCAACTACAGACCGTTTTTGAGTGATGGCACTATAAATTTTGATTCTCAACAGGTCATGTATGAAGTGGTATGGCAACGACCCGAAGACTTTGATCTACAGTCAGGTCTGGCCGATCCATATTCTCGCACTCAAAAAATCACTGGTGATCGACAACCTATTCAAAGCTATGTGTACTTGGCCACACAATGCACCAGCGAATTCCGTGGCGGCAAGTTTGAACAAGTTCTACACGGTAAATTCTATCCGTTCTACACTGGCAACAACAAAGCACCCACTGCACCAACACCGGCTGTTGGCACTGGCTTTGGTGATGGCTCTGCAGAAGACCTGGCCTTGTTCCCCACAATTGCACCCACAGGCACACGCAATCCCGGTGGTCTGGCCAAACGTGGATTGCAAGCAGCCCCATCACGACTGAGTGGCCAGAATCCCTTGGCAGCTCCTGAAAACCCATTTTCAGCCGCAGGTGCACTGAGTGGCACCGGTTTCGGTGATGGCTCTGCAGAAGACCTGGCCTTGTTCCCCACTATTCCGCCCACAGCAGTCACCAGTGGCGGCGCTGTGGTTGGTGCCGGTCCGGCAATTGCCGGTGCAGTCAACAATGCAGCCAATGCCTTGCGTGGACTAAACGTGCCCTTGAAAATTCCCAATGCTGACAACATAGGTGATATAACTACAGCAGCTGGTCAAATTATGGCCAAAGAATTTTAAGGAACACACATGGTAGACAATATTCAACGCAGTCGAGGAAGACCAGTCAATTACAAATTGGATCGTGGTGGGGTTCCTGCTGAAGGAGGTCCGTTCCTGGGTATAGTGATGAACAATGTGGATCCCACACGCAGTGGATCTCTATGGGTGTATATTGAAACATTTGGTGCTGGCAACATGCAAGACGATAACAAGTGGGTCAAAGTTCGGTACATGCCCAGTTTCTTTGGCAGTACCCCGCTGCCCAACAGCAAAGGCGTGAATGATAAAGTAGGGACATATCCAGGCAATCAAAACAGTTATGGCATGTGGTTCACCCCGCCTGACATTGGCGTGACTGTGATGTGTATCTTTGTGAATGGCCGTAGAGATCAAGGATTTTATATTGGGGTAGTGCCTGAAGAAGGGCTGGGTCACATGGTGCCAGGCATAGCTGCGTCTTCAGAGTTTGACACTGGAAATCAAAATCAAGCCGCGTATTCCAAAGGTGCTGGCCGACTACCCGTGACAGAAATCAACACACTAAACCAAGACATTTTTAACAACCCAAAATTTTATGCACAAAAAAAACCAGTGCAAAGCTACGTGTCAGCAGTGTTGTTTCAACAGGGACTGTTGAAAGATTTTGAACGTGGCACCATCAGCAGCAGCAGTCAACGAGAAAGCCCCAGTTCAGTGTTTGGTGTGTCAACACCAGGACGAGCTGTCTATCAAGGCGGCATGACACCCGAAGACATTCGACAGCGTGTGAATGGCAGTGAAGTTCGTGGTGATCAAGCTGCGGTCATTGGTCGAGTGGGTGGACACAGTCTAGTCATGGACGACGGTGACATCAGCAGTGCCAATCAGATGATGCGACTGAGAACCACCAATGGGCATCAGATTACCATGAGTGATTCAGGCAATTTTTTGTACATAATTCATGCCAACGGACAAACTTGGATCGAACTCGGAGCACAAGGTACTGTGGATGTGTTCAGCACCAACAGCATAAATCTGCGCAGCCAGGGCGACATCAACCTGCATGCTGACCGAGATATCAACATGTATGCTGGTCGTAACTTCAAGGCCAAGAGTGAAAAAACCATGCAACTGGAAAGCATGACCGACATTGTGATGGATGCACAAACCAACATCACAATCTACAGCAAAGCCACAATTGGAGTCAAATGTGATGGCACATTGACTTTGAACAGTGCTGGAGGATCATGGGGTGCAGGGTCTGACCTGCGTTTGCAAGCCGGTGGCATTGATTTGAATGGCCCAGCAGCTGACCGAGTGACCACTCCCAATCCCATCACAAAAACTCTGCTGGACGACACTGCTTTTTCTACCAGCACAGGATGGGTGGTAAAACCAAAAGATCTGACCAGCATAGTGAGTCGAGCCCCCACACATGAGCCTTATCCTTATCACAATCTTGGTGTGGATGCCAAAATCAAATTTGAAGAGGGCAAGCCTACCCCGCCACCCGGAGCACCTGTTGTGCCGGCCGGCACAACATTCAAAGCATTATGAGCTCATTTACCTTTGATCTCAGCAGTCTCAGTGGGGTCACCGGATCGGTGGCATCATTTGAGACTGGACTAAGTGCCAATACCCCCAATGACAAACTGACATATTCTGGTCAAGATCCCATAGTATGGGACAGAGTCAACAACGAACGTCTTCGCAGGGGACTGGATCCGTTGCCTGGCACAAGACCGGTGGATGATGGAAAAACTTATGGAGCCCAACGAGGCGCACCACCGGCCAGCACTGCACCAAACAGACCCTTGACCGAAGCTGAAAAAGCTCAGGCCGCTGCTGTAGCAAAACAGTTTGGATTGCCGGATCCTGTGGCAGTATCAAAAACATTTGAAGTCACCTGCCCACCAGGTACCACACGTGAACAAGCATTTGCAATTTTTAAACAACAGGCCGACGCCGGCGGGCTTGCTGGATTTTCTCCAGGCGATATTCTCAGCTCAGAAACACAGGCCGCTGATGGTTTGCCAGGTGCCTTGGCTCAGGTGGGACAGGGACTGTCAGGAATAACCGGAGCCTTTGGAGCAAACATACCCGGAGCACCGGGAGCAATTGGATCATTGAGTCAAATAGATGCGCTGGCCAAAGGCGGGCTGCCGAACATGCCCGGTGTCAATGCTGTGACGTCGGGAGGAATCCCGTCAACCAGGAGTATTGCAGCCGGCGCTGTGGCTGCGGTAGGCGGTGCATTGAGTTCAAAAGTTTCGACCAATCCCATTGGCCTTGCTGATTTTGCCAAACAAGCACCGGCATTGACCGGCATTGGCAGCATGAGTTTGCCAGACGTGACGGCAGTGTTGGCTCAAGCCAAGAAAAATGTGGGGCAAAGCAGCACTGCCATTAGCAACAGTCTGGGAGCAGGTGAATTTGGACTGAATGTGAGCCAACTGGAGTCTGCTGGCATAGTCAAGCCAGGCACCAACAGTTTGATCACAGCTGGCAGTTCTCTTACTGATGTGCTCAAAAGTCCAGCAGTGTTCACCGGCAAAGGCGGCATCAACAACTTGGATAATTTTTTAGCATCATCTCCTGCACAATCTCAAACCATGCAAGGTCTAATGAACAAGGGTCTAAACAATCTTTCTTCCCTGGGCGTGCCCACAGACAAATTGACAGCTCAAGGCGCAGGTGCACTGGGACTAGGCTCAGCTATGGCAGCAGGCAATTTTGGCGAATTTACAAACCTCATTAAAGGCGCTCCTATACCTGCTGCAAGCAAGGCCAAATTTGACAAAGATTTTGCAGACGCTGCTGCGGCCATCTCCTTGGGCGAAACAAAAATCCCTGCAGAATTCAAAGCCGAAATTGTGCCAGAAGTTTCAGGGGACACAGTGAATCGTGACACAGTGACTGGCGCACTCACAAGAATGCTTGGTGATGCCAAAATTCCCGTACCAAATTTTTCATCACTGGAAAGTGGATTGTACGCAAAAACCAAAGATGAAGACTTGATTTATACCGGTCGAGACAGCATAGTTTGGGACCGAAGCAATGCTGAACGTTTGCGTCGTGGCCTGCCTGGCTTGGCTGAAATAGGATATCCGCGCCCGCCTGACGATGCAATACCTGCTCGCAAGCCGTTTGGGCGATAATCAGGCACCATAAATATCAGCATGGCACAAACATTCATTGGATTTAACACACAGAATCAATATAAAAAATTCACACTCACTGGATTTGAACTGATCAAACGTGATCTGTTGAATGCATTTAACATACGACAGGGCCAGTTGCCAGGTCGTCCAGGGTATGGTACCATCTTGTGGGATTATCTGTTTGAGCCGCAGGTGGAACAAGTACAAACCAATATCACCAACGAAGTGCAACGAGTGGCTGGAGGAGATCCTAGAGTTTTTATTTCAGACATACAGGTCAGCCCTCAACTGAATGGCATTTTAATAGAAATTGAACTCACAGTGGTGCCCAGTACTAATGCAGAAAGACTAGCTATATTTTTTGACCTTCAGCAACGCAACGCCAGTTACGTATAACTACGCCGTTTTTTCTGTCCATAAATAAAACACAGGCACTGGAACCATGGCAACCACAACTAGACAAACAGCAATTTTTGGCGTTGAAGATTGGAAACAAATCTATCAAACCTATCGTGAAGCAGATTTTCAAAGCTATGATTTTGAAACCTTGCGAAAAAGTTTTGTTGACTATCTACGTTTGTACTATCCAGAAACTTTCAACGACTATATTGAAAGTTCCGAATACATTGCTTTACTAGACGTTATTGCGTTCATGGGACAGGCTCTGGCTTTTCGCACAGACCTTAACACCAGAGAAAATTACATAGACACAGCCGAACGCAGGGATTCTGTAGTGCGCTTGGCCAATCTGGTAAGTTACACAGCCAAGCGCAACACTGCTGCACAAGGATTGTTGAAAGTTTTCAGCGTGGTCACCACAGAAAATGTGGTGGATTACAATGGTGTAAATCTAAGCAATGTCACAGTAGACTGGGCTGATCCTACCAATCCTGACTGGCAAGAACAATTCACAGCCATCATAAATGCCAGTTTGGTAGACACACAGCGTGTGGGACGCCCGGGCAATCGTCAAAACATACTGAGCGTGAGAACTGATGAATACAGCATTAATCTTGTGCCTGGATATCTTCCGGTGATTCCGTATTCGGCCACTGTGGATGGAATCAACATGCCATTCGAAGCCATCACATCAACCAGTGTTGGCGAAAATTATTTGTATGAACCCTCGCCCCGGCCCAATGTGCCATTTAATATACTATTTCGCAATGATCAATTGGGATTTCAATCTGCCAACACAGGATACTTTTTTTCATTCAAACAAGGTGTTTTACAAAACCAAGATTTTAACTTGGCCGAACGCACAGCCAATCGCACAGTGGATATCAATGTTGAGGGAGTCAACAATGAAGATCGTTGGTTGTTTCAGCTAGACAACACCGGTACCGTCAGCAAAGAGTGGACCTATGTTGAAAATATCTATGCTGCTGCGGCTGAACAACTGGCCACGCAACTACGACCCATCTACACTGTGACTTCTCGCACCAACGATCAAATCACCATGGTATTTGGAGATGGAGTATTCTCAGAGATACCTGTGGGCACATTCCGTGCATATGTCAGAGCCTCCAATGGACTGCAATACATTATCAATCCTGAAGAAATGCAATCAGTCACACTGCCCATCAGTTATGTTGATCGCAACGGCAATCTGCAGACCATTACATTCACCTGCGGTATCACACAACCAGTCAGCAACAGTCAGGCACGTGAACCCATTGATGAAATCAAACAGCGAGCACCTGCTGGTTACTACACACAAAATCGCATGGTCAATGGCGAAGATTACAATTTGTTTCCCTACACCAAATACAACAGCATTGTAAAAAGCAAAGCACTGAATCGTGCCAGCATAGGCACCAGTCGTTATCTTGACCTTGTGGACAATACCGGCAAATACAGTTCAACCAACACATTTGCGTCTGATGGTGCGCTGTGGGAACAATTAATATTGCCAACCATATTGTTTTCCTGGATCAATCGCAATGAAATTGCTGATGTGATTACCAATCAAGTGTCCCCAGGCATTGCCAACACCACCATGCGACAGTTTTATTATGCCAACTTTCCTAGAGAGTCTGTGAATACCGGTACCACTGCTCTGAGCACCTGGAATCAAAGCACCACACTGACCAACGAAACCACTGGCTATTTTAAAAATGCCGCAGGTGCTGCTGTCCCTGTGGGCCAAGTGTTGAATTTCAACAACAATCCATTTTATTTTGTGGCAGTGGGCAGCTTGATCAAGTTTGTGCCACCCACTGGATATTATTTTGACAGCAACAACAGACTGGCTGTTGGCACACCCACTCGAGCCGACGAACGACTGGAAATCTGGGCCAGCCCTCTCAACATTGTGGGCGACGGATACAACAACGGTCTTGGCAATTTTACTTCAGGAATTGGACCAATCACTCTCAACAATTTTGTGCCCACTGGTGCCATTGTTGACACTGTGATTCCGCTGTTTGTAACAGACTTGCCATTGAGTTTTCAACAACAAATGATTGAACAGATTTTACTGTATCGTAATTTTGGCATTGGCTACGACAGCACAGGCACCATAACTGGCACACCCTACAGCTGGTATTTGATCACTCAACAAAATCTTGACGCATACACTGGCAGCAGTCACCCGGCTACCTGGAGCCAACAGTATGCTGGCAACGCATCAGGACACAATCTTGACGCCAGTTGGCTGGTACAATTTGTGGTGCAAAATCAAAACTACACTATTACTCTTCGGGGATTGGAATACAATTTTGGCAGTGTTTTACAAACCAGATTTTTTTACTACGACGGCGGAAAAATTTATGATAGTAGAACAGGCACAGTGATCAGTGACTTTATCAATGTGTTGGCAGTCAACACGCAACCCAATTCAACCGATCACTTGTATGGCGATATCTACATGACCATCAAAGGTCAGCCAGTGGAAAGCGATGGGTATGTGGACGATTTTCAGGTGCTGGTAGGCTATCGAGACAGTGACCTGGATGGGGTTCCTGACAATCCTGATTTCTTTGAAGAAATTGTAGGGCCTGTTCCGGCCACACCTACTGCAAATTCTCCCCGAGTGTTTTTGCAACAAACAGTGGATTTTGACAATTTGCAAAGATATCTGCTGGTAGAACCTGGCACGGTCAACGACAGTTATGCCACCTATGACGATATTGAATTAGAAAAGTTATCCTGGAGCCCAGGACAAATATTTTATGCCTACAGTCAAGATACATTTTGGTTGCTGAGCATCAGTATCAATGGTTCTAGAACGCTGGTGCAACAGTCGGGTTGGATTGCCAGATCAGGACGTCAGGCCTTGTATTTTCAGTATCGTCACAATGCACCATTGACTGCAAGAATTGATCCGGGCACCACCAACATCATTGACATCTATGTGGTAACCCTGGCCTACTACACTGCCTATCAAAATTGGATAAAAGACACTACCAACACTGTGACTGAACCAGCCCGCCCCACCATTGACGAATTGTCCACTGCCTATCAAGGACTACAAGATTACAAAATGCTCAGCGACAACATTGTGCTTAACTCAGTGACTTTCAAACCTCTGTTTGGTGCCAAGGCCGCTGCGGAACTACGTGCTACCATCAAGGTAATTCGCGCACAAAATTCCACAGCCAGCACCAGTGAAATCAAAAGTTCAGTAATAGCTGCCATGAACACTTATTTTAGTATTGACAAATGGAATTTTGGAGACACATTTTATTTCTCAGAGTTGGCCGGATACCTGCATCGAACTCTTGGTACCATTATAAGTTCAGTGGTATTGGTTCCGTTGGACCAACAAAAAAGTTTTGGTGATTTGTACGAAATACGTAGTGAGCCCAATGAAATTTTTGCCAACGGTGCTACCATTGCTAACATTGATGTAATTGAAGCATTGACCAGTACCAATCTGCGTACTGCGCCAGGCAGTGGAGTAATTTAATGGCCACAGTACGTAGTGTAGATTTTTTACCTGAAATATTTCAAACTGACGCCAACAAGCAATTTCTTTCGGCCACACTGGATCAGTTGATTCAGGAACCGCAATTCAAAAAGACTCAAGGCTTTATTGGACGTACTGTGGGCCCAGGTGTCAACCCCAATGACAAATATGTTATAGAACCCACTCGTACTCGGGCCGATTACCAACTGGAACCCACAGTGATCAGCCTTGATCCTGCAGCAACCACTACGGTGAAAAATGCCATTACCTATCCAGGTATAAATGATGCCATTGCCTTGCAAGGTGGCTATGGCGACAATCCAGATCGACTGTACACCAGCGAATTCTACAGCTGGGATCCATTTGTGGATTTTGATACTTTTGTAAATTTCAGTCAATATTTTTGGTTGCCATATGGACCAGATGCGGTGGACGTGGCTGTCACTGCAATACCTGCCACCGATGACTTTGTGGTCAATCGTGACAATGGTGTGTACACATTTTCTGGCATCAGCGCAGATAATCCCACACTAAATCTTGTTCGAGGCGGCAGTTACACATTTCAAGTTGCACAAAACACCAAAGAAACTGTGAATTATCGTGTGCGCAACAACAACAACACATCGTACAGCATTGACTATTTGCCCAATCCCACATTGACCTTGGCTCGTGGCAATACCTATGTGTTCAACTTGACCACAACTGGCATATACCCATTCTGGATCAAAACACAAGCAGTGATCGGTACTGGCAATGCCTACAACAGTGGGGTTTCACGTAATGGTGCTGTGACTGGGCTAGTGACATTCACTGTGCCTCAAGACGCACCCGATGAGCTGTATTATATCAGTCAAAACGACGTCAGCATGCAAGGCGTGTTGAAAATCGTCAACAGCACACCCGGTACTGGACCAGGTTTTTGGATTCAAACCAATCCAGGTATCAATGGTACAGTGCCAATCAATCCCAATATTTCCAGCAGAGATGTCTACGGTGTGACCAACAACGGCGAGGATCTTGGTACCGTTACATTCAATGTGCCTTTAAAAACAGCACAAAATTTTTATTACAATTTGCCAGACATTGGCAATGTAAATCTGTTGACCTCACTGAAATTTGATCAAATCAACAATCAACCATTGGCAACTTTTATACAAACTTATGGTGGCATAGATGGCATCACCTATCTTGACGGTAGAACATTGATATTCACCGACCCATTTGTGTACGAAGAGGATGGGTGGGTGGTTCAACAACCGTTTGATTCAACGCCATTTGATCCATTGACACAGTCACCAACGTTCAATGGACAGCCCGGCAGTTTTGACAACAGTATTCCGGTGCCCCTGGAAGATCGTTATCAACTGTGGCGCATCAGCATTGTGAATTACAATGGCACTGATTATATAACTTTGGCAAAATTTGCTACCATTGCTGTATTGGACAAGTTTACTATCAACTACGGTGAACAGTACAGCAATACACAATGGTACAAAAATGAAACTGGTTTTTTTGAGCGTGTGCCACACTTGACCGCAATCATGGATACCTTGTATTATCAGGACGGTACTGATCCAGAAATTTTTGGACGCATCAATCTAATAGATCAAGCAGAAAACACCACACTGTATATTGATCAGATCATAGGCAAAAAAAACTACACCAGCAACAACGGAGTGACGTTTACCAATGGTCTCAAAGTAGTGTTTCGTGGGTTGGTAGAACCAGCTGCTTACATCAACAACCAATATTATGTGTCCGGTGTAGGTTCTGCCATTGAGTTGTTGCCAGTTGTGAATTTTATCACTCCTGAAACTTATGTGATCAATGAAAATGACAGCGGTCTTCCTGTGCCGTCAGATACTGATTATTTGACCATAAGTCGGGCCAGCCCTGACCTCAATGCCTGGACAAGAAGCAATCGTTGGTTCCATATAGATGTGATCACAGCCACGGCCAGCTACAACAACACTGCGGCAGTGCTGGACAACAACTATCGAGCCAAACGACCAATCATTCAGTTCCGCCAAGGCCTGAGATTGTACAACATGGGCACACAAGGTAAGCAATCGGTGGACATGATTGACTTCCAAGAAACAGATGCATTCTCCAATATAGAAGGCTCCACTGGATACTCAGTGAATGGTTATACCTTGGTACAAGGCAGCAGAATAATTTTTGCCGCTGACCTAGATCCTGATGTGCAAAACAAAGTTTATGTGGTAAATTTCATCATTCCGGACACAGTGTCTCCCTTGATAGCTCAACCCATAATCAACCTGGTGTTGGCCGATGACGGAGTAGTCACTGCAGATCAGTGTTTGGTCAGTCTTGAAGCCACGCTGTTTGAATCCAGCCAACAAAATGCAGGAACCACCTACTGGTATAACGGAACCGACTGGGTATTGGCACAACAAAAAATTGGTATCCAACAAGCCCCACTGTTCAACATCTACAATCCCAATGGTGTGAGCTTTGCAGATCAATCAATATATCCCAGTAGTACATTTGTTGGTAGCAAATTGTTCAGCTACGCAGCAGGTGATACCACAATCTTGGATCCTGTGTTGCAATTTCCTTTGCAATATCTCAATATCAACAACGTTGGCGATATTGTGTTTGAAAACAATCTTTACAAAGATACTTTTCTTTATGTTCTAAACAATATCAGCACTGTTCAAGATATCAGTTCAGGCTCGGTCCGAGAATATCAAACTCGCACTGGGTATCGGTCACTGTTGGGCTGGCAAACCGCAGCTACATCTAGTTTGGTAAAACAACAATTTAAATTTACCTACAATACCAGCACACTAAAACTGGATATTAAAATTTCTGATCCAGTTACTGTACCAACAATTTCTGTGTTTGTGGGATCAGTATTTTTAGAATCTTCAGAATACACTTATGTTACCACGGACAACAGCACCACAATCACATTATTGAAAACTTATGTTCCTGGAGACATTGTGGAAGTTGTGGTGCTCAGCAATCAAATCAGCCAGGTGGCGTTTTATCAAGTGCCTGACAATTTGCAAAACAACCCACTCAATGCCAACTCTCCGTCATTTACATTGGGCACCATACGCACTCATTATGAAAGCATTTGTCAAAATTTAATTTCATTGTCGGGACCGGTTAATGGTGCCAACAACACACGCGATCTTGGCAACATAGTTCCTTATGGTCAAGTGATTCTGCAACAAAGTGCTCCAGTGACCTTGACCGGATACTTCATGCGCAGTGACAAATTCAATGTGTTTGCATCATTGCAGTACAACAGTCAAGAATACAGCAAATTCAAAGCACAAGTATTGGATGCTGTTACTATTCAAGAAATAAATTTCCAAACCCCAGCACAAATACTAGACACAGCCATAAACTATGTGGTTGCTGGAAGAGTAGACACACAACCTTTTTATTGGAGTGACATGCTGCCGCACGGCGCTGTGTATATCTCCAACACCTACACAGTGTCAAATACAACCAGTGCAACATTTGACACTGTGCAAGTTTACAACTATGAATCAGCAAATTATTTGGGATTGTTGGTTTATGTCAATGATCGTCTGCTCACTCGCGATTTAGAATATGTTGTGGCCATCAACGGCCCTACTATTACCATAACCATACCATTGACTTTGGGTGACCAAGTCACCATCAACGAATACTCAACCACTGCTGGCAGTTTTGTGCCCAATACTCCTACCAAACTGGGTTTGTACCCGGCCTGGCAACCACAACAAACTGTGCAACGAACCACCTACGGTGAATGGACAGTCATTGTAGGACATGACGGCAGCATAACTCGAGCATTTGATGACATACGTGACAGTGTTTTGTTGGAATTCGAAACTAGAATTTACAACAACCTCAAATTAGATGGCAACCCTGTGCCACTCACAGTGTATGATGTGCTACCTGGACAATTTAGAACTACTGGATACACCTATGAAGAAATCAACAACATACTGTCCAAAGATTTTCTTAGCTGGGTGGCCTGGAACAAATTGGACTATCGCACACAAGATTATCGCGCCAATAATGAGTTTACTTGGAACTATAGTGCATCGCAAAATCGTCTCGATAACGAGAATCTACTGGGCGCCTGGCGCGGCATCTACAAATATTTCTACGACACACAACAGCCTGAGTATACTCCTTGGGAAATGCTGGGATTCACCATCAAGCCTGACTGGTGGGAAAACACTTATGGTGCCGCACCTTATACCGCAGACAACTTGGTGTTGTGGGACGATTTGCAAAATGGCTATGTAGCTGATCCTGTGGCCCCGTATGTGCTTCCTGAATTTGCAAGACCTGGACTCACCAGCGTGATACCCACTGGCAACCAAGGCGAATTATTGCCACCATTTGATACAGTAGTGGGAACCTACAGTCAAACTCAGTTTAGAAAAAGCTGGGCTGTGGGCGACGGAGGTCCTGTTGAGGCCTCATGGTGGAACAGCAGCAGTTATCCATTTGCAGTGATGCGTTTGTTGGCAGTGACTCGCCCGGCCAAATTTTTTGCACTGTTTGCTGATCGAGACCTGTATCGTTATAATGCAGAATACGGTCAATATCTCTACAATGATCGATATAGATTAGATGCCAACGGCATTGAAGTGTATGGCAATGGAGTCAGTAAAGCCAGTTACATTGACTGGATTGTGGATTACAATCGACAAACTGGTATTGACAGTACCAAGGAACTCACAGACGACCTCAAAGCTCTGGACGTGAGATTGAGTTATCGCATGGCTAGTTTCAGTGACAAACAATACATCAAGTTGTACACTGAAAAAAGCAGTCCCAACAGTCAAAACACTACTCTGTTGATTCCTGACGAAAGTTACAATTTAATATTGTACAAAAATCAACCGTTTGATCGTGTGAGTTACAGCAGTGTGGTGGTACAACAAGTTCCTGGTGGTTACTCAGTGTTTGGTTATAGTACCGCACAGCCTTATTTCAACATTGTCAAAAGCCTGGCTAATGGTCAATTGAGAACTTTTGCAGTGGCTGGAGTTGTTGTACAAGTACCAACATTTTACACCAACACTGTGGTGCAAGTGCCTTATGGATTTGTGTACAAAGATCTCACATCAGTGTGTGACTTTTTGTTGTGTTATGGGCAATTGTTGGAACTTCAAGGCCTGACTTTTACAGATCGAGCCAATGGGTATTTGCTGGACTGGAGCCAGATGGTCACAGAATTCTTGTACTGGAGCCAACAAGGTTGGGAAGACAATGCCTTGATCAACTTGAATCCACTGGCATCCAAACTTACAGTGACCAAAGAGCAAGCAGTAGTAGACAGTGTACGTGCTCAGACCAGTGACAACATATTGTTGAACCAGGATCGCAGAGAATTATCAACTAAAAATCTCAATATTGTGAGACTGGGCAATTTGTTTTCAGCTCAGCCATTGACTGAGCAAAGTCTTAACTATATTGATCTACGATTCACCAGCTACGAGCACATGATCATTCTGAACAACAAGAGTGTGTTTGGTGATCTCATATATGATCCTGTGACAGGTGCTAGACAAAATAGACTGACCTTGATTGCTGTTACCACCACCAGGTGGGATGGTTCTGTGGATGCACCCGGATTTATTCTCAACCAAGACAATGTGGAAGAATGGACTGGATTAAGAATCTACAGCAAAGGTGAAATTGTCAAATACAAAAATGTGTACTGGTCAGCATTGACCATTGTGCAACCCAGTACCACTTTTGAAACTCAGTACTGGACACAAAACAATTATACTCAAATTGAACTGGGGCTGTTGCCTAACATTGCCAACAAAGCCAACCAGCTGGCCAACAGCTACAACATCAACACAGCCAACATTGAGTTGGATAATGATTTGTTAAGTTATGGGCTGATAGGATTTAGACCCAGACAGTACATGGCAGCATTGAATCTTGATGACGTCAGTCAGGTCAACATTTATCGACAGTTTCTTGGATCTAAAGGTACACTGCTGTCAACTGAATTGTTCAATCAAGCTGACCTGGGCAAAGAAGCTGGCGATTACAAAATATATGAAAATTGGGCAGTGCTGCGCGGAACATACGGAGCCAACGCCAATCGAAGTTTTTTTGAATTAAGACTGAATCGCGCATTATTGAGTTCCAACCCCAGCTTGGTACAAGTGGTGGTCCCCCAACAGCCAAGTCAAGCAGATCAAACGGTGTTGCTGTCAGATGTATGGAGAAAAAGTTATCAATTGACCTCGCCCAACATCCTGCCAACCACCACTACCTTGCCCACTGATATTTCTTTGCCCACAGCTGGCTACGTGAATGTGGATGATGTTGACATCACTGTGTTCAGCATTGATGACACTGCCAGTCTGTCGGCCAACATTGATTCAATCAAGGTAGGCACCAGTATCTGGGTGGCAAAAATCAATGCCTACGACTGGAACATATACCGAGCACAACAAGTTCCAGGACAAATTCAGCACGTTTGCGACAATCTCAATGGCACCAGTCGAGTGATATTTTCTCAACAGCATGGATTGTTGACCGGCGACACACTGATAATCAAATATTTTGACCAAGAAATCAATGGCGTGTACAAAGTGTTGTCAGTGGCAGACTTGGTCACAGTGAATATTGCATTTGCATTTGTAGACAGTCGCACAGTGGCCAACGGTATAGGCATTGGATTTACTTTAAAAACCATGCGTGTGAGTCAGGCCAGTGATGTGTTGTCTTTGCCTTATGCCAACACACTACAACCGGGTGCCACTGTATGGGTTGACAACGATGGCCAAGGACTTTGGGAAGTGTTGCAAAAACAAAATGTTTTCAGCACGTTGACATCTTTAAGTCCCACATTGTTGGACGCCAGCGAACAATATGGACAATCGGTTACTCAAGCGTTCAACAGATTTGCTACTTTGGTAGGCAGTCCTAGATATGGATTTGGTTCAGGCACCGCTAAAGGGGCTGTGTATGTGTATGTGAGAAGCGACACCGATCAATACATACCAATAAGCCCATTAGCAGCTGGGGACAGTATATTGACCCTGGATGTCACCGGCGTGCGCGGATACGGCAACTCTGTAGATTTTGGTTATCAAACCTGGGCAGTGGCAGGTGCTTCGGCCAGTCTTGGACCCACAGGATCGGCCAACAACGGATATGCTTGTGTGATTTTTCAAGATCCTGATCCAGGATCAATACCTTATACACAATGGCAACTGCTGACACAGCCGGGCACAACAACTTCTAGCACACCTGGAGCAGGCGAATTTGGATACTCTGTTGCAATCAGTCAAGACGAACGCTGGATGTATATTGGTGCTCCTGGACTCAATCAAGTGCATGCCTATGGACGGGTTGACTGGCAAGATCAATTTGTAAACATATTTGCTGATGGATCCACACTGGAATTTGGATTCAATCAAGCAATTCAGATTTCTGCTGCCACTCAAATCCGAGTCACTGTTGATAGCCAAATACAAATTTTAAATAGTGATTACACTGTTCTGCAGCAGGCAGGTGTATATCAATCTGTAGTTTTCTCAACTGAACCTGCAGCCGGGCTGTTGGTGTCAATTTCAAGAATAAACATCTTGCAACTGGATGCCAATACCTATTATCAAGTGACACAAAGCTCAACATCGGGCACAGGCACAGGAGCACAATTTACCATAGTGCGCGAACGCGGTTATGTGGGGCAACCGGGTGCAACGTCAGGCACAGTGGGAGTTACATTTGGTGGTTTGGGATATGTTGCAGGCAATACCATTACCATTGCAGCTTCAAAATTTGGTGGCGGGGTCGACGGAGTCAACAATATTGTACTTACGGTGACGTCGGTGGCTGCAGGAGCTGTGACCGGATTTACCATAGCTTATACTCCGCCTGCAGCAGCACAAACATTGAGCATAAACGAATATTTTGCCACCGCTGACAACATTTACTCTTTCAGTCTCAAAGTCAATGACATATTGCAGAGGCCCAATATTGATTACGTATTCAATATTGGCACCGGAGACATCACATTCACAACAAATCCTGCGTATGGCGCAGTTATTATAGCACGAGCACAAGGCTACTTTGAATATGTCAACAGCATCACTATGCCTGGATTGAGTGCTGGTGATAGATTTGGACACTCGGTTAGTTGCACCACAGATGGCCGGCAACTTGTTGTTGGCACACCCAACAACACTGTGACCACAGTGGGTTCATATCCGCAAGCGGGCTCAGTATATGTTTTTGATAGAAATGTCCAAAGATTCATTTACAATTCTGACAATTCTACAATCTCAGGATTTCAATTCACAGTATTAGGATCAGTCACTGCTCCAGTAAGTGTATTGGTTAATGGAACGTTCTTGGTCAACCAGGCTGATTCTGTGGTCAATGGAAACAACACATTCACCGTGGCTGGTAACATAATCACAATTAATGGCAACTTACAAACTGGTGACATAATTGAAATTGAAACCAATCAATTTTCCACAATACAAACAGTACAACAACATGCCGTGGCCAATTTTTCAAACTTTGGCACAGCAGTTGACATTTGCAACTATAATTGCAGTTTGTATGTGGGAGAACCACAAAGCTCACTGCAGATTTTCAAAGGCGGAATTGTAGAACGTTTTGTAAATCAAAGTAGAACATATGGTATCATATCCAGCACGAATAAAAATCCCACGTTGACCGTGGGCAACACACTGAGAGTCAATGACACGGATGTGGCAGTTCCAGCTGCGGCAGGATCTGTCAGTTCGTTGCAGGGCCTAGCCAACAACATTAATTCTGCAGTGCCCAATGTCACTGCCACAGTGAGCAGCCAAGGTATTCTAACACTGGCAGTGGCCAACAGTGACGCTGCACCAGCATTTGACAAACTGCAAGTCAGCACAGGATCCACGGGCACTGCATTCTCAGACCTCGGTTTTGAAACATTTGTTTGGACTCAAAACATATTCAATCCTTATCCATTGGACTATGCAGCCTTTGGATCAGCAATCAGCATCAATGACACAGCCACCAATCTTGTGGTAGGTGCACCAAACGGCACAATCTATATCGAAATTGAATTTGATCAAGGCACCACAATATTTGATGACAATGCCACTGTGTTTTTCTCATTGATTGTGCAAAGCGGTGCAGTGTACACATTTGATTATTTGCCCAGTTCAGAGTCAAGTATAACCAATCCTGGAAATTTTGTGTTTGGATTACAAATTGTTGATTCCGATTTGAATAGTTTGAGTAAATTTGGCACCGCGGTCAGTTACAATTCGGGAGTGCTCATGGTTGGTGCTCCGGGCAATGATCTTGGAGACAGCAGCAGCGCAGATTTTGGCTCTGTTATTGTGTACGAAAATCCCAACCGAGTGCCCAGCTGGACAGTGATATATCAACAACAACCAGTGGTAGACATTCAATCATTGGATTCGGTATTTTTGTACGATCGCATAACGTCTGCCACCACAGAATTTTTGGATTTCTTCAACCCGTTACAGGGAAAAATACTAGGAGCTGCTAGAGAAAACATTGACTACATCAGTGGCGTTGATCCAGCATCTTACAATATAGGTCCTGCAAACATCAATGGTTCTACCTGGAGCCTGGGACATGTGGGAGAAGTATGGTGGGATGTCAGCACTGTGAGATTTGTTGATCCCAATCAAGAAAGCATTGTGTACGCCAGTCGACGTTGGGGACAACTGTTCCCGGGCAGCATAGTGGATGTGTATCAGTGGATAGAAAGTGATGTACCACCAAGTGCCTACACAGGTCCTGGAATTCCTCGAGACACAGTGAGTTACAGTATCAATTCGCAACTGGGCAACGGTGGATTGATCACAACTCAATTCTATTTCTGGGTGCAAGGAATCACATCACTCAATCCATTATCAACAAAAACCTTGCCACCTTCCACAGTGGCCAATTATATTAGCAATCCCAGAGCATCAGGAATTGCATATTTGGCACCTATCAATGCCAGCACTGTGGCATTATACAACTGCTCTGATTTGATAGCCGCACAAGATACTGTTTTGCACATTGGGTTTGATCAAGAATTGACCACAGCCAATGTTCACACCGAGTATGAACTTATTGCGCAAGACAAAGCAGATGCATTTCTCAGCGACAATCTCTATCGTAAATTGCAAGATAGTTTCTGCGGAGTTGACACATTTGGTAACAAAGTTCCTGACCCCAATCTTGGCCCTGCTGAAAGTTACGGTGTTCAATTCCGCCCACGCCAGAGCATGTTTGCAGATCGCTTTATTGCTTTACAAAACTATCTCACACGTGCCAATGCAGTGATGTCACTGTATCCCTTGAGCGAATCCGGCAATTATCCCTTGTTGAACAGCAGTGAACGTATACTACCGGCCTCAGAAACTATTGACGGTCAAACAGTGGTGAATTGGAATTTTGGCGTGACAAATCTGGAAGAGTTGGGATTCCAACAACCAATTTGGAGCAATCTAACTGGTCCCATACCTGTTGGTTACAAATATCTAGTGGCGTCAGACAGCAGCAACCGTGGACTTTGGACCATATACGAAGTGCAAAACAGTCAAACCCAAGCTGGAGTCAGAGTACTGACTCTGGTGCGAGTGCAACTGTACCGCACAAGTGATTACTGGAGTTATGTAGACTGGTATCGTCCAGGATACAACAGCACCACCAATGTCATAGCCGAAGTATCAAATTATGCCACATTGGCCACACTAACTGTGCCTGTTGGCAGCAGTGTACAAGTCACTGCCAATGGCCAAGGCAGATTTGAAATTTATTTGAGAACAGATCTAGGATGGGAACGAGTGGGCTTGCAAAATGGCACTATTGAATTCTCTGCTGAACTTTGGGACTATGCCCTGGGCAAGTTTGGATTTGATGTGGAAGTGTTTGATGCACAATACTTTGATCAAGAACCTGTGATAGAAACACGCAAAATAATACAAGCCATTAACGAAGAAATATTCATTGATGATCTAGCTATTCAACGCAACAAAGCTCTGGTGTTGATGTTTAATTTTGTATTGAGTGAGTTTACTGCACCTGAGTGGTTGGTCAAAACCAGCTTGATTGATGTTGAACACAGAATTCGTGCGCTGATTCCTTATCAAAATTATGTGCGTGACAATCAAGAATTTGTATCAGACTATATTCAAGAAGTAAAACCATACCATGTGCAAGTACGTGAATTCAACTTGCGCTACAATGGTTTTGATCAGTTCTTTGGAGACGTTGCTGACTTTGATTTGCCAGCTTACTACAATACCAGTCTTGAAATACCGCAATATACCAGCCCGGTGTTGTTGCCATACGATCACGGCACAGCACAAGTCAGTAACTTCCTGAGCGATTTACCAGACAGTTCGGCAGTTTGGGAAACATGGCCATACAGTCAATGGTTCAACAATTATTTGTTGGACATTGTGAGTGTGCGTATGGTCAACACTGGGCAAGGATACGTACAACCACCAGTGGTAACAATTCAAGGGGATGCCACAGTAGCAGCCACAGCAGTGGCCCTGGTCAACAGTGTGGGGCAGGTGGTGGCCATAAACATTACCAGTACTGGGTCAGGGTATCGATCAACGCCAACCATAGTGTTTGAACAAGGCAATGGTTCAGGAGCAGTGGCCTATGCTGTGATGAGCAACGCCCTGGTGAGAAACATTCGTACTACCATACGCTATGATCGCTGCGAGTTCCAGTCATCAGTCATAATCTGGCAGCCCGGTGTGATTTATACACAAGGGACCTTGGCAAGATATCTTGACCGGGTATGGCAGGCCAAGTCGGTTGTGCCCAGTAGTACCATATTTGATCTGGCGTATTGGACAGAGATTCCTGCCAGTGCTCTCAGCGGCGCTGATCGTACCCTGGGTTATTATGTGTCTGGAGTAAATCAACCAGGACTGGAGTTGCCATTACTGATAGATGGGATTGGTTACCCAGGTGTTCAAGTTTATGGCAATTATTTTCTAGGAAATCCTGCATTGGTAGATGCACAGTATCAAAGTGCTTTTACTGATACCACACTGGGCACACAACCCATCGACATCAATGTAGACGGTGGCAAGTTTATCGGTCCGTATGAAGGTCACGCACCTGAAGAACTGGTTAATGCGGCTGAATTTGATACTTTGGATTTGAGAGTTTACACTCGACCAGGCGCAGATTGGGACACCGGAGCACCCGGGCATGGATTCCAAATAGGTAGCAAAAGATACATAATAGATTCAGCTTTGACTTTGACCTACAGTTGGGCTGGCATTGTTGAACATCCTGTAGAAGTGTTGGTTGGCAATCAAACCACTGGATTTGACCTGCATCAAGACGTGGATTATCTAGTGGATTGGGTCACTCAAAGCATTACCATGATCACGGGATACACCAACGGTGATATCATCAACATCAACCTCTATGAATTAGGCGGGGGGTCGCAATTGTATCGCGCCAATTACATAGGATCTGATGTGGGCAGTTCAGTTGTAATACCAGTAGATGCTTCTGAAATTTTAAACTTGGCAATTTTTGTCAATGGCATCAACACAACCACTGCTACCTGGACTGCCTACATTGACAGTGAAAATTGGAACATACAACAAAGCTACAATTTGCAGGCTGTGGTCAACTATACCGGCACGTACTATCGAGCCATAAGATCAGTGCCGGTAGGAGTGGCCATTACCAATGTGCTATATTGGCAGTCGTTTGTGCCTACTCAACTTAGCTTGGTAAGTTTTGGCGCCACATACAGTGTCAATGATGGAATTGCATTAGTGGCCCTGGGACACTATTATGTAGACCCTCAATATCTTGTGCGCGGTAGACAATATACCATAACCCGTGTGGGCACCACCAATTTTACCACAGTGGGTGCTGCCACCAACACTGTGGGCACTGTGTTCACAGCCACCAATGCCACAACAGGCACTGGACAAACTGAAACTGTGTATTCTTGGAGCACTCCTCAAACACAAACACTTACGGTTGACTCCGCATTCTTGTTTGACAAAACCATCACCTGTTCAAACAGCCTGCAAGGTACCAATCCTGCCAATCTCATAGTGACAAAAAATGGCCAAAGACTGCGACCACCCGAAGGAATTGAATGGCTTGGCAACGGTACATCTGTGAGTTTTGGATTGCCTCAGCGTGGTGGCTACAGTCAACAAATTATCAATGCAGCCACAGACATCACAGTTTGGGTCAATGGTATTTTACAAACACAGTCTATAGGACCCACCATTGGCAATTATGCTGTGACCAATTGGGATGGAAGCAATGATCCAGGTCGTCAGGTGGTATTTGCACAACCGCCACAGGTCAATGCAAGAATTTTGATATCTGTCAGCACAGTGACTGACTATCAAGTAAGTGCCACGGTGAATCAAATATCCATTGGAACAATTGTAAATTTAGGCGATACTCTAGAAGTCGTCACTTGGAATGATACCAGCCAACAAAATATTTTGACCCAGGTGTTCCAAGGACCCATCAACACCAGCGTGATTGTTTATGAACCCTATGACACCACAGTGTTTGATCTGGCATCGGCTCCCAACAACAACACTCCAGGAACATTTGATTACAGCGTTGGTCAGTTGTTGCCCACAAATGATTTTGACCTTAGTCGCAGTGGCCTCAATGGCGACAGATTGTGGGTTACACTGGATGGACTCCAGTTGTTTGATGGCACAGATTTTGTGATCCAAGGTCAATATTTGGTCCTGAGTTCGGGTACAATCAGCAGTGGACAGATTCTGGTGGTTACTCAATTTACTAACAGCGTTGTGCCTGAGGCAGTGGCATTTAGAATTTTCCAAGACATGCGCGGTGCTCAGGCCACCTATAGAATCACAGATGCAACCACCACCACTTTGGCGCAGTCTGTGACCTCAACTGCTGATCAAATTTTTGTTGCCAATGTATCAGCATTGACCGAACCCAATTTGGCACTGGGGATTTTTGGTGCAGTAACCATTGACGGCGAAAGAATAATGTACCGTGTGCGTGACACAGCAACCAATTCTATCAGCAGTTTGTTGCGAGGCACAGCAGGTACCGGTGCCGCAGATCATCAAACTGGTACGGCTGTGTATGACATAGGCCGTGGAAACTTGTTGAATCAAGATTATCAAAATTACATTGTGACCAACGCCAACAATGACGGGAAATTTCCATTGGGCGATGGCACCACAGCAGTATTTTATGCACCCAACATCAATGCCGCTGACTTTGCTGACAGTAGTATTGAAGTTCGGGGCCTAGAAGTATACGTGGGCGGCATCAGACAATATGCCAAATCAGATCAAACTATTGAGTCACCGTATCCATGGTTTGTGGCAGAATTTGACCCTGTGGCCATTGGATTTGAGGTTCCTCCGGCTGCTGGCAGCGAAGTCACAATATTGGTTCGTCGTGGAGTCACCTGGTATGCGCCCGGGGCAGACACTGCCAGTGACGGTATTGCATTGCAAGAAACTAACACCGCTGCCGCAAGGTTTTTGTGCAACCGATAAGCAGTATAAATAATAACAATGTCCAATACTCCAAATCAAACTCAAAACAGTACGCCAGTGCCAACACCGGTCAATCCCACGCGACCCAACGAAACTGGTACTATTTCTGTACAAGCTCACATGAGGATTTTTGATCCAAAAACACAAAAAACCTATGTGGAGGGCCGAGCATGATTCAGCCAGGTCTGTGCAAAATTGAAGGATTTATCAAGATTCATGACCCAAATACCGGGGAAATTTTGGTAGATAAAAAAAATGCCATTCACTACGAGAATATTTCAGTGGCCATGGCTCAGAGTCTCAGCAATCAACTGGTGCCGTCAAATGACACCAGACTGGGAATAATCTATGAAATGGCATTTGGTAATGGCGGCAGTTCGGTGGATCCCACTGGAGTTATCACGTATTTGCCTCCGAATACCACTGGACAAAATGCTGATCTGTACAACGAAACCTATGCCAAGGTTGTAGATCAAAATTCAGCAGCTGACACAGATCCTTTGAACAACAAAATGACTGTGTTACACACAGCAGGTGTATTTTATAGCGATATCTTGGTATGTTGTTTGTTAGACTACGGTGAGCCCCCGCAACAGCAGGCCTTTGATAACTCAACCAATTTCAATGGCGAATTTGTGTTTGACGAACTTGGGCTCAAATCCTGGAATGGATCAGCGGACAACTTGCGACTGATCACACATGTGATTTTTCACCCAGTACAAAAAAGTTTGAATCGTCAGATTCAAATTGACTATACATTACGTATACAAACGCTGAGCAACATAAATGCTACTGGTTATCATACCATGCCAGACGGAACAATAATGGCAAACAGCGCAATGCCAAGTAGCGGCGGATCAAGCAGCGGCGGATCAAGCAGCGGCGGATCAAGCAGCGGCGGATCAAGCAGCGGCGGATCAAGCAGCGGCGGATCAAGCAGCGGCGGATATTAAGAATTTGAGCAATATCAACGCTGTATAAATATAAAACTATAAACAGGTAACTGACATGGCATACACAATCAATCTAACCGACGGCACAATTTTTGCTTCCATTGCTGACGGTACCATCAACCAATCAAGTTCAATGACCTTGGTGGGTAAAAATTATGCTGGCTACGGGCAATTTTTAGACGACAACTTTATACATTTGTTGGAAAGTGGTGCAAACACCACAGCTCCAGCCTCGCCGCTGACTGGTCAGCTTTGGTGGGACAAGACAAACAATTTGTTGAAAGTTTACAATGGTACAACTTTCAAAGTCATGACGGCTAGCACAGCTTCTGCAACAGCACCGGTCAGTAACGTAACCGGCGACTTGTGGTATGACACAGTGAATCAACAACTCAAAGTTTATTCAGGATCAGGCTTTATCACAGTGGGCCCGGCCTACACCCAAAGTCAAGGCACCACCGGCGCTATTCCTGAAACCATCAATGACTCAGGTGCAACACCGCATTTTGTGACCAGCTTGTATGTGAACAATACAAGGGTGGCTATTGTGAGCAAAGATGCTAGTTTTACTCCGGCTGCCCCTGTTGTGTCAACATTTCCTACCATATACAATGGTATCACATTGTACAACAGTGGCAGTCCTGTGTTTGCAGGCGATGCCACCAATGCTCAGACTCTGGACAGTCTAGACAGTTCTCAATTCATGCGCAGTGATACCAACACTGCCACAACTGGTATCCTGCGTGTACAAAACAATACTGGTCTGTTTGTGGGATCAGCCAATGTGTTCAATGTCAATACCACTTCTACAGATGCCAATATCAAAAGCAATATTTCAGGCGGTAATTTGGTCATTCAGGCCAATGTCAGCGGTGCTACATTCAATGTGGCACAAGCTGTAGGCGCCACTGGTGCATTTGCAGTCAGCAATGCACTGACTGTTGGCACCACAGTCAGTGCCACTGGCAACATCACTGGCGGCAATGTATTGACTGGTGGACAGTTTTCGGCAGTTGGCAACATCACTGGCGGCAACTTGTCAACCACACTGGCCGCGGCTACTACAGTCAGTGCCACTGGCAATGTGCAAGCTGGCAACGTTCGTACCGGCGGATTAATAAGTGCAACAGGCTCAATCACTGGTGCCAATATCACTTCTGGATCGGGCAGCTTTTTCCTTGGCGACGGCGGATTGTTATCAAATGTTTCAGCAGCGGTTTCGGTCACACAGATTCAAAATGGTTCTTCAAATGTAAAAATTGGCTCCAGTGGTGGCAGTGTTACCGTGGGTGTGGCTGGTACAGATGCAGTGGTCACAATTGACGCCACCACTCTATATGTCAACACCGCCAATGTGGCCAGCATCAGCAAGTCAGGCAGCAACGCAGTGGGCAATATTGGATCCAATGCAAACTATTTCAATCGACTGTTTGCCACAGCTACCACAGCACTGTATGCTGACGTTGCAGAACGTTTTGCGTCAGACCAACCACTTGAGCCCGGCACCGTGGTAGAAATTGGCGGCTCAGCAGAAATTTGTCGTGCTCAAACTGAGTTGAGTGAAAAAGTATTTGGAGTGATCAGTAGTGATCCGGCACACTTGTTGAACGGTGGTGCAGGCACGGATGACACACACCCTGCTGTGGCCTTGACTGGTCGAGTTCCAGTGCTGGTTGTAGGCACAGCGGTCAAAGGCGACAGATTGGTATCAGCAGGTAACGGCCAGGCTCGAGCAGCAGCAGCGGGCGAAGCCACTGCATTCAATGTGATTGGCCGCGTTTTACAAGATAAACACAGTGAAATTGCAGAATTAACGCAGGCTGTGGTAACTATAAAATAAAATTTAGGAATATAAAAATGACATACGCATCCGGACAACTAATACAGGCCACTGACTACAACGGTTTTGTTAGCACTACCGCAGGTGCCAACATCAATGATGTCTGGAGCACAGGTTCAGGTGACAAAGGTTGGGGACAAACAGCACTAAGCACAGTGTCGGCAGCAGGTACCGTAACTGCCACACAGTGGGCCACCTTGGTCAACACCTTGGCCAGCATGGGCTCACAAACCAACACCGCTATCACTGCTAGATCAGCACCTGTGGCCGGACAAACCATTAGTATTTTGTCTGCGGTAAACACAGACTTGACCAATGTTACTACCAATAGAAACAATGCTGCGGCTCAGGGAAGCCAGTTCACTGGTTGGACCGGCACAAACTCTAAAACTGCTGGAACTTCAGGAGCTACCTGGACTATCACATTTACCAACACAGTGACATTTGCATCAGCGGCCGCTGCTAGATATTTTTTCAATGCAGGTGGTTCAATCAAGTTGGACGTGGCCAAATCAGCCACGGGCCAGACTGGTGATCCAGAATGGAACGACTTGGCCACCACCTTGTGCGGCGACATTTATTTTACCACAGGCACCAGCACACAAGTCATTGCAGGCACCAGCTACACAGGCACAACCAAGATTGGCGGCACTGGTACTCCAGCAACTCTCACAACCACAACTGGTTTCTACGATTTGACCCCGGGCGGCGCAGCCACAATCATCTACAAACAGTTTGCTGACACAGCACCCTACACATCAAACTTTATCCAACACAGTGTTGCTCTTAATTCAGGCTCCACAGTGTTGACATTCACAACACTGTGGTCAGCGGTGGACGGGGATCCAATTTCGGGCGGTACAGCAGCTTCGGGCGCAACACCGGGCACAGCACCCTGTACCATTTGCACATACTACCCACCATCAACTACGTATCTCACTGCCAGTTGGGGCACACCCGCTGTGGCGGCCACAACAACTTAACCAAAAGGGGCTACTGCCCCTTTACTTTTTTCTAATTCTCCTGTACAATAACTTATGGACACTGAAGCCTTGGTTGCTCACGCACGAGCAAGATTTGATCACGCAGCCGCTCGACGGGTGCTAAAAGAAAAGTACGAAGCACGTATGGTATTTGCTCACGCCGGAGGAATGTGGCGAGCAGGACCAGACCTTTTGACCACACTGTTGGCCTGCGCACAAGACAAGGATGTGGTGATATTGGACTTGTACGAAACTCCAGTACAAATCACTGTGACTGAATTGTTTGCCCTGGCACATGAACGCTGGCAAGAGCAAATGAACGCATGGAAAGTAGAATGGGACCAGCTAAGCCAACGTCGTTGACTCAAGGTGTTATAATCTTTGCATTCAACAATGAATCTACGAATTACATTGCCATAGCAGCATGGAGTGCTCGGAACATTCGCAGGCACCTGAACTTGCCTGTGGCCGTGGTCACAGACGATCCTGCAGCCGCTGCACAGTACAAATTTGAACATATCATTGTCACAGCACCAGACACTGGTGGAACCAGACACTTTGCGGACTACGGTACCACAGTGACCTGGCACAATGCTGGACGCATCAATGCGTACGAACTGTCACCGTTTGATCAAACCATAGTGTTGGATGCTGACTATGTGGTAGCCGGCAATAAGTTACTAGACATGCTGAAAATACCGCAACAATTTGCAGCCTTTCGGGATGCATTTGATCCCAGCAATATGACTATGATTGACACATTTGGTGAGTATCGAATGCCCATGTGGTGGGCCACTGTGATGATGTTCCGTCGTGGCACAGTGAGTCAATATATATTTGATTCAATGCAAATGATACGCAACAACTGGCAACACTACCGGGACTTGTACGGCATTCATCAAAGCAACTATCGCAATGACTATGCCCTGAGCATGGCCCTTGGCCTGGTAGCCGGTGCTGAACAATCAGTTCATCAAATATATTGGCCCATGCTCAATGTCATGCCAGATCATGGGCTGACTTGTGTTGAACAAGATCATTATGAAGTCACGTACACCAACTCTAAAGGTCATATCAAAACTTTGAGTTGGGCTGGACTAGATTTTCATGCCATGTGTAAACGGCACCTGGAGGTGATAGTTGCAGCCCATTGATGAACAAGGTTACTTAATTGTTGCTGTCAACAGCGACACAGTTGACTATCTTGACTGTGCCAGAACCTTGGCCAAGACCATACGCTACTGGGATCCGTCAGCACGTATCTGCCTGGTCACAGACAGCCCCTACACTGATCCCTTGTACGATCACCACAGACAACTTGTGCCGCAGGCCAATCCCTATGCCAACGATGCACAACTGTTTAAACTCACACCATTTCGTGAAACCATCAAACTGGAAGCAGACATGTGGATTGTGAGTCCTATTGCTCATTGGTGGGATCAGTTTAGACATCGTGATGTTGTGATATCAACCGGCTGTAGAGACTGGCAGGGTCGTGTGAGCACAGCAAGAAACTACAGACGAGTGTTTGATATGAACCACTTGCCAGACGTGTACAACGCGGTGACCTACTGGCGGCGTAGCGAAACCGCTCGGGAGTTCTTTGGCTGGGTAGGCAACATATTTTCCGACTGGGCAGAGTTTAAAAAACTCATAAAATTTCCGGATGAAACACCGTCGACTGACCTGGTGTATGCCATAGCAGCTCAAATCATGGGACCCGAGCGTGTGACCATGCCATTCAGCACATACCCCAAGATTGTGCATATGAAACGACATATTGCAGGTACTGCCACTGAACGCTGGCCCGAAGAACTGGTATGGGAATATCAGGATCTGCGACTGCGCATACAAACCGTGGCACAGACAGGTGCGTTTCATTACAATGCTAAAGATTGGCGAGCATGACACCTGAAGAATTTTGGTCCATATTGCACAATACACCAGAACCCCAGCCAGTGTTTTATCGCTTGTATCATGATGATCAAGGACACCCGCTATTCTACAGCATGGCAGACGAACCTGGTACATACATTGAGATCAGCCAAGAACAATACCATACCAATGCCTCCAATGTGCGTGTGCGCGACGGCCGATTGGTAGAGGTAACATGGTTGACCACAACAAAATTGGTCCCTGGCAACTGTGGCACACCTTGTCATCCTAACAATGTCGCTGTAATCGTTGCTGAGGATCAACCCCATATTCGCTGGAGTAAAAAAACATATGAATCAAATTGACATTGCAGATCTAGACTGTGTGTATCTCAGTTATGACGAACCTGAAAAAGAAGAGTTCTGGGTGCGTATCAAAAACATGGTGCCCTGGGCTGTTAGAGTGGACGGCGTCAAAGGGTCAGACGCTGCACACAAAGCCGCTGCTGCTGCCAGCACCACCGAGCGTTTTATCCTGATCGACGGCGATAACATTCCCGATGCTAGTTTCTTCAATCAAACACTGACATTTAGCACACCAGACTGGACGCAGGCAGTGTTTCGTTGGCGTGCCCGCAATCACATCAACGGACTCATGTACGGCAATGGTGGCCTGAGTTCATGGACACGAGAGTTTGTGTTCAACATGCGCACACACGAAGCCACCGACGGGCGTACAGAAACCGAAGTGGAATTTTGTTTTGACCCCATGTACTGGCCCATGTACGATTGTTACTCAACCACATATCCCAATGGGTCGGCATTTCAAGCCTGGCGTGCCGGCTTCCGTGAAGGTGTAAAGATGTGCCTGAACAAAGGCGCACGACCCACAGTAGAACAATTCCAAGTGCAAGTACACCAACGCAACTTGGATCACCTGACCATATGGCACAACATTGGTGCTGACGTCAACAACGGCCACTGGGCCATGGCCGGCGCCAGACAAGGCACTTATATGACCATGCTCACAAACTGGGATCATCGGCTGGTACAAGACTTTGATGCCCTGGCTGAACTTTGGAACACAGTCAAAGATTCAGACCCCAGACTGCTGGGCGGGCGTGTGTCCGAAGAGTTACATGGGCAATTGAACCTGCCCATGGCCATATTCGAAGCGGAACAGAGTCAATTTTTCAAACAGCACTATCGGTCAAACTGGTCAAATCGTGGTATCATGGTGCGAGAGATTGATGTGATCCGCCAACAAGAAGGTTGGTAATGTATATTTTAGGGTGTACAAGTGATCGCATATGGAATATTACAGCATTAATTCAATATCTTATGCAGCATCAACACAAACAAATTATCATTGACATTCAGCCAGAAGCTATATGTTTGCATAATCTTGGATTGTATAAAATATTGGATTGTTTTGAGTTTGAATCAGTACATATAAAAACGTGGAACCCATTAGAAACTCATACTCAATATACCATTGTTCACAAAGGTAAAGACTTTTGGTTTGATCACCAAGCTTCTATAACTGATCTACAACGTGAATACACCGGCGAAAAAACTTTTTTATGTTTGTATCATAGACCCACTGCAGGGAGATTGGCATTGGCAGGATATTTACAGCAATACCATGCTGAATCAAGTCTTATACATTTTAGTGCCAGTGTGACTGATAATAACCTTGTGCAATTTGAGTTTGATAAATTATTATCATGGAACTTGCTCAGTGTAGAATCAGCAAGTAAATTGTTACCCAAGTTGCCTATCTTATTGTCACCGCAAGATCAATACACAAGCACTCAGGGGTATTTTTACAATGATCCATTGACTGAGTTGTACCGTGACATTTTGGTTGATGTAGTAGTAGAAAGTCATGTGATTGGCAACACGTTTTTTCCTACAGAAAAAACAGTGAGACCCATGCTGTTAGGAAAACCGTTTTTGGCTTTTGCCAGTGTAAACTATTTGGCTTATCTTAGACAAATGGGATTCAGAACCTTTGCTGATTTTTGGTCTGAAGATTATGATGGCTACGAAGGCGGAGAAAGATTGTTAAGAATATTAGCAGTAATAGATGAAATATCTGCCATGACGCTTGGCCAGAGAGAAACAATGTTTTGGGACATGCAATACACTCTGCAACATAATCGTCAGATACTATCACAACAATCTTGGAACAATACCATTGCAAAAATATGAACAAAGGTGACGAGTCAGTAGACAACAAGAGTAAATTTCTCAGCTCTGCTGAGCAAATGAAACAGCAACTGGGCCCTGCACTTTGCTTGGCCAAATGGAAACAGGTTAGCTTGCATTTGACCACGGGCATGAACAACTCATGCTATCATCCACCACTACATGCCATCAATCCGGACGAAATCAAGATAGATGTTTCGGCATTACACAACACAAATTATAAAAAACAGCAACGCCGGATGATGCTGGCAGGGGAGAAACCTACAGAATGCCAATACTGCTGGAATATGGAAAATGAAGGCAAACTTAGTGATCGTCACTATCGATCAGGTGAGCCCTGGGCCGCAGTGGATTTTGAATCAATAAAGAACAGCACAGGAGAAGAAGATGTCGTTCCCAGTTATGTTGAAGTTAATTTTAATCACGCTTGCAATCTGCGGTGTAGTTATTGCAGCCCTCAGTTTAGCAGTTCATGGGCAGATGAAGTCGCTAGACATGGAGCATATCCTACCCTGGTGCCTCATAATGCTCCTGAGCATTTTGCTGGCAGTCGCCGTGCTATTCCCGTTCGAGAATCAAACCCTTATGTTGAGGCCTTCTGGCAATGGTGGCCTGAACTGTATCCACACCTAGAACATTTCCGCATGACTGGTGGTGAGCCACTCATGGATAAAAATACCTATCGGGTGTTTGATTATGTGTTGGCCAACCCCAGTCCCCGACTGCATTTGAATGTGACCAGCAACTTTTCAGTAGATGAAAAATCCTGGCAAAAGTACCTGGCATATGTAAAACAAATATGCGACGGGCGCATTGAACACTTTATGCAGTATGTGAGCCTGGATGGCTGGGGTGAACAAGCAGAGTACATGCGTGACGGTCTAGACTTTGATCTGCTGTGGGATCGAGTAAATCAATTTCTTACACAAGTGCCCAACTACTCAAGTCTCACATTCATCATTACCATGAACAATCTCAGTGTGACCAGTTTGGACAAATTGTTTGCCGGCATACTGGGCCTGCGCAAGGTGTATAGCCATACATATCAACGTGTGTGGTTCGACACCCCTGTGCTGCGTGAACCTGCCTGGCAGAGCCTACAAATCTTGCCTGAGAGTTATGCAGAAAAACTGGAATGGTTGTGGGCCTGGATGGTGCGTCAAATTGAAACAGAAGAGGCACCGTTCAAGGGATTCAAAGACTATGAACTGCACAGACTGGACCGTGACATTGCCTGGATGAGAGCAGCGCAGTTGACCGATCACTCTCGAGCCCGAGCAGATTTTTACCGTTTCTTTAGCGAGCATGATCGAAGACGTGGCACAAACTTTTTGAAGACATTCCCTGAGATGCGAGCCTGGTGGGAGGAGTGCGCATATCATGCTCGGCAAGCATAAAATCATTGTGGATGAGTGGGCAGAAGTATGGGACCTGCTCAAGCCCTATGCAGATGAGAGCTTTTGGCAATGGCCTGCAGAACTAGATCCTGAAGTGGTATACATAGTAGGTAGAGTTGTGTTAAAAGAAAACTGGCAGGCCATAACTGACTGGGCCACACAGCATCCTGGACATGTTGTGTTTTCCAATCCTGCCGAAGGCAGTGAAACAATACTATTACAACTGCGTAGACTGCTAATAGCAGACTATGTACGTGATGGCCGTATCGGGCTACTGACATCTGGTAACCTAGAACCAGGATGGAACTATTGCCGAACAGACAGTTACTTTTCCAACATTGTGGAGTATTTGGAAAATCTTGATGCTGCTGGCCACAATGTACAAGGCCGGGACAAGCCCTATGATTTCCTATTTTTAAATGGCCGTCTGCGTCCACACCGCAAGTATTTGATAGATGCATTTAGAGGCCGTGACTTGTTGGATCGTGCGCTATGGACCAATCTTGGTGATCGTGTGGAGATGACCTGGACCAGTCGATTACACACTCAACTGGACGAACCCATTAGATTGCTGCCTGCACAGTACGAAATTGCCCGTGCAGTGCCTAACATGGACACAGTGCCCGAGGGATTTGTCAAACATCATCTGTTTGGTCATACCTGGGGTGATGCCATTGTAAACCCATTGGCCTATGTAGACACTTGTTTCAGTGTGGTAACAGAAACCATATTTGACTACCCGCACACCTTTCGCACAGAAAAGATCTGGAAGCCAATGATCATGTGTCATCCATTTGTGGCAGCTGCCAATGCAGGTTACTACAGAGATTTACACGCAGCAGGATTCCGCACATTTGGGCACCTGATTGATGAATCATTTGATTCAATAGATGACCCCGCAGATCGTGCCAATAGAATAGTTGACGTTGTAGCAGATATATGTTACAATAGTGCTTCCAGTTTCTTAAAGTCAGCCGAAGACATTTGTAAATACAATTACCAACATCTTCGTGAGCACAATGCTCGTGAACGTGCAGAACTTCCTGACCGATTAACCCAATACATCAATGAACGATTTAGAATTTAAACAGCAAGTGTTGGACCCTGTGTCCTCAAGTTTTTGTGCAGCGAAATGGTACAATGCTACCATTTGGTTAGGAAGTGGGCAGACCACAAGTTGCCATCACCCGCCAGCTCATTTGGTGGACCGTGAAAAAGTTCAACTCAACTCTAGGCTGCTGCACAATACCGATCAAAAGAAGGCGGACCGTCGCAAGATGTTGTCTGGCGAACGTCCCTCAGGTTGTGAGTACTGCTGGAAGATCGAAGACATGCACACCGATGCTGTGAGCGATCGTGTGTACAAAAGTAAAATTTATCCCATAGAGGCCCTGAATGAAGCTGTTAAAACTCCCATTGAACATGATGTCAATCTTAGAACGCTGGAAATCAGTTTCGATCGCACTTGTCAATTTGCTTGTTCTTATTGCAATCCTGCTTTTAGTTCCACTTGGGTCAATGATATCCGGAAAAATGGTGCTTATGTGGGACTGGTTAGCGATGGCAGGAACCATTTTACTCACACTCATGATAGTGCTCAACTTTATAAATTCGGTGAAGCTAATCCGTACGTAGAAGCCTTCTTTGAATGGTGGGAACGAGACCTACATCGAACCCTCCAAGAACTCCGAATAACCGGTGGTGAACCCTTGATGTCAGGCTATACCTGGAAACTAATAGAGTGGTTCAAGACCAATCAAGGACGCAGTACCACACGACTGGCCATCAATTCAAATCTTGGCATTGACCTGGACAAGATGAAAGAATTTGCTGTGTCAGTTGCCTCATTGCCCAAGGTGGATCTGTATACCTCTATGGAAGCAACATTCACACAGGCCGAATATATTAGAGATGGCCTCGACTACGATCAATGGTTCAACAATGTGTTGTTTTTGTTGGAAGGCCGGTTTGTCAGTGCCGTGCATGTGATGTGTACCATCAATGCCTTGTGCTTGGACAGTCTGGTGAGCCACCTTGACATGATGTTGACATTGAAACAACGATATGGCCGTGATCAACTGAACTTTACATTGAACATTCTACGTTTCCCCAGTTTCCAAAGTGCATTGGTGCTGCCATACAATCTACGTAATGATTATAGATTGCAGTTGGAATCTTGGTTGTTCCGCAATCGTAACAATCCTTGTCTGCACGAACACGAAATCAATCATGTACAACGCTTGATTGATTATCTGGATGTGGTCAAAACCCCGCACTCAGAAGCATTTGAAATGCCCAAGTTGTTGAATGACTTTAAACAGTTTTACATACAGTATGATCAACGACGAGGTAAAGACTTTGCTCAGGCATTTCCCAAATTAAAAGAATGGTATGACTCGATACAAATACAACAGCACTGATCTGATTCGACCCACAGAACTCACAGAACGTGAGAAATTCTTGTTGACCGAATCAAAAACATTTTGCATATATCCATGGATACATCTACATGCCTATCCCACAGGCGAAGCATATCCCTGTTGCCATGCTGAAATGAAACCTGGTGTTGTGGGCAACTGTAGAACAAACACACTTGAAGAAATATGGCGTGATACGCCCATGCAAAAACTGCGCACAGACATGCTGACGGAGACTCCGCATGCGGCCTGCACACGTTGTTATGAACAGGAAGAGTCAGGTTTCTTTTCAGGACGCCGATCGGCCAACAAACATCACGGGCATCACATAAAAAAATTGGAAGAGAACCCATTTGAAATGACCTATTGGGATATACGTTTTAGTAACCTATGTAACTTGAAATGTCGTTCATGCGGACACATCTTTAGCTCACAATGGTACCAGGATCAAGCCAAATTGGCCGGCGGAGATTGGAAGGATCGTAACACAGTTCTCAACTATGCAGGACGCACAGAAACAGACATGTGGTCGCAACTGAAGCCACATTTGGATTATGTAGAACAAATTTACTTTGCTGGCGGCGAACCCCTGTTGATGGAAGAACATTATAACATTCTTGAAGAGCTGGTTCGTCGTGAAAGATTTGATGTGCGATTGATCTACAACACCAACTTCACGCATACGGAACTCAAGGGCAAAAGTGTGTTTGAATACTGGAAACAGTTTGATTCAGTGGCGGTGGGCGCGAGTCTTGACGACGCAGGTCCACGTGCAGAATACATTCGTAAAGGCACAGACTGGACAGTGGTAGAAAACAACCGCCAAGAAATGTTGGCAATATGTCCTGATGTAGATTTTTATATTAGCCCAACCTTGAGCATAATGAATGCCTGGAGCATGATTGACTTTCATCAGGACTGGGTCAAAAAAGGTCTGATCAAACCACAAGATATCAATGTGAATATTTTACAAGATCCGCCACATTACAGAATTGATATTGCACCAGTTGAATACAAAGAGCAGTTGGCAACAAAGTTTGCTGATCATATTGCCTGGTTGCAAGGTCACGACCCATTGCAACGTGCCACAACTGGTTTTGAAAGTGCTGTCAAGTTTATGATGGCCACAGACAACACACATCTAATTGATACATTTTGGCGCAAGACACATGAACTGGATTCAATTAGAAAAGAAAACATCTTGGATGTAATTCCAGAATTGGCAGCATTGAAATGAATATACCACACGATAAATTTTGTGTACTGCCTTGGGTCAGTATCGAAGCTTCACCAATTGGCACAGTGCGTCCATGTTGTCTTGCTGATGATGAAATTCTGGACAATAACGGTAACAAGTTTGAGTTAAGCACTGCCAACTTTGCGGACATACAGAACTCCAATCACATGCGAGAATTACGTGAACAATTTCTTGCGGGCAAAAAGCCACAAACATGTCGCAAATGTTGGAATGAAGAACGCGGTGGCCGTACCAGCAAACGCATGCACACCTTGGACCGACTCAAGCATTCGATTGCAGACACAGAATGGACCGCGGATGCCAAACCCATGATGTTCTTGGATTTGAAACTGGGCAATATTTGTAATTTGAAATGCCGCATCTGTGGATCATGGTCAAGCAGTCAGTTTGCCACAGAAGAAATCAACCAGTTGCCACGTGAGCAACAAAAGTCCAGCCATGCATATCAAATGCTACGTGCCGGCGCCTGGCCTAGAGAGAATGAGCAGTTCTGGCAACAGATCGATTCGGTGCTGACAGACATTCGTTACATTGAATTTACTGGCGGCGAACCATTCATGATCGACGAACACTTTGACATGTTGCAAGGCATTGTGGATCGTGGTATTGCACATCAAGTTGAAATACACTACAATACAAATGGTACACAATATCCTGTACGTGGCGAAGCAATTTGGAAACATTTCAAAACTGTGGAAATTGCATTCAGCATTGATGACCTAGGCGCACGTTTTGAGTACCAACGCACCAATGCAGATTGGGCTGTGGTACTAGACAACATCACAAGTTTTCAGTATCTAAAAACTCAAATGCCCAACTTGCGGTTGCAATGCTGTAGTACTGTGAATGTGTTCAATGTGCGTTACATTGATCAACTGGCTCGTTGGATTGTGACCCAAGGTTTTGACTTTGTGTACTGGAACATGATGCACGATGCCTGGTACTTCAGTATTGCCACATTGCCAGACACTGCCAAGGCAGCAATCACAGAACATCTACGCTCAGCAGACGTGCCGCCTCAGTACCGTGAAGAGTTTGACCGCATTGTGGACTTCATGAATACAGGTGCGTCAACAGATGGATTTATGTTGCGTATGAAAATTGCAGACTTGGATCGTAAACGCAATCAAAACTTACGCACAGTTGAACCCGAATTTGCTGACTTGATTGATTACCAATGAGTCTATGCATGGCACCTTGGGTGCATACCTACCTCAGTCCGCAAACCGAGCGTCGTATGTGTTGTGCGTCACGTGAGCCTGCGCAGAATTTCAAACAATACATAGATACTGATGCAGGGTCAGGCAAATATATTCCTATAACATTAGAACAGCACTGGAATTCACCACACATGCAGAGTGTTCGTCGACGTATGATGGCAGGCGAAATCTTGCCCGAATGCCAAGTGTGCAACAACAAGCTGTTGAATACTGATGTTTATCGCACATATTTCTGGCAGTTGTTCAAGCACAAGTATCCTGACATATGGGAGACCACAGACGACTCGGGCCACACCACCATGCAACCTGTGAGTTGGGATTATAGATTTTCAAATTTATGCAATTTCAAATGTAGAACCTGCGGTGACATGCTGAGTTCAAGCTGGGAAAGCGAACAACGTCAACACAACATGACAGATTGGTCAAATCCCAAGAACACCTGGATGCAACCCGCAGTGCGACAAGAAATTTCCGCATTTCAAGACAGTCAAGTTGAAGCAGAATTTGCTGCGGCTGTGGAACAGCATCGTGTTGAAGAAGTGTACTGGGTAGGTGGCGAACCACTCATGTATGAACAACACTGGCGTTACATGAAACGCATAGTTGAATTAGGGGATGGACCACGTGTTTATGCTAGATACAATACAAATTTATCCAGAGTGGATTATCGAGGTGTTAATTTATATCGCGATATTCTTGGCGGGCTGCGTGATTGGCAGATATGTGCAAGCCTCGACGGCACAGGCACAATTGGAGAATACATTAGAACGGGCCTCAACTATGATCAGTGGCTTGACAATTTTGGTCAAGCAGTTGCGATCCAACATCACAGACGTCAAGTCAGAATTGACTTTACGCTCACTTTGCCCGGAATGTTTGAAGTTACACGTATTAAACAACTTGCCCAAAAATTCGGAGTTGACGTCCTGGCCAAAGTGATATTTTCATTCACGCCAGACATTGTGATGAGTCCACTGGCCATGCCTAGATCATTGCTCGAGCCCTGGATTGATGAATTGGCGTCCGATGTGGATGGAGTCTTGCACGACATGTTGTTGCAATTGAAACAGCGGCCTACATTTGAAGAACAATGGCCAGATCAATATCACAAAGGCATTGCAAAAGGCAAGGCTCGTGTGTTACAATTAGAAAACATACGCACCCAGCCCACAACCATGGCAGAAATCCTGGCAGGTCGTCCGGCGGTACTAGAATGGTGGAATCAAATTGCTTGACCAAATTGAAATGACCCTACGAGGGCACAACAGTGAACTAACAGTGTACATAGATGTGGCAGACAACAGTCTCAGCCGCAAATGGATCTCAGCACTGAATGACATCATTGCCAATGATTTGCATTTGGAAAAAAATTACTGTTGGCTTGGCTGGACCGAAAGCAAACGCACAGCCGAATACATCATTGATCAGATCAACGCCAGTATCTCAGCCATTAACTCAGCCAATTTAGGTTACACAATTCGTGACCATTTCACAGTGACGGATACCATACAGGATGATCTTGGCGTCAACCATGCCCGAATGAATTGGTTGCATCGTTACTTTGAAGACCTGCAAGGACAATCGGGTGCCATGAGTCCTTATTGGCTTCAAGCAGATGCTGGCACACGCTGGCATATACGCCAACTCAACTTGTTGTGTCATGAATATGAAAGTCTTGTGCTCAGCATGCGTAAAGTCATACAAGCCCCTGAGTGGCGGCGACCCAGCCAGCTGATGTGCTGGCTCAATGCTCCTAGATTCACACTAGAACCTCAAGATTACGAACTGTTTGGCATTGAGACACTGAATCGAAAAATAGGCGGAGTGTATGTGGGCGTGAACAAGGCCGTGAGCAAAACACATTGGGAAGTGTTCAACGATGAAGGCAGCGGCGTAGACCAATTGATAACAACCAGCCTAAGCAATCAAATTGAAGCTGCTGGAGATTTTGATATTGAGTGGGCTAGAGATCCCGGAGCACATGATTGGCAAATTAAAAAAATTGCAGAATTCCGAGCCTGGTTAACAAACAATGGATTTGATCCTGACGATAAAAGTTTGACAATCGGGCATCCCAAAGTAGCGCAAGTCAATCTTTCTCGCAGTTTTGGAACCCTGGACTACAACCGTATTTGGCAACAGCTGGCCGAACATTTGGATGTGTATAAAATTCGAACCAGTTCAGTTGAAGCTACATATAAATATTGCTGGAGCGATCCAGACTATGCTGAACAACAAATAAGGAGATTGAAATGAATTGGATACGCAGAATTTGGGATAGAATCACGTTAGAAATACGTTATCGTAAAAAATTAAAAGAACTTCGCAAACGAGATCCTTTTATCTACAAATGAATATCTTAGGTATCTCAGCTGGCTTTCATGATGCCGCGGCCACAGTGATCAATTCACGAGGTGACATTGTATTTGCTGGACATGCAGAACGCTACAGCAAGAAGAAAAATGATGCTGACATCAACCTTGGTCTAATCTTGGACGCATGTGACAAAAATTTTGCCATCGATCATGTGGCTTACTATGAGACGCCATGGAAAAAACAACTACGTCAATTGTACAGTGGCCAAGGCATAGAGTGGCACAAGTTGACCACAAAACAAATACTTGAGCAACAACTCAAAGGATTTTTTTCAAAAGCATCACACAGTTGTTACAGTCACCATCTCTCACATGCAGCCGGAGGTTTTCAAACCAGCCCATATGACCGTGCCACCGTGGTGGTGATTGATGCCATAGGCGAGTGGGATACTATATCAATCTGGGGAGCAGAGTATGATGCATCAGGACAAGCACAGTATCGACGACTGTGGGGGCAGCAGTATCCGCACAGCCTGGGTCTCTTTTATAGTGCAATTACTCAGCGTGTGGGCCTACACCCACTAGACGAAGAATATATTACCATGGGCATGGCAGCGTATGGCAATGACCATTACCATGATCTCATGGAAGCAGTGCTGATCAGTGACCCGTATAACATAGAATTTAAACAAAACTTGCACACAGGTGTTAATGATAAATTCATGGGTGGTGTTGATCATGCGGACATTGCTGCCGCTGCTCAGCGATTGTTAGAACGCCTGATAGGCAATGTCATGCGTAGAGCTAGAGATTTCAAGTGGTCAACCAATCTTGTGTATCAAGGTGGTGTGGCACTCAACTGTTTGGCCAACAGACAACTAGGGGAATACTTTGATAATGTCTGGATCATGCCCTGCCCAGGAGATGCTGGGTCAAGCCTGGGTGCGGCTGCCCTTGCGTATGGCAAGCGTCTGCATTGGCACAATGCTTACCTTGGTCACAATATTCCCGGTGCTTATCCTGTTGACAATCTTGTGCGCCATCTACTTGATACTGGAATTGCAGGAGTGGCCTCTGGTCGCGCTGAATTTGGTCCCAGAGCACTGGGTAACCGGAGTCTCCTGGCTGACCCCCGAGGTGCAGAAATTAAAGACCGAGTGAATGAAATCAAACGCAGACAAAAATTCCGACCTTTTGCCCCTGTTGTTTTGGCTGAACTGGCTGGCAATTATTTTGATATGCCTAGCGGTTGGCATACTCATGACTTCATGCAGTCAGTAGCTGGCTGTCGTTACCCTGATCTTTATCCTGCCATATGTCATGTTGATGGCACCAGCCGAGTACAGACTGTGGCGAAGGATGGATCAGGCATAAGAAAGTTGTTGGAAGCATGGTACGCCCAAACAGGTTGTCCCATGTTGCTCAACACCAGTTTGAACATACGTGGCGAGCCCATGGTCAATGATCGAGCAGATGCTGACCGTTTTGAAACAAGATATGGAGTAAAGGTATTTTCATGATTAAATCTACAAAAACTAGATACAGCAACAATTTCAGTTTCTACAGCACTGATGAAATGATTGGACGCAGTCTAGATCTCTACGGAGAGTACAGCCAATTTGAACTGGAATTTTTGTTGGCCATGCTGAACGAAAATTCCGTGGTCTACGATATAGGAGCCAACATAGGTTATCACACCACTGCATTTGCCAGTGTGGCCAAGAAAGTCTATGCATTTGAACCGCATCCTAAAAATTATGCTTTGTTGGAACAAAATACCAAAGACCTTGATCATGTTTTTATTGGAAAATATGCAGTGTCCAACACTAATAACACATGTTATATCACGGACTACGATCCAGAAATCACAGGTAATTTTGGCATGGTAAAGGTAACCAATGATTTTTCTGGCATTGAAACCACCGCCATTGCCCTAGACACAGCTGGACTGGACTTGCCAGACATGATCAAGATAGATGTAGAAGGCTCTGAACTTCAGGTGTTGCAAGGATGCAAAAAAATCATACAACAGAAATGTCCAGTGATCTTTTATGAAGCACATGAATCTAATCAACTGCGAGAGATATACGAATTTTTGGAGCCTTTGGGCTATCGATTTTATTGGGCACAGATCAACAACTACAACCCAAATAACTTTGCCGGCAATGCTGAAAATGTATTTGGAATGTCAGGATTGATGTCCATCATTGCTTGGCCAAAAGTACTGACAGAATTGCCACTGACACCTGTTACAGGGCCTGATGATAATGATGTCAGTAGATTCTATACCAAAGAGGTAACGTCAGATGAATTTTGAAAAATTCCAACGCTATAATCAACAGGCCCTGAGCACTGTTTACAGTGAGGTGCCTGGGGGATTTCATGATCAAATCATCCCTGAGTTTGCCAAACAATTTTTGCCTGAGTTTGATTTGCAACACGAAGCCTGCATCATTGACATAGGATGTGGTCCAGGCTTGTTTGCACAAGCCGCACATAAATTGGGCTATCAAGATGTCACAGGAGTCACACTCAGTCCTGACGATGTGGCAGCATGTGAATCAGCAGGTCTCAAAATAACACATGCTGACATGAGTGACTTGCCCTGGGAGGATAACTCCGTGGATTTTATCTGGTGCAGACATGCCTTGGAACACAGTCCTTATCCGCTGTTTACACTGTATGAATTTCACCGTGTGTTGAAGCCCGGCGGCCAGGCATTTATTGAAGTACCTGCGCCTGATAATCAACGCACTTGGATGCACGAAAACAACCCCAACCACTACAGTATCTTGGGCAACAAAATGTGGCAAGGTCTATTCAGCAAGGCCAAATTTGAAACACGGTATCACTGGGTGTACGACACTGATCAACAATTTGCTGAAGGTCTGGTCAAAGAAATTTCTTTGCTGTACGGAATCAAAGCCGTCAAATAATAAAATTACTCCGATTGGTTGTGATACAGCAATATAAATATTTCATGCTTATAAAGGTATGTTCATGAAAAGAAAAAATCTTTACATCACCGGTGATAGTTTTTGCTTCTACAGGCAGGATATTAATAATCATTGGCCGGCAAAGTTAGCGCAAATGCTAGACCTAACGCTTCAAGGACACGGATATCCAGGCTGCGGATGGTGGCCGTCGCGTGTTGATTTATTCAAGTATGCTCAAACAAAACAATTCAAGAAAACCGACATTTTTGTAATTTGCCATACTGACATATATAGATCTCTGACAGGGAATCCAGGTTGGGCACAGGGGTACAATCAAGACTTGAATGATTTTTATATTAAGTATTTGTCAGACTACGATTTCAACACATGGTGCAGTATAAACTGGTACAAAGAACTGAATCAACTGCTCAAAGACAAAACAGTTGTGCATCTGCATTGTTTTACTAGCAATCAAGATGAAAGATCGTACCTTGAAGGAATACACATATCAACAGAGTTAGTGCAACTATCGAAGTTTAGTCAGAACAACGAGTTGTCTAAAATGAATCATTCTTGTAATCATTTCACTGACAATGGAAATTTTGTTTTTGCTGAAATGGTTTACAACAGTATTTTGCAAAAGTCTGATCAAGTAAACGAACATGCATTTGACCAAGCAGTGTATTATAGATAAGTTTCTAATCCGCCGCGTCGGCGTATGTCTTGTGTACAGCATGAGATGCCGCCATCCCAGAAATAGCTGTGTCGCAGTTCACTGATGATAGGTTCTATCCGATGCCGGCGACAATAGTCAAATACTTCTCGGTTGTATGCTGAAAAGATCACATGCGACTCATCCAGCACTAAACAGTTGACATCAAACACAGTTTCGGCCACAAAACCAATCCATTTGGTCAAGTAGGTGTTCACAAAGTCTGTGAACTCTGGTGTGGGAGTTTGTCCTTGTACATACCATGCGCCCGGCGATTGTTCGTATTTGAACTTGCCAACTTCCATAGCAGCCCAGATCGAACTATCCCAGATTTTGCAAACGTCCCAGCCAGGGAAGTCTTTGGCCAAATCCAAGTTGACATCATGTTTGCTTGACAACAACACACCAGGCTTGAGTATAGCAAACACAGCATCACCGTGTCCGTCTGTCACAGCCTCGTGTACTCTATATTCTGGTCCCAACACATTGTCCACTATCCAGCGTGTTTGATCTGGCCGCAAAAAGTCCGAGTTGTCAAAAAACACATCACGACCCACACGCACAATGCATGACGCTGATGCTTGATTGAGAATACAATTTTCATCCCAGCCTGTTGGCCCATGCGGATTGATCACTGTGCCACCAGCTTTTTCATATTCTACACACAGTGTATCGAGTTCTTGCACAGCCAGCACACGCAACAGTTTGTTGCCCAGTGTGATCTGCCAGTCTCGCGGTGTGAGCGGCGGCAGCGGCGCACCATTGCCTTTCATTTGATCACGTTGAAAATCATGCTTGTCAGGCAGGTCAGGTCTACGTACTCGAGCACCATAAGTTTCAATGGTCTTTTGCAAATTGGTCAAATCTTCTTCGGTCTCAGCAAGAATTTGTTGCAGTTGATTGCGCACCTGCGCATTTTCAATAAAGTCAAAATAGTCTGGCGTGTATGCACGGCCCACAATGACTTCTTCAAGTGGTTGCCAGCTGGTGTAAGAGTTAATGGGATTCATTGATTTCCTTGATTAGGGTATTTAAACGTTCAGTCTTTGACGACACAAATAACTGTTGATTGTGTTCTATGTCAGATCGACACTGTTCGAACAAGGCCGGCAAATTTTGTCGAGCATCATATATGGCCTTTGTGAGCATGATCCAACGCTGAGTGTGATTGTGTTCGAGATCGTACTGATTGTCCAATATGCCATCAAACACCCGATAACCAAGATCACGCAGAGCCTGTAGACTCCCAGCACCACCGGCTATGAAAAACATTTGTCCATGTTTGATGGGTTTGAATGTTTTTTCTGTAACAAAACACCCACCTGACTGATCCACATCAAATTGACTTTCCAACACAATGTTGCAATAACTGTTGACATGATACTTCTCAATCAATCGACTGTGATCGTTTGATTGCTCGAAGTTCAATTCGTCGCTGATGTATGGTGCGCCTTCTAGGAATTTCTTGCGCTCATATCTCAATCGAGAAATTGCATCTACTTCGATGGGGCAATCATCATCCTCGCCAGACGCAGTCTCGCAATAACTCCAGTATGAATTGTCCAACAATCCACTCTGCCACAAGTCGGCCATGGCAGTGGCACGCCACCATTTGTGTATTCTACTCAAACAGGTAAAATCACGTTCTCTTGGTTGATCATGTGCAGGCAATGCTGTGACCTCAAGATTGCGCTGGTAGTACCATAACTCAAAATCATGAAAGGTCACAAATCCTGGCAATCGATCAGCTGTTGAATTGGAACTGACAAACACATAGCAATTGGCAGGCATGCTATGAGCCTGACACAATGCATCCAGCCTATTTTTAATACGTTGTGGATTATCACCTTCATGATAATAAAACAACAGTCGAAGTTGTTTTTGCTTTAGTTTTTCACCAACTTCGGTGGGCAACAATGCAATATAATTAATATCAAAATCAAAGAATCCCAGACAGATGGGGTAGTAAGTGTTGTTAGGCAATTGATCTTCAATTGAAAATATATTAATAGGCACTGAATGTTCTGCACAGTATTCTTGCAGTCGCAATGGTGTGGTATAGGGCCAGTGTTGGCCAAACTCGCGCCAGCCCGGGGTATAGGGCCAGGCCTCATGACAAGTCAGCGCCGGGTATATTTTGCCTTTGACAGTTTTGTCAGCGACTAAATTCAATGTCATTCAACATGTCCTGTAGTTCTTGCCATAACACAGACTCAAAGCCGCCACCGTAAAAATGATCCCAATTGTGTTTGATTACTTCTTGTGCTTGATCAAACAAATCTTGCTTGGCCTCTGTGGGCAATTCATCTAAGCTACGCAGCAGACTGGCAATGCGCTCGATGCGTACATCATCTTCGGCTTGATCATAACTTTCATCCCATATGCCTTCAAACGTTCGGAAGCCATAACTGCGCAGGTATTTCAAACTGCCCTGAGTTCCCACAATCACAAACGGCATGCCCAGAGCAATTGGTTTGAATGTCTTTTCAGTCAAATGATGTCTACGTCCTGTGGCCACAGTCTCAGTAACCAAGTATAACAAACTTTCAGCAGATTCATCAAACAAACTGAGCCAACAACTGTGCATGGGATGATCTGCTTCTCCTGCAAAGTTAATGGGCAATGACTGTTGCGCAAATACAGATTCAATGTCCGGATACTTTTGATTCAACGATTTGACAGCTTCTAGTATGCTGATATTTTCCGCAGGACACACAGCTGGACAGCTGATGTGATTGTCCAGCATGTTGTTTTTGAATATATGGTACAACATTTCCAATCTATGCTTGCGTTCACCGGCTATGATGCGATTGGGTGCTATGAATGTTCGGGTAATTGTTCGTTGAGCAGGCGGAACTATCAAAAACGTTTGATTGTAGCCGCGATACCAGTCCAGTGACGCCCAGCCATGAAAAAAATAATACAGAGGAGTCCAATGGTATTGAGCACAAACTTGATCCACCGAGTCTGAATCTTTTTCACTGGTCACTAGATAGCCTGGATCGGATTTGGGAAAATTCCAGTGTATGTCTGGATTTCTCCCACGACGAATTTCCTCAAAGGTAGGCATGTGTATGTTCAAATGAATAGGCTCTTGGTCAAAAAAGAATATATAATTGTGTTCGCAGATGTCATCTATACCTTGGTTCACCACACTGTCGGCATCACTTCTACCAAATGGATCACAATAATAAACTCTCATTCCCGGCCGATGTTGTCGCACCCAGGGCCAAAAAGTATGGTGGTAAATTTCATCTATTCTAATCATGTTTGACGTATTTTATTCAGGAACAAAACCAGGAGTGGTTGCACACGAGCGAGCAGCTGACAGCATCGAACATGCACAGAAGTTGAGTCGCACAAGGTATTTCTGGTGGATACACTACTTAGCGGACTATAGTGACTTTGATTTTCTTTGGGAGCCTGTGCCGTGGCAGGCTGATCAACGTCATGCCTGGTTGGATCAATATCAACTGGATGCTGGAGTTTATCTTATACCCAAGGATGGATATACAGAAACAAATTACCACACAGATGATCAAGTTCACAGACTGCCCAATGTTGATTTTTGGCATATTCCCGAATGGATTGATCCTGCCAGTATAAATCTCAGATGGGCACCTAACCCCACTGATCCTGCTTACATATATGAATTCCCGGTAGAGTGGGATTGGGACCGTGTGGGCGGTCCGGAGTATAGAATTCCTGGCGCAACTGAACGCAAGTACATGGACGCATTTGTTGTCCGCACACAGTCCAATCGGCAGGACTGGAAAGTGTATGATACAGTAGACCCTGCGGATCCTGTGTTCCGCTGGCACCCAAATCCGTTTGATCCGCCAATGATCTATGTGTTTGGCAATCAGCATTGGCCTGCTGAAATTCGTGCCAGTGTGGAATATCATGTGCCTGGTGCTGTTGTAAAAAAATATATGGACACCATTCGCACTGTGCGATTGCCCGATTCAAGCCGATTCACTTGTTTGTATCCTTGTGAGTTTGATTGGAGTTGGGAACCCGATCCGGGCGATCCTCCTTATATCTATGTGTGGGGTAACCAGTGGTGGAGTGCAGAAAAGATGCCCACAGTGGAGTATCATGTACCGGGCGCAACAGAACGCAAGTACATGGATCAACCAGCACGTATCAAACCAGCTTACGAAAACTGGGTTGTTCCTGATACTGTGGATCGAAACAGTATAGATTTTAGTTGGCACCCAGATCCCCACGATGCTCCGTATATCTACGAGTTCGCCACACAATGGCAGCCCAATGGTGGCGCATTATACACTGTGCCCGGCGCAACCGAACGCAAGTATGTAGAAATACAACATCGCAGACTACCCAACAAACAGTCATTTAAAAAACTACAAGCACTACAGGGCTTTGACTATTCATGGCATCCAGATTCTACAGAACCACCTTATAACTATGTGTTTGGCAATCAGCATTGGCCCGGCACAGAAATGGCCACTGTTGTTTACCAAATGTCAGATGCCACACAAGACAAGTTTGTTGACTCGCACGTTGCTACGCTAGAAAATTGTTTAGACAATTGGACAGTCGAAGAGGAAATTGATCGAGCTGCCTGGGACTGGTCCTGGGTGCCTAATCCTAAAGATCCGCCTTATATCTATGTGTGGGGCAATCAGTGGAATCCGCCTGAGTTCAAAGCCAGTGTCAAATACGTTGTTCCAGGCGCAACAGAAGTCAAGTACATGGATCGTCGCACAACAAGGCTTCCGCAACCCCAACTGTTTGGTCATAATTTAGCAGTGAGCAAATTTGATTACTCGTGGGAACCAAATCCATTTGATCCACCGATGATGTACGTGTTTGGTAATCAGTGGAACTCGGCTGTGTTGGAACCCACTGTGGTATACAATGCCGGCGGCACTGAAATCAAGTATGTTGATGATATTGTTGCTACTCTAGCACAAGATATCACTGCCTGGGAATTGTTAGACGACATCCGACAGTTTGACTATTCCTGGAGGCCCAACCCTACTGATCCACCTTACATCTACGTGTTCGGCAATCAGTGGCTCACACCGGAACAGCGTCCAGCACTGAGATACTGTGTGCCAGGTGCCACTGAAATCAAGTACATGGATCATCCACGTGCTTGTCGCAGTGGAGATCCGGCACGTTTTGTACAGCACTATCCTGCAGACTTTGATTGGTCGTGGGAACCCGATCCTGGGTCACCTCCATACAACTATGTGTTTGGCAATCAGTACTATTCGGCAGAAGTTATGCCCACAGTAGAATATCACATGCCAGGTGCTACAGAACACAAATACATGGATATTCCTGCACAGTTGTTGCCGCGCCACGACAACCACTGGCACACCGTCATAGACTCGGAATGGGACTATACCTGGCAACCCGAACCTGGCAGCCCGCCCTACATCTATGTGTTTGGTAACCAATGGTGGCCAGCAGAAAAAATGCCCACAGTAGAATATCACATGCCCGGTGCAACTGACAGAAAATACATGCCAGGTCCTGTGGCCAAGTTATTGACAGACATGACCAACTGGCATATTCCAAAACATATCGATCTAACCGATATGGATTTTTCGTGGGTCCCAGATCCGGGCGAACCAGATTATATCTATCAGTTTGCCACACAACACCAAAAGACCGGTGGTCCACAGTATCGTATGCCCGGTGCCACTGAGTTCAAGTATGTGGATATGATGCGAGCCGAAGTCAAGCGAGAAGCTGCACCTGTATTTGAAATTGATCACCTGGATGGCAATGCTGGCTGCATAGAAGGAACGGTTCGAAAGGTGCGTTACTTTGACAACTACAGAGACACCTTGATACGCTTGGCCAAGAGCCTTGTAGGCGAGTACGAACACGTATGGGTGTGTAGCAGTATCTGTGACTACACTGACTTTGACTTCTCGTGGCACCCGGAAACTTGGCAAAGCACAATGTTGCATGTATTTGCATCAGACCGGGAAAAGTTTGGCGATACGTTCTACATGCATGTGCCCACATTTGCTGAACGAGCAGAGAAGAAACAGTTATTGGAATGGTACAGTGTGAACTATGTGACTCGACGGTCGGTACCACGACGTCCCATGCCTGTGATTCAACATGATGATGACGACCAAATAAATGCAGTAAAAACAACACAGTGGGCAGGCCCACTTGCTACATTTACCAACCATGACTACATACCTGGAGATCTAGTCACTGTGCCATTATGGCGTGAACAGACCAAAACCATTGTGCCTGTCAGCAGCGGTGCAGGCACAGTTGTGGTGCCACGTGTGGCTGTGCCTTACATAAAGACACAGTTGTATGACTATTCCTACATTGACCGTTCACAACGAATTTTAAAAGACGCTCCGCTGGACATTGTGTTTGTTTCAAACGGGGAGCCAATGGCCGATCGGCATTATGATCACTTGAGTCACCAGGTTAAAAAATTACCAAATCGACTGTATCGTGTGGATCGAATAAATGGTCGAGTACAATCTGAACAAGCAGGTGCTGCTGCCTCAAACACAGCCTGGTATTTTCGTGTGCCGGCAAAATTATCAGTTGATGAACGGTTTGATTGGAGTTGGCAGCCAGATCGCATGCAACAGGCCAAACATTATATTTTCCATGCACACAATCCTATCAATGGTTTACAATACGGGCACATGGCCATGATTGCCTACAATCGCAACTTGGTGTTGCAAACAGCTGGTCAAACTTTGGATTTTGCCACCGAGCAGTTGCACCAGGTGATTCCTGTACTTTCTGGTACCGCAGAATATACCCAATCGCCTTGGACAGCCTGGCGTACTGCATTTCGTGAAGTGATCAAGTTAAGAGCCAGTCTACCCGATGTAGAAAGCGAACATCGTATGCATCAGTGGTTGATACAAAATCACGATAACGATCAAGTGAAGTGGAGTCATATAGGTGCAGAAGATGCGGTGGAATACTATGACTCAGTAGCAGGAGATTTTGCGGAACTTAAAAAGAGTTACGAGTGGTCGTGGCTGGCCGCTTATGCGTTTATGAAACGCAATCTAGTAGCCAGTGATTAAATTTTATTGTTCCAATAATCTGACTGGCTCAGCCACTCATAATACTTTTGGAATCCTTCTTCTACGTCTACTTTGGGATCAAAACTCAAGATGGTTCGAGCACGATCAATGTTTAGCGCACCTCGACTTGGAAAGTCTTCATCCCGGTCCTGCACTTCAATGGTGCCTCGACCCACAATTTTAACAATCATTTCAGCAGCTTCTAGTAAACTTACACTATGCGACTTGGTGAGGTTGAATGTCATATTACGACACATGATGCGTGTGGCTGCGGCAACGATACCATCAGCAGCATCATCCACATAGGTAAAGTCTAGTGTCTCCCCTGCCCCATTAACACAAAGAGTGCTGCCTCGCATGGCGGCAAGCATAAATTTTGCAATGACTCGATCCGCCACGTCAAGAGGTCCGTATACAGCACTAGGGCGAATAATAACATACTCAAAGCCACAGCGGCGAGCATAATCTTTAACAAGTTCTTCTCCACATAATTTTAAAATACCATACTGTCCTTGCGGATGGCATGGATCATCCTCTAGCACATCATCTTCAAAGTTGCCGTACACCATGCTTGAACTGATGTACACAAATCGTTCAATGCCGTGTTTTTTGGCACTCTCAAGCATGTTGACCAGACCCCTCATCATAACATCAGCAGCCTCAGTTGGCTTGTGATTCACGGCCTTTTGTCTAGGGTAGCTGGCGCAGTGAATAATGACCCGGGGCTTGTGGTTTTGTACTGCCAAATCGCAGGTCCAAAAATTTGAAATATCATAGCACTCGATCTTGGTGTCTGGCGCAATTTTTTTTTGTCGCTCGGCCATCAAGTAGTCAAGTTCCTCTTGAGGAATAAAATCAAAGTAAGTGGTTTTGGTATCTAATACAACCACCTGTTCATCACGTGCTTGCAGTCGTTGTACTACATTATGCCCAATAAGGCCTAAGCCGCCTGTTACTAAAAATGTCATTTGAATTTCAACCTAAAAAATGTTTGATCTGGCTCACGCATTCTGGCCACTATGGCATACTGATATCCATAACTGTACTGATCGACCCGGCGTGTCCAATAAGGTTTCTCCACAGCATGAGTCATTACAAACTGACCGGCAGCACTGTCTTGCCATTCACTTATTGGCTGCGCCGCATACAGGTCTGGATCATCTACATCTCCCATGCTAAATTCGTGTACCACAATGTTTGAAATGCGTTCAACTCGATCGTTGATCACTTGGTATTCTGGTGATTGAATGGTGTTGTGAGACATGTGTGTATTTTAGCACACCAGTGGCTATTTTGCAACTAAATCTGATGCCATTGGGAATATTGCCGCAATGGCTTCGGCACAGGCCTGAGCCACCGCCTGGTGCTCTTTTTGTGTGCCGTTGGCTGATCGCAATTCAATAAAATGAATCCATGATCTTAGTGTGCCGTTCATGTACAGTCGGCTTGACATCATGCCTTCGGGTAACACCGCACGAGCCTGTTCCTTGGCAATGCCATTTTCAATGGCCCAGCGGTAGGCTTCAATGGCGGCCAGTTTCACACGTTGTTGAGCATGCTGCCATCCAATGGCCAAGACACGTGCTTCGGGTGTGTCTTGCACAAGCTCTATGCTGTTTTGTCTATTTGTGGTGTCTTGCAGTCGGGCTTCGCGTAGTACGAATTCAAGATCCTTTGTTGGGTCAGCATAGCGTTGCGAAAACTCCTGGAAGCTGAAACTTCTGTGTCGGAGCATTTGCCGCGCAATATCTCTTGTTGTCGTAATTTCCATGCAAGCTGAAACCATTTCGAGGGGACTCCAGTGCTGGTGTCTGACCAGGTACCGGATGAGTTTCTCGCTAGTGTCTGTGTTGAATTGGTTGGAGGGATTGCTGACACGGGCGCAGTACGCAATGAGTTCCTGCGCATCGCCAATGCCTTGAGTTGCAAATTCCTGGGTAGGTTGACTATAGCTGAGTAAGCGAACATTCATAAGTCTTTGAGTAGTTTGTCTGTCTCGGGTTGTACAATGGTGGCAATAGCACCAACGTCTAGTATAAAATCAACGTCACGCACAGCATCACCTAGTTCGGTCAAGGTTCTTGTCATGATGGTTTCAATTTCCTCAAAGTCAAGCCCTTGACGTCGTAGCATGCTCAAGTTAATGGTGCGTTGTCGCTTGCCATGTAACTTGATCACAACTTTTTTAATACATTCCAGTGGCACATCAGTAATGTCTACATCGTCAATGATGTGTTCCCACCGTTCCAGGAACTCATCACTGAACTGCATCAGCCACTGCCTTCTTACGACCGCGTGTTTTAGGCGCAGGTTGTTCAACGGCAGGAGCCACGGGTGCAGTTTTAGCAGCTTTCATGTTCACAGCAGGGAACATCTTTTGTGCTTCCTTTTTCATTCTGGCAGCTTCGGCAACTAGACCTTTGGCATCCGCTTCCATGCGTTTGGCCTGTGCCAGCATGTTGGCCGCCAGTGATTGATCATCCAGTGCGCCTGTGGCAGGAGCAACCAAGGCTTCGGCTTCGGACAGACGTCCTTCTTTGAATGCTTTTTCAGCCTTGCGTTTCACAACAGGATCCACAAAGCCAGCGTTGGCATCCAGTTCCTGCATGCGTTTGAGAGCTGCATCACCTGATTCCATTTCCTTCACAATCTTGTTCAGCTCATCCAGCTTGACGTTGCTTTGTGCTGTGGGAGTAACAATCACCTGATTGGTTTGAATCTTCTTTAACATGCCTTCGTTGTGCAAGGCTTGTAAAATAACTCTACCATCCGGCAACAGGTTACGATGCAACACATCTGCCAAGTTAGGACTCTGTTGTCCAGGAGCTGATTCCAAAATACTCATAATGGTGTTATGAATGTGAGTGGGCAATGTGTCAGGGTAGATCACCAGGCACATGTGGTCCTCGCCGGGCAGTTCTCTAAATATGATTGCAACCTTGCGGTCACCGTGTCGTCCTATGTGTTTTAACATTGTCATGCTCCTTGTGTGGGTTCGGCTTGTGCAGCCAATTGTGCTTGTGATGCAGCTAAGAAAGCAGTCAGCTTGTCATAGATGCCACCTACAACACTTAATTCAGCAGCCTTGTAAGCACCACGTTCGGTAGCAGCTTCGATTAAGTTTTTGATTGATGCCAAATCGGCTAGTGTGAGTTGAATATTTTCCATACAAATATTTAAGACAAGAAAACACCAACGAAATATTTTATGGTGTATTTTGGAAGAACTCTTCGGCTCTGCGCACAGCTTCTGCTTCGCTTGCGGCCCACACAGTGACCATGGCAGTTGATCCCACAATTTCCATGTCAAACGGCACTGCACCCGAAAATGCAAAACCTTCAGGAACAGATACTTTGACCACAAATGGTTCTAGACGCTTGATCCTGTTGATGATTTGATCAATGGTGTTCATTGCTCTTGGGCCAGTCTCTTCGTGCTATACGTGCTTCTTCAATGCAACGGCTGATCAAAGGCCAGACGTAAGGCGCCACAAATCCAAACATGGCACCGTATACAAACCATTCAAATTGAATCATGCTATTTGTCCTAGTAGATTGCCCATCAGCGACGAATCAAAAAGTAAATTATTATGCCTAACAAAATGCCCACTATCATGCCTAATGCAAATATCATTGTCTCTCCACGCAGAATAAGAATACACCATCAGTAAGTCCATGGGCTTTTAATATCTTAGACAAATCTCTACACTCTTGGTATGTTTTTGTCTCGGCCAACTGAATGTATTTGGATTCAGGTGGCGCAATGTCAACTACAAATGCAATTATCAATGCCCACATGATTACACCTTGGTTCCAAATTCAATCAACAAAATAATTGCTACAGAAATAATACTAGCCATTATTCAACTCCCTGTATAATATTTCACACATCCAACCAACCATACTGTGGCCAACATGGCAAAGTTGGCAGCACTGGGCCAATCTCTATGATATACCGCAGTGCCCAACCAAGCGGCATTGCCCGCAAACAACAATATAATACCTGCGATGGGATCCAGATTGAAACTGACTACCACAGCACCTGCGAACATGATGGCAAAACATATCCATTTGACTAAATTCATTTCTTGTTCACTGCCACAGCCCAGTTGCCCCGTAGAGCGAAATACAAGCCACCTGCCCAAAGACTGAAGTGCAAGTAATCAGACACAATAAAAACCAGCAGGCTTTCGGGTTTAATCACAGTCCAAATAACACCAGTGGCAATACAGCACATCACAATACCACTGAAGCGAGTCAGCATGTCACCTATCACTGCCACTGCCGGCATGTCTCTGATTCGAGGTAGTGTGGCCAATCCGCCTGCCAACAAGCCCACGCCTGCGGCAAATTCACCATACACCACAAACCACCATACCAATGCGGGCACTCCAAAGGCTGCTCCACCTGCGGCATCAAATGGCATTTTACTTAGGGCCTGTGTGATAAACACCAGTGCCAAGGGAATCCTCAGCAGGATATGGCTCCAATCTAAATCTGGTAATCGTTGCCAATAGTTTTTAAAGATTGTGTTCATATCACTTCAATGTGGATGTGTATGCGGCAATATTGGCCATGTCAGCAGGCGACAATCCTGCGGCGATACCCCACATGAGTTGGCTTTGAGGTCCAACTTGTTGTTTGTTCTTGTAGGCTGTGAGTTTTTTAACAATCACTTCGGCCTTCTGACCTTGAAGTTTTGGACCTACTCCGCCTTGCCCCTGTGCGCCGTGGCAAGCACCGCAACTGGCATATTTAATTTTTCCTGACACAGCATCCTGTGCCTGTGCCGGCACTGCAAAAAACACCACTGCGGCCAATACAAATGATTTCATTTTGATTCCTTTATAAAAACTTATTTAATATCGCTAGTGCTTGCTAGATTATCTTTTTGACTGATCACAGGATCATTCCAAACATTGCGATTGTTCCATTCATGTGCTTTTTTCAGGCGCTGTTCATCTGTGAGTTCATCACAACGACTGCTTCGATCTGGCATGCGTAAGAATTGATCTGTACCCATTCGTGGGCCATAGGTCTTTCTAAACACACGCATGATCAAGCCGGTACTGAATGCCATGGTGATTAGAGCAATGTGTCCCAGCATGTTGTAGCCAATGGTCAATAGTTCACCTATGTAAATGCCAAATGCCAAGCACCAAAAACAGGCCAACACAATACTGGTATAGTATTTTAAATAGGTGGGTGCGTGTCTGAGACTGTTGAGATTGGGATTGAGTCCATCTCTAAAGGCCTGGAACAGGATGTAAAAAAATTTCAATACTGAAAACATTGTGATTCCTTATATGATTTTGTGATAACTGCCGTTGAAGAACACAGTCCAATCGTTCTTGTGCAATATAAATGCAAATGAAAGCATCATAGTTATCACAAAAAATACCACAGCCTTTGCTAATTCATTCTTCATTATTCAACTCCGAAATGATTTCTAAATCTAACAACCGCATCTACGATACCTTGATTATTGCCTGTTAGGTATTCCCTAATTAATGGATCTTTTTCCTGAGCAATTTCTTCATCGGCAACAATTTCATCCCAAGCTTCTTTCATACATTCACGCACAATCAACTCGGCAAAGTATTGAAAATTATCACCTTGAATATGCAAGTCATTTTCCGAAAACTCTGCCTGTGTAGCAAGTTCTCTAATTCGTTTGTTCATACTTCTTCTTCCTTTCGATCACTGCTAAATCTAGCACTGGTGTATCTCACAACCAGCACACTCACAGCAATCACAAATGTGCTGCCGGCCACTGCCAACATTTCATCTATACGAATGGGCAAGTGGCTCATGATATCTACCATGTGTCGAGTTAGTGCTGTGATAGCAATGTACAACAGAAAACGCACAGGCATGTGATTGGTTCTGAAATAGATACCCACCATGGCACCAATTTCCAAATAGATAAACATCAGCAACAGGTCACTGATACTGGCATGATGGTTGGCAAACAGATCCACAAAGGTCCAACCAGCGGCCCACACTGTGGCTGCACCAATTCCAAACAAGGCCAGTTTGTGAAACACAGTCACAGCGATGTCGCCCACTCGGTCAATGTCAATTATTTTAGGTTTCATTCTGGCACTCCTCAATCCTTCTTGTTCTCGTCATAGTAGGCATGTGTACCCCAGGGTGGCACAATGGTTGTCGTGCCATGCAAGATCCAAGTGGTGTCACAGTATTCAGCGTCACCCCAACTTCCAAACGGGTAGCCGTCTGTGAACACAATCAGTCGGCGTGGTGTGATCTCTTGATCTTTCAAGTAGGTAAAGATACAATCAAAGTCAGTACCGCCGCCACCGGACACTTCGTAGTCAATTATGCTGTCAAGATTGTCCGAGTCATATTGTGCAGGGTTGTAGCAGTCGGTATCAAACGTGGCCACATGAATCTTGTAGCTAGGGAACGAGTCCATGATGCCTTGGATTTCACTCAAGAAGTCCCGTAGCATGTCCGGGCTGATGGAACCAGACGCATCCAGCATCACTGCAACATCAATCATTTCATCGGGCTTTTGGCCTGGCATCACAGCATCCATGTGCCAACCTTTGCGACTGGCCCGCATCCAGGTGTAGTCGGCTTTGATAGTGCTCTCCAAATTCATGCGCAAAATCTCACGCCAGTTCAACTGTGGTTCTGTCAGCTGTTGGATCAGGCGCTTGACACCTGCGGGCAAGTTACCAGCACCGTCTACTGTGGCCGCTGCCGCCAGCATGGCTTCTTTGATCTCGTCCTTGATGGCTTGTTTGTCCTCGGCACTCAGTTTAGGACGACCCCGGCCTTCACCTTCTTGATCTCCGTCGCTATCACCTTCACCGTCCAAGTGCTCGTCAATCAACTGATCCAGCAGTTTGCCAATGTCGATTTTTTCGGCATTTTCATACAAGGCATCGTACACTTCTTCTGAACTCATGCCGTCATACTTGCGATCATACAGGCAAGGTACACTGGTGATCTTCTCACCCACATTGTGTTTGACCAAATCACCGTTCACACAATAGTCATTGGCAATGTTCCACAACTGTGGGTCACGATCACCTCTGCGTCCAAAGTGGTCATACACACAATGCAACACTTCATGTCCAAACAAGAACTCAATTTCTTTGGGACGCAACATCTCAATGAAGCGGGTGTTGTAGTAAAAATTTCTGCCGTCTGTTGCGGCTGTGGCACACCACTCATCAGCATTGATCAGTTTGAGTCTTGTGGCAAGGTTACCAAAGAAACTGGCCTTGAGCAACAGGCCCACACGGGCTGAAACTAATTTTTCACGCACCACACGATCCAGCTTGGCGTCCATGGGACCGATCAAGTTAGCAAACTTCTTTGCGTCATCTTTTGTAGCAGTGGTGCCTGCTGTGGCATGTAGTATGTCAGGGTTAAAATAGTGCATGCGATTCCTTGTTTGTTTCATGTATTATAGCACGAGTTGAATTAATGGTCAATGTAGTACTTGAGTATTACAAATACTTTAGTATGAACCACGACTGTGCGGACTCGGTGTAGAAGTCCAAATGCACTTGCTGTTCATAATGATAACCTGTTGGTGCTGTGACGTGATGACTATCCATCATGTCAACGATAGTGCGATTGCGTTCAAGTCCCTGATGATCACGTGCAGTAAAACCCAGTTCACGCCGCATGATATGCCGCATGCGTATGGCATGACCAAAATCTTTCTCAAGGCGGACCAGTACTGTGAGCCACTCTTCAGGGTTGTGAAAGATAATAAGATTCCGCTTGGTGGTGACCCGATAAGACATTATGCAGTGCCTGAATGTGCAAGTTCAAAGAACATGAGTTCCTTATCTGACGCCACGTAGATTCGGTAGTTGCGATACTCAGTGCTGTAGGCCCAGGCCAGATTTAGATCATCTGATTGATGGCTCGAAGGTACCCGATCATTCAGTTGTTCAGCAATTTCATTCTGTGTTCGGACATCTGTGCTCCAACCATATGTGCGGTTGAACCAACGCCGAGCTCGGTCAAACTCCAACACACCACTGCTGTATGTGCCCTTGGGGAACTCAATGGTGTACCGGTAGATCTTGCTCCAAGCATGACGACCATCTAATTGAACAATTTTATAATTCATTTTTAATTTTTAAAAATTCAGTGTCCATAACAAAATTAAATAATTTTTTATGTCCTAATCTATTGGGATGGTTTCCGTCAGGCCAAAAATATTTTCGATTGATATTCCATTGGTCAAGCCTGAAAAGAATAGAATCCATATCAGTCAGCAGTTCCTTTGTGTCTTCAATGTTTTTGAGACCAGTTTTAAATTGGTCAATCAACTGTCCGGAAACATGATATATAGGTTTATCAATACGATGAGTGTTGTTGATGCAAAGATTGGTCATGCTTTGGCACAGAATCTCTAAGCCGGGATATTCCTGGGCAAATTTATCAAGCCAGATAGTGTCAGATGCTCCACCTATCAATCCAATTTTAAATTTGTATTGTTGTGCAAGATCAACCAGGCCAAATTGCCAATTACATATGGTATTAAGTACTAGATGATTAATTTCTTGTATGCTGTTAGGTGTTTTTGGAAATGTCCATGTATATTTGTGTAGATTATTCAGTTCACGTGTATAATAATAATTATGCATATAATCTCTGTGCCATTCAGTCTGAAAGTATAACACATGAGTAATTTTTTCTGTGTACTGTAAAATACCACTTTTTAAGAAGTCTCTTAGACGTAAGTAACTACCAAAATTGCTATCACCGCCACGCCCTAAATTTATAACCGGATATTGATAGTCAATGAGATATTGTTGTAATCCTTTATGACTAACTGGATCTCCGCCTAAAACAGGTGTTATCCATTCACCACAACTCCAACTGTCGCCAATGATTACAATCATCTCTTTTGATGAAATATTACGGTTTATAATGTTATTATACTATGATATAAAAAGGGTGACACAGCCACAGCCCTGTAAAACTGCGCCACCCACCCCATCAACTGGCTTGCAAAATGTACTTGCCGTAACGAGCATGGAACTCGTCGAACACCTTGATCTTGGTAGGCTGCATTGGCAACATGTATGTGGTCAATGCAATACGAGCACCCAACACCACCAGTTCAGTTTCAAAGTTCTTCATCATGTATGCCAAAAAGTTGTTTGACATTTCATGGAACTCTTTGTCCGAAACTTTCTTTTGCTCTATAGAGTCTTTGAGTTCGTAACACATGGAGATAACCAATGAATACATGGCCGACACTTCTTTCACCGTCAAGTCTGTGACCTTGCCACTCAAGATGTCTGAGGGCTGGGGCATCTTGCCAGACACTTTGCGGTGAGCCTTGAACTTAACTGCAAGACCCTCGCCCACAGTACCTGCAATCAGGTTCATTTCAGTGTCCTCGTCACATTCATCCGCCAACAACTCACTTACAAAACTCCATGAGCGTGGTGTGGCAAACGCACGTGAACTAGACTTGGCATCAAAGTCATACAAGTCCTGCTTGGCAAAACTCAAGTAACCCACCACGTCTTTGTGGATGTTGTGTTTGACTGCCCACTCTTGCCATGACGCAAAGTCCACACGCATTTCCTGGTGAACAAAACGATTTGCCAACGGAGTGGGCATGCGGAAGGTGACACCTTTGTCACTTTCACGATTGCCTGCTGCCACCATCACCACATTGTCAGGCAGTTTGTACTTGCCAATGCGTCGATTCAAAATCAACTGATACGCGGCACTCTGCACACTGGCTGGAGCCGAGTTCATCTCGTCCAAGAACAGCACCACCACAGGGTACTGGCTGGCAGTAGCTTCGTCGGGCATTTCCACAGGAGGAGCCCAGTCCATCTTGCCTGAATCTTTGTTGTAAAACGGAATACCACGAATGTCTGTGGGCTCCATCTGACCCAGGCGTAAGTCAATCATCAAGCCACCAAGTTCTTCTGTGATGCCAGCCACAACTTCGCTTTTGCCGATGCCGGGAGGACCCCACAAAAACATAGGACGCTTTTTCTTAAAAGCATGCATGATGGATTTTCGAACTTGGGCACTGGTTACTGTACGTGCATCTGACGTTGCTGACATGGGCTGTTTCCTTTCGGGGGTTGGAGTAAGTTAAGTCGTTATTGTAGTTGATTGCGAATTTGTTGTCAACATGCATACTTGCAGTTTTGCAACAGGTCATCGCGCACAATTTCTGCAATCATCTCTTGTGCTTCGCCTATGCTGAAGCCGTATTCTTGCACAACAAAATCAATAACTTGATCTTCAGTGCAGTTGAGGCTGATCATTTCTTGAATGTCAGTGTAAAGTCTGCTCATCATTCCCATTATGCTGTCTCCCGATCTGTGATGTAAGTGAATAAAACAAATTTGGCACGGTTCAGCAGTTGGCGCTGATCTTCGATGGTGTTGAAGTCGGGCTGTTCGTAAGCCATCATTTCCTGTGCATCGCTCAACATACTGGCCACAACCATTGCAGGTCCTGAAAAACGGAAAGTGCTACCAGACTCCACTGCTTCACGCATCTGTGCTTCAGTGCAACCGTACATGCCCACTTCACGGATTTCTTTAGTTGTCAGTCCTTCAAACGCTTTTCTCATGTCTGGCTCCTTTTTGCTTTGTATGTGACTATTATAACAGTTTGGCAATTATTGGTCAACCAAAATGTCAACTGTATTGTGTGGTATCTTCCATCGCCACGGTCAAGCCCAGTTGTTCCAAGACTTCCCACTCAGGTTTTTCACGCCAGGTT
>Ga0209357_1000002_pt1 | contig 106751 bp, 105 predicted proteins | sample LauGreFBDMM110SD_2_FD_187573 | JGI IMG/M metagenome (GOLD analysis project Ga0209357, IMG submission 187573) | Freshwater lake microbial communities from Lake Michigan, USA - Fa13.BD.MM110.SD (SPAdes) (version 3) | ecosystem: Environmental > Aquatic > Freshwater > Lake | place: Lake Michigan... | reverse complement strand
AAGATTCCCCACTGCTGCCTCCCGTAGGAGTCTGGGCCGTGTCTCAGTCCCAGTGTGGCTGATCATCCTCTCAGACCAGCTACCCGTCGTTGCCTTGGTGAGCCATTACCTCACCAACAAGCTGATAGGCCGCGAGGCCCTCCCAAACCGAAAAACTTTCGTTACCTCGCCATGCGACAAAGTAACGGCATCTGGTATTAGCAGTCGTTTCCAACTGTTATCCCAAAGTTTGGGGCAGGTTCCTCACGTGTTCCTCACCCGTTCGCCACTAAATCTTTCGCGGTGTTACCACCACTTGGATTCCGTTCGACTTGCATGTGTTAAGCACGCCGCCAGCGTTCGTCCTGAGCCAGGATCAAACTCTCCGTTGAAACCGAAACCAGCCGAAGCTGGAAACCGTTTGGAAAGCTTGCGGTGACGAGCGGAATCTACTCTGCATGTCACCACAACCTTGGCTTTAATTTGTTGACCGATCGGTTTGACCCGACCGGCGGTATTACTTGTTTGGTCAGACTGGCGTCTGACCAGAATTGACAGACGGAAAGCAAAAAGCCTTCCGCCCGCACTGGCGTTCTATCTTCTCTTTCGTTTTCAAGGAGCAAAGTGGGCACCCGCCCGAGAGCGGTCATGCCAAACCTCCACAGTTCCGGGCAACAAGTGCAACCGGCTTTTGGGGGCGAGTAACAACCCTATCGGAAACGTTACGAGAACGTCAACCCGAAATCTAGAGATTTTCACTCGACGATGATCGCAGCGAAATGGAGTTTCCTTCACTTCGGTGTGATGATCAACCAGCTATTGCTGGGCTCTGTAGATTATCGGGAAACGCAGTATTAACAACCAACTTTAGAGATTTATTTTGAGTTATCTCTTTTTCTCAACGAGGTGGTAAGCGGTTTTACCCCTCCGTACTAATAAGTACTTTCCGTGGAGCTCAGTGATGTCGCCCACTGCAGTTTCTAACGTGACCACTTGACCATTAATACGCACGCCGCCTTGCTCAATTGTGCGTCGCGCTTCACTTTTTGAACTGCACAATTTGATATCGCTGAGCAACGTCACCACGTCAATAGGCATGTCATGAACGGTTGAGCAGGGCACCTCGCGAGCCACAGCTAGAAATGCTTCTTTAGTGGCACTTGTAGGGTCGGCACCGAACAAAATATCGGATACTTGTGCAGCAGCTTGTGCACCGGGAGCACCGTGCACCATTGCAGTGAGCTCTTGGGCGAGGTGCTTTTGCGCAACTCTCTTTTCTGGCGCAGATGCATGTTCAGTAAGAATTGCAGCGCACTCTTCTAACGTCGACAGCGAGAATTGGGGCAAATACCGAGCAATTTCGACATCGGAGAGCTGCATCCAGAATTGACGGAATTGATAGGGACTGGTGCGCTCTGCGTCGAGCCACACTGCCCCATCGGCGGTCTTACCGAACTTTGAGCCGTCGCTGCGCGTCACGAGTGGCCAAGTGATGCCGTGCGCCTGGCGGGAGAGCGTTTTGCGAATGAGGTCGATTCCTGCGGTGATATTGCCCCACTGGTCGCTGCCACCCATTTGTAGTTCAACGTCGTGAGTGGCGCTGAGATGACGGAAATCGTTGGCTTGCAACAACATGTAGCTGAACTCGGTGAAAGATAAGCCATTTTCCGAGGTGAGGCGTGACTTCACAGAGTCTTTGGCCAGCATCTGGTTGATGGTGATGTGCTTGCCCACATCGCGCAAAAAATCAAGCGCGGTCACCTGTGCGGTCCAGTCGGCGTTGTTCACCAGGGTTGCGGCATATTTGCCTGGCGAGAAATCGAGCAATCGACTGAGTTGCCCCGAAATGCACGCCACGTTGTACGACAGGGTCTCGGCATCGAGCAAATTACGTTCTTCACTGCGACCAGATGGGTCGCCCACCATGCCTGTGGCGCCTCCGGCCAACGGGAAGGGACGATGGCCAGCTAGTTGTAGCCGCCGGAGAGAAATTTGGCCAAGCAGGTGCCCCACATGCAGGGAATTGGCTGTGGGGTCGAAACCAACATAAACGCCGACCGAATGGTTGGCAAGGCGCTCTTCCAAGGCTGCAGCCGGGGTGGAATCGTGGACCAACCCGCGGGCCTGCAGTTCAGGAAAGATATTCACCTATTTATGTTGCCATGTACCACTCTCCAATACGGTTTTATTACTCAAAATCTTTTACAGGTAGGTTTGCGCTGTGGCCGCTCCTGAATTGACCTTTCACGACGCACTCCTGCAGCAAAGTGCGAGTTGCGCCCAACTGGGCTCACCCCTGTATGCAGAGATATTTCAAGCCATGGCAACAGATCTCACCAATAATGGGGTGACTGCGCGCATTGCTGAGCATCTCACCATTCGCCCTCAACGTGATGCAGCCCCGTTACGCATCGCCGGAGCCATTCATCGCCTTGCTTTAACAGGCAAGGCACCCAGCGTTGCCCGCCACTTTCCGTCGACAGGCGGAACTCCCGGGCCAACGCTTATTGCCGACTACTTGGAAGCACTCGCAACATTTCGCAACGACATTGATGAAGGGCTCTCACGCACAGTTCAAACCAATGAAGTGGGTCGCACCACCATGCTGGTGACCGGCATGTCGTTTTTTGCTCGTGAAGTGGGAATAACAGCAACACATCTTCGCGAAGTTGGTTCGTCATGTGGTTTGAACTTACAAGTGAACGAATACTTCTTTGAAGCCAACGGAACAAGTTATGGAAATGGAAATGCGTTGGTTCGTTTTGAAGACAGTGCATGGGGAACTCCGCGGCCCGACATCGCGCAGTGCCCTGCGCTTCTCTCTCGTGCGGGTTGCGACATTGCGCCGCTTGATGCACACAACATAAATGACCAGTTCACTCTGTTGTCGTTTGTATGGCCAGATCAATTCGATCGCTTCGCACGCTTACGCAATGCCATGAACAATGCATGCGCTTCGTCAACGTATGTTTCTCCCGATCAACAAGACGCGGCCGAATGGATTCATCAGCAATTTGAAAATATTTCTTTCGACGAGCCTGTGTTGATTTTCCACTCCATTGTGTGGCAATACCTCAGCCAAGAAACGAAAAAGGCATTTCGTGAAGCAGTAGAAGCGTTTTGTGCCGAACGTGAGGCTCCGACGGCTTGGCTGCGCATGGAACCAGCGGGCCCCGTTGCCGATTTACGCATTGATATTTGGCACGGCAAAAGAAAGACCCGCAGCGACCAAGTAATCGCAAACAGTTCGTATCACGGCATAGGAACTCGTTCACTTATTTCGTAAGCAAAGTTAAATAGCGAGCAGGTCTTCCCATTCACCACGGGCAACTTCTATTGCGAGTTCTAACTGTTGACGCTGAACTTCACCAGGAACAGGACCTGCACCACCAGGCGACGTACGCATGCTGACGCCAACACCAGGTGCAATGAGTTCTGCCGCAAATTTGCCGAATAGATCGCTTGCTAACGCAAGGTCATGCAATGGTTTTCCTGTTTTGATTGACTGCTGCACCAGTTCGCCCACATGAGCATGCGCCTGACGGAAAGGTATACCCTTGCGCACCATCCACTCTGCGAGGTCGGTTGCTGCCATGAGCTGGTCGTCAGCAGCTAACTGCATGCGGTCCTTATTAAACGTGGCAGTGGAGATCATTCCCGACAAAGCGCTGAGAGCTAGTTTCACTTGGTTCACAGAATCGAACAAGGGTTCCTTATCTTCCTGCAGGTCACGGTTATATGCAAGAGGCAAACCCTTTAACGTTGTAAGTAAACCTGTGAGGTTGCCAATGAACCGCCCAGATTTTCCACGAGCAAGTTCTGCTATGTCGGCATTTTTCTTTTGCGGGAGCATTGACGAACCAGTGGAATAGGCGTCATCAAGCTTTGCAAAGCCAAACTCTTCTGTGGTCCACAGCACCCACTCTTCTCCAAGACGAGACAAGTGCACACCAAGTAACGCAATGTTGAAGAGAGCTTCTGCCACGAAATCGCGATCGGACACAGCATCGAGTGAGTTCGCAAAAGCGGCCCGAAAGCCCATTTCTTTCGCCGTCAATGACGGGTCAATGGGCAAAGACGACCCTGCAAGGGCGCCTGCGCCGAGTGGCGAGATGTTTCCTCTATCGATTGCGGAAAATATTCTGTCGGTGTCACGCAGCAACGACCACGCGTGCGCAGCAAGGTGATGTGACAGTTGCACCGGCTGTGCGCGCTGCAGATGCGTATAGCCCGGCATGTAAATGCTTCCTTTGCCCCAACCAGCAGCGTCGGCAGACGCAACCAATACATCGATGAGGTCGAGAACGCGTCCAGCGACCAACGTGAGTTCGCGCCTAGTCCACAAACGCAATGCTGTTGCAACCTGATCGTTGCGGCTACGGGCAGTGTGCAATTTTGCGCCGGCACTTCCCGCTATTTCTGTGACCCGACGCTCAATTGCCGTGTGAATATCTTCATCACTTGGCATAAATGAAAATTGTCCTGAAGAAAATTCATCATGAACCTGAGACAGCGCAATGCGCACAGCTTCTGCTTCTTCACTACTCATTAATTTTGCCCGCTCAAGGCCATTGACGTGGGCTCGCGAGCCCGTGATGTCATCGTGCCAGAGCACTTGATCGAAGGGCAAACTAGCGGTGAAAGCCATCAGCTCTTCGGCAGGGCCACTCGCGAATCGACCGTGCCATAATTGCCCGCGCTGTGCATCTTGTTCGGTCATGATGTAGCTCCCTTTAATCCTGCCAATGTTCTCAACTCAATAGATAATTTCTTGCCGCCTACTGCCTCTGTTGCGACGCACATAATGGTGTCGTCTCCTGCCACCGTGCCAAGAAGGCCTTTCGGCGCAGCACGATCGAGCGCAGATGCAACCACATGGGCACACCCAGGAGGAGTACGTAAAATAACCAAATTTCCGCTGTGCGAAACCTCTGCCACCCATTCACTCATTACGCGTCGCAATTGATCGTTAGTTGCGCGACGAGCGGGCTCGAAGCTTGCAATGGCGTAGATGGTGTCGCCTTGCGATGAACGCACCTTCACTGCACCCACCTCTTCTAGGTCGCGAGAAATAGTTACTTGAGTGGCAGTAATGCCTTCTTTTTCCAGCATCGCTCGCAACTCATTTTGACTCGAGACCTCTTTTGTTTCAATGATGCGCACCAATGCTTGTTGGCGCTGTGCTTTTGTACTCATGCTTGTGCACTCTCTTTCACTGCTGCACTCTGCTGTTGAAATATCCAGGCCAATAAGCCTCTGGCGCTGTGCAAGCGGTTGTGTGCCTGCGCCACTACCCGACTCTGAATACCGTCTATGACACTGGCCTCAACTTCCACTCCCCGATGAGCAGGCAGGCAATGATAGAAACAGGCATCTTGATGTGCCTTAGTCATCAGATGTTGTGTCACCTTGAATCCTAAAAATGCTGCAGTTTTTTGCGCGGCTACGGATTCTTCGCCCATAGAGATCCAGACATCGGTGTGTACCGCCACTGCTCCCTTTACCGCTTCGCCAGGCACTGCTTCGTAGCCCACACTTCCCTTGCCCAACGAGTTAATGGCTGAAAGTTCACTTTCGGTAGGACGGTATTCAGGTGGCGTTGAAACAACGAACTCTGCGCCAAGCAAGACGCAGGCTTGAGCCAGAGACCCTGCAACATTGTTGAAGTCTCCTACCCAGGCGATTTTCTTTCCCTGTAAATTGCCATGCTGTTGCTGCATGGTCAAGACATCGGCAAGTGCTTGAAGCGGATGCGCTACGTCACTCAACATGTTGACAATGGGAACCGATGAAACTGCTGCCATTCTTTGAACAACACCGTGTTTGAACACACGCGCACCAATGAACGCATGGTATCCAGCCATTACCTGGGCAATATCTTCGGAGGTTTCTCGGACATCAATTCCAACTTCTTCACCGCGGGTATAGACAGGGTGTCCACCAAGTTGCACCACTGCAACTTCCATTGAATGTCGTGTTCTGTTCGACGGTTTTTCGAAAATGAGCGCAGCACAATGACCCTGCAGTGGTGCCCCCAACTGCGCTACTGGCAACTGTGCAAGAGCAAGCACATCGTGTAGTTCATTGACTGCAAGGTCAGAAATGTCGAGTACGTGACGAATGCTCATGCAGTTGCCTCAACGTCTTTCATTACCTGTGCCATCACATTTTTAAATATGACAACAGCTTCATCAATATGTGCGGCACTCACATTGAGAGGTGGCGCCATTCGAATAGTTGTTGCATTGACCGCATTGGTAACGAGGCCTTCGCCAAGACAAGCTTGATACACCTGTGCGGCTTCGCAACCCTGCGCCAATTCAATGCCCAGCAATAAACCCGAACCCCTCACACCAACCACGCCGGGAACAGCCTTCAGTTTCTCTGTTAGTTGCGCTCCCACGGTCTGGGCAAGTAGCGGCGCATCGATACGCTTCATCTCTGCAATGACAGCACGCACCACTGATGTAACCAACGCGGTGCCGCTGTATGTACTGCCATGATCTCCAGGCTGGAGCACCTTGGCAACTTCCTGTTTCACCCAAATGGCTCCGACCGGCACGCCATTGCCAAGCGCTTTAGCCAGCAACACTGCGTCGGGTGAAATACCTGAATGTTCGAATCCAAACCATTTTCCTGTGCGGCCCATGCCTGTTTGTACTTCATCAATAATGAGCAATACGCCACGTTCTTTACAGAGAGATTCCACCGCTTTTAAGTATCCAGCTGGAGCCGGAATAACCCCACCTTCACCCTGAATTGGCTCAAGCAATACCGCAGCAACCGAGGAATCAACTGCCTGCGACATCGCTTCAATATCGCCAAAAGGTACGTGCTTAAAACCTTCTGGCATTGGCTGGAATGGTTCGTGCTTTGCGGGCTGACCAGTGGCTGCGAGTGCACCAAGGGTTCTGCCATGAAAACTGCCTAACGCCGACACCATTGTGTGACGTCCACGACCACCATGTTTACGAGCAAGTTTGATTGCAGCCTCGTTTGCTTCAGCACCTGAGTTGCAGAAAAATACTTGGCCACTACTCCCAGTTGCACTTTCCAGAAGCTGGTTAATGTCGATTGCCGCTGCAGTGGCCACGGGGTTAGCAAAAAAGTTACTGACGTGAATGAGCTCTGCAGATTGTTGTGTCAACGCCTCAGTAATACATGGGTGAGAATGACCGAGCGAGGTCACGGCAAGCCCACAAAGAAAATCGAGGTAACGCTTTCCTTGCGAGTCCCAGAGTTCCGTACCTTGCCCGCGAACAAACATCACAGCTGGTGGCCCAAAGACAGGTAGATATGGGCAATGATCTAGCCCTGCAGCTTGTGGCACGGGTTGTGCTTGGTTGTCGAGAAATGCATGCTTAGTCATTGCTTTGCCGCCTTTGTTGAATTACTTTTTGTCACCATTGTTCCAATTCCTGCATCTGTAAAAAGCTCAATAATGCTGACGTGAGCAATACGTCCGTCGAGTATGTGCACCGCAGGAACTCCCAGACCAACAGCTTCCATACAACTCTCTGCTTTAGGAATCATTCCACCGGCAATAGTTCCATCATTCAAGAGATCGTTTAGCTCCACGTCGGTGAGAGAACTAATCAGCGAGTCTGCCCGAGCAACATCACGGCGCAAACCTTCGATATCGGTGAGATAGAGAAGCTTCTCGGCTTTCATTTCACCTGCCACAAATGCAGCCACCGAATCGGCGTTGATATTGAAGGTTTGACCTGTGTGGTCTACGCCCACTGTGGCAATGACGGGAATTTCACCTGCAGTGATGACGGCGCCCAACGCTTGAGACCCAATGCCAACAACATCGCCAACAAACCCAAGGTCGGCATTGCGCTGCACAACAGAAATGAGCCCGTCAACAGCGCCCGACATACCTCGTGCTTTGCCTCCACATTTGTTAATTGCATCAACGATGCTCGGATTCACTTGATGCGCAAGCACCTCTTCAACAACTTTCATTGTTGGACCATCGGTCACGCGTCGCCCATCTACGAACTTGCTTTCAATACCTTGACGTTCTAGTTCGGCATTGATTTGCGGACCACCACCGTGAATGACGATGGGACGAATGCCTACGGAAGCGAGAAATACCATGTCTTCAGCAAACACCTTCAAGGGGTCGGTGTGTGTTGTGCCAGAGAGAGCGTTGCCACCGTATTTCACCACAACCGTCGCCCCAGCAAAACGTTGAATGTATGGCAAGGCTTCTATCAGCACTGCAGCAGTTTCGTTAGCAGTCATCATGGCCACACCCCAACAGCGCTAAGCCCCAAGGACTCGTTGAGACCAAGAGCCACGTTGGCCGACTGCACGGCTCCTCCTGATGCTCCCTTGGTGAGGTTGTCCAGGGCCGATATAACAATTGCATAGCCTGTACGTGCGTCGTAACGCGCAGTGATATGCACAGCATTTGTTCCCTGTGTTGATTTCGTTGAAGGGATCTCTTCACTCACCACAACAAATTTTTCGTTCTTGTAAGCCTCTGCAAGTACTTGCAAAAGACTTTCTGTCGTTGTGTTTGCTGAAATGGGTCGCGCATAACACGTTGCCAGAATTCCTCTGTTCATTGGCGCGAGATGCGGAGTGAAGAGCACTTGCCCACCTATTTCTTGCTCCATCTCTGGTGTATGGCGATGCGAGACAAGGCCATAGGCAGAAAAATCTTCATCGACGGTCGTAAACATGCTCGATGATTTCAGGGCCTTACCTGCTCCTGATACACCCGAAGCCGCATCGACGATAAGACCTTCAGCATGGAATACTCCACCGCGCACAAACGGACGCAAGGCCAAGGTTGCTGCAGTGACGTAGCACCCCGGCGTGGCAATGAGTTTGGCCCCAACAAGTTCTTTTCTGTACACCTCGGGCAAACCGTAAACGGCCTGGGCAACATATTCAGGGTGAGCGTGCTCGAAGCCGTACCACTGCGGGTATTGCGTTGTGTCGCGCAATCGAAACGCCGCAGAGAGGTCGACAACACAGCCAACATCACCCAATAACTGGGGAACTACTTCAACCGATGACTCGTGTGGTAGCCCGAGAAAAACAACATCAACACCAGAAACTGCCTTTTGGGAATACTCCTGTGCCACGAGGTCGGGATACGCAGCGCGCAAGCTGGGATACAGACGAGAGAGCTTCTCTCCTGCTTGAGAATCGCCACTTGCGAATACCACTTCCATTTCAGGATGTTGGGCGATGAGGCGCAATAGTTCAACGCCCGTGAACCCTGTTGCCCCCAGTATTGCTGCTGTTTTCTTTGCCATATGTATTACTATACATTGTAATGTATAGTAATACAAGCATTACCGAGTGCCTAAGCTCTCAATTGTGCACCTAGCTTCGCTGCCGCATCGATGCACTTCTGGCGAGCTGCTGCCACTTCATCGTCGGTGAGGGTTCTGTCGGGGGCCTGAAGCCGAATACGAAAAGCCAAACTCCGCGCCTCGGCATCGACACCTTTACCTCGATACACGTCGAAAAGATCTACAGCAACAGCGAGAGCGCCCGCCCCTTGACGAACAGCGCGGTGCACATCAGCCGCGGCAACAGAGTTCTCTACAACGAAAGCAAGATCAACATCACTCGATGGATAACGGCTGACCGCTTTGGCGGCAACAGGCTTTGGCGCTTCATACAAAACAGTGGTGAGCGACAGTTCTAAACAACTGACGCGTCCGGCAATGCCGTGTTGCTTGAGAACAACTGGCGATATTTCCCCAATAGCCCCAATGATGGTCTTTCCACGTCGCAGTGTTGCACTTCGGCCAGGATGAAAACCTGCAGGCGGACTCTTTTGATCTACTTGCGCACCGATGCCTAAAGCATCAACGAGCAGATTCCATGACTGCAAGGCTGAGAATTCTTTGTCTGCTGCATCGACCGACATGACACACAGCATCTCTTGCTCATCGGGCAACGCACTTGCGCCCCGTGGGTACACATGCCCTAATTCGTAGAGATGGATGTTGTCGACGCGATGCGATTGGTTGTAGGCAATTGTTCGCAACAGACCGGGCCGAAGTGAAACACGCAACACAGACTCTTCGGCAACCAACGGATTCACTAAAGCCAATTGCGCGGTGTCGTCGATACCAGCAAGTTGCGTTGCCAAAGGATCGAGGAATGGGTTTGGCATTGCTTCACACCAGCCGGCTTCGACCAACACTTCATGCACAAGACGACGCCTTTGTTGCACTAACGAAAGTCGCCCATGAACTGGAGAATGCGGAACAGATTTGCCTAATGCGTCGTAGCCATAGTGGCGCGCTATCTCTTCTATGACATCGACTTCACTGGTGCAATCGGGTCGCCACGAAGGAATGCCTACCGAAACTTCCGTAGAGCTCTTTTCCTGAACAACGAAACCAATTGGCGCGATGAGCGTTTGTACTTCGGTAGTACTCAGAGATACTCCGAGAACACGCGTTATTTGCGACAAGCGCAAGGTGATATTTGTGAGAGATAGCGGGCAAGACTCATTGGCAACTACTTGTGGCGCACCACACACCACCATGTCTGGGCATGTCAATTGGAGAATTTCAACGAAGCGCGCCGCAGAGTTCTCGGCACCAAAGGGGTCGACTCCCCTTTCAAAACGAGCAGAAGCTTCAGAACGCAAACCGTGGCGTGCTGCAGATGCCAACACCGTGTCAGCAGGGAACCATGCTGCTTCAAGCACGATTTCGGTAGTAGCAGGCGTTACTTCTGAGTGAAGACCACCCATGACCCCGCCTAGACCAACTGCGGTGTTTTTGCCGTTCGCTATGACAATGTCGGAACTCGCAAGTTCGCGTGTGGCGCCATCGAGCGTGACGATGGTTTCATTTGGCTTAGCGAATCGAACACGAAACCCTCCGTCAATTGCCGACAGGTCGTACGCGTGAGTTGGTTGATTAAGTTCAAGCATCACGAAGTTCGACGCGTCGACCACGTTGTTGATAGAGCGCATTCCGCTGCGCGCCAGACGGTCTTGTAGCCACTGCGGAGAAGGACGAACAGAAATATTTTTTACTACTGTTGCCGTAAAGCGACCACATGCATTCAGGTCTTGGATGACAACAGGGACCTCATGGGTATTTGCTGTCGATGGGTTACCGGAACGACTTGCGAGTGCAATATGCAAATGCGCTGCGAGGTCTCTGGCAACACCTAAATGACCCCAGCAATCGGGTCGGTTGCGGGTGAGGTCGATGTCGAAAATAGTGTCGGTGGTGACTCCAAGGGCTGAGAAAAGATCGGCGCCTAATGTGAGGTGCTCGGGCAAAATAAAAATGCCACCGTGGTCTTCATTCAGTTCCAATTCCTTGGCACTACATAACATGCCTTCGCTGTCGATACCGAGAATTCCACGCTTCAGTATTTGGCGACCATCGGGCATTGTGGTGCCGAGAGTTGCTAACGGTATTTTGTCGCCAACCGACATGTTGAAAGCGCCACACCACACATGGAGTTCGTTTGTGCCATCGGTAGTGACATAGACGCGATGAACTTTTTCAGCATCGGGGTGCCGCTCGGTACGCAGCACTTGAGCAACAACTACGCCCTCTAAGCGCGAGCCAGATTCAATGATTTCTTCTACTGGCATTCCTAAAGAAGTGAGAGCATCGCTGATGTCGGAAACATTGGTTCCGAAATCGGCAAACTGATTCAGCCACGACAAGAGAATTTTCATGATGGGAACTGCCTCAAGAAGCGAAGGTCATTGGTATACATTTCGCGAATATCTTCAACACCGTGGCGTTCTTTTGCCATGCGATCAATTCCGAAGCCGAAGGCGAAGCCCGACCACTCTTCTGGGTCGAGACCACCCGCACGTATGACGTCGGGGTGCACCATTCCGCATCCGCCAAGCTCAATCCATGAACCATTGGCGCGACGAATATCGAACTCTGCACTGGGCTCAGTAAATGGGAAGTAAGAAGGGCGGAGTCGACTGGTGAAGTCGTCACCGAAAAAGGCTTTGGTGAAAGCTTCAATGGTGCCGGCAAGATCTTTGAACGTGATATTGCGGTCGATGACCAAGCCTTCAATTTGATGGAAAACAGGCATATGTGTCGCATCGGGAGTATCTCGACGAAAGACTCGACCTGGCATGACTGCATAAATAGGTGGTGGCCAATTTTGCATCACACGAATTTGCACTGGCGACGTGTGAGTACGTAGAACAACACTGCCCGGCTCATCACTTTCTACGAACAATGTGTCCCACATACTGCGCGCAGGATGCGACTGTGGCATGTTCAAGGCTTCGAAATTGTAGAAGTCGCTCTCTACCTCTGGCCCTTCGGCAATTTGGAAACCAAGTCCAATGAAAACGTCTTCGAGGCGCTGAGTGGCCTGAGTAACGAGATGCAAACGCCCTCGTTTCGCCGATGTTGAAATGTGCTCTGTGATATCGACATGTTCACGCAACAATTGTGCAGCCATTTCCTCGGCTTCGCATTCTGAGCGTTTTGCAGACAGAGCGCTGTCCACACTGGTTTGCGCAGCGTGCAACACCTGGCCTGCTGATTTGCGTTCTTCCACATCAGCAATGCTGCCCATTGACGATTTGAGCTGGCTAAGAGCCGACTTCTTCCCGACGAGCGAGGGAGTAGCTTGGGCAACTTCTTGAGTTGAGGTAAGTGCGCCAATGGTTTTCAGCGAAGCGTCGACTACAGCGGCAATTTGCTCAACAAAGGGCACAGATGAAGTCATAGACAATGACGTTAGTGGTCAGAGGCCCGAGAGGAGTGGTGTTTTCGTTGTCGTGCGACCTCGAAACATAAAACGGTGGTAGCCATTGCCACATTCAGACTTTCCACAGGGCCCTGGTGCGAAATGGTGATCCACTGTGAAATAGGCAGGTTGGGAGCAAGTCCAGAAGCTTCGTTGCCCATCACGAGGGCCACCCCTTGCGCCAAGTTCACTTCGTCGTATGCCACGGGGCCGAGTTTTTCGTGTGACGTTGTTCCGAGCAGTGGCCACTTCATGTCGGCGAGCTGCTCTAACGACACCGATAAAAAGAGCGACGAACTAAAGATGGCTCCCGCCGCAGCTCTCACCACTTTGGGCGAATACGGATCAACAGTGCCCGGGGTAACGACAATGCCACTTGCCCCTGCAGCCACTGCACTACGAATCATGGTTCCGAGATTGCCTGGGTCAGATACCCGATCGGCAACCAGTATCCATTCAGCCTGCGAAGAATGCTCTGGCGACATCGCTCGCAGAGTGGAGATATCGCCCGCGTTCATAGCAAAAATAGCGAGAACTTTTTGCGGGGTCACCGTGGTAGACACTCGCTCTAATGTGTTTTGACTAATGAAGTGCACTTCACCGCCAGATACGCAAGGCTGCGCGCCTTCACAGACGAACTGCTCAATGAGTTCGAGTCCAGCGTCGATAGCGGCCTGCACCAAAGTGGGCCCTTCAACAACGAAGCACCCCGATTCGTAGCGTTCCTTTCGCTCAGAGAGCAATTGGCGTAGCCGACGAACTGGGGTGCTCGTAAAACTTACACGGGGCTGATTCAGCCGAGTGCTGCCTTTGCGGCTTGCACCAAGCGACCAAATGAGTCGATGTCATGAACTGCCATGTCGGCCAAGATTTTGCGGTCGACTTCAATATTTGCTGCATTGAGGCCAGCAATGAATTGGCTGTAGCTCATGTCGTAGATGCGACAACCAGCGTTGATGCGCTGGATCCAGAGACGACGAAATTCGCCCTTCTTTGCACGGCGGTCGCGGAAGGCGTACTGCCCTGACTTCATTACCTGCTCATTGGCAGCACGAGCCGAACGACTCTTGTTACCGTAATAACCTTTTGCACGCTCGAGAGTCTGTTTACGACTCTTACGAGCATTAACGGCGCGTTTTACGCGGGCCATAGTGGTTCTCCTTTAACTTTCTTTAAACAACTTGTTGACAACGGTGGATGATTATCTTTCGGCGAGGAGGCGCTTAATGCGCTTCACATCACCTGAGTGCACATCGACGGTTCCGGCTAATGCACGCGTGCGCTTTGATGACTTTTTCTCGAACAAGTGCTGACGCATGGCTTGCTGGCGACGCAACTTGCCTGTACCTGTTTTACGAAACCGCTTTGACGCTGTTTTGCTAGTTTTCATTTTCGGCATGTACTTCTCCTGACTCGGTAACACTTACTTCAACTTCTGGTGTAATTGCCGCTGGTACTGGTACCGCTTCGGCAATTACTTTTGGCTTCTCTGAAGGTTTAACAGCAGGTTTTTCGTCTGCCTTTTTCACTACTTTTTTGTCTGAAGATAACACCATGGTCATATTTCGCCCTTCGAGTCGGGCTTGGGTTTCCACTCGGACTCCCTCACCTAACTGTTCAATGACATTGTCGAGCAAACGGGACCCCAACTCAGGATGAGCCATTTCGCGGCCCCTGAATTGCAAAGTGACTTTCACTTTGTGTCCGTCTTCTAAAAAGTCATGCATGTGACGCACCTTGGTATCGAAGTCGCCCTTACCAATTTTCGGGCGAAGCTTCACTTCCTTGATGGTGACCTGCGTGGTCTTTTTTCTCGACTCTTTTGCCTTTTGTGCTTCTTCGTAGCGGAACTTTCCGTAGTCCATAATGCGACATACAGGCGGAACTGCTAGCGGTGCAACCTCAACTAAGTCGAGGTCGGACTGCTTGGCAAGTTCGAGAGCTTCCGGAAGGGTTTTGATTCCCAACTGGTTGCCTTGTGCGTCGATGAGACGTACTTCTCGTGCCCGAATGCGATCGTTGTACCGTGGTTCGTTCGTCGCCGTAGCTATGGCCGTTCACTCCTGTGCAAGTGGCTCTCCCTTTCGATTGCCCAATAAACCTGGATAACCGTTAAAAGGGGCACGCGAGGTCGCGCAGCACGCAACGCGTGCAACGGGACCCAGACGCACTCCCGCTAACGGGGTGGCTGGGTGGGGCGAACCCACTTTTGCCGATGTATTGCTGGAAAGACTACCGCCAAAATGCTGCCTTCAACCGCTTTTGCCATGTACCGTCACCACCGTGAATATGCCTAACGACAGTGCAATCCCCCAAGAATCTGAAATCGACTTAGCTGCAGCAGCCGAAGCCCTAGCCGAGACCCGCCAACGCCTCGCCGCGGTTCCTGCCGAGGTCGTTGTGGTGAACCACGTCATGGGTCTCTATGAACTCGCCGCCATTCACTTGTCTGCTCAACCGCCTCGCCTCTTTGAAGCGGCTCTCGCCATCGACTCGGTGGCGTGCTTGGTGGAGGGTCTCGAAGGACGCCTTGGTGACGAGGAAGCAACTTTGAAGCTGGCGCTAGACAATATTCGTATTGCCTTTGTACAAATTAAAGATGCGCTATTGGAAGACGAAGAGGAAATGGCTTAGTTGTTTTTCTGAATATTCCATGCTTCTGACTTATTGAAACGCATGACAATTTCAAAAAGCACCTTTTGCCCCAACGTGATTTCGCGCGAACCGTCAGCAATAGCGATGCAATGAAAGAGATAACGATTGCCATTGGCGCAGTCGATATAACCAAGACCCGCCGGAGAATCGAACTCAGCCACGAGGCCAACATGAACGCCTTCCACGAAAGGTGCATCGGTTGCGGCAAAGGTTCCCATGAATTAATGAATAATTTTGGAAATAGGGATTTCAAGAATGTCGCTGGCCCCTGCATCTTTGAGAGCAGGTATGACCGTGTTGATAGTGCGCTTTTGTACCACAGACTCGATGGCGTAGTCGCCAGATGCCAAGCGGCTTACCGTTGGCGACTTGGCTGATGGCAATACTTTCAAAACTTTTTCAAAGCATGCTTCACTCACGTTGAGCTTGACCAGAACTTGCCCACGCGCTTCCAAGGTTCCAAGGAGCAAGGTGTGGAGTTGCTCCATTGCGTGACGCTTTTCTGGGTTCGCCCACGCAGCTGGGTGAGCAATGAGTTCTGTGTAGCTAGTGAGAATGGTGTCGATAATACGCAGCCCAGCCGCACGTAGTGCCCGACCGGTTTCCGTAATGTCAACAACACAGTCTGCGATGTCGGGGATCTTCGCTTCGCTTGCTCCGTACGACAACCGCACATCGGCCTGTATTCCTTTGGCGGCAAAATAACGCTTGGTCATTTCAGGATATTCACTCGCCACTCGCACGCCCGCAGGTAAGTCTTCTGTGCGTTGAACTGAAGAATTTCCATCGACAGCAACCACAACGCGAACTGGATTGTTTGTTGCTTTTGAATATTGCAATTCGCCCAAACTATGAACATCGCTGCTGGTTTCTTCCACCCAGTCGCGGCCCGTAATGCCAAGGTCAAAGAGGCCTTCAGCGACATACACGGGAATTTCTTGAGGACGCAAGATACGCACTTCAACTACACGTGGGTCGTCAATAGACGCGCGATAATCAACTGATGACGAACGAATGACGGTGAGATCGGCAGCCTCAAAAAGTTCGAGGGTAGCTTTTTCTAATGAACCTTTAGGCAGGACGAGGCGAAGCACCCTTGCATCTTAGGAGAACACGTTATGGATGCCTCGGGATTATTGCCCTCAGTGCTGCGTTGGGGTCTCACACAGCAATGCAAGAGCATGTGGAAGCACATCAATAATGGCGCCGAGCTGCTCAACACAGCCTTTGGGGCTACCGGGCGTTGTTACCACGATGCACTGCCCCACTACTCCAGCAACTCCTCGCGAGAGTCGCCCTAGCGGGTTTACTGCCCGCATTGCTTCTGACAAACCAGGAGCAAGTCGCTGAATAATTCGTACAGCACCTTCCGGAGTTTCATCGCGGGGAGAAAACCCCGTGCCACCCGTGGAGACCACAAGACCAGAGAATTCACTGGTCATAGTCAGCAGTTGTGCGAATACCGTTTCTTCCCCATCGGCACACAGGGCATGCTCGACCACGACGAACCCGTGCTCTTCGAGAAACACAACCAGTGCACGACCAGAGAGATCTTCACGATGACCCGTTGATACTCCATCGCTGACGGTAAGAACTTTTGCTTGCCACGCGGTGGTCATGTTGCATCCTTATGTGTAAGAGAAGAGAGAAACTCAAATTGATCGCCGACGGCCACTCGTAACCCATTTGCCCAGTCTCTGGCCAGCATGGGTTTTTTGCTTTCTGCTTGCACATGCACAACAAGTAGATAGCCATCTACTGTACGCACCATCATTCCGTCTTTTCGTACTTCCGTTACTGCGCCAATAGCAAAACTGTTGTTCGCAATATTGTCTGATACAGATTCGTGCACACGGGCATCGAGAACCTTGACGCGTTGATTTCTGAAATTCGTAAACGCGCCACCCAAACGCACCCGTCGCACAGCATTTTTTGCCGGCTCGTTCCAATTGATTTGCAATTCAAACGGAGAAATCTTTTCCGCATGTACTGGTTCACCAACTTGTGCTGTTGGCTGAGGAAAACCATGACGCAACATGTGTACTAACTGCTGCGCCCCTACCACTCCGAGTCGTGAACGTAATTCATCTGCACTCTCGTGAGTGAGTATCTCCACTTCCTCAACTGAATAAACGCCCCCCGTGTCGAGTCCCTCTTCTATCTGCATGATGCTCGAACCAGTCTTTGCGTCACCAGTTAAAATTGCGCGCTCAACAGGTGCAGCGCCACGCCAACGCGGCAACAAGGAAAAATGCAGGTTGACGAGCGGAATCAGAGAGATGAGCGGTTCTTTCAAGATGCGCCCATAGGCAACCACAACGCCGGTAACGCCTGCTAGAGAGTCTCGATTTTGGAGCTCGGCCACCACTGCATCGATGGAATCGAAACATGGAATATTGAAATGGGATGCTGCGGCTTTTACAGGAGAAGGCGAGGTATCAGAGCCGCGACCACGCCGTTTGTCGGGACGCGTAACAACTGCTTCAACGAGTATTCCGCTCTCGATGAGCGATGTGAGCACTTCGCTCGATATTTCTGGAGTACCAAAAAAGATAACGCGTTCAGTAGGCCCAGAAGGCGCGGGTACCAGTAGCGATGCGATATTTCCTACTTCAGTTTGATGACCTTGGGCTCTTGGCTCTTCATTTTCTCTCGAGCCCCAGAGGGGTCGTCGAGTGCTTCTGTTAAGCGACGGTATTCCGCTAAAGCTTCGGTTCGCTGATCTGGAGTCATGCGTTCAAACATCAAGACGCCATTCAAGTGGTCGAGTTCATGCTGAAAGAGTCGCGCCAAGAGTTCGTCAGCCTCAACCGAAACTTCTTCACCATCAATATTGATGCCTTTGAGAAGAATTTCTTTGGGACGAACCATCTCGACATAGAGACCGGGAATAGACAGGCAGCCTTCTTCGTACACCCATTCGCCGCTTGACTCGACCACGACCGGATTAATGAGAACCTCTGCCCCGTCACCAATGTCATAGACGAAGAGTTGTTTTTGAACACCAATTTGAGGAGCTGCCAAGCCAATGCCCGGCGCGTCGTACATGATGTCGAGCATTGCATCGGTGAGGCGCACCAACTTGTCGTCGATATTTTCAATTACAAGCGATTGCGACTTCAATACCGGATCGCCATATGTCCTGATTTCGTATCCCACACCTGCAAGGCTATCTACGATGAACTCCGGAGCGCAGCAACATTACTTTTCCTCTGAAGAGGGTGACCTTGCAAATATTGGCTCTGCAGTACGAGACGTCAATTGGAATGCTTTTGGTCACGATTTCCTAGCAAAAAGTGACAGGGGTGTCTTTAGTTACGACCACCTCGACAGAGGAACAGCAGTCTTTTTCACTTTGGTGCCTCTGCCACCCGACCATGGCAACTTCCTTGACCTCGGATGTGGCTGGGGGCCGATGTCTTTATGTATGGCAAAACTGGCTCCTGCAAGCAAGGTATGGGCCGTCGATGTGAACCCGCGTGCTCGTGACCTCGTATTGCGAAATATCAACATTGCACAACTCAAAAACATTCACGTGGAAACCCCCGACAATGTTCCAAGCGACATTCAGTTCAATCTCATTTGGAGTAACCCACCCATTCGCATTGGGAAAGATGCATTGCATGAGTTGCTCCTGCGATGGTTGCCTCGTTTGTCACCAACTGGAGAAGCTTGGCTTGTTGTACAAAAAAATCTTGGTTCCGATTCTCTTGCGCAATGGATAGTTGAAAATGGTTTTGACGTCAAACGCCTGGGGAGCAAAAAGGGATTCCGCGTCTTATGCGTAACGCATCGGGTCGACATAACAACGGAACCGAGTCGATAACTCATCGCGTAATTGGGCAATTCCATGTGACAACGCTTCGTCATTCTCGGCCCGTACAAGAAACTCTGCACTCTTCACACTAGAAGAGAAAGCAAGTTTACAATGTGCCCAATCGGCTGGGTTAAACGTTGAGTCGGCGAAAACTACACGGGCCATTGCCGCGTACGGAGGCAACAGCATTACCTTGCGTTTGTTTTGCTCGCGTTCAATAAGCAATTGTGGCTCTGGTGAGACGAAATCGTTGTACTGCGCATTTGACGCGTCTTGCGACTGCAAGACAATGAGCGCCTTACTGGACCCCTTTAAGAGTCGAATTGCATGTATCAGCAATGTCCACGCCTGCTCACCTGCTCTATAGGTAGGTGCGAACAACTCATTGTCGAAGTCTAAAAAGACAACAACATCGGCCGAGGAAACACGATGTAACGCTGCTTCGGTACCGATGTACACCAAAGATGCCGCATTGGCAGCAACCGTTGTTTCTGCCGAGAGCTCAACAACTTGGCGCAACGCCGCTTTTTCAATTTCATCGCGCATCTTTGCCACTCCTTTGCGCAAGAGGGCAAGAGCGTTGCTTGAACACGACTGGCACGTAGCGGGGCGATGAGCACCGCAGCGATTACATTCCAACAGTCCGTCTTCATTTTGAATAACGGCTGCGTCGCAATTTTCACAGCGAATAATTGCTTTACATGCCTTACACGACAAGAGGCGTGACCGTCCCTTGGTATTTAAAATACAAACAACAGTTTTCGACTTGTCTCGCAGAACTTCAATGAGCCGTGATGAAAGGAGACCGAATTGAGGCTTCTCTTCGTCGCCCAAATCGCTATATGGGTCAACCACCTCAATGGTCGGCCAATCGCCTGCTACTGGCTCAACAAAACGTACCGATTGCGTCCCTGCCCAATGTGTTGCCGAAACCGTGGGAAGTGGAGAAACCAACAGACATGGAATACCAAGAGCACGCGCTCTTTCAATTGCTACATCGCGGGAATGCCAGGTAGGACTGCGCTCGTCTTGCAAGCGTTCATCATGTTCATCGAGCACAATGATGCTCTTGAGTTCCGGGATAGATGCCCACACGGCACTACGTGCACCTACCACCACATCGACACCTTCAGCGGCGCGCTGCCAGTCGTCTGGCATTAAAGCAACCGATAAACCTTCTCGCCGAAGAGCCTGCGCAATGGTGCGAGCAAAACCCACTGACGGAGTAACAACAAGCGTTCTTCCCCGTGAAACTCCTGATTCAAGCACAGGGCGTAACGGGCGTGGAGCCGGCCATACGAGCACCCCGCCTCGCTGGTTGTCAAAAAGTTCTTCAGCCTCTGCGACAACACCTCGTTGACCCGATTTACGAGTTGCCCCGCTGTGACCTGTTCCCAATTGCTTGATGCGAAGAGATGGGCTCGCAGAGGAAAGAACGGCTCTCAACGGGCCACAAAAACGCTCTGCTGCCCACTGAGATAGTTGCACTACTTCCTTTGATGGTCCTTCTGAGAGAAAGCTGATGACCTCTTTGAAGTTGATTTCGCTCGACGGGTACTCAACTTCAGAAATGATCCATGCATCGACACGACGACCTTGAAGTTCAACGCGAACGATGCTGCCGACCTTGACATTTTTCAAGGACTCGGGCACAAGGTAATCGAAAGTTTTATTCACTCCACTCACATTGGGCACAACACGAACAATGCGCCTACCCAACGAGGGCGTAGAGATTAATTCTTGCTGGTTCAGAGCTTGACAGCCGCCTTGAACTCGGCGAGACGTGAAGTGTGCTCCCACGTGAACTGGGGCAATGCGCGACCGAAGTGACCATATGCAGCAGTCTTGCGATAGATCGGACGCTTGAGGTCGAGGTCACGAACAATTGCGGCAGGACGTAGGTCGAACACGTCGCGCACTGCTTGCTCGATGACTGCAGTAGGAACAATTTCAGTTCCAAAGGTTTCCACCAAAATGCTGACGGGGTGCGCAACGCCAATGGCATAGGCAACTTGTACTTCACAGCGAGTTGCAGCGCCTGAGGCGACAACATGCTTGGCTACCCAACGTGCAGCGTAAGCACCAGAGCGGTCGACCTTCGATGGGTCTTTGCCTGAGAAGGCTCCTCCACCGTGACGACCCATGCCACCGTATGTATCGACGATAATTTTACGTCCGGTGAGTCCGGTGTCGGCATGTGGGCCACCCAACACGAATTTGCCTGTTGGGTTAACGAAGATGTCGTAATTGTCATCGAGGAATTGCGCAGGAATGACTGGGCGAATGACTTGTTCGATGAGGTCGGGACGAATGACCGTGTCGCGATCGGCTTCTGCGGCGTGCTGAGTGGAGATGAGCACTGTTTTCAACCGAACAGGCTTGCCGTCTTCGTAGTCGAAAGTGACTTGGGTTTTACCGTCTGGACGCAGGTATGGAATTGCCCCCGACTTACGCACTTCGGTGAGGCGCTCTGCCATGCGATGTGCGAGCCAAATAGGAAGTGGCATGAGGTCGTCGGTTTCGTTACATGCATAACCAAACATCATTCCTTGGTCGCCAGCACCTTGACTATTCAAAATGTCTTCACCGCTTTTGCCCTTGCGCACTTCTTCGCTTGAGTCAACGCCTTGGGCAATATCGGGGCTCTGCGCATCGAGTGTGACCATAACTCCGCAGGTGTTGCCATCGAAACCAAAGAGAGCGTTGTCGTAGCCAATTTCGTTGATGACTGCGCGAGCGATGTCGGGAATGGGTACGTAAGCATTTGTGGAAATTTCACCAGCGACGATGCACAAGCCAGTGGTGAGCAAAGTTTCACACGCAACACGAGCATGAGGATCTTCCGTCAAAATAGCGTCGAGCACGGCATCAGACACTTGGTCTGCCATTTTGTCGGGGTGACCCTCGGTGACGCTCTCTGATGTAAATGTGTACTTGCTCACGTGTGCTCCTGTATGCGATGAAGTGACTTCTCTACGCTATCCAATATGCGTTGTGCGATAGTGGTTTTACTTGCCAGATCGACCGTTACAGGATCGTCATTCACGCTGATAATGACCACTGCATTGGTCTCATGACCGAAACCCACCTGCGGCAACGAGACATCATTCGCAACAATAAGGTCTAGATTTTTTCGCTCTAACTTGCCTTGGGCGTTCGCCAAGAGATTGTTGGTTTCAGCGGCGAACCCCACCAGTATTTGACCCGAACGCTTCATTTTCCCGAGACCCGCCAAAATATCGGGTGTGGGCTCAAGAACAATTGGCGGTACACCATCTTCCTTTTTCCACTTTCCATCGGCAATGAGAACGGGTCGAAAATCGGCTACTGCTGCTGCCATCACAATGACATCGGCACTCGGCGCAATTCTTTCAACAGCATCTTGCATTTGCTGCGCTGTTTCTACCTGCACTTGAGAAATGCCGTGCCGGGCGGGGGCCATTTCCACAGTAGTGATGAGAGTGACGAGAGCGCCACGCGAAGCAGCCGCAAGTGCAATGGCATGGCCTTGTTTACCGCTCGAGCGGTTAGCAAGAACGCGCACCGCATCGATTGGTTCACGAGTTCCCCCTGCTGTCACCAAAATGTGTTTCCCCAGTAGCGCACCATTTCCCGTTTGGGGCTGCAGAGCTTGCGCCATTACTTCCACAATATTTTCTGTAGTTGCAAGACGACCCTTGCCTACATCTCCACCAGCAAGACGACCTTCTTCAGGGGGCGTAATGAAAACTCCGCGACTGCGAAGAACAGAAATATTGTGTTGCACTGCGTCGTGCTCCCACATCTCTGTGTGCATTGCCGGACACACCACAACTGGTGCTCGTGTAGCGATCAGGGTTGTCGTCAATAGATCTGAGGAAATGCCCGCAACGTATGACCCAATGAGACGCGCTGTAGCTGGAGCAACGACGATGACATCGGCTTTTTGACCAAGCCGCGTATGAGGAATGACGCTTTGGTCGTCCCATAACGAGGTATGTACTGGCTCAGAGGACAACGCCGACAGTGTGGTTTTCCCAATGAAGTGTTCTGCGTCGGGGGTCATGATGGTGGCAACATGTGCACCAGCATCGACCAGGTAGCGAATGAGTTCAACTGACTTGTATGCAGCGATGCCACCACAAACACCGACAACAATAAATTTGCCGGAGAAAATTGAGGAATCAGTCATGACACAACAGTTGAAAGCGGTTCTTCTGACAGTGCCAACAGCAACTTACTCGGCGTTGTCTGGCGTGCTGTTCTCTGCAGCTTCAGCAGCAATTTCAGCGTCGATAGCGGCTTGCTCTTGTGCGGCTGCAGCCCAATCGGTGAGATACACGTTGCCATCGACTGCGTCGTAGTACACATCGTCTGGCATTTCGGTTTTGATGATTTTGTCGGCAGCAATTTCTTCAAAGGCAATGCTGATGGGCTTGCGGGCAACCGAGCTGACCTGAGGCGGGATGGAGTTACCCAAGCCGTCACCGAGCTGATTGAAGTAGGAGTTGATTTGGCGGGCACGACGTGCACCCAAGGTAACAAGGCTGAATTTGGAGTCGACCCGATTGAGGAGTTCTTCAATTTTCGGATTGATCATTGAGTCATTTGCGCGTGCCACGGGGGCCTCCAAGGTATCTAGTGAGAAAAACAGGGTCGACGAAGTGGAACTATCTTACCGAATAGTGCGCCGGTTACGTTCGTGGTGCAAAACTCGCAAAAGTTCCTGCAAAGTAAGCTCAAGATCGTCATTGACCACAACATGGTCGGCGATGGCAATGCCCACAGGTTCTTCTTCTTCCGCCTTACGAAGGCGCTCTTCCACCTTTTGCTCGGGGTCTCCCCGACCCCGCAACCGACGCTGCTGCTCGAGGCGAGATGGGGGCAATACGAAAACAAGTACCGCGTCGGGATGGCTGGCTTTCACCTGTTGCGCCCCATCGACCTCAATTTCCAGAACAATGTCGTTTCCTTCTGTCGGTTCAGGAGACGGGGTGCCGTAATAGTTGCCCAAGAATGAGGTCCACTCTAAAAATCCATTTGCCGCGATGCGGTCTTGGAAATCTTCGCGAGTCACAAACACATAGGCGTTTGGGTCTTCATTTTCTCGATGGTTACGTGTGGTCCATGATCGGCTCAACCACAGTTGTGGATCGCGCTTCACCAAAGCCTGAACAATGGTTCCTTTGCCCACACCGCCGGGCCCCGACAGCACCAAAATGATGGGGTCGCGTGCAGCACTCATTGTTGCCCGCCGGCAAAGAGTGTTTCCCATTGAACAGATGTGATGGAGAGACAAGGGCTGAGATAGTTGACACCCAATTCATCGAGCGCGCGCCGAGCAGACACCTTTCCCATTCCGGGAACGGACTCGGCAACTTTCACTACGTAGAGCGCATGCACGTGTGGATGGCTGATAATGAATTCACCGACGGTTGCGCCTTGAAATTCACCGCGGGCAACAGCATCTATCAATTGTTCTCTTCCTTGCAGAACTTCGGCAATAGCAGTTTCTACCTCATTGAGAGTAGAGAAACTAGTGCTTTTCATGACCTAACACTACCGAAACGAATAGCCCGAATTGGGAAATGTCTACACAACATCAGGAACGATGCGCCTTATTCGTGATATCTGACCATTGAGACACGCCCTGTTTTCGCATCCATACATGCATTTCATTCAATATTTTCATTGCAGCATCGGGACGCGCGAAAGAGGCTGTTCCTACCTGTACAGCATGAGCACCTGCTTGCATCATTGCAATTGCATCGTCGCCACTGGCAATACCTCCAACTCCGACAATGGGAATGTGTGGCAGTGCCTTGCGCACATCGAAGACCGCGCGTAATGCAATAGGAAACATTGCCCGACCCGATACTCCCCCGCCGCCATTTCCTAACACCGGTTGAGCAGTATCGGTGTTCAACAACATGCCCAGCAAGGTATTGGTCAAGGTGAGCGCTTCTGCTCCGGCCTCAACAACACTTTCGGCAATAGTGATGAGCCGGTCGGTGTTAGGGCTCAACTTTGCCCATCGTGGCACACCAGCTACAGCACACGCTGCAATAACATTTGCGCTCATCACGGAATCGTGAGCAATGATTCCTCCGCGACCTTCCAAGTTGGGGCACGACAAGTTCACTTCGAGAGCGGCAATGCGGTGCGCATGTGGCGCCAGCATTTCTGCAGCTTGACGATATTCCTCAACCGTGCGACCCCATATGCTCGCCACAATTGTGACCCCGTGTTTCTCGAGCTCGGGAAGATCTTCTTCGCACCACTTGGTGATACCCGGCCCCTGTAGCCCCACGGCATTGATCATTCCTGCTGGCGTGGGATGCAGTCGAGGTGCTGGGTTGCCAGGCCACGGTGTGGCGAATAAAGATTTCACTACTGTTGCGCCAATTTCTGCCATGGAAAAGTAGCGATTGAGTTCAACGCAATGACCAGCCGTACCCGATGCGGTGAGCACAGGCTGACGCAGATGAACAGAACCTATGGAAACACCATCGGCACATTGTTTTTGTGCAAAAGACTTGAGGTGGCTATGCCTCATGTGCTTCCCACTTGACTTGCTCGTTGTCGGCCGATGTGGTGAAACTCTTGCAGCGAACAAACGGTGAGAGGATGCTTCTTTTGCTCGATAAGGCCCTGGAATGCTGCCAATGCAGCTTCAATCGTGGTCACCGAAGAAACGTGATGAACGTTTGCTGCTTTACGTATTGCCTGTCCATCGGAACGAGATCCTGCTCCTCGAGGGGTATTAACAACGAAGGCAACATCACCAGATTCGATGAGACCTACTGCAGTGTCGCCACCAGTTGTTGACTCTGAAACTTTTGCCACGATGCGGTCGACAACAACTCCGAAGCGCGATAAGTACGTTGCTGTTCCCGAAGTAGCAGCAATACCGAGACCTAATTCTCTCAGCCGCTGAGCAACCACGAGTCCGGCAGGTTTATCGCGATCTGCGAGTGACAAAAACACCAAGCCAGTCGTTGGCAGAATTGTTCCTGCTGCGCTTTCGGCTTTAACGAAAGCTAGACCAAACGTTGCATCGATTCCCATGACTTCACCAGTAGAGCGCATTTCAGGCCCAAGCGCCGTGTCGACTTCGGGGAAGCGACTAAAGGGCAGAACCGCTTCTTTCACCGAGACGTGACCCGTAATTGGCTCGGTGAGCAAACCTTCTATGCGCAATTCATTCAACGTTGCTCCGAGCATCACGCGTGTTGCAACCTTTGCTAACGGCACACCGGTTGCTTTAGCCACGAACGGAACAGTGCGACTTGCGCGCGGGTTTGCCTCAATGACATAGACAGTTGTTCCTGATACTGCAAACTGCACGTTCAAGAGACCAACTACTTCAAGGGCATTTGCCAAAGCTTTTGCATAAGAATGAATGACTTCGACTACCCAATCGGGGAGAGTTTGAGGAGGAATGGCGCATGCACTGTCTCCAGAGTGAACACCCGCTTCTTCCACATGCTCCATCACCCCACCAATAAGCACTTCGCCAGTGATGTCTCGTACCGCATCGACGTCTACCTCTGTGGCATCTTCAAGAAAATGGTCGACAAGGATGGGGCGCTCTGCAGAGAGACCACCCTCGCGGCCTAGTGAACCTTCGCGAGCAAGTTCTTTCATGGCGCGTTGCAGGTGGTCTTCGTCATGAACGATTTGCATTGCACGGCCTCCCAAAACATAGCTAGGGCGCACAAGAACCGGATAACCAATCCGCGTAGCAATGTCGCGCGCTTGATTGAAAGTAGTTGCGGTGCCACCAGGAGGCTGAGGAATGAACAACTCTTCACACAATGCGTTCCACCGTTCACGATCTTCTGCAAGATCGATGGAGTTTGGTGATGTGCCTGCGATGAGACGAGCGTCAATTTGCGATGCCAGTTTCAATGGAGTTTGCCCGCCAAGGCTGACGATAACTTTCGGTTCCACTCCTCCACTTGCAAGAGTTTCTGCCTCAATAACATTTTGAACATCTTCATAGGTCAGTGGCTCAAAATACAACCGGTCGCTGGTGTCGTAGTCAGTAGATACGGTCTCTGGGTTGCAGTTCAACATCACTGTTTCAAACCCGGCGTCGCGCAGAGCAAAGCTTGCATGCACGCAGCAGTAGTCAAATTCAATTCCTTGACCAATGCGGTTGGGTCCACTGCCCAAAATGATGACGCGTGGACGCGAAGAGGGTCGCACTTCATTTTCGTCTTCATATGTTGAATAGTGATACGGCGTTTTTGCATCGAACTCAGCGCTGCATGTATCGACTGTTTTGAACGTGGTAATTACTCCCGCTTCTTTTCGAGCAGCACGCACCTCGCGTTCGCTTGAACCGAGGAGAAAGGCCAGTTGCACATCGGAGAACCCGAGTCGCTTCGCTCGGCGCCATACCGCACGTGAGATATCGCTCAGTTTTGTACCCTGAGCGGCCAAAGATTCCCATGCCAGACGCTCATCGATGATGGAGATCATCTGATCGAGATACCAGTGGTCGTACAAGCAATGTGCTTGAACTTTCTCCACATCAATTCTACGACGCAAGGCCTCTCCAACTTGAAAAATACGATCGGGTGTAGGAATAGCGCATTTTTGTAAAAGCTCTTCATCAGACATACTGCGCATGTGCACTTCAGAAGAATCGGCGTTCAGCCCTGCGCGACCTTGCTCTAATGAACGTAAGGCCTTTTGCAAACTTTCTGGGAACGTGCGCCCGATGGCCATCACTTCTCCAACGCTTTGCATCTGCGTGCCAAGCACACCACTTGTACCGGGAAGTTTCTCAAATGCCCACCGCGGAATTTTAGTAACGACATAATCGATGGTTGGCTCAAAACTTGCTGGAGTCATTTTGGTGATGTCATTAGGTATTTCGTCGAGCGTGTAACCCACCGCAAGTTTTGCTGCAATTTTGGCGATAGGGAAACCTGTTGCCTTTGAAGCCAACGCAGATGACCGTGAAACACGGGGATTCATTTCAATGACAACCTGATCGCCGTTTACAGGGTTGACCGCAAACTGGACGTTAGAACCGCCTGTCTCCACTCCTACTCGACGAATACATGCAAATGCGGCATCGCGCATCTTTTGATATTCCACGTCAGACAAGGTTTGCGCAGGCGCCACTGTGATGGAGTCTCCTGTATGTACACCCATCGCATCGAGGTTTTCAATTGAGCAGATGATGACGCAGTTGTCGGCCTTGTCGCGCATTACTTCAAGTTCATATTCCTTCCACCCAACGATGGAAGTTTCGATAAGAATTTCACGGATAGGGCTTGCATCTAGACCGTTCGAGGCGAGTTTCAAAAACTCTTCTTGCGTATTTGCAATGCCTGTTCCGCGACCACCCAAAATATATGCAGGTCGAATGATGATGGGTAAACCAATTTCAGCAAGCACCTCATGCGCTTCTTCCATATTGCGTGCGACACCGCTGCGTGGAACCGATAAACCAATTTCAATCATTGCCTGTTTGAATTTGTCACGGTCTTCAGCTGTTGAGATTGCTTCAGCATTCGCACCAATGAGTTCTGGGGTGCCCGGCACCCCGACGAGACCTTTTTCAAAGAGTGCCATTGCAAGGTTGAGCCCTGTTTGGCCACCGAGCGTGGGTAATACAGCATCTGGTTTTTCCCGTTCGATAATTTTGGCTAAAACTTCTACCGTGAGTGGCTCAATATATGTGCGGTCTGCAAAGTCGGGGTCGGTCATGATGGTGGCCGGGTTCGAGTTCGCAAGAATCACGCGATAGCCCTCTTCTTTCAGCACACGACATGCCTGCGTTCCCGAATAGTCAAATTCGCAGGCCTGACCAATAACAATTGGTCCGGAACCGATAATTAAAATGCTGTGAATATCGTTACGACGCGGCATTACTTTCCATCCATTACATTGGCAAACTGGTTAAAGAGATATCTTGAATCGTGAGGTCCGGGTCCCGCCTCAGGGTGGTACTGAACACTGAATGCCCTTGCACCGCGCACTTTCATTCCCTCATTTGTCTCATCATTGAGGTTGATATGCGTTACGTCGATGAGTTGAGCGAGAGATTTCTCGTCAACACAGAAATTGTGATTTTGACTGGTGATTTCTACAGTGCCTGTTTCGAGACGTTTTACTGGATGGTTCCCCCCATGGTGGCCAAATGGCAACTTGTAGGTTTTGGCGCCTAAAGCTCGTGCCAACAGTTGATGACCCAGACAAATTCCAAAAATGGGTACACCCTTTTCCAGCAGGTCCTTGATGGACTGCACCGCGGTATTCACCATCTCTGGGTCTCCCGGGCCGTTGGATAAAAACACGCCATCGGGTTTCATCTGTAGAACTTCTTCAGCACTGGTGTGCGCAGGCACCACGCGAACTGTGGCAATTTCGGCAAGACAATTCACAATGGTCGACTTGATTCCAAAGTCATAGGCCACCACTTTGTATTTGCCTGCACCCATTTCATAGGCCGACTGTGTGGTGACTTGAGAGACAAGATCGACTCCTGCAGTGCCTTTTTCGCTTTGTGCAGATTGTAAAAGTATTTTCGGATCCGCAGTTCCAAAAGAACCACTCATTGCGCCGGCGTCACGCAAAATGCGAGTGAGGCGTCGCGTATCGATTCCTCCAATAGCGGGAATTCCCCAGCGTTGCAGCGACGACAACAGCGAGTCTTCGGCGCGCCAGTTACTATGACGACGCGCCATTTGGCGCATGACCACACCACGCGCAAAGGGCCGCACCGATTCGTTATCTAAATCAACAGTTCCGTAGTTCCCTATATGAGGCTGCGTAAAAGTAATGATCTGCCCGGCATATGAAGGGTCTGTAATAATTTCTTGATAACCGGTAATTGCGGTGTTGAAAACAACTTCGCCTGCTGAAACGCCCGACTCGGGAAGAGCCCCGAACACTTCACCTTCAAATACTTCGCCGTTCGCGAGCACGAGGTGCCCATCTGTAAATCCACTCGGCGCACTCATTTAGTTATTACTCCTGCTTCTACTACTACTTTTCCATCTCGCAGAACACAGTGCACTTGACCTTGCAATGGGAGTCCGAGATAAGGGGTGTTTTGACTTTTGCTGACGATCTGTTCGAGAGATTGTTCCCATTGCGCAGTCGGATTGAATACGACAAGGTTTGCGATATTGCCAGGGGCAACTGAATTTCCCTGGCGAGCAGTGAGACCGGCAATACGAGCGGGAGCCCAAGACATCAACTCAATTACCCGTTGCACTGAACAACCCGAGTACTTCATTGCCACACCGAGTGCACTTTGTAAACCCAACATTCCCGGTGGCGCTGCTTGGAGATCTTGATCTTTCAGATGGGCCGCATGAGGAGCATGATCTGTAGCAATGGCGTCAATTGTTCCGTCTTGCATACCAATGCGCAGTGCTTCAATATCTTCCATGGTGCGTAGTGGTGGATTTACTTTGAACACAGTGTTGAACCCAGACAGCTTTTCATCGGTGAGAGAAAAGTGATGCGGAGTCACTTCGGCCGTGACGGGCAAGCCTTCATTTTTCGCCTGGCGTACGAGTTCCACACTGCGCGCAGTGGACAGATGCAGGAAGTGCATTTTCGCACCCGTTTCCCGCATTAACTCAAGATCACGTTGCAGCATTAATACTTCTGCAATTGATGGCCAACCCGGCAGCCCGAGGTGAGATGAACAGCATCCCTCGTGCATCACTGCGCCTTCGGTGAGTCGAGAAACCTCACAATGTTGCATCAGGGTGATGTTGAGCTCTTTGGCGTACTCCATGGCCCGGCGCATGATGACCGGATCTTGCACCCCATTGCCGTCGTCGGTGTACAGAGTCACTCCGTTTTGAGCCAGCGAATGAAATGGGCTGAGTTGCAGGCCACTGCGATTCACAGTGATACACGCGGACGGAACCACATCAACCAAACCGGCACGCTCCCCTTGCATCCGCACAAACTCCACCACAGCAACTGAATCTTGAGCCGGCTCGGTATTTGGCATGGCCACGACAGCCCCGTAGCCACCAAGCGCTGCTGCACGGGACCCTGTCTCTATGGTTTCTGATTCTTCACGGCCAGGCTCACGCAGGTGAGTGTGTAGGTCTACAAATGCTGAAGTAACTACGCAAGAAGTTGCGTCGATGCGCTGCGGTCCGCCTTCATTTTCTGCGGCATACTTTGCAGAAATATTGGGTCCGACTTCTTGCACAACCCCTTGGTCGATCATGACGTCGGCAAGTACTTCGCCCGAAGCATTGACGACTGTTCCACCAATAATGAGAACCGATTTGCTATTAGACATCTCTCTCTTCTTTCGTCGTTTCACTTGAAGCTGCGGGACCAAGTAGTGAAAGCAGTACAGCCATTCGTATAGACACACCGTTGGTTACTTGTTGTGTAATGAGTGACCCTGGAACCAACGCAGGATCTACACCGATTTCCACCCCATGATTCATTGGACCGGGGTGCATCAACTTGAAGTGAAGAGGGAGTCTCGCCAACCTCTGCGCTGTTAAACCGAAATGCAGCGCGTATTCGTCTACTGAGGAAATAAAAGCTGCATTCATACGTTCGTGTTGCATCCGCAGGAGATACACAACATCAACATCGCCAAGAACTTCATCGAGATCATGCGATACAGAAACCGGCCACTCATGGCGCGTATGGGCGGCATTGCTATAAATGAGCGATGGAGGCAACAGTGACGCTGGGGCAACAAGCGTGACCTTGGCGCCGAGCAGAACAAAAGCTCGTACCGTGCTGCGCGCAACACGGCTATGGCGAATGTCTCCGACCATCGCTATGCGCACCCCTGCAAGTGAATTACCCATTTCAAGGGCACGAGTGAGCGTAAAGGCGTCGAGCAAGGCTTGCGTTGGATGTTGATGTGCACCGTCTCCGGCGTTCACAATATGAGCATTCGTCCACTGGGTCATCGCTAGTGGCAAACCCGCGGTTTTATGTCGAACCACAAATGCGTCTACGCCCATCGCCGACAGAGTTTCTACCGTGTCGCGCAAACTCTCGCCCTTGTTTACGCTTGACGATGTAGCACTAAAGGTCATGGTGTCGGCCGACAATCGCTTAGCAGCCGTTTCGAACGACAACCGAGTACGCGTGCTGTCTTCAAAGAAGAGGCTCACCACTGTTTTGTGGCGTAGAGCAGGAACTTTTGGTTGAGAGCGCTTTTGTATTTCACTCATTTCGTCGGCAAGTGACAATAGTTGCTGCACTTCACCAAGCGACAGGTCGTCCATGGAGAGGAGATGCTTCATGCGTGCACTCCTGGAAAAATTTCTACACCCGACATGCGCACGAGTACTTCATCATTTACATGCGTTGGGAGATTCTTGCCCACAAAATCGGGCCGAATGGGAAGTTCCCGATGACCGCGGTCGACCATCACTGCCAAACGTACGGCTTGTGGTCGTCCGAATTCAATAAGGGCGTCGAGTGCTGCGCGCACCGTGCGTCCGGTGAACAACACATCGTCGACAAGCACCACCAACACTCCATCGAGACTGCAGGGAACATGTGATGTTGCTACTTCGAGAGTGGGTCGCAACCCAATGTCGTCTCGATACATGCTGACGTCGATGGACCCAAGCACTACAGGCGCATTTGGTTGTATTTCTAAAATGTTCGAATGAATAGCTTCGGCAAGCCATACGCCTCCATGCTGGAGGCCCATGATGGCTATTTTTTCCGGGGAACTGAGGGAACCGGCCAATGAGGCAACGTGTTCAATAATTTCATGAGCGATGCGGCGTACGGCGCGCTGCACATCGTTGCTGGTCAGCACACTGGCTGCCTTCTCTGTATTCGTCATATTGCCTTCCGTTCGAGCCTCTCAGGACCCGTTTGACGGTGAACTTGTTTGAGGTTAGCAGTTATTTGGCATTTGGGCGAACAGTTTCGAGCAAAGCCGACAGAATTCCGTTCACAAAACGCCCTGAATCTTCTGTTGAGAAGCGTTTGGCGAGTTCAATGGCCTCGTTCATGATTACAGCAGTGGGCACATCGGGGAATTCCCGCAATTCGTGCAGAGCCAAGCGCAGAACTGCGCGGTCGATCATGGGCATCCGCTCGAGGCGCCAGCCTTTGGCCCGCGAAGAGATCATCTCGTCATAGGTGACCTGCGCTTCTTCTACCCCTAAGGCAAGCGCAACTGCGACGCTATGGGGCACTACCACCTGCTCGCGCACCACGTCGGATACCAACATTGAGCGCGATTCAGCTTCATAAAGCAAAATGAGTGCCTGTTCACGGGCATCTGAAGCATGGCCTGGGGCGAAGTTCCCTTTCGGGGATGCATTTTTCATTTAAACGCGCGTGATGTATTCGCCGCTGCGGGTGTCGACTTTGACCTTGTCACCAGGGTTAATGAAAAGAGGCACTTGGAGAGTTTTACCGGTTTGCAACGTGGCTGGCTTGCGAGCACCCGACACGCGGTCGCCCTGCACGCCAGGGTCGGTTTCGGCAATGAGTAGTTCTAGAGAAGCAGGCATTTCAACACCAACGATTTCGGTTCCATGGAAAGCAATAATGACAACTGCAGACTCGATGAGATAGTCGACTGCCTCGCCAAGAGACGTCGGACCAACATTTGTTTGGTCATATGAATCGGTATCCATGAACACATATTCTTCACCGTCTTTGTACAGAAACTGCATGTCACGCTTATCGATAATGGCCTGCTCGACCTTGATTCCAGCGTTGAACGTTTTTTCTAACAAGTTGCCGTTGCGTACGTTACGCAACTTGGTGCGCACGAATGCGCCACCCTTACCTGGCTTTACATGTTGAAATTCCACAACAGTGAAAAGTCCGTTATCGAGTTCAAGCGTGATGCCATTTTTGAAATCGTTCGTGCTAATTGAAGGCATAATCTTTCCTAAACATTCAGTGTTGAATATGGTGTTTTTGGGCTACGAGATATGTTGACGTGTCCTGCCGAGGTAACGATGAAAAGGTCTTCCACGCGTACACCGCCAAGCCCCATACGATACGCCCCTGGCTCTACGGTCACCACGTCATTCTCACAAAGAACGTCTAAAGATCTTGGGTTTATCCAGGGTGCTTCATGAATGAGCAGCCCTACCCCGTGCCCAACGCCATGGTTTAGTTCATTTTCCAGCCCTGCTTGCGCAAGCACCTCGCGGCAACGGGCATCGATACTTGCAGCCGACACGCCAGGAGCTACAAGTTTGCCACCTTCTTCGCAGGCAAGCTTCACGGCTTCAAAACGCGCCATGAGTTCTTTCCCTCGTGACGTTACCCCCTTCGTACTAATAAATGAACGAGTCATATCTGAGTGATACCCATCGACCAAGGCACCAAAATCGATGACAACAACTTCATCTTCATTCAGCACTTTTCGACTTGGGCGATGATGAGGAAGCGCAGAATTTTCTCCAAAGGCAACAATGCTCGGAAAGCTCACGTCTTGAGCACCCAATTCCCGCATCGCGTAATCGAGATGTAAACAAAACTGCTCTTCTGAGATGCCTGGCAATAAAAGATGCAGCACAGATTGCAGGGCTTCATCGGCGATTGATGCGGCCAGAGTAATGCGTTCCAATTCTGCAGTTGATTTTTTCCTGCGCAAGTCAATGAAAACTTCTTGAATTGCATTCCATGTGAATGCCCCGGGCGTACCGCTGTGCAAATTCATTTCTGTTTCAAGTTGTTGCAGCATCTCAACAGAAACATCATGAGATTCGATACCCAAACAACCTGGACTAATTGAAACATGACTCTCTAACAATTTGCTGACAACAAATTGCAATTGCTCTTTCATTGAACGTTTCTCCACAATTTCCACAGGAGAATTGCCGGCCCGTAATTGCTGCTCTGCTTGTGCAATGTAGCGACCATCGGTAATAAGATATGAAGGCGCCTCGGGGTGTGCAGACACCAGCACCATTCCAGCGGAGCCAGTGAACCCGGTGAGCCAACGAATATTGACTGATGAAGTGATGAGAACTGCAGCGCAACCCGACGGTGCATCTGCGTTGTGCAGTACTTCACGCACAGCTTTAATGCGCTGCGAAACGTCGATTGGCGAAAGAGTTTTCACAGCCATCAGTGATGTGACTGGAAATAATGAGATAAGCCAACGACAGCCAACTCGTAGCCTGCGGCCCCAAAGCCAGCGATGGTACCTATTGCGAGCGGAGCCACCACGCTGACATGGCGCCATGATTCACGCCGCAGAGGCTGCGACAAGTGCACTTCAACGATGGGGCCGTTGTAGGCACTTAATGCATCGTGAATTGCCCAAGAGTAATGCGTGAATGCTCCGGGGTTAATAATGATTGCCGCATGGTTTTGCCGCGCATCGTGAATGGCAGCCACAAGATCTGCTTCATTATTTGACTGAATATCGGTGAGCGACCAACCAAGCAATTCGACGGCTTTTCGCACAGTTGCAACATGGTCGAGGAGCGTTGCAGAACCGTATATTTCGGGTTCACGTGAGCCCAATAGCTGCAGGTTGGGGCCATGCAACAAAAGCACTGACTTCAGGTTTTTTTCAAGAGCCATAATGCAGAGTACCTCTTTACGACTTGTTCGCCATGCGATTTAGAGCCTCAACGACTGACTCTTGTGCAACCGGCGAGACTGTTTCTAGGCCTTTTGGTCCATCGAGAATAAAAGTGAGTCCGTCGAAAGCTTTTTTATCTCGCGCCATGACTTCTAGAAACTCTTGCGCACTTACACCACTGGGCAAATCTGCTTGCAAGCCATACGTGCGAATGACGTTGTAGTGATGCTCCACTCTTGCGCTGTCGATACGACCCAAGACGTGGGCAAGATGCGCCGCACAGAGCAAGCCAATTGCTACGGCTTCACCGTGGGCATACTGGTGGTGCGTAGTGGTTTCAATGGCATGACCAAACGTATGGCCATAGTTCAACAACGCCCTAATGCCACCTTCACGCTCATCGGCCGCCACAATATTGGCCTTTATTTTCACGCAGAGTGCAATACGTTTTTCAACAGAAAGGGCGAGCATGTCGTCGCCAGTGAGAAAGTGATACTTCGCCACTTCTCCCCAGCCGCAACGCAATTCTTTTTCTGGCAACGTGTCCAAATAATTGGTATCGCAAACAACTCCACTGGGTTGCCAAAACGCACCCACAAGGTTTTTGCCTTCAGGAAGGTTGACGCCCGTCTTTCCCCCGATTGCAGCATCGACCATTGCCAAAAGAGTGGTTGCCACATGAACTACAGCAGTACCTCGATGATAAGAAGACGCTGCGAATCCGGCGACATCTGTGACCAACCCACCTCCTACACCAATGACTACGTCGTTACGCGTGAGCCCAAACTGTGCAAATTGGCGACACAGATCTTCAATGGTTGATAAAGATTTGTGTTCTTCACCAGCAGGTATATGAATAGTGAGTGTGGGAATTTCCAAATCGGGTATGGCTGCAATTCCAGACTGGGTGACCACCACTGCACGCTTCGATGAGGGCGGCAAGAGCTTGTGGATTTGCGAAACCGCACCCTTTCCGACGAAAACGCTGTACGACCGTTCACCAAGCGGCACGAGGACTTCTTGAATAGATGGCAATGAATTCAGGCTCATATGGTGCTCACGACGCAGAATAATTGATAGTTGATATCACGGTTCTCACAATACGTTGAATCGACATTGTGTCGGTGGAAATTTCCAAATCGGCGGCTTCGCCGTACCAAGGGTTTCTTCGAGCCACAAGAGATTTCAAAACGTCTTCCCTCGCACCTTTACCTTTAGCCTTGGCCAATAACGGCCTGTTCTGAGAACGGGCCGTACGTTCAAGCATGATGTTGAGAGAAGCCTGCAGCCACACGACCAAGGTTCCCTCACTCTTTTTTTGGGCAAGAAGTGTTCGGCACTTCTCAGATTCAAGTATTCCACCACCGGTAGAAATAACAAGAGGACGCCCTTCGCTGAGAAGCTCTGTGAGTTTCGCAATTTCTTGCAAGCGAAAATAGTCTTCGCCATCTTCGGTAAAAATATGGGCGATATCTTTTTGCACATCTCGCTCGATGGCAGCGTCGGTATCGACAAAGTCTCGATCTAGCTCCTTCGCCAAAACTCGCCCAACCGTACTTTTACCTGTGCCCATTAAACCAATGAGAACAACATGATGCACCGGAATAGGCGCACTGTTCACAACGACTCAATAAAGGAACGATGATTCCTTTGGAATTCCGCAACGGAGTCACCACCGAATTTCCTTTGTGCTTCAGCAGCAAGAACTAACGCAACCATGGTTTCTGCAACCACCCCCATGGCCGGCACAGCAGTGACATCGGTGCGCTCTTTGAAACTCACCGTATTTTCTTTTGTGACAGTGTCGACCGTTTGCAGTGTTGGCTTATTCAACGTGGCCAATGGCTTCATTGCGGCACGAACCACAACCATTTCACCAGTTGTCATTCCGCCCTCAGTACCACCGGACAACGCCGAGAGCCGACGATAAGCACCATTTGTTGCATCCCATTCAATTGCATCGTGGGCCTGGCTGCCTCGACGACCTGCAACTTCAAATCCGTCGCCAATTTCCACACCTTTAACTGCCTGGATGCTCATGACCGCTTGGGCCAACATGGAATCGATCTTGCGGTCCCAATGAACATGACTGCCGAGGCCTACAGGTACGCCATAAGCAAGAACCTCAACTACTCCACCGAGGCTGTCGCCTTCACGCGCAGCGTCTTCAATGGCCGTCACCATGCGCGCTTCAACCGATGCGTCGAAACAGCGCACAGGACTTTCGTCGACTGCAGCAAGGTCGGACATGGTGGGTCGCACCTGTGAAGGGGCCCGCACGTCACCCATTTGAATGACATGAGACAGCACTTCAACGCCAATGGAGCGCAAAAGAAGCTTTGCAAGAGCTCCGGCAGCGACACGTGCTGCAGTTTCACGAGCGCTTGCCCGTTCAAGAACATCGCGAGCATCGGTGAAGCCATATTTTTGCATTCCCGCGAGGTCGGCGTGACCAGGGCGAGGCTGTGTGAGTGGATCTTTCGTTTGACCAGGGGCAGGAGACATCTCTTCATGCCATTTATCGCTGCGGAACCATTCAGTGTTTTGAATTTGAATAGCAACGGGCGAACCCAGAGTGCGCCCATGGCGAATTCCACCAAGGAGCAAAATTTCATCGACTTCAAAGCGCTGACGTGGCCCTCGGCCAAAACCTAAGCGCCGGCGACCCATTTCCTCTTGGATATCTTCCATGGTGACGGGCAACCCTGCAGGAAGCCCTTCCACAATAACGACGAGGGCTTGACCATGAGATTCACCGGCAGTGAGATAGCGCAACATTGCTTCAGAGGTTATCTGCCCCGCTGTGCGAGTTCGCGCTCTGCTGCAATTCGCATGCGTAATGGGTCTGGATTCGACCCAGTCCACAGCAATTGTTGTGCCTTTGCTTGGTAAACCAACATCCACAGGCCGTCGATGGCCTGTGCCCCTATGTTTCGCGCGTCGAGCAGCAATTGAGTTTCTAGTGGCTGATAGACGGCATCGAGAACAACGTGGTGAGATCTCAACACGTCGATGGGAAGTGGAGACTCACCCCCAGGAACACCTTTTTTCATGCCGATGGGAGTTGTGTGAATGACGACATCTGCTTCAGGGACGTCGGAGAGTTGCGCAACGTAGCCCTTCCCTGTGGCAAGTTGCGTTGCTTGCTGTGCACGATCTTTCGACCTATTCAACACGCCAATACGCGATACATCGGTATGCGAAAAGGCCTCAATACATGCCCGTGCAGTAGCTCCGGCGCCAATGACAAGTACCGACTTCCCTTGCAGATGCACCCCATGATGTGCAAGCGCATCAACGCAACCCGCACCGTCGGTGGAGTCGCCATGCAAACTGCCATCAGCTTGGGGAATCAGAGTATTCACTGACGACAACGCACGAGCCCGTGGAGAAACTGTGTCGCACATCGCGAGAACAGCCTCTTTGTGCGGCATGGTGACTGAAGCGCCAAGGAAGTGCTGCGATTGCAGACTCCTGACCATGCTTTCAAGATTTTTCGGCGACACATCACAGGAGAAATATCGTGCCTTCACTGCAATGTGTTCAAAACAATCGTTGTGGATTGCCGGGGACAAACTGTGAGCAACTGGTTGTCCGAGCACGCACGAAATACGTGCTGAGTGATGCATGTTGAGTGCGTTTTCTCCGCGATTCACATCACACCTGCCAATTTAGCCTTGGCGATGTTTAATTCGTGCTGTGCAAATGTTGCAGCAAAAACGTGTCCGCCCTCTTTATCTGCAATGACGTAATACAGATACTCACACTTTTCATTAGCCTTCAACCCAGCGCAAATAGGGTCTCCAGCTGATGGATTAGGAGAAGGGTTCAACGCTGCTCGTATTGAAGCGCGACCAGGTTGTGCAATAGGTGTTGGCGGCAGACCTTTGTACAGATAGGTGTTGTAGGGGAAATCAATCTTCTGCAGTTCGCCAATTGATAGTGCTGCGTCTTGCTTGTACCGCAGGGTTGCATCTATTTGCAGCAGCATCTTGCGCTTCAAGCGGTTATAAATAACGCGAGCAATTTTTGGACGATCGGCGTCGATCTTTGCTTCGCGTTCAATCATTGACGCCACAGTGAGCACTTCATACGAGCTGTATCCGAGTTGTGCTTCAGATTTTGAAATGCCTTCTTGTCGCCCTACCCGCTCCATGAGGCCAGCCATTCTCTGCAATACGCGAGTAGCTGAATCGTCACCAGATATTTGGTAAGTATCGGGGAACAATAAGCCCTCAAGGTTTGTCGACCCAATGGGCGCAAACGCTGAAGTAGCTACACCACTCACCGACTGCTGCAAGAAGTTTGCGGCATCGAGTCGCGGCACTTTTTCAGCAAGTCGTGAAGCCATTTGCTCCAAGGTGAAACCCTCAGGGAATGTGACATTGGTAAATGTTTGTTCCGGCGGCGTATTGAGTACAGCCATAATGTTGCCCATATGATCATGGGGCTTTAAGAGGAAATAACCCGGGTAAAAAGTGATGCCTCCCTTGCGACCCACATACCAACGAAACACTCGAGCGCTAGTAATAATCTTTTCTTTTTCGAGCCTGCTACTCACATTGTTCAATGTGTCATTGGCCGCCACTGTGAAGTTCACCGCACTCGTCGGGTCACCAACTGGGTTTACCTGACGCAGGTACCACAGCGACCCGCCACCGGCAATGAGCACCAAAGCGAGAAAGACACTCACGACAGTGAGAACGAGCGACCGCGAAGGACCACGTGTTTGACCTTGGGTCGCAAGGTCGTGAACGGGAACTTCGTCGATGACGTCCCACGGGTCTTCGTTCCAGTCGTTGGTCATTTACAGATTCGCCTGACGGTCGAGCCACGATTGCAGCATCACAGCAGCAGCTACTTTGTCGACCACACGACGGCGTGCTTGAGCGTTCATCTTTGCTTCAATCATCGCTCTGTCTGCACTCACTGTTGTGAGGCGCTCATCGTAGGTACTGACCGGCACATTGACCACGGTAGCTAATTGCTTTGCTTCGGCAATGGCAGCACTTGCAGCTTTTCCCACGGAACCATCCATGGATAGTGGCAGACCCACGACAACAGCTTCACATTCTTCTTCTTCCACCAAGAGACGAATGTTGTCGTGATCTTTTTTCGTACTACCAGTGCGCTGCAGAACCAAGAGAGGCGACGCAATGGTTCCGCTGCGATCGCTCACCGCTATGCCTATTCGTTTTGAACCTAAGTCGATACCAAGTACGCGCAAAGGCCTCGTCACAACTAGGCACCAAGTGCTTCTTGAACGGAAGCCCCAGCTAGAGAAATTGCTTCTGGCAGACCGGCGGTATTTTTGCCACCGGCTGTGGCAATGTCACCCTTGCCGCCTCCACCGCCGCCCACTGCCTTTGCCGCAGCCGCAATGAGGCTGCCCGCAGAAATTGAAACACTCGGCGTTGTAGCAGCAACAATGGCGACGCCACCAGTATCGGTAACGCCAGCAAGCACCACGGCTCGTATTCCACTGACATTGCGAATAGCAATAGCTAATTCCCTCAGATCTCCAGGGGTGAGCCCATCAATCTGTTGCACTACTCCACCATTCACTGCGCTCGCAGCAATTTCACCTGCCTGGGTTGCCGCAAGGCGTGAACGCAAGACGCGATTCTCATCTTGCAGTGCTCGCATATCGTCAATCTTGCGCTCTATGTAGGCATTCACGGTGTCGGGAGTTGCGCCAAGCAACTCTGCCGCATGAGACAGCGTGACATTTTGCTGCTGAATGAACGCGATTGAGTGGGTACCAGCAACAGCTTCTATACGACGCAAGTTTGATCCAATAGAACTCTCGGACAAAATTTTAATTGTCCCAATATCGCCGGTGGCACCAACGTGAGTACCTCCGCAGAGTTCCACAGAATCGCCAGCATCGAGCACGCGCACAAGATCGCCATATTTATCGCCAAAGAATGCAATGGCCCCAGCTTTTGTGGCCTCGTCTTTTGATGTTTCATACACCGAGACACCACAGTTTTTGAGCACTTGCAAGTTGGCAATGCGCTCAATTTCCCGCAGTTCTACTTGCGAAACGGCTGCATAATGGCTGAAGTCAAAACGCAAACGGTCTGGCTCTACAAGTGACCCTGCCTGTTTTACATGCTCACCTAATACTTCGCGTAACGCCCAATGCAACATGTGGGTTGCAGTATGGTGACGACGAATTTCTGTGCGCCTCGCATCGTTGATGGTGGCAACAACCTGAGCATTTACTTTGGGGATGCCACGCACTACGCGACACAGGTGCATGCGCAGGTTAGGTAGAGCAAAGGTTGTATCGAGTACTTCTAATTCACAATCGGCATTGGTAATGGTTCCGGTGTCTCCGACCTGACCACCGCTTTCGGCGTAGAAAGGGGTGACATTGAGGAAAACCTCGAAACATCCGTCATGAACAATAGATTCGTTGAGACCGACAATTTTTGAGCTTGACTCGACGGACTCATAGCCCACAAATGTGGTGACACCATGGGTTTCCATGATGTTGCGATACGTCGCAATTTGTGAATCGTCAACTTTTCCACCCTTGCGCGCCTGTTTAGCGCGATCACGCTGTTGGTTCATCTCAACACGGAAACCGTCGAGATCTACTTCAACTTCTCTTTCGCTGGCAATTTCTTGTGTCAGCTCAAGAGGAAACCCATAGGTATCGTGCAATAAAAATGCGGTGGACCCGGCCAGATTCTTACCGCTCTTATCGAGTGCTTCATCGAGAATGTGGGTACCGGTTTTCAAAGTTTGACGGAACTTCTCTTCTTCACGGGTAAGAACATCGACAATGAAGTCTCGGTTCTTTTGAACATCGGGATACGCCGAACCCATGCCATCAATTGCTGTGTTGACCAAACTAGGCATGACCAGCTTCTCGGTTCCTAAAATATAAGCGTGACGTACCGCGCGTCGAATGATGCGTCGCAGCACATAGCCGCGGTTTTCGTTTGAAGGGAAAACCCCATCGTTCACAAGCATCGTGGAGGAACGGGCATGTTCTGCAAGTACACGCAAGCTGAAACTTGACTTATCGTCATAGTCGCCAGTGAGGTACTTCTTTCCCGTTAACGATTGTGCCTGTTCTACCAATGGCATCAACAGGTCGGTTTCCCACACTGAGTTTGTTTTTTGCATGAGTGCAACAATGCGTTCTAAGCCAGCACCGGTATCGATTGAAGGTTTAGGCAAAGGTGTACGCGAACCATCGGGGGCTTGGTTGTATTGCATGAATACGAGGTTCCAAAACTCGAGGAACCGATCGCCAAATGGATCGTTCAAAGGGCCGCCGTCTGGGCCGAAAGCTGGACCGCGATCGATGTGAATTTCTGAGCATGGGCCACATGGGCCCGTATCGCCCATTTGCCAAAAGTTATCTTTATCGCCGAGCCGCTGAATACGCGACATCGGCACACCTACTTGCTCGTGCCAAATAGTTTCTGCTTCGTCGTCACTTTCATGAACGGTGATCCACAGTTGGTCACCATCGAATCCGAAGACCTCTGTGACAAGTTCCCATGACCAGGGAATGGCGCTCTCTTTGAAATAGTCACCGAAACTAAAGTTGCCGAGCATTTCGAAGAAAACAAGGTGGCGCTTCGTGCGCCCAACGTCGTCGAGATCGTTGTGCTTCCCACCTGCACGAGCACACTTTTGAACGCTGACTGCTCGCTTATACGGCGGCGTTTCATCACCTACGAAATAGGGCTTAAAGGGCACCATTCCAGCAACCGTAAAAAGCACGGTGGGGTCATGGGGAATAAGACTGGCCGACTCGACCTGAGCATGGCCCTTGGCAATGAAGAAGTCACGAAAAGCATTACGCACCTCGTTGGCTGAGTGCGGGCGAGGCGGGGAACTTAACGGATTCGAGGGAGTACTCATTACCCCAAATCTTAGCCGTTATGGCTTCGGTTGGAGTTCTGATTCACGCTCACGCATTGCGCTTTGTCCTTCATTCACTGCATCGGAGAAGCGAGAACGAATGCTTCGGGAGACTTCCCCTGCGCGTACCTTGGCTCGTTGCGCAACTCGCGTTGGCGCAAGATCTTGTGCCGCAGAAACCACTCGCCTTTTTGCATAGCCGCCTCCGATGAGGGCCACTACGAAACCTGCAAAGAACCAGACCAAACGACGCATACCTGCACCCTATCTGGCAGATTTTCTATGACTCCGCGATTTGCGCTGCGGAGCCCGAGTTGGAGTAGATGTAGAGAATTTACGTAATCCACGAGACACTCCTCGCACAACAGCAACGGTCTTGATGAGCGGAGAGGTAATAACCGTTCGCGCAACTCGAGAGGTATCGGCCAAGGCAGTGCTCACCACTTCTGCCGAGCCCAGAACCCTGTCGAAGCGTTCCAAATCTTCGCGAGCCTCATCTACAACTTCGCGTGTTTCATCGGTGGCATCGCGCAGGTCTGCCATGAGTGGCAACACATGTGACTCAAAAAGATCGAGATCTGTGCGCAACTCCCGCAAGGCAGACAACACCTGAAGCAGCACAATGCTCAACGCAGCGAATGCCAAAAAGCACATGACCAAACCGACAATTACTGCGATATCGCGACCTGTCATAAGTGCTCATCGTAGTAGTGACGACCATCTAAAGCCTCGGGCAAATAGTCATTCGCTTGCGCTGAGGGGTTGTGCGATGTTGCAACATGGGGTGAAACATACCCTGTGCCGTGCCCCAGGGTTTGCGCACCCTTATAGTGACCATCACGCAGAAATAGTGGTACCTCGCCAATTCCACCGCTACGCACGTCGCTCATTGCATTCCAAATTGCATTTGCCGTTGAGTTGCTTTTAGGGGCTGACGCCAAATGAATGGTTGCTTGCGCCAGATTAAGTTGCGCCTCGGGCATACCTACATGTTCCACTGCCTGTGCACACGCAGTGGCAACCAGCAACGAAGTATGGTCGGCCATTCCAATATCTTCGCTCGCCAAAATGACGAGCCGACGCGCAATAAACCTCGGGTCTTCACCTGCAACCAGCATCCGCGCTAGCCAATGAATTGCTGCATCGACTGCGGACCCGCGAATACTCTTGATGAAAGCTGAAATAACGTCGTAATGATCGTCGCGACCGTAGCGCAGGGCACTGGTGCTCAAGGCAGCTTCTACATTTTCCAATGAAACAAAGACCGAACTGCCCGATATGTTTTTTACGTCGCTGCGCGCCAGTGCACAGGCAACTTCTAATGACGTGAGAATTTGACGACCATCGCCTTGCGCCATATCTAAGAGATGCTTTTTGGCCACTTCATCTAAATGTGCATTTTCGGCTTGACAACCTCGTTCAACCAATACTGACAACTCAGATGCCGATAGTGGCTCGAGATGAAACAAAGTGGAACGACTTCGTAGCGGTGCATTGACTTCAAAAAATGGATTCTCGGTTGTAGCGCCAACAAGGACTAGTAATCCGCTCTCCACTGCCGGAAGTAGTGCGTCTTGCTGCGAGGTGCTAAACCGATGAATCTCATCGATAAACACCATTGTGCGACGCTGTTTTTCACCGAGTAAATGCTGTGCGTGAGCAATAGTTTCTCGAATATCTTTCACGCCAGCCGACACAGCGGATAAGCGCACGAAGTACGCACTTGACTGCGCCGCCATTACTTCTGCAAGTGAGGTTTTCCCGATGCCGGGAGGCCCCCACAAAATAACCGATGACAGCTGATCGCTTTCAATAAGCACTCGTAACGGTTTACCAATACCAACAAGATGCTCTTGCCCAACTACTTCGTCGAGACTACGCGGTCGCAAACGCGCAGCAAGAGGAGCCTGGCGCTGCAGTTGCTCTGCAGCAGACGCCGAGAACAGGTTCTCACTCGTACGAGACCTACTTCACTGCCGGAGGTAATGTACGAATACCTAGTTCATTGAGTTGAGCAGCATCAACAACAGTTGGTGCATTGGTCATTGGGTCACTACCCGATTGGGTCTTGGGGAATGCAATGACCTCACGAATGTTGTCTTCGCCCGCAAGAATTGCTGTGAGTCGGTCAATGCCAAATGCGAAGCCACCATGTGGTGGAGCACCATATTTAAATGGCTGCAAGAAGAACCCGAAACGGCGATCGGCTTCTTCATCGCTAATACCCAACTTGTTGAATACTTGCCGTTGCAATTCGGGCTCATGAATACGAATGGAACCCGAACCAAGCTCCCACCCGTTCAACACGAGGTCATACGCCAAAGCACGCACTCGCAACGGCTCGGAATCGAGGTACTGCAAGTCGTCAGGATGTGGATGACAAAACGGATGATGCCCAGGCTTTGGACGACCGGTCACCGCATCGATTCCGACAAACAGCGGAAAGTCGACGACCCATACATACCGATACGGGCCTTCATGAACGGGAGGGCGAGCAATATCGTTACGCAACTGCCCAAGAACCTCACAGGTGGTGTCCCATTCGTCGGCAACAATGAGTATGAGGTCGCCCGGTACAGCGGAGAAGCGGTCACATAATGCAACACTTTCTGCAGCGGAAATAAACTTTGCTACAGGAGACTCAAATGTCTTTCCCTCAGCGACGCGCAACCAGACCAAACCTTTTGCACCTACCTGCTTAGCGCGGTCGGTGAGTGCGTCGAGCCTGCCTCTTCCCGATGCGGCCTGTTCAGGATACGTAGCAGCATCGACACGAATGCCCTTAATGGAAGCAGCCGTTGCAAATGCTTTGAATTCCGTTGATGCAAAAATATCGGTGAGTTCGTGCAGCTCGAGCCCAAAACGAAGGTCGGGTTTATCGACACCAAACCTGTTCATTGCCTCATGCCAAGTGATTTGCTCGATGGGAGGCACCGCCACACCAGTTGCGGCCTCGGCAGCAGCGGTAACAGCTTTTCCGATTGCAGCGAGCACATCGGGCTGGGTAACAAAACTCATTTCTGCATCTAATTGCATGAATTCGTACTGACGGTCTGCACGAAGGTCTTCATCGCGCAGGCATCGCGCAATTTGGAAATACCTATCGACTCCGGCCACCATCAACAACTGCTTCCACAATTGAGGTGACTGCGGCAGCGCATAGAACGAGCCCGGCTCTTTCCGGGAAGGAACAAGGAACTCACGCGCACCTTCAGGAGTGGAAGGCATCAGGAATGGTGTTTCCACCTCTACGAACTCTTGTAATTCCATTGCAGCTCGGATGGCTGAGTTAATTTTTGACCGCAACCGAATGTTTTTTTGCATCCGTTCACGACGAATATCGAGATAACGGAACCGCAAACGAATGTTCTCATCTACATCATCGGCGCGTGAGTCGATAGGAAACGGAGGCGGCTCAGACTCATTGAGAACCTCAACTACGCAATCGCCAATTTCTATGGCGCCTGTAGGAATTTGAGTATTCAATGTGCCCTCTGGCCGTTCGCGAACAACACCAGTAATGCGCACAACATATTCGGACCGCACATCTACTGTGCGGTCAACAACGCATTGAACAATTCCGGAGTGGTCGCGAATATCGAAAAATGCTAAATGCTCACCGTGTTCACGGCGCCGCGATAACCAGCCACATATTTGCACTGTGGTTCCGATGTGCTCGGGACGCAACTCCCCACACAAATGTGAGCGCATTGAGGTTGACTGTGAAATCATGAAATTACCTTTCCTAATTGTGCAGCCACATGCCCTACGACGGAATCGAGAGCTATTTCCTCTTGATTCCCGTCGACCATTGACTTCACTGTTGCAACACCTTGAGACAATTCGTCGCTGCCAATGATGACGGCAAAAGATGCACCCGACTTATCGGCAGCTTTCATTTGAGCCTTCATTGCCCGTGCGCCATACGAACGTTCCGACGAGAGCCCTACGTTGCGAAATTGTTGACACAACTGCAGTGCCTGCATTCCACCTGTGGTATCGATAACGAACACATCGGCACGTGCAGATGGGTGAGCGAAAACATTCTCGGCATCGCATGCCAGAAGTGTTCGATCGAGACCAATGGCAAAGCCGATACCGGGGGTTGCGGGGCCGCCGAGATCTTCTACCAACCCGTCGTAGCGCCCACCCCCTCCTACCGCTGTTTGAGCAGACTCCAAAGCAGTGGATTGAAATTCAAAAGTAGTGCGGCAGTAGTAGTCGAGCCCGCGTACGAGACGCTCGTTCACTACATAAGAGATGCCAAGGGCATCGAGACCTCGTTTTACTTGGGCAAAATGTGACGCAGCTTCATCGCTGAGGAAACTACTGATTGAAGGAGCCTGCGACACAACGCCCTGTTCGCTCTCACGCTTGGAGTCGAGTACACGTAGTGGGTTTCGCTGAAGCGTTGCCACACTCTCGGGGCTCAATTCCGCTAAATGACCTTCAAAGTACTGTGCAAGAGCATCTACATACCGCACGCGGTCACCTGAGTCGCCTAAAGAGTTGATGTGCAAAACAACGTTGCGTAAACCAAGACCGTGAAAGAACTCAACTGCTAGCGCAATGACTTCAACATCGAGCAAAGGGTCATCGCTTCCTAGAGCCTCAACACCCACTTGGTCGAACTGCCTGTAGCGCCCATGTTGAGCACGTTCGTAGCGGAAGTTAGGGCCCCCGTACCAGACCTTCCACGGGGCCGTTGGTCGGTGTTGGGCATATGAACGACACACCCCGGCTGTTTGTTCTGGCCGCAATGCAACGTGGCGACCACCCTTATCGACAAAGTCGTACATTTCTTTTGTAACTACGTCGGTTGCATCCCCAAGTCGCTGAAAGACTCCTAGATCTTCAAACATTGGCAACACAATGTGCTGGAAACCCGCCAATGAAACTACTGAGGCAAATTTCTCTACAAAGCCGCGCCAACGTGCCGCATCGGGAGGCAAAATATCGCGAGTCCCGGGAGTTGTTTGAAACGATGGCACGACAAGAGGTTACTCGTCGGAGTCGGTCGAACCCGTGGTATTTCCCGGTAGAACCCGATATGAGTCATATACCCCATCGATATTCTTGATTGTGCGTAGCACCGCATCGAGATGGTTAGGGTCAGCCAGTTCGAACTCGAAACGCATTTTTGCAACACGATCTAGGCCTGTTTGAGTAGTACACGCGACGATATTCACATGATGGTCAGAAAGGGCATTCGCCACATCACGCAAGAGCCGCGATCTGTCGAGTGCCACCACTTCAACACTTGCCCTAAACGTGGAACCCCGCTGGTTGTCGGACCATTCCACTTCCACCACACGACTTGCCTGCTCTTGTACAAGCGCCCCAGCATTTACGCAGTCGATGCGGTGCACACTAACGCCGCGACCCTTGGTAATGAACCCCATAATTTCATCACCAGGAACAGGGGTACAACATGTTGACAGTCGCACGAGCACGTCGTCGAGACCATCGACATGTATGGCCGGGCCTTCCAGCGTGAGCCGTCGTGGACGATCGATACGCAAGTCGGAGGCCAGTATTTCGCCGTCGGTACCTAACTCCATCACACGAGCAATGCGTTGAGCCAAACCTCGCGCACTCACATGGTGTTCGCCAATTGCAGCAAAGAGAGCATCGAGATCAACATGGCCACCGTCGTTTACTTCTGCCATTAATGCATCGGAACTCAAAATGCTATGTACGGGAAGTCCTTCTCGCCGTAGTTCGGAAACCAGGTCTTCCCTTCCCGCCTCGATGCTTTCATCACGACGCTCACGCGAGAACCACTGTCGAATTTTGTTTCGTGCACGAGGGCTAACTACAAAATTCAACCAGTCACGCGACGGCCCAGCATCATCAGACTTGGCGGTAAATATTTCACATGTATCGCCCGAGTGCAATTCATAATTTAACGTAACAAGTCGACCATTTACCTTGGCCCCAATGCAAGCGTGGCCCACTTCGCTATGCACTGCATAGGCGAAATCGACCGGCGAGGAGTGCAACGGCAACGGAATAACTTTGCCCTTTGGAGTAAAAACAAATAGTTCATCTTGAACGAGGTCTTCTTTCAGACCTTCCATGAAGTGCGTTGGGTCGGCAACATCGGCTTGCCAATCGATAATGCGATTCAGCCAGTCAATATCGCCAGGAGCCGTACCATCTTTATAGGAATAGTGTGCAGCAACACCCCACTCAGCACGATTGTGCATTTCACGGGTACGAATTTGCACCTCTAAGGGCTTGCCTTCTGGGCCAATGACCGTGGTATGCAAAGACTGATACAAGTTGAACTTTGGCATTGCGATGTAGTCTTTGAAACGGCCCACCACCGGCTTCCAACGCCCGTGAATACAACCCAACGCCCCGTAACAATCTTTGACGGAATCTACAATGATACGCACCGCTACAAGGTCGAAAATTTCATCGAATTCGCGACTCTTCTGCACCATCTTTTCATAGATACTCCAGAGGTGCTTGCCGCGACCCGTGATTTCGGCTTTGATACCCAACTCAGAGAGTTTGATTTGCACGTCTCCAACAACCTTGGCGAGGTACACCTCTCTTTCTGGGGTACGTGTACCTACGAGATGGTCTAACTCTGCGAATCGCTTCGGATAAATTGCCGCAAACGACAGGTCTTCCAGTTGCTGCTTCATCTCTTGCATGCCTAAGCGGTGTGCGAGCGGTGCGTAAATATCGAGCGTTTCGTGAGCAATGCGCTGTTGTTTTTCCACCGACAGTCCTGCAAGAGTTCTCATGTTGTGCAATCGGTCGGCGAGCTTAATAACTAAAACGCGAATGTCGCGCGCCATTGCAACCAACATTTTGCGCATCGTTGCGGCTTGTTGGGCTTCCTTCGAGTCGAACTGCAAACGTTCTAGTTTGGTAACGCCATCAACAATGCTCGCGACTTCTTTGCCGAAATCACGCTCAACTTCTTCAAGCGTTATCTCTGTGTCTTCCACGGCGTCATGCAACAAAGCGGCCGCTAGCGAAATATCGTCGAGCCCGATATCGGCAACAATTTTTGCCACCGCAATGGGATGATTAATGTACGACTCGCCACTTCCCCGCAGTTGATGCTGGTGCGCACCACGTGCCGTCACGTACGCCTTGTTAATGAGAGCAATAGATGCTTTTGGATGACGCGATCGATATGCCGCCAGTAGCGGGGCAAGTTCCTCTGCAGGCGCTGCGGAACTGCGCCTCCAGGGAAGAACGCGGTCACCCGAAGCCATACGTGCTAACTGTACGTCATCACTGAGTTGATGGTGTGCCCAGCCAACACGCTTCGACCACCAAGAGCGTCGAGTTCTATGAGAAAGAGCAAGGCCGCGACGTGTGCGCCAAGACCTTCAACAAGTTTGATCGCTGCTTTTGCGGTTCCACCTGTAGCCAACACGTCGTCAACGATGACCACTGAGTCTCCGGGGCGAACGGCGTCGCGATGCGCTTCCAATACGTCTGTTCCGTACTCCAACGCATATTCCTCGCGAACAACTTCCCAAGGCAATTTTCCCGCTTTACGTACGGGAACAAACCCAGCACCTAAATGAAAAGCTACTGGTGCAGCAAGAATGAAACCACGTGCTTCAATTCCAACAACCTTGTCTATTTTCAGACCCTGCGACATTGCAACGATGGAACTCACAGCCTCTTGGAAACCTTGCGGATCACCAATGAGAGGAGTGATATCGCGAAAAGTAACTCCAGGTGCTGGTACGTCTTCAATATTACGGATGTACCTCTGCAAAGAGTTGTTGTGCATGAACTACCGGCGCGTCTTTTTACGAGGCCGCGGTGGATGCGACAACACTGCCGTCACAGCATCAATTGGGTTCACTTTTGTTCCAGCATTGTCTACTCCTGAGCGCGCAGATTGCTTACGTGAGACAGAGGAGCCCGTTTGCATCAATATGGCCATATCGCCTTTCAACGAACGCTGGCCAATAAGTGAGCGGAACTTTGGCTCGCGAGACTTCAAAATAGAAAGCAACGGTGTTGCAATAAAGATTGAAGAATAGGCACCCGTTAAAAGGCCTACAAATAATGCCAAGGCGAACTCTTGCAGTGCAACTGCACCGAAAACTCCGGAGCCGAGTACCAACAATGACAACACGGGCAACACTGCGGCAAGGCTCGTGTTGAGCGAACGCATGAGTACCTGGTTCATGGAAACGTTGACAATGTCTTCGTAGGAGACACGTGATGCACTAAAACGACCCGTATTGTCGTGCACTTTGTCGAACACCACAATGGTGTCGTACAACGAGAAACCCAAAATGGTGAGAAACGCAATAACTGTTGAAGGCGTCACTTCAAAACCGAGAAGCGAATACACACCAACGCTAATAACAACGTCGTGGACCATTGCCATAATGGCTGCTATTGCCATCTTCCATTCGAATCGCCATGCGATATACATCGAAACTAGTAAGAAAAAGACGAGCAGAGCGCGAATTGCCTTGACGGTGATACTGCGACCCCAAGACGAGCTCACACTAGAGACGCTCACTTCGCCTGCTTCCACTTTTGCAGTGTCGGCCAGTGACTTTTGCACAGCACTACGCACTTCAGCGGTCTGGTCATCTACCTGAACACGAATGCGCTCACCTGCGCCACTACCAAGCGTTTGCACTTTTGCGTTTCGAGATTCAATATTGTTGTCTTCAAGAATTGCTGTTGCGGAGTCGATGGTAAGCCCGTTTTTCACAGGAGCTTCCCATGCCACTCCACCCTCAAAGTCGATACCCAAATTGAGACCTTGGAACAGAAGGGAAAAGAGTGTGACGAGCACCAATGTTCCCGATGCTATGAAACCCCACCAGCGGCGGCCAACAAAGTCAATTGTTGTTTCACCGTTATATAGACGACCCCAGCGACTGCTCATCGCGCCACCACACCTTCTGTTGAACTTTCCGCAAGTAAATCACTTCCACCGTCAGTACGACGGGCTCGTACACCAAACATTTTGGCGCCATTCATCCACTTTGAACGAGACATCAAAATAACTGTTGGGCGTGTGAAGAAGTACGCAACGATGATGTCGCACAAGGTGGAGAGCCCAAGGAAAAATGCGAACCCTCTCACCGAGCCGACAGTAAGGAACCACAGCACAACTGCACCAATGAGCGACACGGTGTCAGCGGCAACAATGGTTCGCCATGCAGAATCGAAACTGCGCGAAGCGGAATTCTTCAAAGTCTTTCCGCCCAGAACGTCGTCTTTCAACTTCTCAAAGAACACCACGTAAGAGTCGACGGTGACGCCAACAGAAACGATGATTCCGGTGATCCCTGACAGCGACAAAGCAAGCCCGTTGCGCTCAGAGAGCCAAGAAATTGCACTCCATTGCAGCATTCCAGAAATCGCTAAACCACCCAAGACCACGATTGCTAACCGTCGATAATAAAAGAAGAGGAAGAGCAATACGAGCAGTACGCCGACGAGACCAGAAATTAACGCCGCATTGAGTGAGTCTTTTCCTAAAGTTGCAGAAACGGTTTGTGCTGTTGGTGAATCGAAACGTACTGGTACAGCACCAAACTCGAGAATTTTGGCCAAGTCTTTTGCTTCAGCCTCTTTGAAGTCGCCACTGATTTGCACACTGCCATTGAAATTTGCCGTTTGTACAACAGGTGCCGAAATGACAACACCGTCAAGAACGATGGCAATTTGACCGGTTGGGCAGGTAGCTGCTTTTTGGAAGCATTGTGCTGCAAGAAGATTCCATTTGTCTTCTCCACTTGCGCCGCCGCGTAAACCGACGGCAACGACCCACGAACCATTATTGATTTGCGCTGCGGCATCGTTAGCGAATACTTGCCCATCGGCTTGCGATGGACCTGTGAAATACACGAGGCCATCGCGACCCTCTAAAATTGCCTGCTTCGAAGGCTCGTTGGTCATCGAAATATCTTGTTGTGGAACTGATGGTGGGACTGCAATGGCAACAGTTGTTGTAGTGGCTGCCCCATCTGCTGCGACAACCGTGGTTGTAGCGACTGACCCCTCTGCTACGACAAGCGTGGTTGATGGGGCTGTCGTTGCAGGACTGGTAATTGGAGTTGTTGTGGTCGCGGCACTCATCGGGCGGCGACTGCTGCCGAGCCCGCCTGAACTTGCTGGCTGACTGGTTGTAGACGCAGCCACTGTTGTTGTAGCGCCAGCCACGGTGGACGATGTTGCTCCGGGCAACGTGGTTTGACCAGCAATTGTGGTTGTGGTCTCGTCGGTATTTCTCATGCCCGACTGCAACACCGGACGAAGCAGTACTTCACCCGTACGCCCAACAATCTCGAGGGCGCGTTGTTGGTCTTTTACACCAGGCAGGTTGATGACCACAGTGCTGCCCTGGCGGATAATTTCTGGCTCGGCGACTCCAATGGAGTCAACGCGGGCGCGAATAATTTCCACAGCTACGTCTAATGCAGCGGTGTCGAAGTCACCTTTTGGCTCGAGGGTGACTGACGCCCCGCCTTGAAGGTCGAGACCCAAAGAGGGCTTGTTTCCTGCAATGAGGTTTCCGCCAACTAACGCTATTGAAACGAAGACAGTGGCAATGAGTGTGAAAAGAAGTTTACGACGCATGTGGTGAACTACTTGTCTGAATCGTCAGAGTCATCGCTCTCAGCAGTAGCGACCTCGGTGCGAACTTCAATGCGACGCACAATTGCGGATTTCAGCGCTCGCACTTCTACACCTTCAACCAACTCAACCCAAACCACACTGCCGGCGCTGTCATCTTCATCGAACCCCGTGACGAAGCCAATGAAACCAGAAGACATCTGCACTTCATCGCCAATTTGGACTGCCCGCACCAACTCTTGGGCATCTTTAGCCCGCTTACGCTGTGGACGAATGAGCAGGAAGTACATGGCCACGAAAATGAGACCAAAGAAAAAGAGCTGAAAAATGGCGGAACCCCCGCCAGATGATTTTTCGGCGGCAAGGAGAGCAGTTGGGGAAAGAGACATGGCGACAAGCGTAGCCACTATGAGCCCCAGACTCCCATTACCCGTTGCCTCATCTGCTGAAATGTGCCATTTCCTATCGCTTCACGCATTTCGGCCATGAGGGCAAAAGTCCATGCAATGTTGTGATACGACACCAATCGGGAGGCCGTTGGCTCAGATGTTTGAAATAAGTGGCGAATATAGGCCCGAGAATGACGACGACAGACCATGCATGCACATTCGTCATCGAGTGGCAGATCTTGCAGTGCGTACTGGGCGTTTTTCATATTCAACTTGCCGGTACTCGTCAGAGCCGTTCCGTGGCGACCCAATCGGGTTTGTAGAACACAGTCAAATTGGTCAACTCCTAAGTTGACCGCCTCGATGAGCGAAGCGGGGTCTCCTACTCCCATGAGATACCGAGGTCGATTTGTTGGCAGATTCTGCAGCGCAGCAGCCAAAGCAGGCAGCATTTCTTCACGTGATTCCCCAACAGAGAGACCACCAATTCCGTAACCATCAAATTCCAAGGCTGCTGTTGAAATGGCACTACGCGCACGAAGTTCTGGGTTAATGCCACCCTGCACAATGCCAAACAACGCCTGGTCTGCACGTGAGTGATGCTCACGAGCACGCTCGGCCCACATAGAGGTACGTTTCAATGCCAACTCCACTACATGTGGCTCAGATGGCAACGGTGGACACACGTCGAGAACCATTTGAATAGTTGCGCCAAGTTTCTGTTGCACTTCCACCGCAGTTTCTGGTGTGTACCTGTGCAGAGATCCGTCGTATGTCGACTTGAAAGTGACTCCGTCATCATCGACTTTTGGCTCTAAAGAGAAAACTTGGAATCCACCCGAGTCGGTAAGCGTGAGCCCGCCCCAACTTGCAAACTTTCCGAGACCCCCCAATGCTTCCACCGTGTCGGCCCCCGGACGCAACATGAGGTGATACGTGTTGCCCAAAACAATTTGCGCCCCAAGGTCTTCGTAGTCAACTGCACTGAGATACCGCACAGCTCCACGAGTACCCACCGGCATAAAACACGGAGTTGTATAGCTTCCATGAGCAGTTGTTGCTACGCCAGCACGGGCCGTACCTTCAGTTGCTTGCACTTCAAATGAAACTGGATGCACTAGAGGTCACTTTCCATTGTTGAGTTATTGAACCGAGCAAGAAGCATGGCGTCACCAAAAGAAAGGAAACGATAATTCTCACGTTGTGCTTCAGCATAGAGATCTCGCCATTTTTCCCCGATGAATGCCTGCACCATGAGCAGCAATGTTGTTCTTGGCATATGAAAGTTGGTCATCATGAGATCAACAAGTTTCCACGAGTATCCGGGGGTAATGAAAAGCCGTGTGCGACCCGAGAGTTCCCCGGCAACCGCTACCGACTCAAGTGCGCGAACCGAAGTAGTACCAACAGCCACCACGCGCTTTGCGTTTTCAACAAGATTCATAGTTTCTTGCGGCACGTTGTACCACTCGGAATGAATGACGTGGTTGAGGGGGTTCTCTTCATCGACTGGTTTAAAGGTGTCGAGACCAACGACTAGTTCAACCTTTGCAATGGTCACCCCCATTTTCTCTATCTTCTCGAGTAACTCAGAAGTGAAATGCAAACCAGCAGTTGGTGCAGCAGATGATTTTGCCTCATGGGCATAAACCGTTTGATAGCGCTCAAGATCTAGCAACGTCGTCGTGATGTACGGAGGTAATGGCAATGCCCCTACCGCCTCTATTGCAGCCCTACGTTCGCTGGGAGTTGCTCCAACACATAACCTGAGGCGAAACGTGTCGCCAGCAGACGACCGCCCCAGCACTTCTGCAAATATTTCACCTGAGGACGTAGCAAGAAGTTCGCCGTCTCGCATTTTTCGACCGGGTCGAATGAGAGCTTCCCATTCGCTGTCATCATCTTGCAAGGGCTCAAGCAGTAACACTTCTACCCGACCTCCCGTATTACGCACTAGGGAAAGCCGACTTGGCAGCACTCTGGTTTCATTCACCACCAGAACATCACCTGCATGCAAAAAGTCGGTGATATCGCTGACCTTTTTATGTTCAACTACACCGTTGACGTACACCAACATGCGTGCAGCATCACGGGGCTCCATAGGCACTTGTGCAATGAAGTGGTCGGGCAAGTTGTAGTCAATATCGGCGAGTTGCACCGTTCAAGACTACGAGGGAAAGCGTTCAGGTGGCGTCATATGGAGGTGTTCGAAAGCTGCCGGCATTGCAATACGACCGCGCGGAGTGCGCGATAAGAAGCCATGCTGGATGAGGAATGGCTCATAGACATCTTCAAGCGTTTCGGGTTGTTCGCTAACGCTGATAGCCAACGTAGTGAGCCCAACAGGGCCTCCACCAAATTGTTTGCACAGCGCAGAAAGAATGGCGCGGTCTACTTTGTCGAGCCCGCGAGCATCGACTCCGAAAAGAACCAGTGCATCGGCTGCAATACCTGCATCAATTATTCCCTCACCCGACGGTGTTGGGTGATTCACTTCTGCATAGTCGCGCACGCGACGCAGTAGCCGGTTTGCAATTCGTGGAGTTCCCCGACTACGACGCGCAATTTGTGCTGCACCATCGTCGTCAATGGTGATATTTAAAATGCGAGCAGCGCGCAGAACAATTGCTGTGAGTTCTTCTTCATCGTAGAAATCGAGTCGACTGACCAAACCGAAACGGTCACGCAAAGGACCAGTAATCATTCCGGTGCGAGTGGTTGCGCCTACCAATGTAAACGGCGGTAGCGATAAGCGAATAGATGATGCTGCAGGGCCTTTGCCTACAACGATGTCTATTTGGAAATCTTCCATCGCTGGATACATAATTTCTTCAACTGAACGCGACAGCCGATGAATTTCGTCGATGAACAACACGTCATGTTCGCCAAGTTTGGTGAGGATTGCGGCAAGGTCGCCGGCACGTTCGAGCGCGGGGCCCGAAGTGATGTGCAATTTTGCACCCATCTCTTCGGCGATGATGCATGCCATGGTGGTTTTACCTAGCCCTGGTGGACCTGCCAACAGCACATGGTCGGCCGCTTGCGAACGTTGGCGCGCCGCGGTGAGAACGATACGTAAATGTTCTTTGAGCTCTCGTTGGCCAATGAAGTCGTCGAGGAGCCGCGGGCGCAACCCCGTCTCTTCGCTCTCTGTTTCCACCTCACGCTCTGTGTGATGCGGCGTCAATATGTGCGGATCTACAAATTCGTCACGCACGTCGAGCTCCGAGAATTTGCAAGGCATCGCGCAACACCTTTTCCAACGTGGCATCTGTTGCCGGATTCAATTCAGAAAGGACGGAACGAATTTCCTCGTTGTCGTAGCCCAACCCCACGAGCGCTTCGCGCAGATCTCCGAGCGACGAAGTGCCTTGCGACTCTGCTCCGCTGATACTTGGCAGGTCGAGCATGTCGAACTTGCCGCGTAATTCAACGAGAAGTCGTTCAGCAGTTTTTTTACCCACACCCGGGACCATTGTGAGCGCAGCAAGATCGGATGTGATGACGATATTTTGCAGACCTTTTGGAGAGTGAGTTGCCAAGACAGCCATTGCCATTGAAGGCCCCACTCCGTGAGCCGCAATGAGAATTTGAAAGCTGTCACGTTCTTCACGTGAGAGGAAACCAAATAATGTTTGCGCGTCTTCGCGAACTTGATGATGGACATACAAAAAACAAGGCGTTGTGGGCTCAAGCTCACCAAAAACTCTTGGGGTCACCGTCACGATGTACCCCACACCTGACACTTCAACAAGCACATGGGCAGGTGCATTGCGCTCGAGCACTGTTCCGCGCAAGGATCCGATCATGAAGCAACCCTGCGTGAAATACGCGTGTTGGCCCCAGAAAGAGCTGGCGACATTGCAAGATGACACAAGGCCAACGCAGCGGCATCGGCGGCGTCTGCTGGTTGTGGGAGCGACGCCAAACCGAGTCGCGCCTTCACCATTTTTTGAATTTGTGTTTTATCGGCTTGACCCCAGCCGGCAACAGCAGCTTTTACCTGAGTAGGTGTGTATTGAGCCACCGCACAGCCGGCTAGCGCGGCTAGCGACAACACCACTCCACTGACTTGTGCAACGCTCATTGCGGTACGTACGTTGTGGTGGAGAAACACCTGCTCGATGACAACAGCATCTGGTGAAAATTCGGCAAGGAGATCGGTGATGTCTTCATGCACCTGAGCAAGACGATTTGCCAGGTGTTCGCTCGGTTCAGTACGTATGACCCCGAGCGCTAGTGCTTCGGCCTCGTATTTCCCCCCAGGGGTACGCCGCAGGACCGCGTAACCACACCGTGTGAGGCCCGGATCGATGCCCAGGACAACAGGCAACGCTTGAGGAGCCTTTTCTGGTACGAACATATGTTTGATTGTAGCCAAATAGGTTGGTGAAGTTAAGCATTTGCTGCGGAAATAGCGGCAACCAGTTCTTCCACCGGGCGAAACGTAACCCCCACAAGGGCCCTGTGCACATAGCGCACCACCCCAGAGGCGTCGATGACGAAAATGCTGCGCCGTGGAATGCCGAGTGGCCCCAGAACTCCGTATGCACGGGCAACCGATTTTTCCGTATCGGCTAGCAGCGGAAACTGGAAACCGTGTTGGGCCGCAAATTTTTCGTGACTCTCGAGATCTTGCGCCGAAAGAGCAAGAACCTGCGCGTCTAACTCACTGAATTGTGCAAGTTCATTGTTGTAGCACACGAGTTGCTTGGTGCACACCGGGGTGTTGTCGCCAGGGTAAAAAACGAGAACAACTGTTTTTCCTTTGTAAGCATTTAACGAGTGGGTCACATTGCCTGTGCCTACCAGTGAAAAATCGGGTGCTTGGTCTCCAACTGAAATACTCATTGATCCATCTCCGCCATAATTTCTTCCGCTATATCAAAATTAGAATACACGTCTTGAACATCGTCGTTATCTTCCAACATGTCCATAATGCGCAGAACTTTGCGCGCATCTTCAACATCAGATACCGGAATTGACGTGTCGGACACCATGGTACTTTCCGCATCGAGCACTGTGAACTTCGCTGCTTCCAGTGCAATTTTAACGTTCCACATTGCCGATGGCTCTGTTGTTATACGCCACACATCGCCATCGCGTTCAATATCGTCAGCACCAGATTCAAGCGCGGCAGTCATTACATCATCTTCTGCGGCAGCCCCGTCGACGATGATGACGCCTTTACGCGAAAACTGCCAACCAACTGCTCCGGGCTCGGCCATTGAACCACCAAATTTCGAGAAAGCAAGGCGCACGTCTGACGCTGTGCGATTGCGATTGTCGGTGAGCACATCTACCAACATTGCAACACCGCCTGGCCCATAGCCTTCGTAGGTGATGGATTCATAGTTCGCACCAGTTGCTTCGCCGCTTCCACGCTTAACTGCGCGATCAATAGCCTCATTTGTCATTTGTCCGGCTTTTGCCTTCAGCACAACTGTTCGCAGTGCCGCATTGGTTTCTGCGTCACCACCACCTTCACGAGCTGCAACTTCAATTTGACGAGCCATCTTGGCAAAAAGCTTTCCACGCTTCTTATCGACAGCAGCCTTTTTGTGTTTGATCGTTGCCCATTTGGAATGGCCTGACATATTCCCTGCCCTTATAGGTGTACTTGTTACCGAACGGTGCTCGCCGACGAAATCATATGGAGAAAAAGTTCATGAAATCGTACATCGCTGGTGAGTTCTGGGTGGAATGACGCGGCGAGAACATTTTGCGAAGCCACGGCTACTGGTACACCGTTGTGCACAGCAAGAATTTCAACCCCACTACCCACCTCTTCAATGATGGGAGCACGGATAAAGACTGCGGTGAACGGAGTTTCGAGCCCTGTTACGGCAATTTCGGTTTCGAAACTATTAATTTGACGCCCGTATCCATTGCGACGCACCGTGACGTCGAGAACTGAGCAACTCACCTGGTCGGGGCGCGCATCGAGTACTCGCTCAGCAAGAAGAATAAGGCCAGCACAAGTACCCATTGTGGGCAGTCCTTCAGCAATACGCTGAGTAAGAACATCGAAAACGCCACTCGACAAGAGCAACTGCGACATTGTGGTGCTTTCTCCACCTGGCAGCACCACCCCGTCGACACCATCTAGATCGTGAGGCAAACGCACTTCGCGCACTTCAACATTAAGTTGGCTCAGTGCTTTAACGTGGGCATGAAACGCACCTTGAAGAGCTAAAACTCCGACGATGGGCATGGGCTTTCATGACCTCTACTTGAGGTCACCAACCACGCTCTGCATAGCGCTGATTAATTTCATCCATCGCAATACCGGTCATTGGAGCACCTAAACCGCGGCTGACCTTTGCCAAAATACTTGCGTCACGGAAATGAGTAGTTGCTTCAACAATGGCTCGGGCACGCGGGGCTGGATCATCACTCTTAAAAATTCCTGAGCCAACGAATACTGCTTCAGCACCTAACTGCATTGCTAGCGCTGCATCTGCAGGTGTTGCAATGCCGCCGGCACAGAACATTGGCACTGGAAGCCATCCGAGTTCTGCCACTTCCTGCACTAACGGCAAAGGCGCTTGCAGTTTCTTCGCCCAATCGAATAATTCGGCCGAATCGGCCTGAGTGATGCGACGTATATCGCCAATGATGCTGCGTAGGTGCCGCACTGCTTCAACAATGTTTCCTGTTCCTGCCTCACCCTTGGAACGAATCATGCACGCACCTTCACTGATGCGTCGAAGCGCTTCACCGAGGTTGGTAGCACCACATACAAAAGGAACAGTAAAGTTAAATTTATCGATGTGATGAGCTTCGTCAGCAGGGGTGAGCACTTCAGACTCATCTATAAAGTCAACACCTAGTGACTGAAGAATTTGTGCTTCAACGAAATGGCCGATGCGAACTTTCGCCATGACTGGGATGCTCACACTTGCTTGAATGCCTTCAATCATCTCGACGTCGCTCATACGAGCCACTCCTCCATCACGACGAATGTCGGCAGGTACACGCTCTAGCGCCATCACTGCACACGCACCGGCATCTTCAGCAATTTTTGCTTGCCCAGGGGTGACCACGTCCATAATGACGCCACCCTTCAGCATTTCTGCAAGACCGCGATTCACGCGCATTGAGCCGGAGTGTGAAGGTGTAGAAGACATGTGCCTATCGTACCGAGCGAGGCGTGCTGTGTCTTACGGGAACTTGATTTTTGCTGGATCAGATCCGGTAGGAATATCGGCACCCTTGTTGAGGCGAGGAAGTTCAATCCATGTATTGCCTGGTGAGAGCTTGATAGGAGCACCTGCAGAATCGGTGAGGTTGAAGACATCGGTTGCAAGGGCGCGCGCCCACTTTCCCTTCACGAGCGAGCCATTGGTGTAGATCCAGGCATCACCTTCACCCACGCTTTGTGCTTCAGGGCTGCGCACATCGGCTGCGCTCGACTTGTACACCATGTACAGGACAACCACATTTTTCGCTGCAACTTGAGTTTTGTCTGCATCGAGATGCTTATCTTTGCCGCTCCATCGCATGTACGACGACGATGCTGTGTCCCACATCCAAGACACTTGAACACCGTCCATTGAGAGATGCAGGCCAGCGGACGACGATGCAGAAGTTGGCATTGCATCGCTTTCGCCACGGTAGGCAAATTGCTGCGGTGGGCGCGAGGCACCTTTTGGTGTCAGTGTAAATATTTTTTCTGCATCGGCATACAAGTTGTGCGGGGCTTTGCGACCTGTTTCTCGGCGATAACCACCTTGTTTGTAAGCAATTAAAGCACCCATGTTCACCAAAGGTGAATTTTTAACTGCTGCGGATACTTTGCTGTTGCCACCGCTCCATACAAAAAGCGGATTCAAATAAGCCGAGAACAACGCAACGTCTTGTGTGCGCCCACTGCGAATAGGCCCGATGCTTGAGGGAGCATTGGTATGAAACACTGCAGCAAGACGCGTGAGTTGCTCTACGTTTTCTTCATAAACAATGTCGGCCGCATTGAGCCCCGACTGTGGGCGGGCCGCTGGATGATTATCGATCTTTGCAACAAGTGCAGGACGAATTGAGTCTGCTGCATCAGTGATCGGCAAACCAGTGAGCGGCATTACCTCTGGCGCAGGCAAGGTAGTGGTTGGTCCGGAGAGCTCTGACACCAACGAACCATCGCCATAGCCCGGTTCGGTATCGGAAGTTGTGGAACTACCGCCGCAGGCTGCGAGCGTTAAGCCGCCGGCTACAACAACTGCTGAAATGAAACGCATATTCAACTTCACTGATGACTTCAACTTTTAGATCTCCCGGAGTAATGCCAATCGCGTGGCTAGTGCAGGGTGTACAACTTCACTTCCTATAACTGTAGAAGACGGTGCACCACTTGCCGATGAATTCGATGAGTTTGCTGAAAATGAGCTCCTTGGGTTTGCCAACCAGAGATGGATATTCAGCGGATTCACACCAGATGTGACTGTTGACTCAGCAGACATTTTCTCATAAGCAGCAATGAGCCCTGGCGGGAAGCGTGTGATGCCGCAGGCCTTGATATCGGAATCAAAAACATCTTGCGTAACGAAACATGCTTCAAGTGCCTTGCGTGCAAGTCCAGAAGGAATGAACTTTCCAAGTGCCGCAACTACCCCAGCCGTTTCTGTTTGCAATTCGAGCCGCCCAGATTTCATTCTTGCCAAACATGCAGCAATAAAACCTTCTAATTCGATGCGCTCCATGACCCGTAATGCGCCCTCGGTGAAAACGACGTGGCTTTGTTCAACGCCGAGTGGGTCGGCAACCACGTAAGCGTTAACAGTTGCATCGGTTGTTACGCCAACAACTGGCACCGACACTCCAGAAACCGCACACAAGCTTTCGAGCAAGTTAAAAAGTCGAGGATGATCTTCGCCGTCAATTTCTTCTGCGGTCACAAAGGAACTCATAAGAGAAAAACTCTGCGCTGCTGCTCGCCGATACACAACCCAACCAAAACCGGCCCCAAGGACAAAGAAAATTGGGAGCAACACAACAAGCCCTGAGACAAGCGTTGGTACCACGCCAATAAGAACGCCGACAAAGGCCCCGAGAAGAAGAAAGTATGGCTTGAGCGAAAACCTCTTCTCTAGTTTGGCCACAGCCACTTTGGCAGGCGAAGCAACTGTTGCTGGAACTGGTTTTGCGACAGGAGCCTTTTGTGCTGGGCGAGCCTGTTGCCGCTGAGGAGAACTGTTCCGAGAAGAAGTTGAGGGCTTCTTGCGTTGTTGGGTATTGGCCATATTTTACTTCCGCAGGAGTAGATGTTTGAAGAATGCCAGCATACGGCTCAGACGCCAACGACCCTGCGATGTGCCGGGCGATTGACGATTGGCATAGCCGTCACCTTGCCCATTTTGCTCCATTTCCAAGGCCCTGCGATAAACAGCAACATATTTCTCGGCGAGATGACGCATAGAAGACTCATCTACTCGGATATGTCCGGCCTCAATGAGTCGTGTCGACAAACGCGAATTGGTCATCACCTTGGCTAATGCACTTGCTAAACCACGCTCATCGCTTGGTTCAACGAGAAGTGCATCTACATCGTGCGTTGCAACATTTTGATAACCAGCAATATTGCTTGCTACCACAGGAGTTCCTGCCGCCATTGCTTCAAGAAGTACCACTCCGAAAGATTCACCGTGCAGTGAAGGAGCACAAAATACGGTTGCTTCCTGCATGCGACGAATTTTTTCATCATCATTAATGCGACCCAACCACTTCGCACGTGGGTCATGAGCCCATTCCCGCTTCAAACGATCTGTGTCTGAGCCATCTGATGCAATCCACAATTCAACGTCTGATGGAAGAAATTGCATGGCTTGCAAAAGAACATCGAGACCTTTTCTTGGCTCATGGCGTCCACAGAAAAAGATCGTTGGCGTTTTTGATTTCGCGTACTTGTCGGTTGACATCGCTTCTTTGACATACCGATTGATTTCAATGCCATTACCCAAAATTTCATAACTGCCACCGAGATACCGACTTGCTAAAAGTTCGGCGTCTTTCGATACAGCGACACGAATGTCAATTCGTGAGGCAAGCCATCGACTGGGTTTATTGACATACTTATAACTTGCCGAGTCACCTGCAGCGTGGAATGTTCCTACCGTGGGTGCAAGTCGCAACATCAACGCTGTCATGGTGACACCTGGGGCAATGGGCTCGTGAAGATGAATGACATCGAATGCTTCGTCGTTCAAGGCGCGAATGGTACGCAGCGCTGCAGATGGGTCGGGGGCGATGGGGGCTACTGAACCATTCGCTGCAGTGGGAAGGCTCTTGCCCAACGGAGTGACAAATGGTTCTGGTGGTGCACCATCACAGGGCCCAAGAACACGCACCTCATGGCCCATCGCCCGCAATTCACGGGCCAAACCGAGAACCTGCATTTGCACACCTCCGGGCAACGACAAGCTGTACGGGCACATCATGCCAATGCGCAGCATGGGGGCATTTTCTCGGTCCGACACATCTCTACGGTAGCGAGTATCGGGTACCGTCTCGTCATGACTTTGCATGATTCTCTTCCGTCAACGAGCCTTCCCGCGGTTTCGCTTGTTGCGAGCCCAACAAAACGCTCCACTATTTTGGAGTTGGCCAGTCGCTTGGAATCATTTGGCTTTGCCGGACTTGCTTGCCCGAGCCTGGGCGCAACCATGGGTCTATGCGTCTCTCTTGCCCACACCACCTCCACACTGCGGTACTGGACCTCTATCCAACCCATCTACTACAACCACCCTGTTGAGGCCGCGAATACTGCCGCCCACATTCATGAAGTTTCAGGCGGACGATTCGGTTTCGGCATTGGCGTCAGCCATGGCCCTGTTGTTCAACGTCTAGGTGTGGAAACAGGAAAACCGCTGTCTGATATTCGTAACTACGTAGAGGCCATGCGCGCTCAGGAAAAGTTCTCAGGCGCGCTGCCCCCTATTTACCTAGCCGCATTGCGCGACAAGATGCTCCAACTTGCTGGCGAGATCGGCAATGGCGCAATTTGGGCCAACGCATCTTTGAGCTACACATCTACTCAGCTCAAACACAATGAAGCACACTTACCATCGCCATTTTTTCTTTCGAACATGATTCCTACAGTGATCGATGACGACGTTGATGCAGCTCGTGCAGTGAACCGAAAAACCCTCACTGGCTATGTCACTTTGCCGAACTATCGGAATTATTGGCGTGAAGCTGGCTACCAAGAAGAAATGGATGCTGTTGAGGTGCTACTGGCTGCGGGAAAGCGCGATGAAATACCGAGCGCCATGAGCAACAAATGGCTCGATGACTGCACTCTCAGCGGGCCTGCAGACCGTGTACGTGAAGGAATTGCAGCGTGGTACGCAACGGGTGTTACCCCTATTGCGGTGATGTCTTCAACTACAGGCGGTCAAGCTAAAGCAATTAATGAATTAATTGCTTTGTATAGCTAACAAGTGACGTTCACGAAGAAAATCTTCTACACGAAGTCGAATTTCATCGCGTACACCGCGCACAAAATTAAGGTCCTGTCCGGCTGGGTCGGTCAATTCCCAATCGAGGCGTTCTTTCCCCGGCAAAATCGGGCAGTCATCGCCGCAACCCATTGAGATGACCACATCTACTTCGTGCAACATCTCCATGGTCCACTTTTTCGGTTGTTCGTCGGCAAGTGAAATGCCCAACTCTTCCATTGCGGCCAGCGCCATTGGGTTCACGCTGCTGGCAGGCGCAGAACCCCCCGATAATACGACAACGTTTGCATTCGCCATGCTTCGTGTGAAAGCAGCAGCCATTTGAGACCTACCAGCGTTATGCACACATAAGAAGAGAACGCCAAATGAATTACTCATTGTGATGACTTACTTTCATCTATAAAAACACCTCGGGCTAAAAGCACACCGACAATTGCACCAATGCACTGTGCAACAACAAACATCGGCACCGAACCCGGACGAATGCCGGCAAAAGTATTCGACAAGGAACGCCCCACGCTCACTGCCGGGTTAGCAAAACTGGTTGATGACGTACACCAATATGCAGCGGTGATCCAGGCGGGAACTAAGTACGGAATTGCAGCAGTTCTGTTTGTACGAATACAGCCTTGAATGAGCAGAATTAATACTGCAGTAGCTACGACCTCACCCACATACTGCGGAACGCCCGAACGCACCTTGGTGGATAAGTTCACCACATCGAGTGAAAACATAATGTTGGCAATCATTGCTCCAGCACATGCTCCTGCTACTTGCGCAACAACATATTGGATGGCGTCGCTAGCATTGATTCGCTTGTCGAAATATTCGGTAGCCGTTACTACTGGGTTGAACTGGGCGCCCGAAATTGAACTGAAAAGATAAATGAACAAAAGCAGGCCACCCGTTGTTGCAATGGTGTTGGCTAGCAACTGAACTGCAACGTCGTCGGTCAGACGTTCGGCCATAATTCCTGAGCCAATCACCACAAGAACGATTCCACAGGTTCCCAAGAACTCAGCGAGTAAACGGCGGTGCAACATTTTCATTTCACACCTCCGTTGGGCAACAAACGTCTCCAGGCGCACAAGCTTCTCCAGATACGCCAATGAAATCGATGGTCTGTAGCGCTTGGCGCGGCATCGCCATTGAACCCGCACCTGCATTTTCATCGAGCACCGTGTATATCTCCCACGACAAGTTGGGTCCGTGAATCCAGACCTTGTCTTGCAGGGCATAGCAACAGGTTTCTTTTTCTTGCAATGTGGTGGCAATGCCTGCGGTCTCAGCCAATTCGGCTGCCTGCACCACTTCAGCAGTAGTTTCTACTTCAACTCCAACATGGTTCATTGTTCCGGGTTCACCCTTGCCGGCAATGAGAACGAGTTTCAAGGGTGGGTTGTCAACGATGAAATTTGCATAGTCGGAGCGCACCTTGTGCGGTTCTACTTGAAACATTGCGGAATAGAAGGCAATTGAGGCGTCGAGGTCATCGACATTGAGGGCGAGTTGAACTCGTGACATACAGGCTCCTGAACTATTAAAAGCAGTTTTGATTTGCTATATTGACAGTTATCAATATAACAGATACTTCCCGTCGCGCAGCCATTGCTGCGTGTTGTTCACCACAAAGCACATCCACGTTTACCGACGCCGATGCCATGACGTTGGCCAAGGTCTTTTCAGCATTGGGTGATCCCATTCGGCTGAAGCTTTTTACCCTCATTGCCCGTGACCCCAGCCAAGAAGTGTGCGCGTGCTCCTTTGTTGATGAACTACAGAGATCTCAACCCACCATCAGCCACCACCTCAAAATATTGCGAGAGGCTGCGCTGATTACCGGAACAAAGCGCGGAACATGGGTCTGGTATTCGGTTAATGCCCAAGCATTATCTGAAGTGCGCGAATTTTTGTCGTAGCACTAAGCGTTATTGCTTTTCGATACAAAGCCGGGGTCGCTTGGCCAGTTTGGCTGAAAGAGATGCCACTGGTCCGGAGCCGCCCAAATAAGTGTTTCTAATTCTTTTGCAAGAGCCTGTGTGCCCACTCGCACGTCTTCTCGCAACTTTCCCGATCGTTCGAAATGCATTGCTGGGTGAATAACTGCATGATGTCCGTTATAGGCCTCTGTGAAATACACGGCTACCGGGAAAACGGGAGCATTGGTACGCAACGACAAAGTAACTGGCCCTGCGGGAAGAGTTGTACTTTCACCAAAGAAATCAACTTGCACTCCTCCACCTTGTAGGTCTCTATCGCACAACAAGCACACCACTTCGTTGTTGCGCAATGCCTTCAAAACTTCGCCCGCGACATTTGGTCCGAGGGGCACAACATTCATTCCCAACTTGGTTCTTAGGCTCACAAACCATTCAAAAAGTTCTGGAGGTTGCAAGGCTTCTACAACAACTGTGGTCTTTACTCCCTGATCACACAGCCAACGACCGGCCCACTCCCAACCCCCGAGGTGCGGCAACGCAAGAATGGCCCCGTTTCCATCTTTTAAAGAATCGGTAATGGCATCAAAGCCGTCGAGAGTGAATGTCGCGTCGACAACATCTGCAGACAGAGATGGAAGGCGAAAACTCTCGACGTAATAACGTGAGTAGCTGTCGAAGGCACCTTGCGTTGCCTTGCGTACTTGCAATTCCGAGTAGTCGGGCCGCACACGACGAATATGTCGTTCAATAATGGCTCGACGCGACTGCAGCGACGCTGCTGCCAAATGACCCACAAGCTTTGCTACGCCGTACGCCATTGGTCCAGGAGATACCTTCGCCAACAAAGATGCAAGACGATACGAACCAACGGTGAATGCATCGGTGACAGATTCACGCGTTGTAGCCAAGGTGCCCTCTAGCGCGAAGTGGGACGGCGGTTGGAATGACGACGTTCCTGGCGTACCGAATGCTTTGTTTCACGGCGCGCTAAACGCTCTTCAATCTTTACCTCAGTTGCCGGCGCTACTGCCGCTTGCTTCCACACCTTGACGAAGCGTTGCACAGCAGTAATTGACGTGAGAACCAACATGATCCACAAAATGGGCACAAGTAAATTGTCGAACAACAAACCAAGACACAACAAGATAATTCGTTCGGCACGCTCCATGAGCCCACCTTTGGCCTGCAAACCTAACGATTCTGCTTTCGCACGTTCGTAACTAATAGTTGCCGACACTGCCATGACCGCAAATGGCAACACCGACATGTGCGCACTGTCATTTGATGCCAGATACCAGGCGACACCACCGAGCAGCAATGCATCGGTGACACGATCGATGACCGAGTCGAAAAATGCTCCACGCTGACTAGCGGTGTTTCCGGCCTTAGCCACTGCCCCATCGAGGAGGTCGGGCAACGCAGCCAGGATGACGAGCAATAAGCCAAGACGTAAAGCACCCGCTCCTACAGAAATTCCTGCAGCAACCGCGAGGAGTAACCCGGCAACCGTGAGCAGATCGGGAGTAACGCCCACCTTGCGCAACGACTCGCCCATTGGCTTCACCGCACGTTCTACCTGCACACGAAAATGGCCGTCGAACATGTTGAAAGACTACTTTACGCCTTCTGGAAAATCGGGGTTTGCCTCTGTGAGCTTCTCCACGACAGAGCCATTGATTGCATCGACAAGGACTAGCCCCCGCCGCATTGGTGGCTCTTCTGCGCTGTAACAAAACACGCGCCACGTGGGTCGGCTACGTACTCCACGCCACACTTGCTGCGCTGATGCATGACCAACCGGGAAGCCAATAGCACGTGTTGCTAATACAAGTGCATGCTTTTCATCAACAGTCATGCGCCAACCCGACGAAATACTGAAGAGCCCGAACGCCCCGAGCAGAATTGCCGCACCTACCCAACCCTTACCCACAAGCGCACTATCAGATGGTCCAAAGGCGCGAAAGGCAAGGCACCCAATAGCGATGCCAATGTAGAGATACCCAGGGGTGCGACGACGGCTATTGTCGGGAAACTCATAAGGGCCCGAGAACGCTGCAACATTGAGGTCGTCGGGCAGTTGGTCGCGTATTTCGTCGTGGCTCACGTGTCCACGTTACCGAACTTTTGCCAAGCAGCACGGATGCGCTGAGCAGAATCTCCTATTGCTTCAGGCAATGTACGCGTATTTGCGACAGCTGTCATGAAATTTGCATCGCCAATCCATCGCGGAACGACATGGACATGAAGATGTTGAGAAACACTTCCTCCCGCAGGCGAACCAAGATTAATTCCCACATTGAGTCCTTGCGGCTGGTACACCGACTTCACTACCTGTGCTGCAATTGTCACTGTTGCCCAGAGCTCTTGTGCTTCTTCTCCGGAAAGATCTTCAAGGTCAGCAACTTCGCGGTAGGGCAAAATTAACAAATGACCTGAGGCATATGGGAATGCATTCATGATGGCAAAACACATCGTTCCTCTGTGCACGACGTGTGACTCGTCATCACTTAAACCACTGTTCAAAATTTGAGTAAACACTGAACCCATTGTGGGCACAGGCGGGCCGCCAGCATTTTCACTCCACTGCTGAACGTAAGCGGACCGCCACCCATTCCATAAGTGTTCCAACATCGCAAAAATCTTCTCGCTACAGCTTCAGGACTTCGCTGCTGAATCTTCAGCAATTTCAGCAAGCACACGAGTAAGAAAGTCGTGAGCAAGAACATCTCGTTCAACTTCTCCGCCGCGTGGGTTCACTCCAACTGAATGATGTGCAACATCGTCGTCGCCCACCACTAAAACATAGGGCAACTTCTCGAGCTTTGCATTACGAATGCGTTTACCTAGTTGATCGTCGGCATGAACCACATCGACACGAAGACCCACGTTGGCGAACTGACTGCGCAGCTCTGCTGCGTACTCTTCGTGAGCAGAAGCCACTGGCAAGATGCGCACCTGAACTGGCGCAAGCCAGGTGGGTAACGCACCTGCATAATGCTCTAACAACACTCCGAAGAAACGCTCGACAGAGCCAAAGAGTGCACGATGCAACATGATGGGCTGATGACGACCGCTGTCGGCTCCTACATATTCCAAGTTGAATCGCTCTGGAAGATTGAAGTCACACTGAATAGTTGACAGCTGCCACTTGCGACCAATGGCGTCACGTACGTCAATGTCAATTTTAGGGCCATAGAAAGCGGCATCGCCTTCTTTGACTTTGTACACCACTCCATGCCTATCGAGACCTTCACGAAGAGCAGAGGTTGCCTTTTCCCAAATGTCATCGGAACCTACCGACTTATTGGGGTCGCGTGTAGACAAGTTGAATTCGAAATCTTCAAATCCAAAACGCCGCAACACCGACATCACGAAATCGAGCAGAGAGGTAATTTCATCGGCCATTTGATCTTCGGTACAAAAAATATGGCTGTCGTCTTGTGTGAATCCACGAATACGCAACAAACCGTGCAAAGTTCCTGCACGCTCGTAGCGATAAACAGTTCCGAGTTCAAAGAGCCGCAGCGGCAGTTCACGGTAACTACGTTGCCTTCCCCGATAAATCAGACAATGCATGGGGCAGTTCATTGGCTTGGGATAGTACGTCCCGTTATCCATTTCCATGGGTGGGTACATGCCATCTTTGTAGAAATCGAGGTGGCCTGAAGTTTGGAACAAATTCGCATTAGCAAGATGCGGAGTAAAAACGAACTGATATCCGCCCGACTGATGTCGGTCGCGACTGTAATCTTCCATTATTTTGCGCACGATGGCACCCTTTGGATGCCACACAGCCAAACCGCCGCCAAGTTCTTGCGGAAACGACAGCAGATCTTGTTCGACGGCGAGACGACGATGATCGCGCTTTTCCGCTTCAACCAGACGATTGAGGTGTTCTTCTAACGCAGATTTCGATTCCCAAGCCGTGCCATAAATGCGTTGCAGCATGGGGCCCTTATCGGAGCTGCGCCAATACGCACCCGCAACTTTCATGAGCGCGAAGTGTCCGAGTTTTCCCGTCGATGGGACGTGAGGACCACGGCAGAGGTCGACGAATTCAGGGCTATTGCGATACACGCTGATGGCGTCACTACTACCCACTTCATCGGCGTCTACACCATCGGCCGAGCCAGAGGTAACGCGTTCAATGATTTCGCATTTGTAGGGCTGATCGGAGAAAATTTTCAACGCATCGCGTGCCGACACTTCAGACCGGGTGAAGGGCTGATTTGCAGAAACAATTTCTTTCATCCGCGACGTAATGGCAACAAGATCTGTCTCACTGAATGTGCGACCTTCGGGAAGGTCAAAGTCGTAATAGAAACCATCTTCAATTGCAGGACCAACAGAAAATTTTGCTCCAGGAAAGAGCTGCGTCACCGCTTGGGCCAAAACGTGTGCACTGGAGTGACGAAGAACATGTCGTCCCGCATCGGAATCGGCGGTCACAATAGAAACGACATCACCGTTGGCTAAGGCCACGTTGAGGTCGACTTCAGCACCATTGACCACGCCAGTAAGAGCTGCTTTTGCCAAACGAGAGCCAATACTGGCCGCAAGATCGGCCACTGTCGACCCGGCTGGCAATTCGCGAGCAGAACCATCTGGCAGGGAAATAGACAAAACAGACATCACCGAGAGTCTAGAGCGTAGGTCGTAAGGGAAGGTCTAATTTGTCTGGCGATTTATAACTGAACACCAAGAAGTTCAGCCGCAGTAACCACATTGACCCGTGCTCGTGCTGCAGAGTCGATGAGCTGTAGCGCGAGAGGTGAATTGAGATCATCGTCTAGTGCTGCTCTCACCTCGGCAAGAACTGCTATTGACTCTGGAGAGTTCGCTAGTTCTGCACCGCTCGAAACGCCCTGCCACAACTGCAGACGTGCAAGTGCGTCGGGCATGATGCTCGTGTTCCATTCCCACTCAATGCGATAGTGATGAGCAATAAGACCGAGTCGTATGACGCGCGGGTCCCACTCCTTGCGCAAAGCATCGACAAAAACTAAATTGCCGCGGCTCTTAGACATCTTGTGCCCATCCATCGACACCATTGCAACGTGCATCCAGTGACGCACAAATGATTCGCCTGTTGCGGCTTCCGATTGCGCACGTTCGCACTCGTGATGCGGGAAAATAAGATCACTTCCTCCACCATGAAGGTCGATAGTTGTTCCTAGTTCACGCAAAGCAAGAGCACTGCATTCAATATGCCAGCCGGGTCGACCAGCGCCCCACATTGTTTCCCATGCTGGCTCGTCGGGCGCGCTTGTTTGCCACAAGACAAAGTCGAGCGGATGACGTTTATTGGGATCTGCAATATTGCCACCCCGCTCATTGGCAAGTTCCACCATGAACTCTTCGCTGTAGTTCGAAACCGAACCAAAACTGGGGAACTTGCTGACGTCGAAATAAACATTTCCGCCTGCTTGATAGGCAAAGCCGCGATCGAGCACCATGCCAATGAAGCCACGAATATCGGGAATTGCAGATGATGCTCGCGGGGTGCTGCTCATTGGCAGCATGTTGAGAGCTTCCATGTCGGCATTAAAACGTGCTTCTTCACCTGCGGCAAGATCGAGATAATGGACGCCGAGTTCTTTAGCTTTTGCAAAAAGTGGGTCGTCTACGTCGGTGACATTGCGAACACACTTCACCGTATGCCCTAGGTCAATGAGGCGCCGCTGCAAAATGTCGTATGCCATGAAGGTGGCTGCATGACCAAGATGTGTTGCATCGTAGGGCGTGATACCACAGGTATACATCAGCACTTGCGGCTGAGGTTCAAATGGCACTACTGCATTGCGTGCGGTATCAAATAAGCGCATCACGCCCGAGGATCTCCTTTGATCCCGTTGAGCTTGAGTGCGACTCTGGTTTTGTATCGAACATTAAGTTGCAACAACACGGCGGTGAAAGCCTCAATGGCAGTGGCATTGGACAGTTCGCCTGAATCGAGCGGACGACAGCCTGGAATACGACGCACCATTTCGCTCACCGTTTCAATAGCTGCTTTGTTGTCGGAACAAATCAGCACGTCGCTGTCGATGGGGTCACCGAGGTGCCCTAATTCCTTTGCTGGCAAATGGTGAAAAGCGGCGACAACAAAGGAGTCGGGGGCGGCTACTTGCACATGTGCTGCCACGCTCCCTCGCGGTGGAACCAATGGTTGGAATTCATGCCCTACTCGCACGAGTGCGTTGGCCATGCTGATGACCACTTTGCCGCGCAGCGCTACCGAGTGCTCACGAACAGTTGTTGCCGCAGAGTCCCACGGAGTGGCAACCACCACAATGTCGCATGTAGCCGCTTCTTCATTGGATCCTCCACGCAATGACAAGTTCAGTGCTGTCCATGCGTCACAAATTTCCGTCGCCTTTTCTTCGGCCCTCTCGCTGGAACGTGAACCAATGACCACGTTGTACCCAATGGAGGAAAGTCGGGCGGCAAGTGCCGTACCTGCTGGCCCCGTACCGCCTAGCACCCCGACACTCGTTAGCTCTAAAGACATTCGTTTAGCCTTGCACACGAAGCACACAGATGAGAACTTTGAGATCCACCTCTTCGAGAACGGGTGAACTACGGTCTAGGGAATGGGAATTCTCACAGGAAAACGAATTGTTGTCACCGGTGTGCTCACCGATGCGTCGCTGGCTTTTGGCGTAGCGAAACTCGCCCAAGAAGAGGGGGCAGAAGTAGTACTTACTGGTGCAGGTCGTGGTCTCTCGCTCACGCAACGCACTGCACGCAAACTTCCACACGAAGCCCCCGTTTTTGAGTTTGATGTCACCGACCCGGCTCACGTCGACTCCGTTCGCGCGTCGGTCAAAGCCCACTGGGGTGCGGTAGATGGCGTTCTTCATTCCATTGGTTTTGCACCAGCAAATTGCCTTGGTGAAGACATCATGGAAGCACAGTGGAGCGATGTATCGGTTGCCATTCAAGTATCTGCGTATTCATTAAAGACCTTGGCCGATGCATTTGTGCCGCTCATGACTTCTGGCGGATCATTCGTCGGGCTCGACTTCGACAACACCGTTGCATGGCCGGCGTACAACTGGATGGGCGTTGCAAAGTCGGCACTCGAGTCGACCAGTCGCTACCTAGCCCGCGGTCTTGGGCCACAGAACATTCGTTTTAATTTGATTGCAGCCGGCCCCGTTAAGACAATGGCAGCAAAGTCCATTCCTGGGTTTAAAAAGTTTGAAGATGTTTGGGACGACCGCGCACCACTTGGTTGGGACGTCACCGACAGTCTTCCCGTTGCTAAATCGTGTGTTGCACTCTTGTCTGACTACTTCCCCGCCACAACAGGTGAAATTATCCATGTTGATGGTGGCTATCACGCCACCGGCGCATAGCGATGACAAACAGGCTCGCCAACGAAGTTTCGCCTTACCTTCGACAGCACGAGAACAACCCAGTTCATTGGTTTGCTTGGGGCGATGACGCCTTTGCAGAAGCGAAAAGGCGAAATGTTCCCATCTTGCTATCGGTTGGATACTCAGCGTGTCACTGGTGCCATGTCATGGCTCATGAGTGTTTTGAAGACAACGATGTTGCAACACAGATGAACACTCTGTTCGTCAATATTAAAGTTGACCGCGAAGAACGCCCCGACGTAGACGCGGTATACATGGAAGCCGTTCAAGCAATGACCGGGCGCGGCGGTTGGCCAATGACCGTTTTCATGACGCCCGATGCGAAACCATTCTTTGGCGGCACCTATTTCCCAAAGCCATCTTTCCTACAATTGATGACAGCCGTTACCGACGTTTGGGAAAATCGACGAGAAGATATTGACACTAATGTTGATGCACTCATGCAATCGCTCCAACGCAGCGAGTTTGCCGAGCCTTCCAACTCAGTTGCCACTTTGAGCACGGTCACGAGTGCAGTTACTCACCTTGTTGGTGGGTTCGATAGCGAATGGGGCGGATTTGGCGCCGCACCAAAATTCCCTTCCACCATGAATATTGATCTGTTGCTTCGTAGCAATACCACACATCCGAACGCTGCTGCTCTACACGTGTCGACAACATCACTCGATGCCATGGCATCGGGCGGAATCTACGATCACCTGGGTGGCGGTTTTGCTCGTTACTCCGTTGACCGCGAGTGGCTTGTACCGCACTTTGAAAAGATGCTCTACGATCAGGCGCTTCTTGTGCGCGTGTATCTACATGCCTACCAAGTAACTCAATTTCCCCGGTACAAACAAGTGGTTGAAGAAACCATCAACTACGTGTTGCGCGACCTCACTCACCGAGACGGTGGTTTCTTCTCTGCGGAAGATGCCGACTCAGCCGATGAGTCTGGCCACCATCACGAGGGCTGGTTTTACACTTGGACGCCACACGAAGTGCGCGAACTCTTCGATGCCGAACTTTCTGCTGAGATATTTGAATGGTATGGAATGACAGATGCAGGAAATTTCGAAGGCAGAAATATTCTCACTCGCCACTTTGAACGTGGATCACTACTGCGCAATGAACGCATTGAGGCCGCCCGGCAAGTGATGTTCACTAAGCGACTAGAACGAGCACGTCCGCTCCTTGACGACAAAGTACTGACCGAATGGAACGGCTACATGCTTTCGTCACTCGCCGAAGCTGCTGCTGCATTCAACAACCAATCGTGGCTAGCTGCCGCTATTGCCAATGCCGAATTTCTTATTCGTGAGCTACGCAGTGAAGAAGGCACATGGAAACGCAGTTGGCACGAAACAGGCACACCTCGAGCGCGCCATCATTCCCTTGCAGCCGACCTTGCCGCACTTATTGATGCCTTTACTCGCCTTGCCGAAGCAACAGGTGACAACAAGTGGACTCAGCATGCATGTGAAGTAGCCAATCAACTTCTCGATGAGTTTTGGGATCCGCAACGTGGTGGCCTTTTCACCACAGGCAACAATGGCGAGCAGCTCATTGCCCGTCAAAAAGATCTGCTCGATAACGCCACTCCATCGGCAAACTCAACAGCCGCCGTTGCGCTCTATCGCCTGTCTGCAATGACCGGCGAAGGTCGTTACGAGCAACATGCGCATCGCATTATGCAATTGCTCGATCAAATAATGCACAAAGCACCAAGTGCAGCAGGAAATGCATTGAGTGCCTTGCACATCATGAACAGCGGCATCACCGAAATTGTGATTCCTGGAAACAGCCCAATCTTGCGAGACGTCGTTCGTGAGTCGTGGCGGCCTAATGCTGTTGTGTTGTGGGGCAACCCCGACACTTCGCCACTATGGCAAGGACGTAGCGAAGGCGTGGCTTATGTATGCGAACGCAATGTATGCATGACCCCTGCGCAGACCGCTGAAATGTTACGCACCCAGTTGGCTTAACGCCATCGCCCAAAGCGGGCTACTTCATCTGCGCTGCGTCGTTTGCGAGATGCACTGCGCCCTTCTCGTTCTTGTTCTTCTCGGGGCCAACCCAGTGCAATGGCCCCGATGAGCTGTTGAGTATCTGGCACTCCAAAATGTGTACGTATTTTATCTTCGCCATTGAATACAGCAAAAAATAATGAGCCAAGACCCATATCGTGTGCACCTAATAAAAGCGTCATGACCGCAAATGAAGCATCGATGGTCCAATACGGAGTTGGCCATGCCCCAATAGAAGCGCCAAGACCCGTGTGCAATTTATCTGGCTCTGCGTATCGATCTGCATAGGCTTGTGCATCGGCAAAGGGCAACATAATGACTGGCGCATCGAGCAAATGTGGCCAAGAAAAATTTTCACGCTTTTCTTGCGGCAACGATAAATCCCAAAACGTCTTTACATCGTCATTCTCTAAAACAAGAACCGACCAGCCTTGAGTTTTTCCTGCACTTGGTGCACGCACAGCAAGATCGAGCAATTCACTTATTGTGCTGCGAGGAACAGCGGTGTGTGCGAAAGAACGCGTCATGTGTCGCGTACGGACAACGCGCACAAACTCCACGAGGGCTACTGCAATTTGCCGAGTTTGACAAGGCTTTCGGTCATGGTCCATCCATGAACGATGAGTGCTCCACCTTTGTTGGCTGCCACTTTGTCAAACATTGCCGCAATGTCGGCATTTATTTTTTCTGGCTTCGTTGATTCATGATCGAGAAAGCCAGATTGGCCAGCAGATTTCACAATGAATGACTGCTCGTCATAAGCGCGCTCGACACCAAAACGCTTTGATAAGCGCCGACCCCATGCTCGCTCTTCGCCCACGGCACGGTGCCCAGGACGAGGAATCATTTCGGTCAGAGCCTTGAATGCTTCGAGTCCGTGTGCACTAGTGAAGCGCGACCCCACGACAACGTCTTCGTCGGGGAAAGCCATGAGAGCCCTATGGTAGGCCTCGGTCATGAGACCCTTCAATATTGAGTCGCGCTTCGGCGTGCGCTTAATGCTCATCAGCCCCAAGAGCACACAAGGGGTGCCACCAATGCGTTCCAGGGTAGAAAAGCTGTATCCGTGCAATTTGCCATCGAGCCGGGCGGTGGTATTAAGTACCCAGTCTGTTTGAGCTTTCGACAATAATTCCATGTCAAAAGCGCCCCCCATGGAGGCCATTTCCTCGAGATCAGTCTCGGTCATTGCCGATGAATCTCTAGTGTCGACCTCTAGTGCCATAGCGCCAGATGCTCCTTACTGAACCTGCACATTCGCCCTCTATTCTGCCAGCGGAATTGCCTTGCGCCTACGCAATGAACAAATGAGTTGAGAAACTTCACAGAAATGGACAAAAAAGTGCTGATATCGCCCTAGGCGACCACAACACCGTCGCCAAATGCGACAACGAGATCGCCCATCGCCTTCTCGATGTTGACATTGAAGCCAGCGCCAAGTTGCACGGTGACATCGCCTCCCATGTCGACAAAGACGGGAACTTCCCCGGGGAATTCCACCAAAATGCCTTTCAGCCGCGCAATGGCTGATTCGTTAATGGCTGCAGCGGGCAATTTGAGGGTAACGGCCCGTGCGCCGTGACCGAGGTGTTCGAGAACTTCGACTTTGGTGACCATGATGCCCACGCGGGCATCGTCGCGGCGGTCAATTCGCCCACGAATGGCAACAATGGCATCGTCGGTGAGCAGATGAGCAAAGTCGGTGAGGGTTTTTGGAAACACCGTGGCTTCAATGCTTGAGTCGAGATCTTCCAAGACAAAGACGGCCATTTGGTCGCCTTTTTTGGTGTACTTCTTGGCTAAGCCAGTAATGACGCCACCGGTCATAACAAAAGAGCCATCTTCGCGCTCGCGTGCCTCGCCAATTCCGCAATCAATTCTGCGGCGCAATGCATGCTCAATACCCATGAGCGGGTGGTCTGAGACGTAGAGACCCAACATGTCTTTTTCATTGCGCAACTGATCGGTTTTATCGAACTCTAAAGCGGGAATTTCCACGCGATCGGTGAAGCCATTGTCGCTTGCCATTTCATCGCCAAACAAACTCATGATGCCGCGATCGCGTTCGCGGCGACGAGTGATGCTGCTGTCGAGAATACGTTCAAAAGACATGAGCAACCCACGACGTGGATGCCCAAGGGTATCGAAGGCACCTGCTTTGATGAGCGACTCAACCGTGCGCTTATTCAGCACAGTTTCAGGAGTGCGCTCTGCGAATTCGTGGAACGTGGCAAACGGGCCATTGGCATCGCGTTCTACCAACATTTGTTCTACCAGGCCCTCGCCTACGTTACGAATAGCGGACAAACCAAAGCTGACCGCCTTCTCGCCCTGAGGCATGAGAGAAATAAAATCGGAACGCGACAAGTTGATATCGGGAGTACGTACCGCAATACCACTTGCACGTGCATCGGAGAGATAGATAGCACCCTTATCGAAGTTGCCCTTCACGCTGCTGAGCAAACATGCTGCGTACTCCACTGGGTAATGCGCTTTGAGGTACGCAGTTTGATATGCAACGAGTGCATAGCCATAGGCATGGCTTTTGTTGAATGCGTAGTCGGCAAATTTTTCAATGACGTCGAAGAGTTGTTTGCCGAGAACTTTTCCGTATCCGCTGTTTTCGCAACCAAGCTCGAAACCGTCGCGTTCTTTCGCCATGAGCTCTGGCAGTTTCTTTCCACAGGCCTTACGTAAGTTGTCGGCTTCGGCAAGTGAATAGCCAGCAAATTTCTGCGCCACGCGCATCATGCTCTCTTGATACACCATGAGACCGTACGTATCGCTGAGCAACTCTTGTGCATCGGGGTGGAAATACACCGGCTCTTTGCGGTCGTTTTTATAATCGGCATAGTCGTAGTGCATGTTGACACTCATTGGGCCAGGGCGGTACAGCGCAACCACTGCAGCAACATCTTCAAAGGCATTTGGTGCAAGAGACTTGAGGAGCGCGCGCATGGGTGGACTTTCTAACTGAAACACGCCAATAGTGTCGCCACGAGCCAAGAGATCGAATGTTTGAGGGTCGGTTAACGACACCGTGTCGATGTCGAAGTTGGGGTCATAGTTAACGCGCACCATAGCCATGGTGTCGGTAATGACATCGAGATTTCGCAAACCGAGGAAGTCCATTTTGAGTAGGCCCAGCGCTTCTACTCCGTGCATTTCGTACTGGGTAACAACGGGAGACAACTCTGCACTTTGACCAGGGTCGGGTTTGCGTTGAATCGGCAAATACTCGGTAAGTGCCTCACGAGTAATAACCACCGCAGCTGCGTGAATGCCGTCGGAACGCTTGAGGCCTTCTAAGCCCATCGCCACTTCCACGACGCGCTTCACGTCGGGGTCGGAATTAACAAGCTCACGTAGTTCAGATGCTGCACGAAAGCCATCGTGGTGCTTTGGCTCATATTCAAAGCAATACTTCAACGGAGTGTCGCGACCCATTACCAACGGTGGAAGAGACTTCGCAATTTTGTCGCCCAAGCCGTACGGATAACCAAGCACGCGTGCGGCATCGCGCACAGCGTTGCGTGCCTTGATGGTGCCGAAGGTAATGATTTGGGCCACGTGGTCGCGACCATATTTTTCCGTTGCATAACGGATCATTTCTTCGCGGTAACGAGAGTCGAAGTCCATGTCGATATCGGGCATTGATACACGGCTGGGGTTCAAGAAGCGTTCAAATAAGAGGTCGTATTTGATGGGGTCGAGATCGGTAATGCGCAATGCGTAGGCGACAGCGCAACCGGCAGCAGAACCACGACCAGGCCCTACACGGATGTTGTTATCGCGCGCATGTTTAATGAGATCCCACACAATGAGAAAGTATGAAGCGAAACCCATGTCGATAATGACTTTGATTTCAAACGCGAGGCGTTCGACAACTTCCTTGGGCATTTTTTCACCCCAACGGAACTTTGCTCCTTCCGTGGTGAGGTGTTGCAAATACTCTTCATCATTGGCAAAACCTTCAGGTACGGGAAAGTCGGGAAGGTGTACTTGTTCAAAATCGATATGGACATTGGCGCGCTCTGCGATCCATAACGTGCTGTTGCAGGCCTCTGGGAAATCACGAAAGAGCCAGCGCATTTCAGCAGCTGATTTGAGATAGTGTTCTTCGCCTTCAAACTTGAACCTGTTGGGGTCAGACAACAATGCCCCTGTTTGTACGCATAGCAAAGCATCGTGTGCGGTGTGGTCGTGACGCTGCGTGTAATGCGAGTCGTTGGTTGCAATGAGAGGAGCGTTAATTTTCTTTGCAATTTCAATGAGCTTGGGATTTGTTTCTAGTTGCGCAGGAATGCCGTGGTCTTGCAATTCCACAAACAAATTGTCGCGGCCAAAGATGTCTTGCAAACGTGAAGCCTTTTCCAGAGCTCCTTTGTCGTCACCACGTAACAGCGACTGCAAAACATGCCCGCCTAAGCAACCTGTTGAGGCAATCAGACCTTCGCTATATTTTTCGAGCAGTTCCCAGTCGAGGCGGGGCTTGTAGTAGTAGCCCTCGAGGAAAGCCAGGCTTGATAATTGAATGAGGTTGCGATAGCCGGTGGTATTTTCTGCAAGCAATGTGAGGTGGTAGTACAACTTGCTGCCTGACTCGGTATCGCCACCAGTGTCGTCGATGCGGCCACGTCGCGCCGGGCGCTCGTGGCGTGACTCATGTGCCATATAGGCCTCGGTGCCAATGATGGGTTTAATGCCCTGGCTTTCACATTCTCGGTAGAAGTCGAGCACCCCGTACATGTTGCCGTGATCGGTAATGCCGAGCGCAGGTTGACCATCGGCCACTGCCGCCGCCACAAGTTCGTCGAGGCGCGATGCACCGTCGAGCATTGAGAACTCGGTGTGAACATGGAGGTGAGTAAAAGATTCAGTCATAGTGGCGTCAGAAAGACGAAACTACCAAACCCGTGTGACGCGGGATGAAAAAGACAGATTGATTAGAGATATTGACCATTATGACCAACTCCCGCCTCGGGGTCTTGGCCAGTAGGAAGTTGACGAATTTCTTCGAATTGCTGACGCGCTGCCATTTGTTGGGCAAAGAGCGTGGCCTGAATTCCGTGGAACAAACCTTCTAGCCAACCAACGAGCTGAGCTTTAGCAACCCGAATTTCTGCTTCGCTAGGAATTTCACCATCGGTAAATGGCAAGGCCAGCATTTTCAATTCCTCTTGCAGATCGGGTGACAATGCGTCGCCTAATTCCACAATGGAGCGTTCATAGATTTCTGCCATTCTTTCCCGACTTGCTTCGTCGAGGCGAGTGGCATGTGCTTCTTCGAGCAACTGCTTCACCATCGAACCAATGCGCATGACCTTGGCGGGGGCCGTAACGGTTTCCACTGGCTCATCGGAGGTGCTCATACAGCCACACTCTAGAGGGGTGCAACACCTCAGCAAGACTTATGAGCGATGAACAAGCAAAGGGACATACATCTCATCGGCGGTCAGCGAACCATGACGACAGACAAGTTGAAAAGGCCCAGAATCGGCTGGGTCAAAGAATGTCACCGGTTCATACGGCACAAGCGCCACTTCCCCTAGACGCCTTTGTACTACAGGGCGCATGATGGGGCCAAACCAATGTTCATCGAGTATTTGTTCTTGCGAACGCACCCACGCACAGTGAGAAAATTTCTCGGCACACACCTCAAGCAACTGAGCCTCCATGCCTCTACGTGCATGAAGCCAACGGAACCGCCCTTCACCACTTTGAGTACGTACAAGGTTCATGATGTCGTTGTCGAGCCGCACTACGTTGTCATTGACATGCACCTGACCATGGTCGGCAGTTACATACAGTGCAGTATCGCTTGGCAAACGCGAAATGATGTCAGAGATGAGCGCATCGACAACACGTAGTTCTGCATCGTAAAAAGCACCGAAACCTCTTTCGTGTGCGATTTTGTCGATGCCGTCGTAATACGCATAGACAAAGTTTTCACCCGCGTTGAGAAGTTCTTCTATGATGACCGGAATACTTGACGACACTCTCCATCCGTGATGGCGAACACCCTTCAAATGCGCTTCAGTGAAACCACTGCCCTCTAACTCTGCTTTAGAAATGACAGGAACCGACGAACCCAAAAAGGGAGGAAACGGCTGCACATCATGTGGAGGAAACTGACGTCGCAAGTCTCCTTTTTCATCAGCCCATCGCAGAGAGTTCATGACATATGAGTCAATTTGCATTCGGTAGCCAACAATGCCATGTTCACCTGGAGCCAAACCTGTTGCAATAGAAGTGAGAGCTGTGGCCGTTGTGGTGGGAGCAACACTGGTGATGCGAGAAGCCGACATGTTTGCCATGGTCGGTGCGAGCGCTGTGCGTTCCTGAAACTGGTTCCACCCCAAACCGTCAACAATGAGCACTACAGCCCGCTTTGCCCCCACAGCACCAGCTGGAAGCCAGTCGGGAGCATTTGCTTGGTGAGTCGCTTGAGGCGACAAAAGGTACGGAATAATGTTGCAAATTGCCCCGCCAGAGAAATCTGGCAAAATGGGGACAGAGGCAACATCTACAGGCACCACTGCAGTGAACCACCTCACGATGGCTGAACACAACGCCAACACCCCGTACGATAGAGCCGTGAGAGTTTCTACCCGTGGCGACTACGCCTGCCGAGCACTCCTCTCCCTTGCCCTGCACGCAGACAGCTCTGGGCCTACCTCTGTGCGTGACATTGCCGAGCGCACCGCGCTACCCCAGCCTTATCTAGAACAAATTCTTCTTGCCTTAAAAGGTGCCGGGTTGGTGAAATCAAAGCGTGGCGTGGGTGGTGGCTACGTATTGGCACGCGACCCTGCAGACATCAAATTATCTGAGGTCATTTCCGCTGTCGATGGACCCATCACTATTGGCGACTTTGGGCAACCCCACGAAGACGAAGCGTGCAACCACGAAGGTCAATGTGTTTTACTTGCCATTTGGGGTGCCGCTGGCGACCACATGAAACAACATCTTGAGCAGTACACACTTGCTGGTATTGCAAACGCAGCACGCGGCGTGGCACCGTGGCCCGCTATTGAACACACCCACTAAGAGGCAGTAACTCCTAAGCCTGCGCACAAGGTTGAAATGTCGCTTGGCATCGGCGCATCAAATGACATCGCTTCACCAGTGACAGGATGATCGAATCCTAATTTCACTGCGTGCAATGCGGGTCGCGAAAAAGGAAGCCCAGCTCGCGCCCCACCGTATGTTCCGTCACCAACAACAGGGTGACCCACTGCGGCAAGATGCACGCGAATTTGATGCGTACGCCCTGTTTCCAAGCGGCAACGAACCGTGCTCACCGGAATGGGCGTATCGAACTCTTCGGTGACTTCATAATGGGTACGCGCAAATTTGCCATCAACAACAATGGTCATTCGCATCACATCGCGGGGATCTCTACCAATAGCCGCATCAACCACTCCCGATGGCGCATCGAAATGACCAACCGTTAAAGCAAAATATTCACGCTTCACTGTTCGATCGCTGAGTGCATTGACCAAAGACTCATATGCATTTTGTGTGCGTGCTACCACCATTAATCCGGTGGTGCCAATATCGAGACGGTGCACAATGCCTGGACGCATGAGCTCACCCACCCCAGCAACTTCTGGGTATAGGGCCAAAATGCCATTCACCAATGTTCCAGTCATATTGCCAGCTCCTGGGTGCACCACAAGACCATTAGCTTTATTAATGACGACCACAGAATCGTCTGCGTAAACAATGTCGAGTACAACCGATGGGTCGCCTTGTGGAAGTTCTTTTTCAGGCACACGCGTTGGATCGATGGAAATTTTTTGACCCGCAACTACTTTCACCTTGCCGCTTACTGAAACCACATCATCAATGAGAACACCACCAACGCTGATGAGTGACGACGACTGCGCACGACTGATATCGGCGAGCAACGCAACAACACGGTCGAGACGATCTCCTGCTAACGCTGGGGGGAGGATTTCTTCAATCATGACTTCTCCGTTCGAAATGAGGTGAAAACGAGAAGCGCTCCACCAATACAAATTGCCGCATCGGCAATATTGAAAACTGGCCACCACTGCAAGTCGATGAAATCAACGACAGCACCATGTAACCACGCATCGCCGCGAAACAGACGATCGACAATGTTTCCTGCAGCACCACCGGCGACTAAGCCAACAAATACTGAGCTACTGAACGAAGATCTCCGCATGCCTACAAGCAAATACGCCACGACGATTATGCCGAGCACCCCAATAATGGGGCCAATTCCTGTTCCTTGAGAAAATGCCATACCGCTGTTGAACGACAAATTGAACCGCAAACTTCCGAGCACACCTACAGCGTGACCGTCGTTCAAACGACTCACAGCCCAATGTTTAGTAATTTGATCGAAAGCCACTACTCCACTCGCAACCGCAAGTGAAGACCGGCGCAGAGATGTCACCTGCGGCCGAATGTGCCGACTCGCTCTTCAACGAGTTCTGTGGTCCACGGAATTGCCCTCAAGCGTTCCCGAGGAATGGGCTTACCAGAATGTTCTGAATAGCCGTATTCACCCACCTTAATGCTCTCTAATGAAAGATTGATTTGTTCAACAATGTGACGTGCCGAAGCCGACAAGGTGAGATCGCGTTCGCGTTCAACAACCATGGTGTCGCCCTCGCCGCCTTCGTCATCAAATTGCACGTCTCCCATTTCAGCATCGGCAATGAGTGCGTTTGCTTCATCTTCAAGACGTGTTGCTTGCCCAACGAGGCTGACGCGCTCTGATTGCAGCATCTCGCGTTGCGCTTGGAGAAACTTGAGATCGAAATCTTTGGTTGGGGTAATTCCATCTTGCACAGGCAACTTGACGATGACCGGCTTTTCCAAAGCCTTTGCCTTTTTTTCTGCAACTTTGCGAGCGGCTTCAGCCAGCCTCTCAGCTTCTTTCGCTAAGCGAGCAGATTCTTTTTCGGCTGCTTTGCGATCTGCTTCGGCCTGCTTCTCGGCTTCTTTAGCGAGGCGTTCAACTTCTTTTTCTGCAGCTTTCCGCTTGGCAATTACTGCCTTTTCAGCGTCAGCTTTTTTCTTCGCTTGTTCTTGTTCCTTTTTTTGTTGAGCAAGAATTTTTTCGCGAGCTTTCTTCTCTTCTGCTGCGGCTTTTGCCTTCACTCGCGCGAGCTCGGCAGCAGCCTTAGCCTTTGCACGTACTGCATCGGCAGCAGCCTTAGTTTTGGCGGCTTTTTCGCGCTGTATGGCTATTTCTTTTGCTTTTTTTTCTGCAGCAATTTTCTTAGCTAGTTCAGCTGCTTTTTTGGCAGCAGCTACTTTTTTCAAATTGACTTTTGGAGCAATTTTTTTGGCAACTACTTTTTTGGCAGGTGCCTTCTTTGCCACAAACTTTTTGGATACCACTTTTTTGGCAGGTGCCTTTTTCGCTGTTACCTTTTTGGCAGGAGCAGACTTCTTCGCCACTGGCTTTTTTGCCGTCGATTTCTTTGCCGCTGGCTTTTTTGCCGCTGGCTTTTTTGCCGTCGATTTCTTTGCAACAGGCTTCTTTGCCACTGACTTCTTTGCTGGCTTCTTTGCGACCATGCTCACACCATTTCCGTTTTCCACAAAAGACTTCTCTTGAGTGGTCTATCTTGACGATGGATGATACGTCATATTGGGACCAAGTCCCAATACTCCCCCTATTTCACCGCTAAAGCCATCCAAATGTGCACTTCATAGCCCTCAAGTGACTCCACATGCTGGGGGCCTCCGCTTCCTTGCTCCAAGGTGAAACGGGTGGCCAGCACCTCATGAGCCATCATGTCGACGTGAGCCGATACAGCACTAATGAACGCTGCAGGACCTGCAATAGCAACGGAAATGCGATCGGTGACCACAAAGCCGAGGCTGCGACGGGTTTGCTGAAGAGCGCGAATGAGGTCACGTGCCGCGCCTTCTGCTTCGAGTTCTGGGGTGAGAGCAACATCGAGCACCACCACACCTGGATGATGCGACAGTGCGGCGCTAGCGGCACCCTCGGCGGCGACCAATTTGAGGGAATACTCCCCCTCTTCTAAACGGAACCCACCAGCGACCGGTGCTCCATCGACTATCGACCAATTTCCCGACTTCACAGCATTAATTACTTTCTGGGTGTCGCCGCCAAGACGCGGTCCAAGCGCCTTCGGGGTGACCTGCAGTTCATGCTTCGCCACTGCACCCACGTCGGTACGAAATTCAATATTGCGTACATTGACTTCATCTTTCACAATGTCAATAAAGGCGTCGAGCCCAGACAATTCTGGCGTTGCAACGGTCAACGTAGTAAGCGGAAGACGCACGCGGCGACCGTTGGCCTTACGAATAGATAACGCCGTAGAACAAATATCGCGTACTTTGTCCATTGCCGCAGTTAGTTCAGGGTGCGCAACAAGTTCATTTTCTGAAGGCCAATCGGTGAGATGAACACTTCGTTCTCCGGTGAGGCCTCGATAAATTTCCTCCGACACCAACGGTAATAACGGTGCAGCAACACGACACAACACCGTGAGCGCAGTGTGCAAGGTGTTGATGGCGTCTTGGTCACCTGCCCAGAACCGATCACGACTACGGCGAATGTACCAATTTGTTAAAACGTCAAGATAGGTGCGAATGGTGGCGCACGCCTCAAACAAATCATAGGCATCGAATTGTTGAGTCAGAGCCGCCACAAGGTCGTGCGTCTTTGACAAAATGTAATTGTCTAGGACGTTTGTACTGTCAGTCGACCAGTTGCCTTGCTTGCCTTCAGCATTTGCATACAAGGTGAGGAAATACCACGAGTTCCACATGGGCAGAAGTACCTGGCGCACTGTTTCACGAATGCCGGCTTCATTAACCGAGAAGTCTCCACCTCGCAAAATAGGAGACGACAACAAATACCAACGCATTGCATCGGCACCATACGTATTGAACACTTCCATTGGGTCGGGATAGTTGCGCAGGCTCTTCGACATTTTCGCACCGTCGTCACCCAGCACCACACCATGACCTACACAGGTGGAAAATGCAGGGCGATCGAATAATGCAGTTGCCAGCACGTGCAAGGTATAAAACCAGCCTCTGCTTTGCGCCACATATTCCACAATGAAGTCGCCGGGATAGTGATTTTCAAACCATTCTTGGTTTTCAAATGGGTAATGGACCTGCGCAAAAGGCATTGATCCGCTTTCAAACCAGCAGTCCAGCACTTCAGGAACACGTCGCATGACAGATTCGCCCGATGGGTCGTCAGGGTTTGGTCGCGTGAGATTGTCGATGAATGGACGATGCAGATCATTTACTTCCACACCGAAATCGGCCTGCAGTTGCGCAACACTTCCATATACGTCTATGCGTGGGAAAAGTGGGTTGTCGCTTTTCCATACAGGTATGGGGGATCCCCAAAAGCGGTTACGGCTAATTGACCAGTCGCGAGCATTAGCAATCCACTTTCCAAAAGAACCGTGTTTGAGATGCTCAGGAACCCAGTGAATATTTTCATTGAGTTCCACCATACGGTCGCGAAACTTTGTGACTTCCACAAACCAGCTCGATACCGCGCGATACACAAGAGGCTGCGTACAACGCCAGCAATGTGGATACGAGTGGTTGTAGCTGTCGTGGCGAATGACTCGCCCTTCGTCTTTGAGCTGACGAATAACTAATGGGTTCGCTTCAAAGACGTGTGTGCCCACCCATGTGGAAATGAGTTCGGTATAGCAACCCTGGTCGTCCATGGGGCAAATGGTGGCGATACCTGCGGCTGCACACACCAATTGGTCGTCTTCACCAAAGCCAGGGGCAAGATGCACCACGCCGGTTCCATCTTCGGTGGTAACAAAGTCGGCAGTGAGCACCTGGAACGCATTTTCTGTGTCGGAAAGAAAAGGAAATAATGGCGTGTACTGACGACCCGCTAGTTCACTTCCTTTTACAGTTCCTACTTGCTCAGCAGCGCTGAATTCCTTTTCATACGCACCGAGGCGCGACTCAGCCAAAATATATTTCACGCCTTCGCCATCTTGCATGATTGCGTAATCAATATCGGTACCAACAGCTAAGGCAAGGTTTGATGGCAATGTCCATGGCGTTGTGGTCCAGGCCATAATGCGCTCACCAGTCTCCAATAAAAACCACACCGACAATGCAGGGTCTTGGCGATCTTGATACACATCGTCCATGCGAGTTTCTGTATTCGACAATGGAGTCTCGCAGCGCCAACAATAAGGCAGCACGCGAAAGCCTTCATAGATGAGACCCTTTTCCCACAGCGTGTGAAATGCCCACATAACACTTTCCATGTATGGCGTATCGAGGGTTTTATAGTCATTGTCAAAATCGACCCAGCGCGCCTGTCGAGTGACGTAACGTTCCCATTCACTGGTGTATCGCAACACACTTGTGCGACACACATCATTAAACTTGTCGATACCAAAGGCAGCAATTTCTGGGTGCCCGGCAATACCCAGTTCTTTTTCTGCTTCTACCTCGGCGGGAAGCCCATGGCAGTCCCAGCCGAATCGGCGCTCGACACGACGGCCGCGCATGGTTTGGTAACGGGGCACAGCATCTTTGACGAACCCCGTGAGCAAGTGCCCGTAGTGCGGCAAACCGTTGGCAAAAGGAGGACCGTCATAAAAAACGAATTCGTTATTTCCTTTTTCTCCGGCACTACGTAATTGCACCGATGCCTCAAAGGTTTGATCTGCAGCCCAAAAGGCGGAAACGGCTTCTTCTATTGCCGGAAATTTTGGCTGAGACTGAACATTGGGGTATGCCACGGCAACGAACCCTACTCAGATAACTCACTGATGTACAGCACACGGAGCGCGACTTCAGTTTTTAGCAACCCAAGATGAGGCGGCCTACCACTATCTGCAAAAACAAGATGACCACGATGGGCGAGAGATCAAATTGACCCATCGGGGGAAGGATTCGCCGTGCGCGCCCCATGAGGGGTTCTGTCGCACGAAAGAGCCACTGGTTGATGGTGAACACGATTCCCCCTGGACGCAATGGGAACCATGACAAAACAATGCGGAAAAAAATAATGAGAACATAAAAGTTCAGCAGCCGACACAAAAGTTCACGCATAAGTTATTCGAACTGTGAACGTGATGTTGGCGGCTTCAACAAAAACACATCTGTAGCGACGCGTTCCATTGAACCGTTCATTGCATAACAAAGACCGCTTCCGAAGTCGATGAGTCGACGAACAACTTCTTTATCGCAACTCTCGAGGTTCATAATGACCGGCTGACCTTCTTTGAACCTGTCAGCAATTTCTTTAGCTTGTTCAAAACGTAGTGGCCTGACCGTTGCGGGCTCAGCTCCACTGACCGCTAACGGACGAACCGTTGTGCTCTGACGTGGTGAACCAACGGGCCGCAATTGCAAACCAGAGTCGTCACCATTACGGCGATAGCCACCAGCGTCTTGCGGAATTGCTCCGCTGTGATCGTCGTATTCGGGTTCCATACGTTGACGAGGCACGCGACTAGATGGGTCGGCGCCATAACCTGAGCGCACGTTTCGCTGCGGACGGTCTATTTCCATTGACTGGTCATAGTCGTCATAATTTTCATCGGCCCCTAGACCGAGATAATCCATAGCGCGTCGCCACATTGACATGTTCATAGGTTATACGACATGGCGTTCTCTATTGGGGACGTTCGCCGAATATTGCAGATCCGACACGAATAATGGTTGCACCCTCTTCGAGGGCAATGCGGTAGTCATTAGACATCCCCGTGGAACACTCTAAAAGACCCAATTCATTACACATTTTGCGTGTCTCGCGAAAGGTCTGTCGTGTCTCCGAGGGGTCACCGTTAGTCGGGCCCATTGCCATCAGCCCACCGACATGCAGTTGAGATGAGCGAGCAAGTTCAACCAGTTTCGCTACATCGCCTGGAGGGCAACCCGATTTTTGTGTCTCGTCAGCAATATTGACTTGCAATAGAACGAAGGGCGCGACGCCACCGTGAGTCGCATACAACTTCGCTAGCCCCAAAATGACCGATTCCCTATCGATGGTCTGCCAAGTCTGTACTTTTCCATACAACTGAGCCAGTTTGTTTGACTGCAGATGCCCGATGAAGTGGAGCGGCAAACGCTTGTCGATATCTGCGGCCAATGCTTTTGCTAACGCTTCTTGGGCGTAGTTCTCACCCACGGCATTACACCCGGCATCTCTTGCCCAATCCCAGGCTTCAGGCCCGAAGTTTTTGGTCACTGCAACAAGTTGCACGCCTTGCGCAGCTTCGCCACAGATGTCTGCAATATGCGACCGCACCACACCTACGTTGTGGATGACTTGTTCTTGAGAAAAAGATGGAGTGGTGCTTGACAAGAGCTACTGCAAAGTTATTTCAAAAATGAGGGCACATCGAATTCGTCGTCATCACCACTCGTATCGAGTGGATCTGAGGCAAATACACTGCGCGGAGATGAACTTGTACCAGGACGAGAGTCAACAGAACGCAATGGGGCGCGCTTGTCATTTCCATCCCAACGCTCGAAGCCAGCAGCAATAACGGTGACACGCACCTCGTCGCCTAGTTCGTCGTCGATAACGGTACCGAAGATGATGTTTGCATCGGGGTGAGCAACCGCATGTACTACTTCGGCTGCGGCATTCATCTCGAACAGACCCATGCTTGACGGCCCAGCGATGTTCAGCAGAATTCCACGCGCACCATCAATTTGAGCCTCAAGGAGTGGGCTTGTGATAGCAGCCTTAGCGGCAGTAACTGCGCGGTTATCGCCACTTGCGTGACCGATACCCAGTAACGCAGTTCCTGCATTTGCCAGAATCATCTTGACGTCGGCAAAGTCGGTGTTAATGAGGCCGGGAGTTGTAATGAGGCTTGTAATACCCGCAACACCATTGAGCAAGATGTCGTCTGCCATTTTGAATGCATTGATTGCGGAAGTTTTATCGTTCGCAACACTCAAGAGTCGATCGTTTGGAATAACGATGAGGGTGTCTACTTTTTCTTTGAGTTTGGCAATGCCGTTTTCCGCTTGCGTGGAACGACGACGACCTTCAAAGCCAAATGGACGAGTAACAACACCAATGGTGAGTGCGCCAATTGCCCGTGCAATTTCAGCAATGACCGGAGCCGCACCGGTACCAGTACCGCCGCCTTCACCCGCAGTGATGAAGACCATGTCGGCACCCGCCAACATTTCTTCAATTTCGGCTCGATGAGACTCTGCAGCAGCATGTCCGACTTCTGGGTCGCTGCCGGCGCCGAGTCCACGTGTGAGGTCGCGACCGATGTCGAGTTTGACGTCGGCATCAGACATTAAGAGCGCTTGCGCATCGGTGTTGACCGCAACAAACTCAACGCCTTTGAGGCCGGCATCGATCATGCGGTTGACGGCATTCACGCCGCCGCCACCGACTCCAACGACTTTCATGACTGCTAGATAATTTTGGGGTGCTCCGGCCATGGGCCATGACCTCCGAGAGATAGGAAATGTTGTCCTTATGTTTCCACGTTAAGAGGCTCAACTGTGGGATTTCCGCTTTATTATTTCTGAGCGAAGATGGGGTCACCACTCGAGAGATCGATGCTGCGGAGGTTTTGAGGATCCTGCCGACGCAAAACCAGCACTAAAGACACGAGTTTTGCTCGTAAATCACTTGGCTGGCCAAAGATCACCACGGTTCCCGTGCGCAGGGTCATGAGCAGCTCGGTGTTATTGGCAACACCAACATTCAAGACTGTCTTTTGGATTTCGGTGGGCAAAGACGCAGAGAGTTGCGCTGCTGCCGTATAGACCTCGTTGGCCCGTGCCCCGGCAAGGAGAGCATCGCCAACCCCAGTGATTTGCATGTACTGAGTGGGTTGACCTGTTTGCACAGAGATGACATACCCCTCGACGTCTAAGACACGTGACTGGTTGTCACTCCCGAGAAACCACGCAACGGGCTGTCGCTCATCAATGTCGATGACCGCCGTCGATGGGAAGTGCTTGCTGACGCTTGCATCACGCACCCACGGGTCTGCCCGTAGCGTCAACTCTGCGGCATGCAGGTCGCCGAAAATGATGGACTTGCCTTTCACTTGTGCTGTGGCTTGTGCCAAAACTTCTGATGAAACGTATTTTGCTCCTTGCACAGTCACCGTGCGCACCCCGAATAAGGGTGAGTTCAAAATGGGCACCGCTATGACCACAACAAGAATTGGTACCAGCACATAGAGCACAATGCGTAAACGACGTTTTCCCTCTTCGCGACGCACTTCAATACGACGCAAACGAAACCGGCGGTGGGGCTGACCATCATCACTTCGCTCGAGTGGCTGGGTGAATTCTTTGTCTTCAATAACAAGCGGCGGACGTCGGGCATGGGTGAGATCATCATCGGAGACGATGTCGTATCCGCCAAGGACATGGCCCTCAAAATACTCCGGGCCATCTTCGTCAACAATTGAAATACCCTCAAAAGCCTCCGTCAGTTCCTCGAGAACCTCAAATGGAACATCGTCAATAGAGCGCACAACTGGTGTTTCACCGGTGACATGAGCCAACTCCTCTGACTGCAACTCTTGTGTTTCATCATCATGTGAGGGAGTCGTCATAAAAAGGTCACTTTGGGAATTTTGCGCAGAGGTACGCGTCTAGTTTCTCACTGACTGACGAGTTTTCTGCGTCAATTGCCAATGCCTCACCTGGTGCGAAGCCCACTAAACGAATTTCGCTATGCAATTGAACCCCAGTAAGACGAAGCACCTGCTGTTGCACCATGTTCATCAGTTTCACCACATCGGCGCTTGTGCCACCTTGGTCACTTTGAATGAAGTTGGCATGTTTTTCACTCACACATGCCGTACCTAGCCGATAGCCACGCAGCCCTGCTTGGTCGATGAGCGCACCAGCTGAAATGGCTCCATCGTTTGGGTTAATGAACACCGACCCCGCATTTTGGCCACCAGGTTGGTGATCGCGGCGCCACTTCACAATGTCGCCAAGCAATGCATCTCCACAGCCGGGCTCGCTTTTCTCCAGCACAACTTTTGCCCACGTCACCACATGTTGATGACCGAGCGCAGAACCACGAAACCGCAAACCGAGTTCGCTCGCTGGAACCCAACCATGACAACCCGAGGTCAAAGAGATGACATATGCCGAATGCAGCGACGCGGCAATATCTGCCCCATGGCCTCCAGCATTCATCCGCACTGCCCCGCCAACTGATCCTGGTACACCTACCGCCCATTCAAAGCCAGCAATACCTAATGCACTCAACTGTCGGGCAGCCACAGGCAATGGTGTTGCACCTGCAAATAAAACACTCACACGGTGTGGTTCTTGCGTTGACTCTTCTCCAGCAATACTTTGCCCAAAGTCGCCAAGAGCAACACACAGACCTTGAAACCCCATGTCGGAAACAAGCGTGTTGCTTCCACGTCCTAACACAACAACAGGCATTTCGCGACGGCGCGAACAAATGGTGGCAACTGTTATGAGCTGGTCTTCGGAGAGCACTTCTACGAACAGCCGAGCTACCCCTCCTACTTTGTACGTCGTGCGCGCTGCCATTGGAAAAAATTCATGCACTTCTAGCTGTGCAGCGATGAGTTCTTCGGCACATTGCCTCAACAGGCGTTCAGATGCAATTTCAGCAGGCAATGTTTCAATATCTCCACAGCCACTTGAAATACATACATCACCGTCGCGCAATATGTTGGCTAAATGCTGCGCCAGATCTGCGCGACGAGGTACCCAGTCAACTTGCAACTGTGGATACGCAGCTTGCACCGCATCTACTACCAACTTGCCTGTTACGCCCTCAATGACAGCAGTACCCGATGCATAAATATCGGTAATAACCACAACATCTGCGCCAGTAAAGGCGTGGGCGTATTCATCAGAGATGAGCGCCATTCGGTTATACCTGTTGGGTTGAAAAACATAAATGAGTCTGTTGGGCGTAGGTGCATCAACACGACTAGCAATCATTCCTTGAGCGGCCCCTACTACTGCAGCAATTTCTGTGGGGAGATGGGCATAATCATCAATCAGCGTGATGCCGTCTTCTTCGCTACGAATGTCGAAACGCCGCGCCACACCCTGAAATTCGCCAAGCACTTGAGCAACTTCTTCTTGAGTTGCACCAAATCGCAATGCAATGGCGAGTGCACCAAGCGCATTGAGCACATTATGCATACCCCGCGCATTGAGGTTCACCGTAAAGTCACGTTGCCCTTGATACTTCTCCAGAATATTTGCGGCGATGTGCACCGAAAAGGTCATGCCACCTGCAGTGGCTTCAATATCTGACGCAGCAATGCCAATGTCTGTGCTCTTGCCCAGCACGCCATATGTCAAAACTTCACGTCCCTCAGCCTGCAAGTGGCCGCAGAGCTTGTGCAATTCAGCGTCGTCTACACACAGGGCAATTGGGCCATCGACAGCCCGAGCAAAACGGGAAAAGCTACTGACAATATTTGCGAAATTTCCGAAGTGATCGAGATGATCAGTATCGATATTGGTGATGACTGCCCCGCGTAGCGGCAAAACTTCATGAGTGCCATCGCTTTCGTCGGCCTCCACCACGAAGAGTCCTGTTTGCGACCATGCCCCATTTGTTTGCAAACCTGGGGCATCACCTCCAACAACAAAGCCGCATTTGCCTTCAGCGCCACCCAACATCAGCGAAACTAAAGTAGTTGTCGTCGTTTTTCCGTGCGTACCACCGATCCCAATAGATGTTCCGCAAGCACAAACAGCTGCCAACATTTCAGCACGAGACAATGCGGGAATACCTACACGCCGAGCAGCAGCCATTTCAATGTTGTCGCTCGGCACACCACTTGAGGCGCACACCGCATCACAACCAAGAACGAGGTCTTCATTGTGCCCAATTGAAACATTGATGCCCAGTTCTTTAAGTTGAGCAATATTTTCACTTGGGCGAATGTCGCTACCCGACACGTGGTGCCCCATTGCCACTAGCGAACGTGCAAGTGCGCTCATGCCGGGTCCACCTATGCCCACCACATGCAGACGTTGTGCAGTGCCTAATTCAAAGACAGCTGCTTTTTTCGAATGTTGTGGGTTGCTATGCGATGAGGACATAAAGAATCATTTGCCTTATTCAGTTGCACGAGCGACGGTAGCAATGAGCGAGCCCAGTTCCGCCCGACGGTTTAATTCCCCTGCAAAATAGGCATTTTTACGCAGATTTGTGAGTTTTTCTGAATGCTGCACAAGGTCAGAAATTGCCTCTTCGGCTTTTTGTGCAGTGAAGTGTTCTTCCGTGATGAGTAGTGCCCCACCAACGTCTGAAAGCAAACGGGCATTTTGTTCTTGATGGTTGTCTGCAGCTCCAGCCCACGGAACCAAAATGCTTGCAACACCCAACGTGGAAATTTCGCCAATGGTGCTTGCACCCGAACGCGAAACAACAAGATCGGCTGCTTGATATACCTCTTGTATACGTACTTCGTAACCCACCTGAATGCAATTTGGCGATGTCATGGGCGCACCATTTTCTACGTATCGATTGCCAGCAATGTGGTACCAAAATACTGAAGTTAACTTTTCATCAAGACGAAGCTGTTCGGTCACGTTGTTCAACAATGCCGAACCAAGCGAACCTCCCATGACAACGACGACAAATTGGTTAAGCGGTATTCCAAGCACTGCACGAGCAGCGTTTTTCATCGGGGTGTCGATCTCGGTTTGTCCTGCTTGGCGCAGATGACGCCGAATTGGTGCCCCCACCAAAGTTGCCGTACTCAACGGTGAATGCGGATGCGACTTCGTTACCAAGTGTGCATCGCGTGCTTGACGTTTTGTGGCGAGTCCGGGTTGCGAGTCATACGAAACAACCACACGTTGAATGCCTAGTTTCTTTGCCGCTTGCATGGGTGCCAAACTGCCATACCCACCCACCGACACAACCACATTTGGCAACATCTCTTTCATCAACTTGCTTGACATGCGTGTTGCCTTGCGTAGCAGCAACAACATGCGCACATTATGGAGAACGGCTCTCGGTGAGAGTTGGTGTTTGGCACCGATGACGTTCAAAAGAGTGAAGGGATACTGCGTTTGCGAAAGAATATTTTCATCAATGCCACGTTGCGTTCCGATGAAGTGAATGTTTTCGGGGTGGACCCCTTCATCTTCCAACATTTCAGCTATTGCCACCGCAGGAAGTACATGACCACTAGTGCCACCACCACAAATAACTATACGCAACGCTCGAGAAGAAGTCATGCGGTCGTCACTTCATGTGGCGTGCGACGTTGAGCAATAACCCAGTTGCGGCCATCGTTACGAGAAGCGAACTACCACCGTACGAAATGAATGGAAGAGTGAGACCAGTGACAGGCATCGCCCCTGTAACGCCGCCAATATTGACAATTGCTTGCACCCCAAACCATGCGGTAACACCGCCAGCAAGAAGCGCACCGAAGGCATCGCGTGCGCCAAGTGCAGCTTGTATTCCAAATACAATGAAGAGGAAAAAAAGACCAATGACCGATATGGCACCGACAAATCCGAGTTCCTCGGCAATGATGGCGAAGATGAAGTCGGTGTGGGCAAGTGGCACATAACCCCACTTGCCTGCCCCGTCGCCAACACCAACACCGGTAAATTTGCCATTAGCGATACTGATCATTGACTGGTAGACCTGATAGCCCCAGTGACCTTTATTTCCCTCAACGTCCATGAATGCAGTAAAACGCTGACGGCGATAATTTTCCATGTTGACAAAAATGCCACCGATGAATAAGCCGATTGCACTCGCGCCGAGCAAGCGTGAAATTGGAGCCCCTGCGACAAATGCAATGGAGAGAACAATTGCTCCAAAAATAATTGCTGAACCAAGGTCTTTTTGCCACAAGCACATTCCTGCGGCGGACCCCAGCACAATTGCGACTTTTACAAGTCGTGTACTCATATCTGACATATCTCGATGATTCTTACTCAAGATACGCGCTACATAAATGAGTGTTGCCAACTTCAGTAGTTCTGATGGCTGGAATCGCCACGCACCATCGCCCACCCATGCGCGCGCCCCGTTCACTGAGGCGCCTAGACCTGGTACGAACGGGAGGAACATGGCGACCAAAGAAGCAATAAAAATCAGACGGGCGTATTTCTTCAACATTTGATAGGGAAATGAATAGGCACCCCACATGAGAAAAGTACCGATGCCAGCCCAAGCAAGCTGACGATAAAAGATTCCGAATGCAGATTTACCGCTATGCAGCATCGTCACCGACGATGCTGAGAGCACCATCACAAGACCAAACATCACAAGCAATGCGCTCACAACAAGTAGTCCGTAAAAAGCGACTGTTGGTGCCTGTGTTGCCATCTGTCGTTTACCCGATACGCCGGAGCGGTCGAGCGTCGCGCGGCGGCGCTGAGCAACCGTTTGGAAACCTGCCTGCGAACGATCGGGAACAACTGTGCTCATATCAAATCATCTCCAACATAGACCCTCACACGTGCCGCAAAGTCGGATCCCCGCTCTTCGTAGTTCTTGTACCAATCAAAACTTGTGCATGCAGGCGATAGCAGCACTACTTCATTTGCGCTGACCTGAGAGCCAGCAATTTCAATTGCCTCTTGCATACTCGTGGCAATTGTCGTTGGGCAAAGACCAGCGAAGGCGGCTGCAATTTCTTGCGCACTTTCACCGATGCATACCACGGCTTTGACATGCTGATGCTCGAGGGCGAGTTCCGACAGGTTCAAGCCTTTATTGCGGCCGCCAGCAATAAGAACAATACGTGGAAATGCACGCAATGCAGTTCGTGCCGCATGCGGAGAGGTTGCTTTTGAATCGTCAAACCAACGCACTCCATTTTTTGAAGCAACGAGTTCAATGCGATGGTGAGATGGTGCAAATTCTTGCAGTGTTTGAACAACACCCGCCCGAGTACCAACACCGCTTTCCAAACACATGGCAGCGGCAGCAAGACCGTTTTGTACATCGTGGGGTAAAGATCGCTTCATCTTGTCTTTCGCAACAAGAACCCCTTGCGGCCCAACGAGTTCATTCCCACCGGTGAAATAACTACTTTCTGGGGTGTCGCCGAAGGAGACGAACCGCCCCATACTCTTTTGCGCCACGGCACAAATGTCTTTGTGCGCGAACGGTGCCACCACAACATCACCGGGTTGCACGTGTGCCCAAATTTTGGCTTTTGCAGCAACATAGGAAGCGAAGTCGTGGTGCCAGTCGAGGTGGTCGGGAGCAATATTGAGCCAGGTTGCCGCATTTGCGCGAAATGTGCTGGTGAGCGCTAGTCGAAAACTAGAGCACTCGACAACGAATGCCTCTGCGTCGCTGTCGAGGGCATCAATGAATGGCGTTTCTGTGTTTCCTACAGCCGCAACACGTTTTCCTGAGGCGCGAATCATTGCTGCAGCCATGAGCGTGGTGGTTGTTTTACCGTCGGTGCCAGTGACCGCAAGAATGGGACGCGGCCCACCACTGCGCGATTGCTCCCAACGATACGCCAATTCAATTTCTGACAACATTTCTTTTTGCGCGTCTATAGAAATTGCAAACAATGGGTGGGTTTCAGGAACCCCCGGAGCAGGCATCACGCTGTCGACGTTTTTCACCAAAGCAGCAAGCGCGCCAAGATCACCTGCGGGGAAAATTTCGGCACCCAGTTCTCGCCCGAGTTGTTCATGCTGGGGCGACAACTGATCGTCAGCGAGTACAACTTCGCTACCACGCGCAACGAGAGCACGTGCCACTGCAGTTCCCGCTATTCCCAAGCCGTAAACCAAGACCTTGGTCATTGGCCAACTCCCCGTGTGAAGTCACCAATAAATACGGCAAGTGCGGTAGCAACACAGATTCCTTGAATAATCCAAAAACGAATGATGACCGTGGTCTCTGGCCAACCCACTAGTTCAAAATGGTGGTGAATTGGTGACATGCGCAAAATGCGTCGTTTGCGCCCAGATGCTTTAAAGACACCCATCTGCACTGCTACCGACCCAGCTTCAAATACATTGATACCGCAAATGAGCATTAAGAGAAGGTGTGTATTTGTGGTGACCGCAAGCAAACCAAGGGCTGAGCCAATACCGAGTGCCCCAACATCTCCCATAAAAATTTTTGCTGGCGCTGCGTTCCACCACAAAAAGCCACCGCATGCCCCAGCGAAGGCTGCGGCAAGAACAGCTAAGTCGAGTGGATTCACTAACCCGTATATCTCGGGGTTACGAAACGCCCAGTATGCAATGACTGTGTAGGCAAGAAATGACAACAGAGCAGAGCCACCAGCAAGACCATCGAGACCATCGGTCACATTGACAGCATTAGTGGCACTCCATACCATGATGGCTGCCCAAATGACCCACAACGGCCACGGGATATCCCAACCCGGATACGAACTACGCGTGATGGAAATAGTGCTGCTGACATTTGTCGCCGTTACCAGCCACCACAGAAACAGCACTGTGATACCAAAGGTGAGATAGCCCTTCTTTTTCCAAAAGATTCCACGATTATGCGCTTTGCGCACCTTGATGAAGTCGTCAAGAAAGCCCATAAAAGCCATCACGAAAATACATGCCCACATAATGAGGGCTTGATTAGAAAACGCAAGGCCATGACGCAGATGCGCAACAAACCAGCCAATGAACGCTGAGATAACAATTGCCGCACCGCCCATGGTGGGAGTGCCTTGTTTGGCCATGTGATGTGTGGGACCAAGGTCTTCTTTACCCAAAATGGGTTGACCTCGACCAATGCGACGGAAAAACCCGATGAGGTAACGAGTACCAAATAATGAGCCCATCATCGCGATGGCTCCACCAATAAAGACGGCAATCATGAGATGCCCGCCTTTTTCTGGGCAAAAGCCAACTCAAGTTCCTCAACATCGCTGAACGGCAGGCTTGTGGTTCCAACGAGTTGCAATGTTTCATGCCCCTTCCCTGCAACGATGACCACATCTCCGCTCTGCGCAAGGTTCACCGCATGTGCAATAGCTTCACGACGGTTGGCAATTTTCACCGCTCTAGTTTTGCCCATTCCCGAGCAAATATCGGCGATAATGGATGCAGAGTCTTCTGAGCGCGAATTATCACTCGTCACAATAACGATGTCGGCAATTTCATCAGCAACTCTTCCCATCTCTGGCCGCTTTTCGCGGTCGCGGTCTCCACCACAACCAAACACCACAATGACACGACCTTTGCCGATCGATGTTCGCGCAGAGTTCAATACTGCATGCAGCGAATCGGGAGTATGTGCGAAATCAACAAATGCAAGAACTCCACTGTCGTTGGATACTTTTTGAACACGCCCTGGAACAACCTGCACAGCCTCTAGACCATCCACAATTGCCTCGAGTGACACGCCGTATACCTCAGCAGTTGTAGCGGCAAGAAGAGCGTTGCTGACGTTAAACAAGCCCCCGAGTGAAAGAACAATATTTTTGCCACGCCACGTGAAAGAACTCTGTGCCAACGTGCTCTGCAGATTCTGCACATCATTGAGTGACACGCGAATGAGGCCACCGCCGATGTAGCGACCTTCAAGAGAATCTGCCAACTTCATGCCCCATGTGTCATCAACATTGACAATTGCTACACGTGTTGTTGCAGTGTTGAACAGCTCTGCTTTTGCCTCAAAATAGTTTTCCATTGTTCCATGGAAATCGAGATGATCATGCCCAAGATTCGTAAAAATTCCTGCAGCAAATTGCACACCTGTCACGCGCTGTAACTGCAGTGCATGAGAAGTCACCTCCATCACCACCGATTGCGCGCCCTCATCAATTGCCTGTCGCATCTCGCGTTGCAAATCAGTTGCTTCTGGCGTGGTTCTCTCACTGTTTAATGTGCCAAAAACGTGGGGGGAACTTCCTGCACGGCGCAATATTGAACTCAGCATCGCAGCTGTTGTGGTTTTTCCATTTGTACCTGTAATACCAAACACTGGAACTTCTTGCGACGGACGTCTATGCACCACATGTGCCGCATACGCCATTGCCCTGCGGTCATCAAGAACTTTGAGAAAAGGTAATGGATACTGAGCGTCTTGTGTAACCAATAAAGCACTAGCCCCACTCGCCGCCACTGCATCTACAAACTGATGGCCATCAAATCTTGCTCCCGATATGCAACAAAAGAGAGTGCCCGCATGCACTTTGCGAGAGTCATGGTTTACATCGACGATGTGGACATCGGCGACATCACCCACTTCAGTGGCAAGTAAACCACGAGACGCAAGTTCAACTGCTACATCTTGTAGTGAAACATGCATTCGCTTAGTGGTCCACTTCGTTCGCGCGAGCATAAGGATCTACCCGACTACATGGCTGCGTGGTTGCCGCTGGTTTAATGCGTAGTTCTCGCGCAACAACACCGCCAATTTGTGCAAACACAGGTGCAGCGGCAGTACCACCGAAACGGTCGCGTGAACCTGCATTTGGTTCGTCTATCGATACGAGAACAGTTACTTGGGGGTCCTCTGCAGGCAAGAACCCTACGAAAGAAGCGAAATACTTACGTCCACCTTCGTCGGTACCATAAGTTCCGTCAGCCTGAATTTTGTATCCAGTACCTGTTTTCCCCGCAATGGTCATGCCAGGTATTTGTGCCTTGACACCAGTTCCGTAGCAAATGACATCACGCATCATGAGATTCATTTGCTCGGCGGTCGATGATTTCAGCACTTCGCGTGTAGAGGATTGTTCCAAATACTTTGTTTTGCCGTTTTGGTCAATGACCGCACTCACCATGCGCGGAGCAACATATACGCCGTTATTGGCAATGACGTTCACAGCCGAAAGTAACTGCACTGACGTAGACGCGAAACCATAACCATATGCAACAGTAATTTTTTCTGTTCCTTGCCACTTCTTGACCGGCTTCAAAATTCCGGCGCTCTCATCGGGAAGGTCGAGATCTGATTTAGATCCAAACCCAAATGCATGAAGATACGACTCAAGAGTTGGGCTCGAAATACGCTGGGTAGCAAGAACTGTGCCGAGGTTTGATGACTTAACCAAAATTTCCTTGACCGACATTTCTTGCAATGGGTGCGGATATGCATCGCGAATGAGGTACTTATCGAAAACCTGTGCAGCCGGCACATGGAAGGTTGTATCGGGAGTAATTGCCCCCGCATCAATTGCCGCAGCCACGCTGAAAACTTTTGCTACAGATCCGGTTTCATGGGCGTCCACTGCGGCGAAGTTGCCAGATGTATTGGTAAAGGTTCCATTTGCATTGCGCCGAACGTTTGCCATTGCATAAATATCGCCGGTCTTTGAGTTCATCACCATTGCGGTGCCACCACGGGCACCAATACGCGCAACCTGCTCGGCTAGAAGTTGGTCTACTTGATACTGAATTGAGCGGTCAAGAGTGAGCACCAAATCTTGGCCAGGCTGAGGTAGCACTTCCATGCTGTTCGAACCAGGAATTGAGCGGCCTTCATTGTCTTGCTCACGCACGAATCGACCGTTGACGCCCGTCAAAATGTCGTTGTACTTCAGTTCCAGACCAGCAGTACCAACTCCATCGGTATCGGTTTTACCCACTACAGACTTCGCCGAAGCACCCACAATGGTTCGTGATGGTTCCTCATAAGAACCAATTCCAGGAATCTTTAATGCGGTAATTGATTTGACTATTTTTGGGTCCACCTGACGCGCAATGAAAGAAAAGTTTGATTCGCGTGCGGCAAAAGTTGCAGCTAACTCTGCTTCTTTCGCAGCGTCAAAACGCATCAAACTGGAGACTGCCTTGGCTGCGCCTACAGGGTCGGTTACTGCCTTCGGGTCGGCATACAACGTCCTCATGGGGACTGACATTGCAATTTCTTGACCAGTGCGATCGAATATTGCACCACGTTCCGCAGGGAGTGTTGTTGCTCGCACACGTATGTCCACACCAGCCGCGCGAAACTTATCGCCTCCGGCTATCTGCAACCGCGCAACTTTATATACCAATATCGCAAGGAGAACCAGAAGGATTGCAAGAGCCCAGCGCAATCTTTTCTTTAAAATTGGTGCTGCAATAAAAGGAGCACGACGTACGTTGAGTTTCGTTGTTTTTTTCGACTGAGTACGTACTGGCTGCAAATGACGCGAGCGTTGTGCTGTATTAGGTCGCGAATGCGACCTCTGCTTGTGACTCGTTGATTGATGACTACGCTCCACTCGAGGCACAGCAGCACGTGGTGCATTTGCCTTCACTCGGGTGTTCAAGGTGCACCACCAATTTCTGATTTCAATTGGCCAAACCCATTGAGCGGTGATTCTGCGTCATGAGCCACGGCATCGCTGAGATCTGCTGTTGAAGCAAGTACTCCGGCGACGATGTCTGGGTCTACTGCAACAAAGCGAGCCTGTGTTGATGGCTTCATACCCAGACGAGCAGCTTGGGCCGACAAGTTGTCGGGCGAAATGAGAAGTGAGCGTTCATGGCGCAACACGTTGTAGTTGTCACGCGCCAACGCAACGGTTTTAGTGAGAGAATCAAGTTTCATTTGCTGTTGCGCTAATTCCACATGTACTAAAGCTGCAAGAAAAAAGACACCGCAGACAAGCGCTGCAGAAACTACAAGCACCCAAAATGCCCTGCCTCCACGTTGTGTCTCCACCAAGCGCGGGCGAGATGGCGCAACAAAGCCTTCAACGGGTAGTTCTTGATCGATGGGAAAAGCCATATTGCGAGCCATTTCAGTTCACCCCGACCGGAGCAAGTTTTTCCACCACTCGTAGACGCGCTGAACGGGCCCGTGGATTACGCAGCTGCTCTTCTTTCGTTGGTGTTTCAGTACAGCGAACACGCTTCACTAGTCGCACTGCCCCACAGCCACATGGCAAATCGGCTCGACAGGTGCAACCCCCAGTTTCTGCTTCTCGCAGAATATTCTTTGTAATTCTGTCTTCACCAGAGTGATACGAAATCACTGCCACACGCCCAGCCGTGCGGGTACGACGAATTGCGCTCTCTAATGCACGCGGCAACTGATCAAGTTCTGCGTTGACCTCAATACGAATTGCCTGAAAAGTGCGCTTCGCAGGGTGCCCGCCAGTGCGACGCGTTGCGGCAGGTATTGCTGTAGTTACAACAGCAGCCAACTGCGTGGTGCTGTGCAATGGTCGTGCCGCAATAATGGCGTCGGCAATTCGCGAGGCAAAACGCTCATCAGAATATTCACGCAAGATTCTTATAAGTTCGCCGCGCTCATAAGTATTTACCACCTCGGCCGCAGTGAGCGACTGGCTTTGGTCCATACGCATGTCGAGGGGGGCCTCGACACGGTAGGAAAAGCCGCGCTCAGAGCGGTCGAGTTGTGGTGAAGAAACGCCGAGGTCAAAAAGTGCCCCAGATATTTCATCAATATTGAGCGACTCCAGCACGTCATCTATTTGCTCAAAACGAGCACGCCGCACAGTTGCACGTTGCGCAAATGCCGCGAGGCGTTCACTTGCCGTTGTCACAGCAAGTTCGTCACGATCTAAGCCAAGAATGGAAATGTCGCTGTTACTCGCAAGCAACTGCAACGAATGCCCAGCACCGCCCAATGTGGCATCAATAACAACTCCACGTGGCACCATCTGAAACACAGCAACTACTTCGTTGAGCAGCACTGGGTCATGGGAAAATACAGTTGTTTCGCTCACCGGCAGCCCCTCGGCCAACGAGTGCCGCCGGGATTTCTCCCCGGAACAAGCGAGACGGTAGCGGGCGGAGTTGGAGCTAGCCATCTTGCCGACCGAGAGACTGCCGGTGAGCGAAATTCGTGTACTTCTACTGGGGACATGTGTGTTGTGGTAGTCATGCGTCGGCCCCTGCAATTTGCCCAGTGCCTTTCGTATTGATGCGACCGAAGCGAAGTGGCTCCCAAATTTCCACTCGATCGAACGCACCGCTCACCACAACTTTGGAGTTCAACGAGAGACCTGCGTAAGTGCGCAATTGCTCTTCGATGTTGATGCGACCTTGCGCATCGATGGATACCTCCACCATGTTGCTTGCCAATGCACGCATCTGGTTGCGGTCCATTTCGCCACGCCGCACTTTGGCCAGTACTTCTGCAGCTTCTGCTTCAAATGCCTCAGCACTCAAAACGTCGACGCACATGTCTTGCCCAAAAGCGAGATAGCAACGGGGCTCTAAACGCGGCCGGAATGCAGCAGGCAACGCCAAGCGACCTTTGGGGTCTAATTGGCGCTCGTGTACTCCGACAAACACGTGATCTCCGTCTTGGTACCCGGTCTCCACCCGACCAGGAAGCGGGCACCACCTCCCCCCAGCGATCTCCATTGTGCCCCACTTATCCCCACTTTGCAACTATCTCCCCCACAAAATTTCCAAGTGAGGCACAATTGGCGCTCTCTCACGGCGAAAACATGCCCAGAAATGCAAAAAATGCCCCGAAAAGGGCATCAAAAGGCCGGGAAAGGGGCCGTTAAGGG
>Ga0209357_1000001_pt1 | contig 132067 bp, 180 predicted proteins | sample LauGreFBDMM110SD_2_FD_187573 | JGI IMG/M metagenome (GOLD analysis project Ga0209357, IMG submission 187573) | Freshwater lake microbial communities from Lake Michigan, USA - Fa13.BD.MM110.SD (SPAdes) (version 3) | ecosystem: Environmental > Aquatic > Freshwater > Lake | place: Lake Michigan... | reverse complement strand
ATTTGCACAAGGTATAAAAGACAATACTCAATTGACTGGTGTGCCCACAGCACCCACTGCTGCCACAGGCACAAACAACACACAAATTGCCACCACTGCGTTTGTAAATAATGTTGCTGGTTCTCTTGGAACCATGTCCACACAAAATTCCAGTTCAGTGGCCATCACTGGGGGCAGTATCACTGGCATCACTGCTTTGGCCATTGCAGATGGAGGCACAGGAGCCAGCAATGCCGCAAATGCCAGAACCAATTTAGGCCTTGGCACTATGGCCACGCAAGATAGCAACAATGTGAATATCTCTGGGGGAGCAATTTTTGGATTGACCACTTTTCTTCCCATAGCATCTGGCGGAACAGGAGCCAATACTGCGCCCAGTGCCAGAACCAATTTGGGACTGGGAACCATGTCCACACAAAATGCCAGTTCAGTGGCCATCACTGGGGGCAGTATCACTGGGGGCAGTATCACTGGCATCACTGCTTTGGCCATTGCAGATGGAGGCACAGGAGCCAGCAATGCCGCAGATGCCAGAACCAATTTGAATCTGGGAACCATGGCCACACAAAATGCCAGTTCAGTGGCCATCACTGGAGGAAGCATCACTGGTATCACTGCTTTGGCCATTGCAGATGGAGGCACAGGGGCCGGCAATGCCGCAGATGCCAGAACCAATTTGGGTCTGGGCTCAATGGCAGTGCAAGACAGCACTAACGTCAACATCACTGGTGGTAGTATCACAGGATTATCGTCAACCATTCCCATAGCATCAGGTGGTACAGCAGCCAGTACCGCTAGTGGTGCCAGAACAAACTTGGGCCTGGGCTCAATGGCGGTGCAAGACAGCGCCAACGTCAACATCACTGGTGGCAGTATCACAGGATTATCATCAACTATTCCCATAGCATCAGGTGGCACAGGAGCCAGCACTGCCGGTGATGCCAGAAACAACTTGGGTCTAGCCTCGGGTGCTGTGACCACAGTGGGCACCATGGCCACACAAAACAACAACAACGTCAACATCACTGGCGGTTCGATTACTGGCATAACTGATCTGGCCATTGCTGATGGGGGTACAGGAGCATCTGATGCTGCCACTGCCAGAACAAATCTGGGTGTTCCCGATGCTGCCACAGTCAGTATTACCGGCGCAGGAGGACTGACTGGCGGAGGCAATTTGACTGTCAGTAGAACTATTTCTATAGCCAATAACAGCAACGGATATGGCACAAGATATGTGTCAACTGGCAACCCCGCAGGCGGTAGCGACGGTGATATTTGGTATCAAATTTAAATGTCAAATATAATTAGAGCAATTGGTTATACTGGGTATCTTCAGAGGTTGGTTATGCCTGAAGGATTTTTTTCTGACGTCACAGTTCACGCCTGGGGTGGCGGCGGCGGCGGCGGTGGCATTTCTTACACTGGAGAATATGTAGGTGGCAACGGCGGTGGTGGTGGGTACATTGCAAAAACTTTGACTGTTGAGTCTGGTGATGTGCTGGAAATAGCAGTGGGTGGTGGTGGAGGCAGCGGTGCACAAGGTGTTACTGGTGGATCAGGCGGAGAAAGCCTTAAACTTCCACAATATTCATACATTGTGGGCGGCAGTGCGCCTCTGAGTTTTGACATACTCACAATTGGCGGCGGCGGTGGCGGCGGTGGCGGATCATCACGTCCATTTCCATGGACTGGCGCAGGTGGTGGTGCAGGTGACATAAGGTATTCCTCTGTCACTTTTAATCCAGGTGACAGAATAGGTATAGACGTGGCCGCTGGTGGGGCCGCTGGTGCTGCTAGAGATGGACCTTTTTCTGGTGGTGCACCCGGAACTGCTGGCGGCACAAGTCAAGTTCGACGCGATGCGTCTATTGTATCAAGTGCTCCTGGTGGCGGCGGCGGGCAACAAGCTCAGGTAGTCGCGCCAATAGTTGGTGCAGCAGGCTCAGGCGGAACAGGCACCCAAGTTTTGACTCCTACAGCAGGAACAAATGTCCAGAATGACTCCTCATCAGGTATTGGTCCTGGAGGTACAGGAGGAAAAGGATATCTAGTGCCCACTGATGCGAGTGGCACATATTCTTATGGCAACACCGGTGCTGGTGGCATTGGACAAACCAACACTCCTGGACAAACTGGCACAGTATGTGGCGGTGGCGGTGGCGGTGGCGGCAGCAATGGCGCAAACAACTTGAACGGCATGACCCCAGCAGCTGGTGGCACAGGACTGGTGGTAATATCCTATACCACCACAGATGGTGTTCCTGTGTTCTCAGGCGGAACTATCACAATTGTGGGGTTGAGAGTAACGCACACTTTCTCTGTTGGTACTGCTGCTGCATACAATGGCGGCTCAGGTGGCGGCTCAGTTGCCGGAGGTGATGGTTCAGGTGGCGGTGGCGGCGGTGCCACAGTTGTACTGTTGAACGGCGTGATTGTGGGCTATGCTTGCGGAGGCGGTGGCGGCGCTGGCGGCGGTGGTTACGGCGGTGTATTAGCAACAACATACACTGGATCAACTGCTTCAAACCCGTGGCGCCAAGGCATTGTGGCTGGAACGTCAGGATATTATGTTCGCAATGTTGGTGTCAGCGGCGGCTCTAACTATATCATTGGTTATGAGGTAGTAGCTGATGGAACTGTACTTTATCGAGCCGACACGCCCACAGCTGGCGCTTATGTGGCGCCTCCTGATCCAGCCAAAATTGCAAAAACCACATTAGTGGGATACAGCTATTTTGTAACAATTCCTCAACCAAATACCAATCCATGGGGTCTTCCAACTGATCAAGATCTATACGAATTAGTTGAATGTTTTAGTTTTGTTCTGTACGAAGGGATTCAAGGCCAAAATGCACCCGGCCCTAATGGTCAAGATATTTATTCCTCAGCAGGATCCAACGGACAGTCTGGTACTGTGGGCGGTGGTGGTGGTGGCGGTGCTGGTGGCAACGGTGGTGGTGCCGGTACACAGTTCGACGGCACCATTGCGCAGGCAGGTGCGTATGGGCGTTTATTTGGTGATGTAACACAACTGCCCAGTGGCACACAACCGGGTGGCACCAATACCCCTTACTTTGCAGGACGACCGGGTTATGGTGGTGGTGGGCAAAGCACTTTCAATAGTAGAGGAACTCCAGGTACGTCAGGTTATGCTGTGGTAGAAATGGAAAGCAAAAGTTTGCACATCAAAGATTCAGGATCCTGGAAACCAGTGAACAATACATTCATCAAGCACAACAACACCTGGCAGCAAACAAAAGCAATTTTCGTCAATCAAAATGGAATATGGACTCCAGTGAAAGGCACCAGTGATGCGTATGCTCCTAACTTTGGTGCAAGGATAGGATACTTTGGTAGTATACCAAGACCCTACGGCACTTAAACTGAAAAGCTGGATCCGCAGCCACAAGTTGACACTGCTTGTGGATTGTTGATCACAAAGCTGGAGCCCATGGCATCTTCTCGGTAGTCAATTGCAGAATCTTGTAGATACTGCATGCTCATGGCGTCCACAACAACCTTGACCGAATCATACACAAAGTCATGATCATCTTCGTTCTGTGCTTCATCAAAAGTGAAACCATAACTGAATCCCGAGCATCCGCCGCCTTGCACAAACACACGCAGCATGAGATTGGGGTTGCCTTCTTCGGCCACAAGTTCTTTAAGTTTTTCAACGGCTGCTGGTTGTAAGTTCATTTTGTTGGTTCCTTTTTAACTTGTGTAAAAAAATCTTTTGCCAGTTTGGCCTGGTGCGGTAGTCCCTGGTGCATTAGATCTCTGGCAGGTATATCGTTTTTAAAAAGATAAAAATCGTCTAAATAATCAAAATAAAAAGGAACATTGTGTTGAAAGCAAATATCTCGCATGGCACATATGTTTTTGCTCCTGTTCAATTGGGAATTTTCATCAAACATCAAATAGTTTTTGTGGTATCCTTCCAGCCAATCTGGCCAATGACCATTTGGATAAATAGACAGCCATTCATTATAACTAAAGACTTCATACCTGTTTAGTGGAGGTACAGCACAAAATACAGCATCAATATTGAGATGGTTGATCCAATATTCCAACAATCGATAACACGTGTCAAGACTTACTCCACCAACGCCCAGATTCCATACTTTTTTTTGCAACAAATTTTCTAGTATTCGAGGCCAACATTGATTTACTTTTAGTCCAACGCCTTGAGTAAAACTGCATCCTAGTGCTAGTGTTGCAGGTTGTTGGTCAAATTCTTCATCTCTAAACCCCTGACTGTTGAAACTATAGGTAAGATCATCACATTCATACCATCCATATTTTTGTAATAATTGCAGGCGATACGGATCTGCGCAATTTTCTTTGTAGACTGATTCATTATCTGACCCATGCCAATGTTTTGTGGTAGACGCATACGTTTGATCCCAATGATTTGGTATAGCGTTATCGATCATAGTCTTTCGTTGCAAACGTCCCAGTCAATAATTTTCCAAATATTATCTAGGTATCGTTCTTTGTCCCATTGATAGTCAGTAGCCCACACATGCTCCCACCAATCTACCAACACACAAATATCTGTACGCACAGCATGGTTGGCAATGGTCTTGATATCGCCACCGGTGCTCAGGTATACCCAACCCGATCCCTGTATCTTCATGGCAGTAGCTTTAAACGCCTCTTTGAAATCTTCGTAGGTCTTGAACTTTTCTTCAATCAAGGCCAGCACAGCACCACGCGGTCTGTTGGCACCTTTGACCGGTCTCAGCTGAGGGAAAAACTTGTTGTGCAAAAAACTACCAGCACGATTGAAATCTGCATTGCCTTCTCCTGCATTGTAACGCTTGGCATAGCCCCGAGCCAGGTGTCCATAGTGGTAATTGATACTGTCTGCACTCAATACAGGCGCCAGGTCTTTTTCACCGTAGGGCAGGGGAGTGGTTTCCAACTTGGAGGGTCTTGTGCTGGCTTCCACCAGGTCAATATGTTCACGCATGTGGATATTTATCTACGTCGAGTGATTCTACCACGTGTCAAATCGTAAGGACTAAATTCCATAGCCACACGGTCGCCCAGCAATACCTTGATGTTGTGTGTGCGCATTCGGCCCGACAAGTATCCTATGACTTCTGTGTTGATATCATCTAGCAATACTCTGAACATGGTATTGGGCAGAATCTCTTGTACCTTGCCTTCCATGCTGATTGTTTCTTCTTTGGCCATGGATTACTTATTCAAAACTCATGGTGGCTGTGGCCTTTTGCTTACACACTGATATACTTTCTTGCTGCTTCTAATTCTGGTATGAAATCTATCAACCGGGTGCCTCGCGCCCGATCAAGTTGATCATTATATGCAAAAAAATCCTTTAGTGAATCAACATCACACACAGGGTCGTTGACATAGTGGTTATAAATGCTGTCTATTGCAGTTTTACAACTTTTGCCGTTTGAATTGTATATTGATGTTTGCATGCACTTTTGCATGGATTCGATTACCAAATCTTTGAGTGGATGATTCAATGCTGATTGCCACGGAAGATTGTTGACTTGAAGATACATGGCGGTTAAGGGAAATTCTTGATCTAAAAATTCAAATAACAAATGTAAATTGGTCACATTATAGATTCCTGGCACAGTATTGATGCTGATAGAATGGCCTTGTGATTGCAACAAACGAACATTTTGTATGACCTTGTTCCAATCTGTACCGGACCGCCAATAATCATTTATTTTTGAATATCCGTCTAGGCTAATACTAAAATTGGTATTGGGAAAATTTGAAATCAATTGTAAAAATTCTGTTGAAAGTTTTACCCCATTTGTACACATTGTGAGAAAAAAATCTGTTTTGTTTTTGGCCAGACACCGTTGCATAAATTCTTTTACTTCAGGCATGATTGTGGGTTCCCCTCCCTGAAAATACACTGAAGATTTTTTATCTAGGCTGTCGATGTCAATTTGATCAATAGAAGCAGCACCCGATGTCCATACTAGTTCTTTTGGCGGCACAATGTTAAACTTTTTTAATTCTTGACCAATTGGAGCACTGTAAGCCGGTTGACATCCCCTGCATTTGATATTGCAGTGATTTCCTATATGCATCTCGTAAAAATATGGACGATCGAGTTGATCCAGATCATCAACATTTTTTAAATTTAATCGAGTTACCCAATCCATAGTTTCAAATTGTCGGTAACTTTCGATACCGTTATCTTCGTACTCATAACACGCACCACAATGATCTGGCAATTTCTCACCCTGTAACATTTTGTTACGAATTTCAGTGAAATTGGTATCTGTATTCCAGTTATGGAATTTATCTGTTGTGGTCACTGTTCCTTGGTCACGTGAGCACAGTTTTAATTCTTTTCCATTGTTGAAAAAGTTGACCCAGGGATAAATGCAAAAACTTTTATTTTTATCGTAAACCAAATCAGACCAATATAAAATTTCCTTTACATTGGTATTGTCTCGAAATACAGTGTGCTTGTCTAGTTTTTCTAATTTGACCATTAATTTAAATGTGGCCTGAAAACATTTCCAATGACTCCATTGTGATTGTGGTTGATCCAACATCACAATGCTGTCAAATCTAGTTGCTAGTTCAATCAACTCACCCCAAGGAAGATCCACCACGGTGGTATGATAATAACCGGGTTGGCCGGGCACAGTAGTTGAACATGTTATCAACCCATGATTGGCGGTTGCATGCTCTTTTGCCAATGCTGTCACATGTTGATCTGTAGAACTATCATTGGTACCAAGAAACAATATTTTGATATTTGGATCGTTTGATTTTTCAAAAAAAGTCATTGCCATGACAAGTACTTATTCAAAACTCATGGTGGCTGTGACCTTTTTGAGCCTATCGTAACGAAAACTGCGCCAAGCACCTGCGTCCAAGTCAAACACTTTTTGGGTATGATTTTCTTCAGGCTCAACCAGCGCCGCAATTTCCCGATCTTCGCGCACAATACCATCCACAGGTGCTTTATTGAGTTCACGTGGTGGTTGGGGCGGGATCCGGTCCCGATCCAGAGTGCATCGCATGTCACGTACAGAGCCATCTGCTTTGATAAAGGTCACAGTGATTTCTGCCACTTCCAGCACACCGCGCACCCAGTCTCTAAAATACTTGCGCCCTTCTATGTCGGCTTCTTGATACAAGGTGCCTGGTTGTGCTTTCAACAATCTAAACACTTCTTGCTGTTCCCAGCTCATTGGGATTTCCATAAGTTCTCCTCTTGCTGTTAATAAACGTTTCTTTTTCATCAGCCACGGCGCATGCGGCTGATTTCCACAGCCTCTTCATCCGAAAACACCGGCACAGCATTTGACTTGTGCATGGTGGCAATGCCCTTGACCTTGGTGCCTGTATATACTTTGGGTGCGGCCAGGGTGGCATTGCCGCCGGTGTCACGGCTGGGAATGTGATGTGTGTTGGTACGGCCCACGGGTGTGGTCAGTTTGTAGTCCAGTGCAGGTGCTTTCAAGGCTCTAGCACGTTTCTTTTCTTCTGCTTCAACGCCTTGACGTTTACACAGTTCTCGCCAGCTCTCTTCCAACTCACGTGCTTTTCTTGCTTCTTCAGCATTGCGAAATTTGATCTTGCCACGTTTTTTACCGGTCATGCTGAGCCAAGGGCCTTCAAGATGCATGGTCATCGCATTACTCCAAAGTTGTCAATCATGCTGTATTATAGCATGATTGCAATTTTCAGTCAATACTACTTTTGTACTACCTAAACAGGATCAATGCCATCAGTGAGGCCTGCACTATAAAGCCCAGGCCAATTGTGATGATGTTCAGCGTGTCTTTCAGCACAATGGCTCGTAAGAACAAGAGTACCAGTCCTGCCCAAAGAAACGACACCACATCCAGGCTGGGCACCCGATCACTCAAGCCAGTCATCAAGGCCAGCAGGGTGGGCAAGGTGGCACAGTGCAACACAATGGCTGCCAACCAGCCCAGAGTGTCTGAGGAAATTCGGCTAAGATGATTGGTTAGAAAATCACGGATTGTTTGTAGGTTAAAGGGCCAGTTGTTCATGAACGTTCTCCATAAAAAATGTGACGACCAATTTGGTCAATTCGAGGCAAGCGCCAGTTGGGATTTACATAGTCAGCATGATAGTATAGGGCATTTTTCATGCCGGGCAATCGAAAGTTCTCCAATAATACTTTTTTGGCCACTAGTTCGCTTTCTTGCCACATGGGCTTGTGTACTGTCCGTATCTTGTGATTGCCTTCACAGAACCAGGAGAATTGGCAAACTACCTTTTGGTAGAACACATTTTTTTGATAAACCACACCACATACTGTGTTGGCAAATTTACCAGATTCTACTCTATTTAACGTGACCTGTGCCACGGCCACTTTGCCTTCAAACGGCTCTGAGGCTGCTTCCCAGTAGATGTTGCGGGTCAAGCAGTCCAGCTGTCGTAACTTGTCTTCTGCTGACACATAGCCCACCATGCCGGCTGCTTGGTCTTGTTTTAACACATGCAACCGTGCTTGACACACGTTCCACACAACTAGGACCACCAAACACAGTCCTAGTACCTTGATAACTCGAGATGACCATGCAGCTAAGGCATTTGATCGATTTGCACTAGATTTCATTACGTTCCTTTTAAAAGGCCAATACGTGGCTATACGCGGATTCCCGAGTGAATCGCATTGACAAAAGTTGTTTTGAGATTAGCATAGACAGACCTCGGGCCTCCTTGGCATACTCGTTTGGGACAAGCTCGTGTCCTGAGAAATGAGCTTGTCCAATTCTAGTTGTCAATGTAGAGACTTTCCGAGGGTCTCTTTTGAACACCAAAGACTGTTTGGTGTCACGGGTTCTTGTTTTTTCCAATTGGACAAGGTACCAACCGGCAGTAGATGCTATGATACTGCAATTTGTTTCTCTACTACCAGTTTTACTTAGTTTTTTTGACTTTGACACAGTCAAAAAACTGTCAAAAAGGTATGTTTTTGTCATTAAACAGCAGTTAATGAGGAATCTTGCAAACAGGAACGGGTTGCATCTTGTGCAGATTTCTTGCACGTATCTCACGATAACGTTTTAGCAACTTCTTTTCGGGACCTGTGGCGTACAGTTCAAGTTCTGAATATGTATCTTGGTCCATGGCCTTTTCCAGTTCAGAGTAAGTCATGCCCAGTTGATCTTCGTCGTTGCGATCATCGGCCCACAATCCATCTGTGGGCGGTGCGTCAATGATCGCTGGCAGCAGCCCCAGTTCACGACCCATGTCCCACACTTCAGTTTTCATGCAGTCACCAATGGGGCTGATGTCCACACCACCATCGCCGTACTTGGTGAAGAATCCCACACCAAAGTCTTCTACCCGGTTGCCGGTGCCCACTACAATACCGCCATGACTTTGTGCAATTTGATACAGTGTCATCATTCTCAGTCGTGATCTGCTGTTGGCAAATGCCAGTTCCGAATCACCAAATGCTGTGAGTTTTTTTTCAAATGCTGTGAACACTGAGGTCAAGTCCATGCTCATGTGCGTGACATTGTCAGCATGGTGCTCCAGCAACCAAGCTGCCTGTGCCGAACTTAGATTGTCCAGTTTTCGATTCTGGCGTATGGGCATCTGTACCACAATGGTTTTTAAACCAGTTTGAGCACACAAGGCACTGACAACTGAGCTGTCAATACCGCCTGAAATTCCCACCACCAAGGTATCTACCCGGGCCTTACGAGCATAGTCTCGTATCCATTTGCTAATGTGTTTGATGCGTTGTTGAGGTGTCATAGTTGTTTCCGTTGTATTTTTTTCAATGCCGCCCACATCTGGGCTTTTTCCTTGCACTTCTGTTCCAAGTCTCGGTAGCGTTCACCCAGTGCTTGCAGTTCGTCCCATTCCTTTTCCAGTTCAGGATTGGGAGTGAGTATGTTGAGTCGTTCCTCTATCCGTTCCATCCAGTTCTTGAGACTCTTGCCGTTGATATCAAGATCAGCATTTTCGCCACGTAGGCTCATCTTGCCACTGTGGTCACTTTGAAAACTACCAGCAGCCGTGGTATTTGTGGACCAAATAGTGTTGGGGACAGTAGCACCAACAAGGCCGCCCATAGTATAACCAAATCCAGTATTATCACTGATGGTTACTGTTGGTACAGCACCATAAGTAGGATCCGTTGTTAGATTTTTTGTCCAGTCAATGTTATTTGCCATGTTCCGTCTTTGTTGTCAATCCACTGAACTGTGTCGCCTGCTTTCCAGCCCAGCTCTTCACACAATTCAGTACCAAGATCCAGGAGTAGTTCTCCTGGATGGTCTGGGTCATCAACCACTTGCAAGATCCGTGTGTTCATATCGTTTTGGTAGGCACGAGATGCACGAGCTAGTTTTTCCTGTAGCAGTTGCTCTCGTTGTTCGGGAGTTAGTGTCAAAGGCCATTCTGTGCGATCTGGGACTTGTTTTTGTAGTTGACTATCTTTTACAATCATTTTGCTACGGTCAATGCTTCTTTCTCTGCTGTGATTTCTTTACGGCGCTCTTTGATGCCCTTGCTCATTTCTTGCAAGGCTTTGCGAGCCCGGGCTGCCGCGGCTTTGACACCCTTGACAGTGAATTTTTCATTTTCCGCAATGTATTGTTCGTAAGCGGTCACGATTTGTTCATGATTGGTCATGTAGACTCCTTTGTTGTAAATAGTAATTATACATGCATTGTCACAGCATGTCAAGAAAAAAGCAGGAATTTGGCACTCCTGCCTAGTCAACGTAGATATGTCTGCGGTTCCAGGTATCCCACACCGTGATCGTTTTCCAGTCATGTGACCAGGTCACAAGAAATCGATCAAATGCCTGTTGATGGTAGAGCATCATGCGGTTGCTGCTGACCACAGCATGTTCGATTTGATGTCGGCGTATCCAAGACTTGAACATGGGCTCTGCTTGGGTGTTGTTGTGCAACATCACAATGTACAGTGGTTCCACTGCACGGTACGTGGGAATAGACATTAATGGATTATGGTTCCTTGGGGGACTTGAGCAGACACAAACTCGCTCATATTTAAGTCAGCTGCCTGCCGGGCAAAATTTTCATCTAACTCAATGCGTTCATCATCATGTAATCGAGCACGATCTTCGTCCACGCCCAACAGCCTCATGATGGCACCCACGTGCGCTTCAGTCCGTCCGTTCATGTACAGCACAGTCATAATTTGAAACATAACGGTTTTGGCATAATTGTAAATGGGGTCGTCTTCGAAATCGTGCATACAGTAATTATCTCTTTTGAACAACCAATAAAAAACGCCGTCAATGACGGCGTTGTTGGGAGCCTAGCGTAGTTAGGCGTTGGTGCTTTCAACTGCATCTGATCGCACAGTTGCAGGAACAGCCTTGGCCTTGGCACTCTTGGCAGAGACCTTGACTTCGCCTTTCTTGGCTACCTTGCTCTTTTCGGCCAATTTGTTGGCCACAGCAAAGCCTTCGTCACCTGCGGTGATGCCCTGTGCCTGCAGATACTGCAGAGCTTCCAGCTTGGTCATTGCCTGGGGCAATTCAACCAAGTTGATGTTGTTGCAACCGGCCTTGTTCAGGATCTTGATACGAGCCACAAGATCGTTGGCAAAGCGCACCTTGACGGTGCCGTCTGCATTGGTTGCGGTGCCTGCTACGGTAAAAGTTTTGTCATTTGACATGGTGTTGCCTTTCAAAGATTATCTAAAGTTAAGTTACGAAACATGCTGTGCTTCAGCATATCCAAATTATACACAAAAACGGTATTGGTGTCAACCATTTTTTGCAGAATCGGGATTGGGTTTGCCCGATTCACTGGGCCAATTCTCGGCTTTGTTCTTGGATGGTTTGAACGCCCCGGTCAGCAATTCGAGCAATACCCGAAAAGCCCACAGACGCCACTACCAATCCCAGTACAAAACCAATTATGAGTTTGCTCATGATATTTCCTTATTGAACGCTTACGCGGTTGAGTTGAGTTTGTTTGTCCCTGTGTGCTTTCACAGTGCCACGCAAGGTCAGTGTGGTGCCTGTGTTGAGTGGTTCACGAATGGCAAAGAACACTGTTTCATTGTTGGCTGTGATAGCAGTGGCATAGTAGGTGTTCCACTTTTGACTGAAAACACAACGAACAATGTCCACGGTGACAGTTACCTTGTCACCAATGGCGCCTATGTAGCCCACAGTTTGGTTCAGTCGGTCCTGTTCCTCAATGCGTTTCATGACACGAGCATGACTGTTGGGCAAACAGGCCACAGTAGCCAATTCCAGTCGGTGACTCTGCGGAAAGAATCTATCTGTCACAGCCGTAATTTTCATCACACTGCGGTCAAAGTCTGTGAGCCGGTTTTGCAGTGCTCGGAATGTCATGTCATTTTGAATGAACTTCAGGCACTCTGCACCTGCCACACGATCTTCGTCAGTGATCATGAAAGAATTTTCTAGTGCTTCCATCATGATGTTGCGATTGCTCTTGCGTTTGAGTTGCACAGCAGTGGCCGACTCTGAAGGCAGTTCCCATTCATCTTGTTTGATGTAGGCGCCATTGATGCGTTGTGCATGACATGCCGCACCCCATACATCACTCACACTGTAGCCACGATGTCCACCACCGGCTGTGCGGCGTGACGTCCACTTTGGTTGCACAGTATCTTCATCGTCCATGTGACCCAGGCGTTGTATTTCCCGGGGTGTCATGTTGGTTACATCTACAAACATATCAGTCTTTCTTGGTGCTGAAGCTGCCACGGAACATGCCGCCAACCAACATCACGGCCAGCCATGTTTCAAAAGTGTAAGGAATAGCCAGTACAGGAAACAAAGTGTTCAAAGACCAAATGCTCAACAGCGGACCAACAATGATCACAATCACTACCAGTACCAGCCACAAATATTCGTTGCGTATTTTCATTTCTAATTCCTTTTTGCTTTGTCTGTCCGTATTATAGCATTTGAGCAATTATTGGTCAACCGTTTGTGTTTCCAGTGCTTGACTCAACAACACCAGACGCTTGTAGAACGGGTCGTCTTCGTTTGTGCTACCACAGTACCATTGACCATTTTCCATGATGTAGTAATATTCAGCACCACAAAGGTCGCATTGTTCCAAGAACTCCGCAAAGGTATGATTCACTTTATGAGCAACATCCTTCTCGTCACGATCACGGCCGTAGAACAAGCACATATCTCCGTATTGGCTGTCATACTCTTCTCGGCTCATGTCTATGTCAAAGGGACTGAATGCATGTTTATCGCCGATGTTAGGACGCAGTGAGCTCAAGTCGCCCAATACTACCAAGTTGTTGGCTCGTGCTGAGTCATAGTGCTCTTGCAGAATGCGTCCATTGTGGCTCAAGTAACCATCCCAATGACAGTAAATGCTTTTGACTTTGTTGCCATGCATTACACCAATTCGACTGCGTGTTCCCATTTGTGCTCTCCTTTTGTTACAATATGCCTATATTATAGCATTTTGGCCATTTCTGGTCAACCAAAAAGTACTACTGCGAAAGTAGTACTTTTTGTTACTCTGAAAATTCGTACATGAACTGCGCCATCGTTGGATCCAGTCGAACCAGATCCTTTGCGGCCGCTGTAAGCTCACGATAACGACGGTTGACTTCTGCACGGGGCAGTTCACCGTCGCAACTCAGATTCTCAGGGCTGAGAGCACAGTCAATCATTTCTGCCACACACTTGCGACCAGCGGCAGTTTGAACTTCATACAAGGGTTCTGTGCGTTGACCTTTGAATAGGGAGGCATAACGATTTTTGTTGTCAATGAATGTAGTAAGTGCTTTCATTAGTGGCTCCTTGTTGTTACAATATGTTCATATTATAGCATTTGGGCAATATTCAGTCAATAAAAACCCTGCTAAATGCAGGGTTTCTAAAGGTAATACTCAAGTACTACTTTTTAGATTTCTGTGCAGGTGTCTTTAGAAACTCATTTTCCACATACCATTTTACCATAGCACGTTGGCACATGCTGATCAAATCACCATGCGAATCTGGCACAATAAATCGGTAAGGACATTGTCCCCACCCACCGTGGGTGACAAAGTTGTTGTACCAATGCCGGTGCTCTTTGTTGCTGGCATCAAACACCGTCCAGGGTCTAGATTTGAAATGTAAAACGCTCATGAGATTCCTATCTAATTTGTGTTACTTTGAGATGCCGTTCTTGAACTATATCGTTAACAAAGTCTAGCAGTTGTTCTGGAGTCCAGCCATTGTCCAACCACTCAGTTTCCCAGTCATCTACTTTCCATAGCATGTGTTTGTTTTGAATTTTGATAATATTTTCCAGCCGCTTGACATGTGTACTGGTACCTTCAAACAAATAAGAAAACCGTGCTATTCCTCCCCAGGCACCAGTGTAATCTTTTTCCCGGCGTTCGTGGTCACCAGTGATGCCAAATCCTGTTCGGCATGGCCCAGCAAGTATGTAGAAATAACTCATGCTGTTTCGACTTCTTCGTACAAGGCCTTGATGTCGTCTGCAACAAAGTCCAAGATCTTTTCAAAGCGATCTAGCAAAGGTTTTGGAATGCGTTGAGTACCACCTAGTCGTTGATACAACAACACCAGCACAGCCGCAATGGCGTCGTCTTGCCAGGATACTTCGTAACCATATGTATGCTCGCCCCATTCGTGATGAGCATGATGTACCGCTTCGTGGAAGCCTGCAAGCCCAGCAAAGTAGCCTTGTAAGATACCGGCTAACTCTCCAAGGAACTTGTCAGTAATTTTGATCTTAGCAGCCTTAAACGCCTTGAACAGGTCCTCAATCATAAACCACAACGAGCCATTGATCTCGTCATAGTGGAAATATGTGTCGTGAAACTTACAGGCCATTTCCAAAATTTCGTCATCCAAACTCAAGGCCTGCATGTGAGTAAATGTGCCAGGCTTGCCAATAAAATCTGTGTGTTCTTTATCTATAGGATAACAGTTGTATTTTTCGCAGATGGATTGCTTACGCTCTGCTTCTACATCGTCTTCGTCTGTGCTGTTATCAATGCGTACACTCATTACTTTGGTACGATGCTCATACCAAGGGCTAATTTTCTTTTTTCCTTTGCCATTGATAAGTGCAAATGCTTTACGGGCAAATGCCTTGCTATTGGTTTCCATGTACAGCACAGGCATTTCAACTTCGCGCCAATCTGTTTCACCAGTGAATACACCAGCATCAATCAAGGCCGCAACCAGTGTGGCAGTGTGTTGTGCATCAACTGAGTGATATTCTTCTCGGCCGGGTATTTTAACACAATAAAATACCTGCAGATACATGGGATTAAAATTTTCAATTCCTGCAATATTGGTACAGTGCTTGGCATCTAATGCTCGTTGGATGTCTTCATCAATGAACAACAATTTCAATTTGATCATTTTGATCAAAGGTCGCAATTTGGGATCAATTTGAATACCTTGCTTTTGGTATTCAGCAATGAGTCGTTGCCAACCTTTGTAGGTTTGTAATTGTGCCACACGGTCAGCTAGTGCAACAATCCGACTGGTTTTTTGTTTCAGCGGATTTCGATTTTTCATCACGTTGGGCTTTTGCACCACTTCTTCGTAGACTGGGATCATTGCTGGCTCCTTGGTTAAGATGTTTGTAGTATAACAAATTGGGAAATATTGGTCAATCATGATGCTCTGCAACCCCCGGCGGTAATTTAGTGTGTCAGCTCGCACCGTTGTTACTTTGGCTCCCCGTTTGGTTCAATGCCTTGTAACACACACCTTCCACCCGCTTCCCGACAGGGTCCGTTCTCGCATTGCCAGCGGCCTTTCGGTTCAAAGACTACCACCCGTACATGTCATTGTACTTCTCATCCTGCGGGTCACAGTATCCGGAGACACCCGGAACGTTCAGTTAGGTGATCAACACCCGGTTCTTTTCAGCTCGGTCACTGTGCAAACAGTGTCCCAAGCGTCGAATTGTGTCAGCCGCGGTCTGCGGACTGACTTCAAACATCGCTCGAATATCTTCGGCAGTGATACCATCTGTGGCTTCACAAGTGTAGATCTCATAGTGGCGGTGGCTGTTGAGCCTGGCACGTAGCATGATGTGATTGAGATTGGGAATTGTAGTCTCACTCACTAGCTCGCCCCGCAGTGTTTGCCACATGCGCCGTTGCTCGTCCTCAGTGATGTCTATGCAACACTCAAGGCCTAGGTTGTCCCACACAATCAAAAACTGATGGCTCATAGTTGAAACTGCTTTAACATGCGGTTGGCGTCTGAGACATCCGCCGCTGTGGCCGCAGTCAACAGTTCGTCCAGAATGTCGGCTTCTTGTATCAGTAATTCTGTCTTGGCTTCGCGCACCAGACTCAAGGCATAGGCCAAGTCATCTTCTGTGGCCCAGGAATAAAAGTCCTCCAGCGTGGCCTCATCCGAATCCAGGATAAAATGCAGGTTGTTACGGTCCCACTCATTCATGTCAATCCTTTGCAATACAATACCCGTAGTGTAGCAGATCAGCAATATTCAGTCAAGTCAGCAAAAAGTATTGGTTTTTATGTCCAGAACAGTGCAAAGGCAGCGGCATCGCGGTCTGAATCAAAGTAGAAGACATAGCGTCCTGGGGCACGGTCACTGCTGGATGCGACCACTTGCCAGCGCCACTCACCTGTGAGTTCGGTTTTACACCACTCGATCACTCGATCAACTTGGCCAAAAGTTCGTGCAATTTCTTGGGCGTGGTTAAAACTTTCGCCGAGCCGTATGGTACCAATGGGTCGATGTTTCTTCATCAACATTAGTTATTGAGGTATTGTGTGTCTTGCAAATTTTATTATCTCGACCATTTGAGTTGATAAAATGTGGCCAGTACAGGATTTCGAAATGTAAAGGTCACATGGCTGACTTCACTATCTGTCCAAGCAAAATCATTGTACACAGATTTTTGATAGCGCCAGGTATAGTCTTGATTCACAATGAGTCCGTCTAGATCCAACTGGTGCTTGTATGCCAAGGCCTGTTGCGAGCCGCAATCAAGCCGAATGTAATTCAGCGTGTCCATGGCATAGTCGGAATAACAAAGCATCGCGGTGATCGCGAAACCAAAAAGTCATGTTGTCAGCATTGACATCTGTGATGTATCTGGCGCCGGGCAGGCCAAACACTTCGACCACACGAGCCAGCATTTCATTCCAACGCAACATCTCATTGTAGTCATCATGCCAGGTCAAGGTCATGCCATGTGAGTATTCAGGGTTTCGCAAGATACACTGTCCTTATGTGTTGGTCAGCACTATGCCAGTCCAATTTGTAAAACAGCACGTAATCTGTTATGTTAAAATGATTGCAAAAACTCTGACCGTATCTTAATCCTTTGATACCTTCGAATGTAAATGCTTGCTTCCACTCACTGTATTCTGCTTCAGTAATGCTGTATGCGCGGTTGACTTTGTTGTCAATTGCCATTAAATGTGCAGTCATGTTCTCAAATACATTATTGCTCATGTCAGTCCCAGAGACCCTGGTAGTATTTGCCAAACAGTCTGAAGCCGTTTTGAATACGAGCTTCTACCACCTTCATACCTTCGTAGTCACACTTGTAGGTGTCTTTGGGACCATGTCCCATTTGATAGTACTTGTGCTCGCCCTTGGCGACTTCGTTGCCATCTTTATCTACTGGCACCCACAAGATATCATGTTCGCCTGAACGAAAAGCATCTTGCCAGGAGTCGTCAACTTTGCATTCGAACGCAAAGATCATTTCGTCCATGGCCCAGTCCCAACGAAGAAAGTGATTGGCATCTGTGTCCCACTCATTTTCTTTGGGCGGCGCGGCGGTGCTCTTTAGTTCGTTAGGCACATCCTCGTCATCCACAAACGGTGCGCCATGCTTTTTTTCTTTCAGTTGCTTCAACATGGGCAAGATAATAGGACTTAGAGTATGGTCCATGCTCCAGGTGTCATAACGGTCAATCTTTACATAGTTGATGGCTGGATGCACACGATCCAGCACCCACATGATGCCACGGCTGATGGGTGTGAGACGGTCACTCCACTTTTCACACCAGTCTGGACGTTCCACAAACAAAGATTTTTCTCGACGATGATCTTCAAGTGATTGTTTCACAGTCCAACGAGCACACTTGGACCAGTCAGTCCAGAAGAACATGTAGTCTAGCATGGTGTAAGGTGAGATCCAATGATCTCGATATTCGCTGATATAAACTTTCATTCATCAACTCCAAAATTTTGTTTAATCTTTTCGCCGTAAGAGTCATATGGCAAACTTGTTTCTTCATCGGCAAGTCGGGCACACTCTTTCACAATCAATTCGCAGAGTTTCTGCATTCGGTCTGGCGTGGCCACATAGTATGAGCCTACATCAAAGTCAGCAGTCGCCATCTTGGCCTCGAGAGCCAACTGTTTGAATTTATCATTCATATCAAATCCTTACCAAGTTGACGTATCAGTTATGTCCATCTCACTCAACAGTATGTGTTCTTTGTGAAAGAACTTGGCAGTGTGATCAAGCCCAATGCCCGTGGTCTTTGATTCCACAATTTCTACTTCGTTCACCTGTTGATTCAAGGCCACCCACACGCTGACCTGTTCCCACTGGCGGCGGGTCAGGCTCATTCTGCGCATCACAATATCACGCGATCTTTGATCATTTGTTCAAATGTTTCAAACAAGGTTTCAAAACGTATGTTATACAGTCGAGTCACTGCGTCCCAGTCTGCTTTTGTTGTGCCTTCGCGGGCACTCAACATTCGGATATCCTCCAGCACTTGCCAGGCCTGCATGATCTCTTGTTCCATGTCAAAACGAGTTTTTGTGTTACCAGCTTCCATCATCAATCCATATTCTCAAGGTTAAAAAAATCCAGCCCACACTGTATGTGCGTTCGTTGGGACTGGGCCATCCGTCATTGGCTTCGCGTCGCCACCAAGGCAGCACACTCCAATGAACAGGATTCCCTAGTATTATAACACTGAATCCCGAATAACGCAACCAGTTTTTTATACTTCTACCGTTTTCAGCTGCCATGTGTCTGCCCTTTCTTCATAGTTGATGTAACCTCTTGGATTGCACAGGATTCGAGTGCTGCCAATGCAGTAGTCAAAATCCTCGTGTGTGTGACCATGTGTCCACAATCGGATCTGCGGATGGTCCAAAATAAAGTCATCCAATTCTGAACTGTAGCCACCATTCATTATGGCTTCATGGGCCCAGCGTGGATGTGTGCTGAGCCTGCTGGGTGCATGATGCCCCACTACCACAAACTTCTGATCCCACTTGCCTTCGATCATCAAGCGGATATATTTTACCATGGCGTCGTGATCGTCTGCGGCGTCTGTGGTAGTAAAACGGCCGTTCCATCCGCGTTGATCCGCCGGTTTGGCACTGTTGCTTACACATCGAAAATCATTCATCATACCAGAAATTGCATGCAAGGTCCTGGTATCTCTTCGGTTCATGTCAGTCCACAAGGTACCGCCAATGAACGTGACATCATCCAGCACAAAAGTTTCTTTCTCCAGGATGTGCAAATTTGTCAAATAACCCAGTACATCTTTGATGTGTGGCACAGTCTTGACAAAGTCACCATTGTAGTGTTCGTGATTGCCCACAACGAAAATCACATGAGGAAAACGATCACAGCATCGTTCAAAGAATGCATGGAATCGATTGCTACGATATTCTTCGCCCATGGTGTTGTAGGGATCACGCTGGGCCATGTCTGAACCCACACATATGTCACCGCCCAGGATCAACACATCAGCGTTGTCTGTATTGTCAAAGTCCAGGTCACCAAATTCTAGGTGTACGTCAGATGCCAATGCTATTTTCATTTTGTTTCTTTAGTTCTTGCAGTTGTGATTTCAGTGTGGCCACTGCTGTTTGGTCACCATCATATATGGCCGCATCCTTGTTGGGATATCTCTCACGAAATCGTTTTCGTATTTCCGTCAAGTCCGAGCCTTGGCACACAAAATCTTTTGTGATTGAATTATAACAGAAATATTGATTGTCATCAATTTCTACTGTGAGTGCAATCAGCCGTTCTTCATCCAAGGCCTGCCCTACTGATGTGAGTTCTTGGCTGATGTACTGTTCAAACCGGTACATCAACCAGGCCTTCAGCAGACCAGATGTTATGGTAATCGCAAAATATGCCAAGCCAAACCAAATCAAAAAGTCGCCAAATGCCATGAGAAACTGTCCTATGTCTGTCATATATTTACTTTCAAGTTGATTGACTTCGGCGCTGGGTCAAATAATCTTGCCACTGCACCCATCGATTTTTGACCAAGAATCCCCAGTCACGTTGTTTGCGTCCGGGCATGAACAAGGTCCAACAGGTCACTTCTGGATCCAATTCAATTCTGTGATAGGTGTCAGCACTGGCCCAACGAACACTGCCGGCACCGCACCAGCGAGCAATTTCACCAATCTTTTGGCCCCGGCCGTCAAACTGCGGACGCCACTCATAGTAGCCGCCCCGAAGGATTATGGTAAGAAAGGGCCAGGGATGATCATGTACATCGTCTGGATCTGACTTGAGAAATTTATGCACAAACACATTGAATGGAAATTGCTTGCGATCTTTTAAAAACACGTAGTAGCGTTCCAGGTAGGGTTGGTCATGCACTCGGTCCATGATCACACGGTGCCGATCCCAGCGTCGGAAGAGTTTTTTAATCATAATATATTATACACGATAGGGATTTTGCAGTCAAGAAAAACCCTGCAGGGTGCAGGGTTTTTTCAGGTGTGTTCTGTTTGATTAGAACAGCGAGTTGGTTTAGACCAAACCAAGTGCCATGGCTTTGTAACCAGCGGCAACCAATCGGCGGCTGGGTTTACCAATCACATACTCTGTGACTTTGACGCCATTGCCAGCTTTGCGGCTGTTGGCATACACTGCATAACCAGCTTGGCGAACACGGCTGACTTCAGCTGAAATGTTCTTGATGCCAAAACGTTTTTCAGCTTGGCTGGCACTCACTGCTTCGCCGTTGTACATGGCGTGAAACAGTTTGTAGGTCTTAGTTTCGGGATTGAAATGCGTCATAAAATACTCCTTTAAATAAAATTAGCTGTAACATACAGCATTCCACAAGTATACATGAGTTTGTATTACCATGCAACATGTTTTGGTGATCAGTTTTGCCAAACTGTTATTGCACACCTTTGATGTGTCGACAATCACCACGGAATTTGAATCCTGAACAAGTGCATGAGTATTCTCCGCGCAGTTCGGTCACCCGGTACACATCACCCTTGCTGCCTTGCACTTCAATCACACGCCCTTCCGGCACTTCAGCATCAACATCAACTTGGTACTGTTCGGGATTGACCTTGAATTTGCGTCCACGGATGTCAATGCGAATAGGTTTGCTGAATTTTTCAGGACGGCCTGTGCCAAACTTCACGTAGGCGTACATCTTGCTCTTTGAGTCGTCCAACAAGTACACATGGTTGGGTGCAGTGGCACCGGCCCATTCTGTAGTCTCAGCAAACCATTTCATAATGCCATGATCCTTGCTAACACTGCACGAGCCTGGGTCAAGTCCCGGATTTCAAATTCCAAGGGTTCCCAACCCGTCAGGGGTTGAGTCCAACGAATTGTGTAATTCATGATGGTTCCTTATTTGACAATTTGTCAATTTTTTTATCACGTTCTAGCGATGCCAATACCATGGTATACATTGTATAGATCAAAAACACCATTATACCACCTATCACAATATTAAGAAGTGCCTGGGCTCCGTATGTTTCTGCTGCCAGTATCAGCGCACCTTGTATTGCAAAACCCGCAACAAAAATACCTACCACGATTGCGGCTGCTTTGATTTTGAGATTCATATCTTGCTCCTTTGTTTGTTTGTATGCCACAATTATAGCATTTGGGCAATTATTGGTCAACCGCCCCAAAAGTAGTAACAAAGTAGTACTCAGTAGAAACCACGAGATAAATATTACTACAACAAAGGAAAAATCATGTTAGAAAAATTACTAGAACGCCTGGCCGAAATGTTCCCACAAAGCAATTATCAAAGCAGACTGGAGCAGTACATTGCCAATCGTCATCCACAAAGCACCGCTGACGTAGAACACTGGGAACGCCAGTACCTGCAAGACCAACAACGGAGTATAGTATGAAATTTTTAAATCGTGTGTTTGAAATACTGGTGTCCTGGGGCGAAACTGTATATCAGTACAGAAAGAGTCGAGCCAGCCGTACCTGGTATCTTTAATCCCTTGTGACCAAGATTTTATCAGCCAGACCGTATTCAACTGCTTCACCAGCAGTCATGAAATTGTCGCGTTCCATGTCATTGCGCAGAGTGTCAAAGTCCTGGCCGGTATGCTGTACATAGATATCAGTCAACGCCTTTTTCCAACGTAGAAGTTCTCGAGCTTGAATTTCCACATCTGTGGCCTGTCCTGATGCTCCGCCCAGGGGTTGATGAATCATGTGTCTGGCATTGGGCAAGATATAACGATGCCCTTTGGTGCCTGCTGTGGCCAACAAAGAACCCATTGAAGCTGCCTGCCCCATCACAATGGTGTGAATTTCGGGCCGGATAAAGTTCATGGTGTCATAGATGGCCATGCCTGCTGTGACTGATCCGCCGGGCGAGTTGATGTACAGTGAAATGGCCTTGTCTGGGTTGTCTGCTTCCAAAAACAACAACTGTGCAGTGATCAGGCTGCTGGTGGCTGAGTTAACTTCACCGTCCATGATGATCACTCTATCTCGCAATAATCTACTGTAGATATCGTAACTGCGTTCACCTTTCTGGGTGTGTTCTAAAACTATGGGTACTAGATTTGGCATGGGTTCTCCTTGTTGAAAGCATAAGTATAACATATCTTTAGGGAAAAAGCAAATGCGTGATATCATAGATCGACTGACCAAAATTTTAGAACGCCAGGACCTGGAAGAAGCGCCTGCCGAAGTTCGAGACGCTATTCGTCAACGCATTGACAAGATACCTGGCGAGCAAGATCTTGTTGATGTGCTAAAATTTACCAAAAAATACACTCTGAAAAAAGATGTGGAAAAATTCACTACCTTGAGAAACTACAAAGACCTAGTGAGTTCGGTATTTTTACGAGCGTTGGCCGATGCGGATCTCCCTGACAGTCAGATCAAAAAGTTTCTTAACAAGCTCAGTACCGATGGCATACTGGACGAAAAACGCTTGCTCACACCCGGCCAGGTCCACACCACCAATGACCTCATTGATCGAACCTACGAAGGTGTGTTCAATGCCATCAAGATGCCGGTGTTTACTGACATTTCAGGCAAGATTGGAGAAATGGGTGATGTAGGCAAGGGCGAGTATCTTTTGGACATTCTCAGTCCCATGGTCAATCGTCGCGGAGCTCCAGGTGATTTGGACATTGACGGCACCAAGGTTGAACTCAAGGCCGGCAAAAATGGGCGTATTGGACCGGCCGGCAGTCAGAGCCTGGCTGGTAGATTCCAAAGAGAGTATATACCTGTGTTGACAAAACTCATGCCAGGCAAACCTATTCCAGACCCCACAGTGTTCAACCCCAAACAAAACATGTCTGAGTTTACGGAATTTTTTGATGGCGATGCCAAGAAGGTCAAGACTGCCTTGGCCTATATGTTGGAAATGCACTATCCTGAAGGTGTGGATGTCAAAAATATTGCCAACAGTGTGGTAGGATCTGGCGGCCAAATCAATGGTCAAGAGCTCAAAAAAGAAATGCTCAAGGCCAGCTTCAACGTGTACAAAGCAGCCAAGGGATTTGATGGTATCATAATCATGGACGAAAACATCACCAAGTTCCTGTACATAGGATCGCCCGAAGACATGGAATCTGCCAGCAACAGCCTAGTGGTTGCTTTTCCCAGTTGGTCTGACACACAGAGCAATGCAATGAAAGTCACGTTGAGCAAAGGCACTCGTGGTGTTGGTGGCAGTGGAGCCGCTTCGTCTGCATCTGCCGCAGTGGACCAGGGCAACACAGACCAGCTGGATCAGGTCACGCAGAAAAGACTGACCGGTCCAGGTGCCCGAGCTGCCAAGGTCCAATCAAAACCTAAAACTGACACAGCCACCTTGGGAAGAAACCGCCGTTAACGTACAAGTTCTGAAATGTGATCACACACATTTAGACTCATGGCTTCTGGGGCACTGAGCCAAATGTCATGCGGCGGCAACAGGTTCTTTCTAATTTCATCTTCCGATAATCCTGTACACTGTTGATAGTGTGCCAACATGCGTTGTTGGGTGAGTTCGAACTCGCGCATGGTGGCAAACAGTTCATGTGCCTTGCCTTCATTGCTCCAAGAGAATTGATGGCTCAAGATTGACGTGTTGGGTGTGAGCACACGTCTGCCCGGAGAGCCTGAAATGAAGATCAACAAGCCTGCACTGGCAATCATGCCCAGGCCCACTGTTTTGATCGGTATGAGACTGCTACGCATGACATCTATCAGAGCAAAGGCAGCACCCATGTCCCCACCTTCTGAACAGATCATCAACAGTAATTCTTTGCGTTTTTTCTTGACCACAAAGTTTTCGTGCAACACCCACTCCACAATGGGTGAGATGTTTTCATTGTTGACTTCGCCCATGAAGACATACATGCCATTTTCTTGCAGAGCCTGGCTGTGGGTTTGTGGTGTTTCGGTTTCTGTGATCATATAAAGTGAGAAAAGCGACCCGGAGGCCGCTTTTATTTATACGCCGTTATTGTACAACATCATCAAGTTCTTTGAATGCGTCGGGACTGCGTTGTTCTGCACGATCACGCAATTTCAGTCGGTCTTTGCGTGTTTGCAGTGCATTGGCGTCGCCTGTGGGCAGGGCAACCAGGGCGTAACTGCGGAATCGGCTGCCTTCGGCTGTGCGTTTGATTTCCTTGATCTCCACACCGGTGATGTCAACACTGGGGCACATGCTCTTGATGGCCAATTCAGAAATTTCCATGCTGGCTTCTGTGGTGTCTTGCATGAACACCTTGGCCTGCTGGCTAACCTTGCCACCAGCTGCCATACAGATATTGCCAAATGCAAACAGTTTGGCCTTGTAGTCGGCCATGCTCATGTCCGAGCTCACTGCCGATCCACTAGCGTACACTGCACTGGTGCTTTCGGGTAGCTTGCTCATCCACTCAGGAGCTTGCGAAATGGCTCGATTGACCTGTGCTTCGCGATTGATCTGCGCCATTGCCGCACGATTGTCGTATTGCTCGGTGGGCAATACAGGTGCATTGCTGATGGGTGCAGGCTTGGTTGCACTACAGGCCACAAGAGCTATTAAGGGGACGATTGCTAACACTTTTTTCATGACGTTCCTTTGAACAGTTTTAACGATAACACAAGTTTAACACAGATTGAATTCATGGTCAACTACCATTTGTCCACCACGACCCATTTGGAATCATGTATCTTGCAGATTACTCCTTGAAAGGTGCGCACATCCGATCGAACGTATGCACTGTCCAAAAAATATCTGCAGGGTGCACCATTATGCCAAAATTCTCGAGGATAGTCTGGATGTGGTCGAAATTGGTGCAGTTCAGCCACAGTGCCTGGATTGGTACTGCGCAGTGCGTCCAGGTCTGGGCGATCTGAGCACACCATGGTCTTTTCACTCACAGTTTGGGTTCGGCCCACACGTTCACGCACAGAATTCTCAGCACGACTCACTGCCATAGCACAGGCTTCTTCTCGAGGGCGATCTCCGGGCCACTCATATTCACCATGAGCACTGTGCCAGTCTGCGCCAATGCGTACACGAAATGTGACCATACATTTCCGACCGTTGTTGATGCTGGGCACCACCTGGGGGGTGACTAGACTGCGTTCTGCAATGGTAACGGTTGAACGACTCACAGTGCGATCTTGTAGTACACATTCGCCAGCCATGACGGTGGCAGGAAGCAGTGCAAGCATCAGTAATCTTTTCATGGTGGGCATAATTTGAGTCGATTCAAATGAAAGTTTATATAATTGTTTGGATTGCCTGACACATAGTCATAATTGACTCCGGCTCCAGCAGTCCAAGGTTGTGTAGCCAATCTTAGCTTTGATGCAATCAATTCATCTGTGGTTTGCCTCATACTCTGCAACATGGCCACTTGTTCGGTCTTGCGACGACAATCCACTTGAAACCAATTGAGATCTTGGACACTCATTGGCACACGGTCAGGTCTGGGTTGTACTGCACATCCGCTACACAGGCTGGCAAGCATAACGGACACCCCAAATACGAGAGCGAATTTGCGAGCGAGCATTGGCATATTGTGTTTCCGATTCCATGGGTTGACGGGGTATCGAGGCCTGGGTTTCAAGCCAACGAATAATGGCATTTCTATTAGCACAGTCATTGGGCATGGCCGCCGCGGCTGACGCATAATCTGGTGGTCCAGGCACGGCACAACCAGTGACTGTGATAACAAGAATAGTTGTAATGAGTTTATTCATCTCGAGCTCGGTGTTTGACTTTGCGGTTGTACACTGTCCGGTTCTGTTCTACTTTGGGTTTAAACGGAGTGTCGCGACTGTACAACTCCACCGCACGTCGGCGCTGGCGAGGAAGTTGTACAGTGAAGCTGAGTGTTTTCATGTTGTAATTATAGCAGATTGGCTAATTCTGGTCAACCAAATGCCTTGAACAATCCAGATGCTCCAATAGCCAGTGCCACAATATTCACCATGAACTGTGGCTTGTTTGCAACACGTATTGTCCAGGCCATGAACAATACGGTGCCCACAAAAAATGCAAGAATGTTCCAGGGGTAGGCTTCAGGGCCCACGGCGTTGAGACTGTGACCAGCAATGATAAACACTGCTCCGGACCACTGTAATATTTCATCAATTTTTGTTTTCATACCCAAATTATAGCAGATCGGCTAATTCTGGTCAAGAAAAACCCTGCATCAAGCAGGGTTATCAAAAAGTAGTACCTAAGTATTACTTTTTAGCGGCAGCAGTGGCTGGTTTAAATGCGTCAGCGTATTTGGTAAAGTTAAACTTCATTGCTTCCTGTACTTTTGCGGTAGTGGCCGATGCCATGGTGGTGGTGATATCCAGGATGGCCTTGCCAGTCAACTTCACTGTTTCGCATTGGCTATCGATCATTTGGACCATGGGCTTGGCAATTTCTTCGTTGGTCACAACGGTATTGACAAAAGTTTTTTGTGCAGTTTGAACTGCGTCGATTACAGAATTAAACATTTTTTTTCTCCTTGTTTGTTTCGGCTATGTTTTGTTGAACCAGGGCTTCCCAGCCAGCATCAAACCAGTCAATGTTGAATGGGTTTACCAATTTGCGTACTTTGGTATCCATCAGCGTTTTGCTGACTTCAGATACCATTTCCAACTGAGTTTCCAGTGCGGCTTGACAAAAAGCCGTTTGTTTGGCCACAAAGTTGTGCCAGGCCTTGTTCAAAACTGGATTATCAATGTACTTGTCGATAAATTGTTTTTTACCATTTTGTATTGTGTCTATGGTTAGACTTGCTTGCTTGATCACCGTGTTCTCCTTGACAGCGAGTTAGTAGACACAAGACCCGCCCCATGCAGCATCTTGTTGATCTATTGTAACATTATTTATGTTGCGTTGCAACATATTTTTTATTCTTTTGTAGTAAATCACTACTAAATATTTCATAGGAGATCTAAAATGGAAATTATTATTTTTATAGCAGTTGTTGTGGTTGCGGCCCTGTTGTGGAGTGGGTATGTAAAGACCAAAAAAACAGAATCAGACCGCGCTATTGACAGTTGGCAACCGCCCAAGGCAGAAGACCAATCATGGCCATTTCCCGGTGGCAAAGTCAGTGAAGGTACAATTCACGAGACAGTTGCTGAGGTTGCACCAGTTGCAGTTGTGCCAGTTGCCGAACCTGTTGCGGCGCAAGAAGTTGTTCCAGCCAAGAAAACAGCAGCCAAAAAAGCGCCCGCTAAAAAAGCCGCTGACCCAAAGCCAGCAGCCAAAAAAGCATCTGCCAAAAAGTCATCAACTTAACAGCAGCATCCTCACCAGGCCAACTGTGTCTATTGTCGTGAGCAAGACGTAGTTGGCCAGCATACCAAACGATCGGCGAGTATAACTAGCCCAAGCATACATAGCACACCCTGCAATCCATATAGGATACATGACCAGTAAAGGGGGATTTGGAACAGTGGCAGCCATGGTGATAGCACACCCAATGCTAACACCCCAAGCCAGCACTTCCACACAAAATCTAACGCGATTAGTTTTGTAATCACTGTGTATCCAATCAAAAATTCCTGTTAGTACGTTATACATTGGCCCGCCATTGGTTGTACAGCATTTCGCTGGCCAGGTTCTTGCCTTTGGCCTCAACCTGTATGTCCCACTGATCAGCGAATGTCAGTGCCCATTCATTCACTGCGGTGTTCCACATGAAGTCTGAATGCGCTCTCAACTTTTGCTTTTTGTAGCCTGCAGCGAGTAAGGCTGAGAGGTCTGGTCTAACAAAGGTATTGTGTCCCACAACAACATCTTCACGACTGACACTGTAGTGAAGAGCAGGGCGAGTACCACGCCAAGACTCAACAACCCGTTGAGCACGTGGGTCCCGAGGCTCAATGTATTCGCCTGTGTTGATCCAATGGTGATGAATATCCAAAACAAGAGCCACACTGTCAGCCACAGCAAGAGTAACGTCCAAACCATTTGTCATCTCATCATTCTCGATGGTAATAAGATTCCTGGCTTCGGGCGAGAGTCGCCCTAGAGTTTTCAGGAACTTTGCCGGCCCACCTTTGCCAGACAAATGCACATTGATTTTAAAACCATGATCATGCCATGTGGCGCCAAAGCCCATCCAGCGAGCCATGTCTGCATGATACTCAAATTCCTGTATACTGCGTTCCACAATCTCGTCTGACTCTGATGCCAGCACACAAAACTGTCCAGGGTGGAACGATATGCGCACACCCAGGCGACGAGCAGTCTCGCCAATAGGTGCAAAAATTTTTGCACAGTGTTCTTGAATTTCGGGGCGTTGCCACCAGTCAATCCAGTCTTTTTCGGTATAGCCTTGTAGCATTTCACTGCCCAGACGTACCATGCGCCGTTCGGGCGGTAGTGAGCCCACACGCTCGATCAGTCGCACAGCGGCCGAGGCATTGTGATTCATGATGTCCCACTGGCGCTGTTCTGCTTCCGCCGCATGTTCGCGCAGCCATCTCATGGTGGTTGATCTGCCGTTCAATTCACGGTCCTTTGCATTGACCTTCATGCCGCCGCATTCAGACGGATCATTCAGCCACTTGCAACAAAAGCCAATTCGAGGTGTAGTCATGTGTGTATTATACACAAAAAGTCTTTATTGGTCAACTAGTTTGAACGTATCAAATCCAGGGTGACACAATGAAATCCACCGCCCAGGGTGCGACTGTGGCGTAATTCCAACGGAATCACTGTGAAGTTGCGTTGTTCTAGTTGGGCAATTAGGTTGGGCTGGTTCCGGTCCATGATCACTGTGTTGGGATTCACAGCCAGCATGTTCATGCCCACCCATTTTGATGCATAGGGATATTCATGGAATCCCTGTGCAACCACATCGTCCACGTAAATTTTATCCCAATTGTCAAACACCTTGGGACAGTTGGCATCGGTTACTCTGGCACCATTCAACAGCACAAGCCCTTCACGTATGGGCACAATGGTCGAGTCAATATGCACACCAGCATAGAAGTTGCAGGATTCTATTGTGACTTTGGGAAACTGCTCACGTAACCAGGCCAAAGCAGGTGCATTACACCCGGCGCTTTCCAATACCAACCAGGCATCATTGAGTCTGCACACATTGGCTGCTTCCAGGACCATGCCTTCGTGTCTGGGCATGTGCAGGTAGTGGTCGACTTCGTCAATAATGTTGTGGTAACATTGTGATTCCATGTCTCTGCAGGGATACATCATCACAGGATTCACAATAGTGGACCCGTATACCAGCAATCGATCTCTTGGGCAGTAGTTGGAGAGTCCATCATGTGCTTGAAAGTTTAGGCAAGGATCCGGGCGCTCTACCACAACACCTAAATCTTGCAGTGTGCAAGTCAATATCTCAAGGTCTTCGTTGGCTTCATCTATGATCCATTGAGGTACAGCACCACGTGGTACAGGAGTTTCTTTCCAAGTGGTTTTCTCTCCTTCATTTTTGAACACAGGATCATTGATGGGCCAGTTGGCTGTGTCGGCACGACCCACCACAATACGTCGTAGTGGATCCCATTCGTTGTAGGTACTGATCATTTGTGTCCTGTGATTTGCAGTGTGTATCTCGGAGTTGGTCCCATGTTGGCTGCCATGTGTGGTGTGTCATATGTCCACTCCACTATGTCGCCTGCTTGCCAGGCAGTGTAGGGCCGATTCATGTATTCAGCATAGTGTCCTGGTTGCCAATCTTCCAAAAAAACCACTGCTCGTCGGATGGTATGTTCCTGGCCTTGCAGTCCAAACATATCTATGTAACGCAGATAAAGATCGCCGTGAGTAGGCAGTATGGTGCCGGTGCTCATTCTATAGTAGCTGGTACTGACATCCTGCCAACCCTGTTGTTCAAAGGTCTTTACAAACAAATGATTCCAACTGGGTTGCGGGCTACGCATGTCACACATGTCACCGGTAAATTTATTGGCATAGCCTTGTTCCAACCAACGTGCCACGTTGACGTTGTCATTGAATGATTCATTGACATATACCAAGTTCTTGAATTCATCATTCCAGAACCGGGTTATATGCGATTTAACAACCGCGTGTGTTGCCATAATGAATCACATCAATGCCTTCAATTGGTTCCAGTTTACGCCATGGATCAACAATCACACTGCCAGGAACAATGTCACAGTAGGCCTTGGTGTCTTCTTGATCTCCGGTGTATTCGTAAGTGATCTTGCGATTGTGTGCCCACAAATAAACTGCCGGAACACCAACCAAATTGACCACGTCTGTTTTGTCATCAGCCAAGGGATCCACATACATGAGATGATATCCCATCTGTTTGATGTAGTATCCTACCAGGGTGCTGTATGATCCAATGCAATACTCAACATCAGGTTTGTAGGCCTTGCCGTGAATCACAATGGGTAATACCTTGCCAACCACGTGATTGTTGGCATGATATATCAAGAATTGAGCCATGTTCTTGGCCTGCAATTCTCTGGCATGCATCACTGTGTCAAACAAGTCATATCCAATGTTGTATTCCTTGGCCAACCAACGCAGTGCAATGTTGTCCCTGGGATGGCAAGCGCCGGCATCGCCCATACCGGCTGTCATGTATTTTGGACCCATGATACGCATGGTACTGTTGGCCAGTGCAGTGGTCACAACATCCACATTGATGTTGCCAATTTTCAATGCAAAGTCTTGAATCATGTTTACCAGGCCCACCTTGGCTGAAATAAACGTGTTGTAGAAAATCTTGATAGCTTCGCATTCATCCCAGGTACCAATTTCGTATCTGGGACTGTTCTCCATAATAGGCTTGTACAGATCAATCAGCTCGCCGGCCAAGGCAGTGGGATTGCCATCTTCGGTACCAATTATGACCATCTCAGGATTGGCCATGTCCCATTTCACTGATCCCATGGCGATCAAGTAGGGATTGTACAAAAATTGATGTTTGGGATCCAGTAACGGCACAAACTTTTTGCGTGTGGTGCCGGGCAACACTGTGCTGATCAACACAATTTTTTTAGAGCCCTTGGCATACTTGTTGATATTGTTGATGGCGTCAATCACAGCGTCATGGCCAAAGTCTCGAGGCTCCATGTGCGAGCTAGGCACTGATCCATCGTAACCTTCAGCATGTGGTGTTGGCACTGCAATAAAGATCCATTCACTTTTGTTTATAAGTTCTGCAATATCACAAACTTTTACCAAGTCACTTGTGCGTGGGTAAATATCATAACCGCGTACTTCATACTTTTGTGCCATCACTTCAGCACAGTCAAGTCCCAACTTACCAATTCCAATAAATCCAATTTTTTTCATATGACAGTTCCTTTAGATAGATTATATAACTTTTTACATGATGTCAGCGACCATGATGTAGTAATTTATCGCTGGACGCCTCATGGCTCAAGAAAAAAAGAGGATTGCAAACCCTTGATTGATGTAGCACATTCATACCTTCAACAACTTACAAAAATGCCAATTGTATGCCATGATCAAGAACCATTACGATTCGACGATTTTGGTACATCAACTCCAGGAAATTTTGATATCACAGGGGTGCCATTTTCGCAATTGAGGAATTTGGTTCAATCACCATGGATGTTGCATGATCGTATCATGCTGTGTCATTCAGAATTGAACAGTCGAGAACTAGAGAAATTTGAACAGCACGGGGTTGTGGGTGTGTACTATTGGAGCCATGCCCTAATTGCCCAGGACTGGTTCAGGTATGCCGCACTTGATCCCAATCTAAGAAAACCAAAAAATCTTAAAAATTTGTTCTTGGTATACAATCGAGCCTGGTCGGGCACTAGGGAGTATAGATTAAGATTTACTGAGATGATTCAGGAAAACAACTTGGTCAACAGTTGCGCCATGCGTTTTAATCCCACAGACAACGGCATATACTATTTTGAATATGTTTGTCAAAATCCTCGATTGCAGGTGAAATACAAAAATGTTTATAAAATAGAACAACATTTTCCAATAAATGATGCTCCCAGTCATGCTAGCGCAGATTATGAGTCCAGCGACTATCAAACCACTGGCATAGAAGTAGTATTGGAAACACTGTTTGATGATTCAAGATGGCACCTTACCGAAAAGACTCTGCGTCCAATTGCATGTGCCCAACCTTTTCTCCTGGCTGCCACACCTGGCAGTTTGGAATATTTACGTGGTTATGGATTTCAAACGTTTGACAGTGTCTGGGACGAGAGCTACGACAAGATTACCGATCCTGTGGCAAGATTGGAAGCCATTGTTGAATTGATGAAAGACCTTGAACGCAGATCACAAGGTGAAGATATACTGTCAAAAGTTCAGGACATTTGCACTCACAATCAACGTTGGTTTTTCAGTGCGGAGTTTCACCGCCGGGTTATGGGTGAGTATCAGACCAATCTTGATCAAGCTGTGAAAATTATGGGGCAGCATGCCAATGGCACATTTTGGAAAGCCTACATGCGTGATCGTGCCAGCCTTGGTGATCTTAGAGAAACACGTGAAGATGTTGTTAAAATTTGGCGGTGGTTGCAAGATCAAAAAAGCAAAAAATGTAATATTGCTGTCACAGATGTAAAATTAAATAAGTTGTGAATCGGTTATATACAGATTAAAAAATATTGTGTGATCAGTAAAAATACTATATACTAGTCTAGTAGTAATTTACAAAGGAGAAACTATGAAATTAACTAACACAATCGCTGCCGCATTATTTGTGGCTGTAACAGCAACTTCAGCCCTGGCAGCAGGTGGTTATGCAACAATAGACTACAACGATGAAAGCAATCGTAAGACCGGTGCAGAAAACATCAACACAGGCCTGACCGTCGGCGGCAAGATGGATGGCGTCGACTACAGCGTCAAAATGGCCAACAGCCAAACAGAACTTGGCAGCGGATCAATCACTCAAACACTAGAACTTCGTGCAAGAAAAAGTTTTGGCGCAGTGTACTTTGGTGGTCGTGTGGGTGAAAGAATGACCAGTTCCACACATTTCAGTTACTATGCAATTGATTCTGGTGTGAAGTTTCCGCTGGCGGCTGGTTTCACAGCAGATGTTGGTGCTCGTTACCGCAATGCATTTGAATCTGGCAAGTTGTATGAAACCACACGCGGTCATGTTGCAGTGGGTTATGCACTTACCAAACAAGACGCAGTAGGAGTTCGTTGGAGCCGTAGTCACGGTGACGAAGAAAAAGACGCAGTGCGTTTGGCGTACACTCGCAGTTTCTAATCAGTATTTGAAAATCGACCGCAAAGATGGAGCGGCGCTGGAACTCGTAACCAGTACTAAAGGCCCGAAAGGGTCTTTTTTTATGGCAGTCATGTGCTTGTAATGGTTTACACTGTAAATAATACGAACAGACCACTGTTCATAACCATAAAGGAGTCAGCCATGAAATTAGAAATGCGTATATACGATTTGGATGTTCGATTGGAAATGAATGACGACGACAACTTTGACACATTAGAAGTGTTGCAAAATGTTAAAAATTTACTGGAAGAACTAAAAGTTTATGATCATGTAAACTTGTCTGTGATTTCTACACCTTATGACGACGATGAACCTGAAGAAGATTTTGAAGATACTGCACATGACCAGCAACAAGAAACTGCACAAGCCAGCTGGCCTTTCCCTCAAGGCGGCCTAGACAGCATGGGCACACCAGTGGTGCAATTTTTAGAACCACAACGTCTTGCAGCCTAATATCAAGATTGTTTCAAAGCACCCTGAGGGGTGCTTTTTTATTAACCAATTCCTCTACAAAGTCAAGTAATAATTTGTGATGTCGGCCTTGATGCCAATATTGTTTTAGAGTTTTGTTATCATACCACCACTCTAAAGAATCCAAGCAAGCACCCATCACGCCAATTTTATCTTGTGTAATACACATTGGTTCTTTGTTGAAATACGTACTCACTATCTCTGAATGACTGAGGTCACCAACAAAGGTACAACCATCACGGAAGAATATTTGTTCTTCTTCGCCTTTCCATACACAATGAGCCGCAATGTTACAACTTCTCATGATATCAGCAGTGGGTCTTTTTATGTATTGAACCGGCTCAGCACCTTTTAATATGTCAAAGTAGGCTGGGCCAGCCCAATAAGCACCAACACATACACCAAGATATGCGCCGCCAGCGGCAACAAACTCTGCTACTGCATTGGCATTCTTTCTTGGAAACATATGAAAGTAATCATCTGCACCACCGATGGCGCCGCCAGGAAATATTAACATGTCCACACCAGAAAATGTTTCTGCGTTACATTGTTCTTTTCTAAAAATTTTAATATTATAATGTGGAGATAATATATGAAGGAACCCATCACTCATTGCAATTGCTGCCTTGGTTCGATCATCTTGAAATAGGGCTATAGTGGACTTCATGGTGTATTTATAAACGCATAAATTACAGATTTATATCCTGTACGCTTGATCGAAATCTTCCTATGGTAGCATATCATACCATAAGTATTTTCCTAAAACAAACTAAGGCAGCAAATTAATGGACAGATATCGAGAACTTGAACAACTAGTAAAACAATTTAGAAGAGAATTACCACAAGATCCCAAATACGCAGACAGACTGGCAGAAGAACTAGAACTAATTAGAGATCAAAACTTTTCCCGACATTTCCTGCGTGTGAGAGAAATACTGGATCTCACCACAGACATTCCACACATCACCCGAGGCTCAGCAGGATCTAGCTTGGTGTGTTGGCTCATGGGCATCAGCGATCTTGATCCTGTGGCGGAAAATATCCCCATAGCACGTTTTATGAATCCCAAACGTGACGACTTGCCCGACATTGACTTGGATTTTCCGCACTGGCAACAGGCCACTGTGATGAATCGCATATTCCGTCGTTGGCCTGGACAAAGTGCTAGAGTCTCAAACTATGTGATGTACAAAGAAAAGTCTGCCAAGAGAGAAGCGGCCAAGCGACTGGGAGCCAAAGGCACACTCAAACGTGGATTTGAATTCAGCCAGGTACTGCCTCCAGAAGAAATAAAAGAAGCCGAACGAGTCACAGCCAAACTCATGGGCAAAAAACGCTGCATATCCAAACACTGTGGTGGTATCTTGATTTTTGATCGTGCCGTGCCCAAAAGCCTGATCAATGGTGACAATCAAATCTTGTTGGACAAATACGAAACAGAAGATCTTGAACATTTCAAAATAGATATCTTGGCCAATCGTGGACTGAGCCAGTTGTGGGAAATAGACCAACGTCCACTCACAGACTATCCTGAACTGGATGAAAAGACCAGTGATCTGCTGGGTCGTGGTGATGTGTTGGGTGTGACCCAAGGCGAATCACCTGCCATGAAGCGACTGTTCAGAGCACTCAAAGTCAAGAGTCGGAGCGACTGTACCTTGGCCACGGCCTTGATCCGTCCAGTGGCCACACAAGGTCGCCGCAAAGCATCGGCGTTTCAAGACTGGTCAGCAGATACCATACAGCAAGACACAGTGGTGTTTGAGGATGATGCTATTACCATGATTGCTGACATCCTGGACTGTGACATGTACACTGCTGACATGTGGCGCAGAGCATTTGCCAAACGCAATGAAGAAAAGATCTATGAGTTTATGCAGTTGATTGGTGATCACCCCAAACGTGATCGTGTGTTGGCGTCGCTACGTGAACTCAGTCACTTTGGCCTGTGTCGAGCTCATGCCACCAATCTGGGTCGATTGATCTGGGCCTTGGCCTATCAAAAGGCACACAATCCTGAGGCTTTCTGGCGAGCCTGTTTGAAACACTGCCAAGGCAGTTACAGCAGTTGGGTGTATTATCAAGAAGCCAAACTGGCCGGGGCTGTGCCTTCGCCCAGCCAAGGTGGTGAGTGTGCTGAACTGGCCAGAACTGGTCGTTGGAGCAGCAGTAATTTTATTCCGGCCTGCACTGAAATAAGACGACCTGGAGAAGTGGAGTTTTTGGGTCTGGTGGCCAATTATCGTGTGTTCAAAAGTGGCGCCAAAGACTACATAACCTTTGCCACTCTGGGCACTGGCAACGGCCGTTATCTAGATGTGATAGTGCCACATGCCATGTCCTTCAGCGATCAACCAATCTTGTGGGGCAAGGGCCGTTTGGACTATGCAAACAGTTCAGAATGTGTTAAAGTGTACAAAAGCAAACGCATGAAATTACAGGACATTGAGCACATAACATAATGGCTAGACTACACATATACCCTCACAGCGAACCCCGACAAGATTTACATATCATAGCAGACCCAGCGGCTCTTAGAGCACTGGCACAGGCATGTATGAACGCGGCCAAAACTCCACAAGGGTTTGAACGAGTGCAACTGCACACCAGTGACGGACACGAATACCATGCCATGATTGTGGCTGGTGTGAGTGAATCTGAATGGCAGGCTACACCGCCGGCCTACATGAAATCCACTGTGCCTTCCATTGCCACGCTGGAAGATTACAACACCTTGCGTCGAGAACTGCAGGCTTCTAGGCAAGACACATTGCAAAATTAGATCACAATTTGTGTGATCTAGTATAAGTATATGTACACTAATGGAGGGTGGGCTATGAAACAACGGAAATTGATTTCCAAATTGTATCGTGCTTGCATTGACCACGACGAGAAAACTATTCAGGACCTGCGCATGAAGGAGTTCCGGAAGATTGCTAAACGCCGAGCTGAGGGCAAGTCATTTGATACAAAATGGACCCTGGTTAGAATTTAGACTTACATAAATTTGTAACACAACTGTAACACATCTAGCTTTAAATACTGGATGCAAAAAACCTATCGCTCAATTTTCATCAGCGATTGCCACCTCGGCACAAGAGACTGCCAGGCTGCACGACTCAATAACTTTCTCAAAAACAACACCTGCGAAACGCTATATCTAGTGGGAGATATCATTGATGCTTGGAAAATCAAACAAAACAAGTGGCGCTGGAAACAGAGTCACACCAATGTTATTCGCCGTGTGCTGGGTCATAGCAAGCGCGGTACTAGGGTTGTATATGTGGCTGGTAATCACGACGAGTTTCTTAGACCCTTCATGCAGTATGGCATTGGGTTTGGTATAATTGAATTGGTAAATCAAACTGAACACATAGGTGCTGACGGCAGGCACTATCTTGTGGTACACGGAGATTTGTTTGACGGCATCACTAGATTGGCGCCGTGGTTGGCAATATTGGGAGACAAAGCATATGACTTCATCCTTGGGCTCAATACTCGGATCAATTGGATTCGTCATCGTATGGGTTTTGGTTACTTTAGCCTTAGCCTGTTCCTTAAACACCGGGTCAAAAAAGCAGTAGACTTTATATTTCACTTTGAACACAATCTTGCTGGCTACTGCAAAAAACGTGGCTTTGATGGTGTGATATGTGGACACATACATCATGCCGAAATAAAACAAATAGATGGTGTCACATACATGAACGATGGCGACTGGGTAGAGTCATGCACAGCCTTGGTAGAGCACCACAATGGCAAGTGGGAAATCATAACTTGGACACAGGAGCACGACAATGTCAAAGACGATATTGATCATAACTGACAACTTACCGGATCAAATCAATGGCGTGGTTACCACTTACAAAAATATTGAGGCGTGTGCTGTTCGTGACGGTTATAACTTTGTGGTGCTGGATCCCAGGCGGTTCCGCTACATTGATTGCCCTGGCTACAACGAAGTCAAGATTGCCTATCCCCGGAACCTCGGCCAGAAGATTGAGGAGATATCTCCGGATTATATCCATGTCGCCACAGAGGGTCCTTTGGGTCTGTGGGCTCGAGCATATCTTTCACTGGCTGGTATTTGCCACAATACCGCTTATCATACTAAGTTTCCAGAAGGACTTAAGAAACTTTTTGGCATACCTGAGTGTGTCACTTGGCGATTTGTTCGCTGGTTTCACAAGCATAGTGGCAAGGTTTTGACCACAACGGACAGCATGGTAACAGAATTACAAGCACATGGGTTTGATGGCGAAGTGATTCCCTGGACCCGGGGTGTGGACCGTGATGTGTTTCATCCTGCACACCGAGCAAAAACCACCAGCAGATACCTGCTGTGTGTGAGCCGTGTGAGCAAAGAAAAGAATCTCGAAGCATTCTTTGAGCTGGATTATCCTGGGTATCTTAAAGTCATGGTAGGCGATGGTCCCATGTTAGAGACCTACAAGAAACAATACCCTGATGTGCATTTCACAGGGTTCAAAACAGGCCAGGATCTGGCCTGCTACTATGCCAATGCAGAAGTGTTTGTGTTTCCTAGTGAGTGGGAAACATTTGGTATTGTGATGATCGAAGCCATGGCATGTGGAACGCCGGTTGCTGCTTTTCCTGTGCAAGGCCCATTGGATGTGGTTGACGAGGGTGTGACTGGATGTTTGAATGACGATCTAAAACAAGCAGTCAACGATGCTCTCATGCTGGATCGTAAACTGGTCTGGAACGGTAGTGCTCGTTGGTCATGGGATCGAGCCTGGGAAATTTTTAGAGACAATCTGGTACCTGTTGTGTCATAAATATGCAACAGGAGAAGCCATTATGCATAATAAAGCAATGGCGTTGTTATTCTGCCTAATCAGCTCTATAGCCCACGCCCAGGAAATTATAGATTTACAAAAGCCCTTGAAGTGTTCAGATGCACAAGTAGTCATGAACTATTTTGTAGACATACACAAAGAAATACCAGTTTGGGTTGGCAAATCAGTACACGACACCCATATAACATTGTTGATAAATTCAGCAACTGGTTCCTGGACCATGATAGAATATGGCGCTAAAATAGCATGTGTACTGGGTGCTGGTGAGAACCGGACAGACAGCAAACCTAAAATTTAAAAAGTTTTCTCAATGTAACCAGTCCATTGATCATCCGGTGGACTGGCCTGGTGCTGTTGTATACGTTCTAGTAAATTGCTATAAAAACTGTCTAATTCACCATTCCATTTTCCCATGAGCTTTTCTATTGCGTGTTCACAGTAGGTCCAGTGTCTTTGTCGATAATAACACAACAAATTATGATGTGTTTCTTTGTAGGCCTCCAGGGTGGCATATTCATCCATGGGAATTTGTTCAATCAAACAGTAGGCCGGCGCAAGTTGATTTTTTTCTTGGTCAATGAATGAGTCTAATTCTAACAGAATAAATCTGTCAGCGAATTCGTTGATGTCTTGATTAAAAATAATCTTCATGGTAATTCCTTTTAAATATGTATCATGAGTATTGCATTTGATTTAATTTCTGATTTACACGTTGAGACCTGGCCAAACTTTGACTGGTCAGGACAGGCTACCAGTCCTTATGCCATAGTGGCCGGAGATGTTGCACGTGATCGAACTGTGTTGTTAGAAACTTTGATACATCTTGCGCAATGCTATCAGGCTGTTTTTTATATCGACGGCAATGACGAACATCGGTATTTTTATGATGATCTAAACAGCAGTTATGCTGATCTAGTTCAGACAATAAAAAAAATACCCAATCTTGTATTTTTGCAAAACAATGTTGCAGTGGTAGATGGTGTGGCCATACTGGGCACAAATGGTTGGTGGACTTATGATTTTGACCAGGGCATAGATGCTGAACAAACATCACTGTGGTTTCAAGAACAATGTCAAGTTAGTGGCCAAGTGGCCAAAACTGTGGGACGTTTGGCCACCAATGATGCCACATACATGATCAACAGTGTTAAAAGTTTGCAAACTCACAATGATGTTAAAAAAATTATATGTGTGACTCACACAGTGCCCGATGCACAGTTAATTGCACACGACATGGATCTTGATGGCAGCATACGATTCAATACCATGGGCAACAGATTCATGACCAAGGTACTGAGTGCAGACACAGAACACAAAATTCACACCTGGTGTTTTGGTCATTACCATGGATCAGCAGATCAGATTCGACACAATGTGCGTTTTGTCAACAACTGTCGAGGACGTGGAGATACCAAATGGCGGAAATATGTATATCATCCGTTACGAATTGTGATAGATGTTTAATTTACAGTTTCGGGTTCCAGCTTGATTTGCAGTGGATAGCTCTGTGATCGTGCGCTGAGTGTAACTTCAATGCCTTTTTGTTCGGCAATTTCATAAGGTAACACTGCCACAGTGGCCTGCCCTGCTTCGTGAATGTCCACAGTGATCTGTTCAGCTGTGGCTGCGGTGTAATCAAAATACTCAATCAAACTCTCTACCACAAATTCCATTGTGGTTTGATTATCGTTTAGATAGATAACTTTGAACATAGGCGGCTCTTTGACGGCCTCTGATGGTTTGATTCTGGTGCGTGTGTCGCTCTGTGCCATTTCTATTCCTTGCGCTTTTACTCAATCAGTGACAGCAGGATTGCTGTCACTGTATTTACATTATATCACTCTTTGTACGAGATCGCAATGGTCTTTGGTTTGGCATCTTCGGGCACTTCACGTTTCAAGTGAATGCTAAGGATACCCAGTTCAAGATGTGCATTGCTGATTTCCACATGGTCAGCCAATTGAAATTCTCTGCGGAAACTTCTTTCGCTGATGCCTTTGTGTAGATATGTGTAGTTGGCATCATCTTGATCTGCCAGCTTTGTTACACTGTGTGTGCCTTCAATAATCAAGAATTTTTTGTCCTTGGTAACTGAAAGGTTGTCATGTCCAAAACCGGCCACAGCCAAACTGATCATGTACTCATCATCATTGATTTGCACAATGTTGTAAGGTGGATAGTTGTTGTTGCCTTGTTGAGCACTCACACGCATGAATTCATCAAACATGTTATCAAAACCGATACCAAATTTGTGAATTGCAGGAAGATCGAATGTGCGAAGGGTTAGAGTTTTTGTCATTTGTTTTCTCCTTTATTAAGCAAGATGACTTTTGAAATGTAGCCCCACCATGGGCACTACATGTATATTTATAACAGAAATTTTACTTGGTGTCAATTATTTTGATCATTTTTCCTAGTGCTTTGGCAATTTTTTCATGCCCTGATTTAGTTGGGTGACCGCTCTGAGCAAGGGTCCATACACAGGGATTTTTATCATTTATTAATTCTTGAAGACTTCGGTGTTCATGTTCTGGATAAAATTCTCTAGTGATTGCAAATTCGCCATTGTTATAAAATTTATTGGCATCCACACTTTTCCATAATGGTACAGTTTCCCATCCAAACATGTAATAGTCATTGATGTTGTACAAACTGCACAATCTCTGCAATGCCAACACCGTGACATTAAGATTGAAGTCTCCTAGAGAGTCGGTGTAGCATCTGTAATAGGCATTTTCTTGTGGACCACCAGTTATTGCTGTTTGTGGTGAACAGTGTATGATTTCATCTGTGCTGTTATTATACAAAAAAGTCCTGGCTCGGGCAGTTAAAAAAAACAAAGCATGGTATCTATGCTTAGGATGATATCTTGTATCTATAAAATTTTGAAACTGCAAAATCAAGTGCGGTAAACTAGTGGCGCCTACTGCAAAATCCAAACAATAGATGCCTAATTGTTGTGACAGTAGATTGCTATATGCCTGTTGTATTGGGTTTTCTAAATTATTTCCGGCTGCCCAACTGTCGCCAAAATTAACCAAATAATCCATTAGTGTGTGCGTGGAGGTAGTTGTTGACTCTCAAGCTGTTTGCGCCAGCGATTCTTGGCAGCACTGCGTTTGAGTTTACGAGCTGTGGTGGGCTTGATGTAAAATTCACGTTCACGGAGATCATTCAGCACACCACTATCTTGAACTTTTTTCTTGAATTTGCGAAGAGCTTTTTCTATGTTGTTGTCTTGTACCAACACTGATCTAGCATGCTTCTTATTCATTTATCTCTTTGAGCTCCTTGGGAATATTTACCTGCTGGGTATCAATAGACACTGTGCGGATTCCGTGTTTGCGATATCGAGCCAAGTTGTACATGTGTGGCAACAACACACGTTCTAATTCTGAGTGCAGGCCACGAGCACCAGTTTTGTTGGCAATGGTGCGTTCAGCAATCAATTCCAAACTGTCCGAGCTAAATTGCAATTCCACTTGATCTCGCTGAAACAACCATTGATACTGGCTGACATAACTGTGTTTGACTTCTTGCAAGATGCGTATCAAGGATTCTTTAGTGAGCTCTTCCAACGCAACCCAACTGGGGAAACGTCCCACAAATTCTGGAATCATGCCAAACTTGATTAGGTCTTCAGGTGTGGTTTGATCCAAGTGTGCGTTCTTGTCATTGTTGACGTTGGCATTGAACCCAATAGAAGTACCTTTTATTCGGCCTTTTACAATATTATCTAGTCCAACAAATGCACCGCCGGCAATGAACAAGATGTTGGCTGTGTCAATTTCCACAGTTTCGCCTGCAGGATGTTTGCGACCTCCTTGAGGAGTGATTCTGCATCGGGTACCCTCTACCAGTTTGAGCAAGGCCTGTTGCACACCCTCTCCTGACACATCTCGAGTGATACTGGCACTCTCGCTGCGGCGTGAAATTTTGTCAATCTCGTCAATAAACACAATGCCACGCTGTGTCTTGGCCACATCACTGCCTGAGGCTGTGTATAATCTGGTGATCAGGCTTTCCACATCATCGCCCACATATCCTGCTTCGGTCAAACTGGTGGCGTCAGCAATCACAAACGGCACATCCAAATAACGTGCCACAGTACGTGCCAACAGCGTTTTACCTGACCCTGTTGGGCCAAGCATGAGTATGTTGGCCTTTTCAATCTCCACGTCAGCATCTGCATTGGCTATGCGTTTGTAATGATTGGCAATGGCCACACTCAGCACTATCTTGGCATGGTCCTGCCCTATCACATACTGATCAAGATGTTCTTTGATGGTCTTGGGATCCAAGGTGTCATCAATGATTTCTTTATTCTTGTTGGGCAACTCTTCTTTGAGTAATGTTTGGCACAAGTCCACACACTCGTTGCAGATTGAGACTTCGCTGCCTACTATGAGTTTGGCCACTGAATCTTTGTGTTTGCCGCAAAAACTACAGGTATCTAATGTGTCTGATGATTTCATATTTTAATAGATTTTACACGACGAGCAATAGCATCAGCTTCTGCGTCACTCAACATGTCAGGGTCGTATTCGCCAGATTCCAATTGTGCAATAAGATGCTCAATGTATGCATTGTCGTAGGTATAGTTATCAGTGAGATGTTTGTCCACAATGATCCAATTTTGTCCATTGTACTTGTACAGCACATTGGGCATGCGATCCACACGCATGAATATGTCGCCTTTTATGGCATTGTCTGGAAAAACAGTGCCAAACCCCGACAAGGGTTGTCTGTTGAGATCATTGTCTGCCATCAGACTCATCCAGGGCAATTCTGCAATTTTGCCCACAGCAAATCTAGCACGTTGTTCTTTGAGAGTGCTACCGGGATTGGCGTCTTTCCAGTCTTTTATGGCTTTTTTTATTGGGTCATCTTCATTGATAGAGTCAAGTGCCTGATGCTCAACATCTTGTGCCAGTTTATCTAAATAGTCCTGATTGAATTCCACAGGCCGGGTGTGACGGGCCTGATCAAATTCAGCAATGACCTGTTCCACTTCCTTTTCAGTCAACGGATTGCTTTCCAAGTCACCATACATCCAACCTGGCGGATGTGGATCAGCTGGATCTTCCACCTCAATTTCATGATCAAACGTGTCGACAGGATGTTCACCAGGATCGTCGAACAGTTGACTGGTCTTGACAATCTCACCTGTGGGCAATTCTGGCTGCGCTGTCGCACGTAGTTGGTCAATTTGCTCTGGTGTCAATGGGCCATCATCGGCCTCGTAGGCAGGGCGAGCGGCTCTGGCCTCACGCTGCCACTTCATGCTTTCTGTAGCGGCCAGCACCATCATGATGGCTAGGGGATCAAACACCACAACCAATATGATTATAACCCAACGCACAGCACGTTCTAATAGATTGGCATCTGGGTTGTCACCGTAGATGAACGCCGCGATATACTTAATTGGCCCAACCTCAGCTTCGATCTTGCGTACCTCGGCGGCAATAGGCGCACGGGAATCACTAAGTTCTGCAATGGACTTCTGCGACTGTAATATTTCAGCTTGAAGTCTAACACGCTCTTTCTGCTGGGCTCTTCGCAGAGCCACAGCCTTGTCGGCACCTTTTTCATCTGCTGAGCGGCCCAATACCGAGTCCACTCCCTCATCCATTTGTTTAAGTGCTTTACGGTTTGCTTCAATATTTTCCTTTTGGGTTTTGATTTTTTCATCATATATTGCAATCTTGCTTTGTGCGTCACCGCTGATCAAGTTTTGGTCACTGTGTGCTTTTGATAAGAAACCAAAGATACCCATTGACGTGATCACCATGAGCATGCCCACTGCTGGTACCAGATATATTTTCATCAGCAGTCGGCAACGGTCCCAGTATTCGTGCAACCATACTGTGACAGTGACCTTGGCCACTTCCAGAATGGATCCCATGATGATGATGGGTATGACTGCCGAAGCAAAAATAGCAGTAAGGCCCAGTATACTGTACCAGGCCGCAACCACGCTCAATGAAAGAGCGGTTAACAATGTGAAATAACTGAGGAACATAGGTTTATTTATTGGGTTTTATACGAACTTGCACAGCTAGTTTAACAGCCAGCCATGTGGCAATCTTCTGATCGGGTACGTCAAACCAAACCCATATGGATTTGTCATTGTCCCACATTAAATTTTCCAGTCGGCGTTTGACATGATTTTGACCCTTCCAGTTGTTGGCGCCAACCACTTGATTGAGTTCGCGAATCACTGCATACCAGTCTTTGACAGTGCGTAACTCAATCTGAATACGGTGCATGACCAAGGGCGTTGATTTAAGAGAGTCAAGGGATTCAAACATACTCAACGCAGAGGTTTCAATTTCAACAGACATTACTATCCTTTACACTGTTTTTATCTACTAGGCATACTCCACTGGTTACCAGCCAGTGTTTTGACCTGTTGCCAGGTCTAGCCAGTGTCTCATCCTACGGGATTTCTGCTTCAAATGCCACGGCGCCGAGCAGGACCGGTTAAAGATCTTTTCCTGCTCTGCCCATCAAGCCACCCAATTTCCCTGGTCATGCATAGCTATTATACTGTGACTATCGGGCGTTGTCAACTTGTATTTTACTTAATTCACACACCAGGAGAAACTGCTCGTAGGCCAGTTGCACAGCAGGATTGGTCATGAGTTTTTCTGCTTCTGCTTGCATGGCCTTGACTCCAGCTTCAGCACAATCGTGTATGCTAAGACCTTGTAGTGTGCAAAGCTCATCTCCAAACGCCGCCGCCAATGCTTCCCAGGCTTTTTTCTGCTCTTTGGTAATGGCAGTACGTGGAGGACGAAGTTCGGCAGCTTTTGAAATAGCACGGCGTATAGCATCTTCTGCAACACGACCAGCGGCAATCATGGCCGCATAGTTGGGGTCAATGTTGTAACGACGACTTTGACCACCAGGATAGCACATCACAATGTGTGTGCCCTGAGAGAAACTGTCCAGGTACTCGCTGTCGTATTCACTCACAGGCACATACTTGCGGCCACGCTTTTCGTAGTAGATTTTTTTAGTCACTGTATACTCCATTGTGTTTTTGCATATCCCATATGCACTCGATAATTGTTGTATGTGCCAGTCAAACTGGTCACAAAAAAGTTCCATTTGTTGTCAACTTTGACTGGCAACATTATGCCTTTTACATTGCGATCACCGTTGACCAACGTTCTAAAATCAAAAAGTAGGGATTCAATCTCTGCAGATCTTCGCTGTTCAAAACCACCTGCCCCGTTGTTGATCCATATTTGGTTGGCACTTGCACCTGATTGGGCGGTGTTCATTAACCATATGTCAGGGCGTCCATCTTGATTGAAGTCAACAATTTTTGGAGTGTAGGCAGCTAATACCACTTGATCGTAACCTGGCAGTGTGGACTCAGTAAATTCAAAGTTTCCCTGATTGAGATAAATTTGCACATAGCTTTGTGCGCCTTTGATACTGTCTTGTTCAAACAAATAACTTATGGTCACTAGGTCCTGACGACCATCGTTGTTTAAATCTGCTACCATACAGCTGACATCATGACTGCGTTCGTTGGTGACACTGTTTCGGTCAAAATAAGGAACTGGTAATGTAGCAACTCGGCGTGGGGTCAAATCAGCATTGTATTTCACAATCCAGGTATCATTCAACGGCAAGCCACCTGACTGATTCATGACATCTGTGACTACAATTTGCACATCACCCGAGCCATCAAAGTCGCCCGAACACATTCCACTACCAACAACGTTTTTGCCAATTGTACGTTCGCGATAGCTAAATCCACGGCCTTGATTGTTGATCCACATGTTGCCTTGTTGTGTTACCACATCTGGCCAGCCGTCACGATTGACATCAACCACTGTGGCACCATGAGTCCAGGTCAGGCCATCAAGTTGAATTTTTTCATGAGCTTGCCCGTAGCGACTCAAAAACGCCACTGAAGGATTTTCAAGTATGCCCGGTTCATCAGTAAAGCCGGGAAAAAACACATCATCAATTCCGTCGCCATTGAAATCAGCAATCAAGGGGTAATTGACTGATATAGCAAAATTACTGCCCAACACAGTAGAGGTCACATCTTCAGAGTCTCCTGTTGTGGCAATGCGATAAATTTTCACTGGCGGGGCATCTAAACTGCCTGCATACCATCCAGACAAAATCACATATTGTCCGCCAATGCCATCAAACTTGGCCGATGCCAAGGATGGAATCAAAGTTTTTATTGAGACTGAGCCTATGGAACTCAGCAGGACTCTGGTAACTGCCGAGACAGTGGCCGAGACAGTTGGCGTAGTAGTCGAGACAGTTGGCGCAGTGGTTGCAACTATTTGTTGGGAACCGTTGATAGTCACTGCTACCGATTCTTTACTGCCAACTGAATAGTCAGCATTGTTGCTGATGGCAACAGTGGAGGTTGCACCACCGCCTCCACCGCAACCTGTTAGAGCCACCAACAACATGGGGATTACAAGTTTCAACATGGGAATTCTCCTGATTAAATTTTATTGCCTGCTTCGAAATCTCTAAAACGTAAAAATCTTGGAAACCTCAGACTGTACGATCCGTCTTGGTTTTGAGTAACTGCGTCCGCTTGGACTTCAACCAAGTGACCAAGTAACTGATCCCTATTGGCCCAATACTCATCACGAACAGCATCACTAAACCCACTGCCAACATTAACATGAATTCTACGGTCATTGTCTTCTCCTTCACAAATTATAGCACCCAACCGGTTTTCATTCTTACCAGTCCCTTGTTCAAAACCCACAATTTTCAAATCAACTGTGATTGTGGGTTTCCATTTCATCCAGGAATCTGTGCGTTTGCACAGGTACGGAGCATCCATGCTCTTGATCATGATGCCTTCGAATCCACCCTCTACAGCGGCTTCGGCATAGCGTTGCATGATGTCATGCCCTTCGGCTGTGTCCAGGTCCACTTCCAGGCCGTTCATGATCTGTATAGGCCCATTGTCGGGCAATTTGGCACGTACACGTTCCAACATTTCAATGCGTTTGTGTTGTTGTGCGTTGTAGTGGCCTTCGATAAAACTATCCAGCGGTATGATATCAAACACGTGATACACCATGCCGTCTGTGACAGCATCCGATTTGCGGTGTGCTTGTTTCATTAACTTCTGAAAACTTTCTCCCACAATCTCACCGTCCAGTACAAAACGGCCACCATAGTAGTGAGTAGCAAAAAATGCCTTGCTGTTGTCTTCTATGGCTTGCACAATCTGCGGAAAGTTTTCAAACTCTTTGCCATTGCGGCTGTACAATGTAACGCTGGTACCTTGTACCACTGCCAACACACGCACACCATCCAGTTTACATTCCAGGCGTTTGATGCCCTTTAACTTCTTGGGTTGGTCTGTGGAGTCTTGTGCCAGTTGGCAACTGAACACAGGAATCCGCCAGGCGGTCCGGCCCAGCACCTTGTTCAAGGTCTTTTCTGAAATACCACAGCGCAGGTCTTTGGTAATAACACGCCTACAAAGATTGTTCCATTCTAAGGAATCAAAGCGTTTCATTGTTTCTAAGATGGCATCTCTAGCACGATGGCCGGTGAACGATCGTGTGCGTAGGCCTTCCAGCAATCCCCAGAACACAGGCCAAGGGTTTTCGGCATGTTCAATGCCAGAACTTTCAGGCACCTGTTTCACATGGAATGTATAATAAGGATTGTAGGCCTGATAGCAGTTGAACAAAAAACACTGTGCATTGGCACTGCCCAGTTTTGAAGCCATCAAGGCTTTTTCAATCACTCGTTCTTTGTGCAAGCGACTGTCAGAACTTTCAAGGTCTCTTATCCAATCAGCTGCCACAGTGATACCGTTGAATTGTTTGTGGGCAAAGTCAATGTCATTCATATATTTACAGGGTTACCATGAACTGTTGTAGAATACTTTGAAACCCATGAACATTTCTGCACGGGCCATCTGGATGAATTTTAAATCATCATTGTAGTAATAGTCATCCGCATCGTTGCCAAAAAAGAATCCCGATGTGCCCGGCAGTTCACGTTCTTTTATTACATACTCCAGCAACTCCAAGTCGTCAGCATCAAGTTCCAGTTCAATACCGTTGAAGTTGTCAACTTCACGCAGTTCATTGCCTTCACGAGCTAACCACAGTCGGGCCATCCATCCGTGCAGGTTAGGGTGTTTGCGCCAGTAGGCAATTTCTCTTGGCCGGTTGACGTTGGGGTTGCGGTGATCTTTTATTTCATTGTCCCACTCTGCACCCTCGTAAAATTCTTCTTGCTGGCCTGCCCGAGCGGCCACGTATGCGTACATGTCAAGTCCCATGTGTCTCTCCGTTAATCAAGTGCAACATTTTTCATTGGCTCAGTACCAGTCCAGTGTGCCTGTGTGACACACACGCCTCGGTACTGCACACCCATTGGGTGCTCACCTTTTTTGGGCAGTGTTTTGATTGCTCGCTCGCATGCAGTTTTGGTAGGCATGGTCACAGGCACTTTGTCTATGAAGTTGCCACCGGGGCTGAGCATAGCAACGATCAATATCCATTCATTCATTATGCAGCCTTCAAAAAGTCTTGGTGCACCATGAACGACCCGGCACCGTGACGGGTAGGCGCAATCTCTATTATCTCTCCATATGTAGAAATCACAAAATACTGTTGACCTTGATATGTGACCATTATGCGGCCTCCAACATGTTAGCAGGCACCTTCCACAGCGTCACACCGTCTTTGACTGTGACATACTTGATGGCCACCTTTGTCACTGTGCCTGTGACAGTGAAACCACGTTTGGTGCTGTGAAACTTCACTGTGTCACCTTTGGTGAACTCACGGATTTTTTGCTTGCCTAACTGGGCACGAGCATACTGCACCGCATTCACAATGCTGGTGAGTTGGTCGTTTGTAAAATTGCCAAACATGATTGCAGTGTTGACTTCTTGGATTGTTGCGTATGTCATTTCAGGCTCCTTTTGTTACAATATGTCCATATTATAGCATTTTGGCAATTATTGGTCAACCACCAAAAAGGTAATACTCAAGTATTACATGCTCCAGAAAGTTTCGCTGGCGGGTGAGCAACAGTTGGGAGTGTTGACATCTTCCAGGAATTCTTTGCCAGTCATTAGGTTGACACGTTCTACCATGCGGGGTTTGTAGTACTTGGTGGCAATGATGCTGAGTTGATCCACAGCCCACCCTGCTTTGCGGCAAAGACGAGTGCGGGTGGCACGTGCGGCACCGAACGTTTTATATGCACGGGTTTTCATAGGACCATCTGTTACAATAAGTCCAGTACCTTTTGAAACAATGTAATACATTTTGGCTCCTTTTTTGCTACTCTATGCCTATATTATAGCAAATTGGGAATTATTGGTCAAGTACTACTCTAGTACTAGTTTTTTAGCACAACGCACGGGCTTCGGCCACTGTGTATTCTGAGTTGCTCAAGGTGGCCTGCGGGGGGACAGCATTGGGCTGACTGGGCACATCGTTGTCAGACTTTAGACCAATGGCATCAAGACCTGCGGTGTTGCGTCCTTCACGCAAGGCACCCACCATGGCCTGGCCCGACTGGTTGGCAGTGTTGGCAATGGCTTCTAAAAATTCAGCAGCCATGCCAGTTTGTGTTTCTTGTCCGTAGCCGGCCAGGGCAGGAATAAAAGCAGTGATGGGCAGTTGTGCGCCGGCGGTGAGTGTGGCGTAGTCAATGCTGGCTTGAGTTTGGAAGATACTTTCGTTGGCGCTGTGTTGTACCATTGCAGTCCAGGCAGTGTTCAAGGTGGTAGTAGCCGAGCCCATGGCAGTGATGGCTGTGCCAATGGCAGCATTGGCCTCAGTGATCAATCTAGTCAAGGCTGCATCATATGTGGCATAGGTTGGTGTGTTGTAAGGAGCAGGAAGAACAATCGTGGGTGGCGCACCGTAAGTGTTGGTAGACACCAGGGTCTTCATATAAGAATATATGGTATTGAGTGTGGTCAGTGTGCCGGCTGTGAGTTGTGCCGAGATGGTGGAAGTCACAGAAGTCAAATAATCGTTGTAAGGAATACCGGCAGCTGATCCAAAAAAGTCTGTGGTCAAATATGTGCCATTGGGTCCCGAGCCTTTGGCCAATGTGCTTTGATAATAGGCAGTCACCGCAGCAGGTATAGGGGTAGGGGTATTGGCTGCCAGGTCTAGGCCTTTCATTGTGCCTAGTTTTTGTGAGTATGCCACAGTTTTTGCGGCTGTTTGTGTGATTGTGGTCATTGCAGTATGGCCGCCAGTTGTGCAGCAGTGGTATTGGAGACGCCTTTTACTTGCTGGAATGCAATTTGCAAGGCACGACTGGCTGCGGCCTGTTCCTGTGGCACAATTTTGCCCAACTCATCACAACCCAAAGGAGTAAGTGTGCCCGAGTTGAGTATGGGAGCGACTGCACTGTTAACTGTGGCTCCTGCAACTCCTGTGGCTGTGTCAATGTTTGTATTATAGATCAGTACCGGGCCGTTGGGAGTCGGCAGTGTGAGACTGGGATAGCTGGTTGGAAATATATTCACAGGATTCAGCAAATCAGACATGGCAGTGATATTGGGCAAGGTGCAGTTCAGAATATCCAGTACTGTTTGCAAATCAGCGCCAGTCACTGCAAGCAATCCAGGATAAGCTGCCTTTTGTAAACGATCAAATTGATTGTCTGTGAGGCCAGCGGGATTGAACAAACTTTGTTGGTTGAGATTCACAAGATCAGCTATGTTCTGATTGGTAAGTCCTTGAGCTTGCAGGGCCGCAGTCACAGCCGGGGTTGATCCATTTTGAATATTGCCTTTCACAGCCAACTGATGCAACAATGCAGCCGGGGTACCAAAGCGGTCAACGTTCTCAAAGTCAATCAAGTCGCCGGTCAAGGCAAGATCTGCGCCAAATGCAGGAAACGCCAAGTTGATCTTGGCAATGTCTCCAGTGATCAGATTGTTCATGTTGGTAAACGTGGGACCAAGATAATCTGTGCTGTTGGCGTTGACTACACTGTTGATGATTGCGTTGGTGAGACTGATGTAGCCCTGTGCGGCTCCAAATGCCTGAGCAAATTTTCCAAAGTCGCCACCTCCAAGATATGTGGCAGCACTGCTGGTTATGGTACCGGTGTATCCAGTGTTGCCCACTGTCCAGGCTATATTGCTGGGCACTGAATCTCCCAGGGCAGGACAGTAGTTGCCTGCAACATTGGCACCCAATATTTTGAGATTGGCTATTGTACCAGCGCTGATGCTCAGACTCACATTGCTCACTGCCGCATTGATGGTGAACAACAAATTGGCAATGGGTGCCAATGCATCGTAGCTGGCAATGTTGTTGGACAAGTTGGTGTTGGCAGTGATGGCGTTGCCTGCGTAAAATCCCACACCTGCGGTGAGTTGTAGTGGTGTTGCTACAGACTCTGCCATTATGCTGCTCTCACTGTGGCACTACCGGCCACTCTGGGATGGCCACAAGTGTCCGCATCGCCATTGCGTATCACAGGCTTATTGCCCGCACGTACTGAACCAGAGCCACCCGACGTCACTGCTGAACAGTGTATGCCGCAGCCTTTTTTACCACAACAGGGATGCGGTGAGACTGAAATGCCAGGCACCACAATGGGACGACCATTCACACGCACAGATGCCACTCCCGAAGTGTTGACACCACCTGATGAGTTTGGATCTCCTTGTCGTTGCACTGCTGGCATGTTATCCCATCAAAATTTTGCTGCGCACAGGCTTGATACCTGTTGTGGCTTCTAGGTAACTGTCGCCCACATCTTCGCGCACAGGAGCAATCATGGCCACGCTGGATATATTTACCGTGACATCTGACTCAGGATCTGCTGTGAACAATGAGTTCATCAACTGTATGCCCTGCTGTCCCGGCACCACTGCCACAGGCTTGCTGATTGTGTAAGTATCTGTTCCAATACTCACAATCTTTGCCACTATCTCTTCACCATAGCCCATGCGCATGGTGTATGTTTTTCCTGCTTCAATCATTGAGTTTCTTTCTGAGTTCGTTGAATCCACCTACATATTCTTCATCCAAGAAGATTTGTGGTACTGATCTGGCAGTTGGCACTGCTTCTAATAATTGTTCGCGAGTCCAATCGTGACTGATGTTGCGGAATTCATATTCTATGCCTCGACTTTCTAACAAGCCCTTGGCCTGTTCGCAGAAGGCGCATTGGTCTTTGGACCATACTATGGCTTTCATTTGTTTTTCCTTATTTTGTTGCGGCAGCAGTGGTCACTTGAATGTTGCTCACACTCCAGTATGAGCTGGTGTTGTTGCACAGCGCACCCCAGCTGCAACTGCCATTCCACCATGGTGCAGAGCCAGGCCCAGTGGGGCTGTAGCCTTGCCAGAATGAGATAACAGGCCAGTAGCCATTCTTCATTGTGGCTACCAAGTCAGTCATGTCCACTGTGCCGCTGCCTTGTGCGCCTGATCCATTGTTGGTGTCATAGACCACAACTATTGTGGAACCTTGTTGATAGGTTAGTGTCATTCTAGGTGTGTCATATGTGATACTTGCAACCATGTCAAACGGCTTGGTCATGTCAATGCCAGTTGCGTTGTGCAACCCATTGGCAGGATCGTTCTTCATGTTGGCACTGTTGAAACATGTGTTGTTCAGTGCTGTGCTGGCATATGCATATTCATAACGCTGTGGTGCTGAGCTGCCACCGGTGCCTAGATGCAGTGTAGTTTGAAACAGTTTGTTGCCGTTGGTTTCCATGAAATCAATTTCTCTACAGTTCCATTGATTGTTGTTGCCACCTGCATCACAGTATGCAGTACCGATTGGCTGTGCAGTTGGGTTGGTGGGATTCTGCACCATGTAGATGCTGGCATTCACATAGTTGTTGGACAACTTGCTTAGATCCACAGTGGCTCTAAATTCAGTGATATTGGCATAACTCTGTGTTGCAACAATTCTGCCTGCTTGGCATTGTGTACCAGACCCAAATGTTACAGAGTTGCCACTGATGACAGGTGCACCACCGGCGGTGCAATTTGCAGTGTAATCTAAGACAAACGACGGTGTTACTGCACCGGCTTTGGGTGCTTCACTTGTGGTCTTTGTACAAGCCGCTAATGCGACCAAACTTAATATAACTAATAGCTTTTTCATACTTTTTCCTTTATAAATTGGGTAATTCGTCGTAGTCCAGCTGATCACTCATGACGCCAATAACATAGTTAGTTGATTCGTTCTCTTGCAGTGCAGTTTGTTTCTTGCTGGTGTCCACATGCTTCATGAACCAAGGAATAGGGGTGCTACGTGGTGCAGGCTCCTGATACTTGACACCAATTTCTTTGAGTGCGCCCACTGCTGTGTAGTCCACAAAGTCCTTGAGAATGTTGGCATTGAGTCCGATCACAGGACCTTTCTGGAACAAGTAATCGGCCCAGGCCTTTTCCTCACGAATCACATCCAGGTACAACTGGTATACTTCTGCTTCACATTCTTGTTTGGCTTGTGCAAAGCGCGGATCTTCTTTGACCACTTGATTGATCATCCAAGCGGTCCAGTCCCGGTGCAGGATTTCGTCTTGCAGAATCAGGCTAATGATGTTGCCGTTGCCAATGAAAATACGGTTCTCTACCATGGCTAAACTTGTGGCAAACGATACCATGAATCTGAATGCTTCCAAGGCATAACTTGCGTTGAGTGCTAGCCAGATTGCTTTAATATGTGACTCTTCTGGACAATTATTTGGATCGTCATCTGTTTCTTTGATGCAGTTTAATTTGTGTAAATCATCATAGTACCGGCCCACACTTGATGCCATGTCCACAATCTCTCGGGTGTCGTGAATAGTGTTGAACACATCCTTGGGCACGTTGTAGATGTTGCGAATGATGTGGCTGTATGAACGACTGTGGATGTTGGTTTCAAAGAAACTCCAGTTGTACATTAGTGCTTCCAGTTCAGGAATACCCACCACAGGAGTAAACACCTGTGCCGGTCCACGACCTTGCAATGAATCCAGGGCTGTTTGACGCAGTAGATTTGACGTAAAAATATGTTTGACTGTGTCTGACGATTCTTTAAAATCGTTGGCATCTTTGGTCAAGGACACTTCTTCGGGGATCCAAAAGAAGCCACGTGCCTCTTGCTCAAATTTCACAAGTTTGTTGTACTTGACTTCTTCAAAGCGTTGAATTGTGACCGGTCCGGCAGGATCCAGAAACATCTTGCGATTGAGATAATCTGTTTTTGTTTTTAAGTTGTATTGTGCTTGGCTCATTTATATTTTCCTGATGCAAGTACTATCTTGCAAATTTGTTCTAACTTCTCTATGTGCTTGTAAGCACATCACGGTGTGGTGTCAATAGCCACAACACCGTGTCCTTTAATTCCAACTATATTGTAGGCAATGTTGCCTTCAAAGTCTAATTATGACTATACTTTGAGTTTATATATAGTGTCAACTACATGTTGCCAACCTGTCATGTCCGCTGAATCAGGTCTTTGATTTTCTATTGTAACAACGGAGTTTGTGTCAGTAAATATTTCACAACCTCTTTGAGCAAGGGCAAATTTTAAGTTATTGTAACCTATATTTCGATTTTTTAAACACATGTTCCAGTGAATTCCAAAATACCAAACAACTTTGAGATGCGGAACTATTTCAGTGAGATACCAAATGAGCTGGTCCGAATCATGAATCATTAGTTTTAATGCATCAGTTTTGATATTTAAAATAGAGTCAGCTGTTTGATATATGTACCCAGGAGCAGTTCCTATATATTGAGGCAAACTTTGTACCCATGAGTTTTTATTTTTGTTTTCATCAAAGAAAATCTGATGAGTATTTGTAAACCATTGAGTCGGCCAATGAGTGGTGATATCATAACTGTGTGTTGCCAGCACTACTGTTTGAATATTTTTTTCTTGTAGGGATAATTCAATATTTTTCCAAGTGGTTTCATAGATTGGATCATACTGGGTACAATGTTCCCAACAATCTATCAAAATTGCAATACCGGGAGGAAAATTATTGTCTAAACTCATTTCGTTTTTTTTGTTAAAGTTTACAGCTTTCGCAATCTTCCACATCATCAAAATCAATTGCTTCTAATGGAGCAGCTTCCTTGTCTGCACGAGAGCCTTGCTTGTTGATCAAGCTGTAGTAGAATGTCTTGATGCCCCAGTGATGTGCTTGCATAAGATTTCGAGCAATCAACGTGGTAGGTACTTTACGATCTGCAAAGTGTGCAGGATTATAGAATGTGTTGGTGCTGATTGACTGATCGATGTATGCTGCCAACACAGCGGCGGTTTTCAAATAGCCCACACAATCTTTTTGCGCCCACATCATTTGGTACTTGTTTTTGAGTCTGTGATATTCGGGCACCACCTGTGTCAAACTACCTGCTTTGCTTTCTTTGACTGAAATCAGGCTCATGGGCATTTCAATGCCGTTGGTTGAGTTGATCACAACACTTGAACTTTCCACAGGCGCCACAGCCATCAAGGTGGCGTTGCGTACACCATATGCTCGCATGTTGCCACGCAAGGTGTTCCAGTCTAGCCCTGAATCAGGAGTGAAGTCTGTGAGTTCGTTCACCCCCTTGGCTCGTAGTTCCCAAGGAAACACACCTTGGCCGTAACGTGTGCAATCACTACCTTCGCACCGGCCACGTTCTCGAGCCAGCTCAACTGACGCTTCGGTCAGGTAGTAGGCCTGATGTTCCATCCAAGACTTGACTTCGCCTAGAGCTTCCTTCTCACCGTACTTGAGACTTCGCTTGGCATGCCAGTAGGCGAGATTGGTGATACCGATTCCCAGCGGTCTAATTTCCTCATTGCTGAGTTTAGACTGGATGGAAAGAAAGTCTTGATAGTCAAGAATGTTGTTGAGGCTACGATGCAGTATACGGCAAGCACGGCGCATGTCTTCTGGATTGCGGAACGCACCCCAATTGATTGAGCCCAGAGTGCAAAGTGCGATACGACCATTGCTGTCATCCAGACGTTTAAAGGACTTAGTAGGTAAAAGTATTTCACAGCAAAGATTACTCTGGTAGATGGTATGGTACTTAGGGTCAAATGGGCCTTGATTCTGCACGTTGTCAATGAACACTAGATAGATACGTCCTGTATCTGTTCTCTCTTTTAATATGCCACCCTTGAACACTTCTTCCGCAGCCATTACTTTCTTTCGAAGTCCACCCTGCTTTTCGTATTTGACATACAGTTCTTCAAACAGTGCAGTGTTTGTGTAGAACGCTTCATACAAATCAGGAACTTCGTTGGGGTCAAAAAAACTTATGTTTTCTCGGTTTTTAAATCGTCTCCAGAAGAAAGCACTAAGCACAACCCCATAATCCATATGACGGACTCGGGTTTCTTCTGTTCCTTGGTTGTTCTTAAGTACAATAAGATCATCAAACTGAAGATGCCAAATAGGATAAAATACAGTAGCACTTGCATTACGGATACCTCCCTGTGAGCATGAGCGCAAATCTCCAAACCATTTTTTTAGGAATGGTATCATACCTGTGTGCATGATCTCACCACCACGGATGGGACTGCCTAGCGGACGTAGTCGTCCTATCTCCAAACCAATGCCTGCTCGCTTGCTGGCATACTTGGCCATCATTTCACCTGAAGCAAATATACTGTCCAGATCATCGTCACTGCGGATAAGTACGCAACTACTAAACTGTTTAGTAGGAGTCCCAAGACCAGCAAGCACAGGAGTAGCAAGAGTAAACAGGCCATCACTGGCTGCTGTGTAATACTCTTTAATATAGCGCATGCGGGCACTGTTAGGTTCTTCCTTATGGAATACAGTGGCAGCTGCCACCATGTATCTGACTTGAGGGGTTTCATATGTTTTTCCTGTTGATCGATTTTTTACTAGATATTTTTCAATCAGCTGTTCCACTGCGGCATAACTGTATGATTCATCTTTGGCATGATCGATCATGTCGTTCATGCGGTTCCAGTCATCTTCTGTGTACCATTCCAGCAGTTCAGGAGTGTACAGGCCAGTGGCCACATTGGTTTTTACAATTTCATACAAATGTGGGGGATCGTATGAGCCGTACACATCTTTGCGTAGCATGCTGAGTCGCTGTTTGCCTGCCACAAACTGATAGTTGGTATGCCCCACGTCAGGGTTAGATTCCACGTCAATCAAGTCCACAATGGCACGTAGGGTAATACCATCAATTTCTTTGGTGGTAATACCATCATAAAAATGCAACTGTGCTTTGATTTCTATCATGCTCTGACTTACGTCAGCTATTCCGGCACACACCTTGGCCACTTGTGCTTGCCATTTTTCAATTTGCAATGGGTCACGACGCCCACTACGTTTTACAACTGTAATGCTTTTCATCTCATCCTAACGAATATTTTTGTTTTATTTCTTGTTGACTGATCTGGTGCTTGGGTTTTGATACACCTAGGCTGATATTTAACACTTGGTCCGGATCCCAATTCAGTATATATTTCTTTTGACTCACTAGGACTAAATTGTCTCCCATGTGTTCAATCATCAGAGCATCCTGCAGATCAGGCAGATCCAACAGTGTTATAGTATACAGTATTCCCAGCCCACGAGCAACCGGACAGTAAATGTTGTCACTCAATAACTGCCAAGGATCTGGCCAATCAGCCCGATCATCCCAGTGCAAATGGTATGCTGACCAAGGTGCTCGAAACCACCACTGATTGATTGACAACAATGCTGATTCAACATTGGTTGCCGCAGACTGTTCACGCAGTTGTGCCCAACTGTTGAGTCTTTCACTAAAATTACTAGGCCACATCAGGCTAGATGGGTCACACTGTAATTGATTGTTCCTGATATGCCTGTGTTGGTGGCAGTGATTGACACAGTTACATTACCACCAGCGCCATCGTCGGCAGCAGTCAAGGTCACGCCAGTACTGGCATTTTCTTGATAGTTGTCAACAAAACTGAACCCGCCCGATGCGTCACTTTTGCCACGTACCACAGTCAATGTTCCAGTTCTCACGGCTGTGTTTCTCAACATGGTATAATTCATACAAAACGCCTGTACCACTGTGGTATCAACAGTGAACATGGTTCTGGTAGCATTGTTTGTGATCACATTGCTAACACCGGCTTCCCGTACATAGGTTCCCAGTGCCAATTGATTGGCAATTGTGCTATTAACCACATTGTTTATGGTGTATTGCACAGCCGGTGTGTTGTTCATGCCCAAGGCCACCGAACTGGTATTTGTAAGTTCGACTCTGGGATAATAAGTGCCACTGCGCAAGGTCTGTGCAGTGGTACGCTGGAACATGTCACCAATGCTGACATTGTTTGTGGTTTTAATATCTATGACTGGGGCAGCAGCATAGGCATTGCCAAGATAGTGGTTGGCCACATCCAAAAATGTGTTGTAGGCTGACAAATTTAAACTTACAGAATCTATCACAATGCCTTGATTGTAGATGTTGTCAAACAAGTTTTCAATTATGCGGAAACCCAGAGGTCCACCGTTGACTGGTGATGCACTGCCCAGCACTATGCCTTGCGAAAGTGTGTCAAACACACTGTTTTTCACAGTGCAACCTTGCACCTGCTCGTCTGTGTTGATAGCATACGAAGCACCAGTGAATTGACATTGATCAAATGAAATTTGTGTGCAGATCAAACTACCACTACTGGAAAATTGTACACAATTCAATGCTTCAGCAGCAGTGTCCCCATTGGCAGTGACAAATGGTCCCGAAAAACCAACAGCAGAAAAATCTGCGGCCTGCGCTCGGTCAATCAAGCAAATGTTATGACTCACGCTGGAATCATTGCCATAGACCTGTGTTTCAAATGCCATATTGGAAACTGTAATGTTTTGTGGTGGTATAGCACCGTTGGTGGCAATGTCTGCTCCAGTCTGTTGCAAACTGTCAGCGGTGCGCACCACATATTCTGGCAGGGCTTCTTGCAACCAATAAAATCCGCTGGGTGCAGAATCTGTCAAAGAAGCACCAATGGGCACAGACATTTGACTGCGATAGTACAGTCCGCCTGACGATACCAAAATACCTGCACCATATGGTATGGTATTGGTCCAGGCCGCAGCTGAGAATCTAATGATACTGCTCTGCACACCATCACCATAGAGATAAGCATAAGTGGGAATGGCAATGGTATCAGATATCAAGTATACGCCAGCTGGAAAATACAAACCTCTGCGCACCTGAGGGTTGACATCTTGACAATAAATTTGATTCAGGGCACGATTGATATTGGCAGTGACGTCAGTGACTCCGTCGCCAGTGGCACCAAAGTCAGAGATCACAGCATAGCTGTCTAAACGATTTTGCAAACTTTGTGACACTGGACTGCCCGCAGTGGCTCCAGTCTGTACCACATATCCACCAGCTTTGCCTTGATAAGTATAGGCAGTGGAGAATCCCAATATGTCTGAGTATTCTGTTAGAATTTCAGTGTTGCCAACAACAGGGGCACCATCAGCCAGGGTGCCGTTGCCAATGAACAGTCTGCGTTCGTCCGTGGCCCACCCCAGCTCTGCACCGGCCAGTGGTTGCGGTAAGTCTACTTCAAGACCTTTGCGTTGTGTTATGCGTGATATTTGTACAATTGCCACAGTGTGATTCCTTCGGGTATCACATATTTAGCAAGTAATACTGTTCGACCTTTTTCCACCATTGGTCACGATAGTGCTCAAATTCTCTGCCCTCTAGCACAAATTCCTGGTACTCAGGCGGCTTGATCATGTTCATTTGCTCGTCAAGTTCGGGCTTGACACACATCAAAATTACACCTTTTTGGATGCGTGTACCGTGCAGTTCATTGTGTGCTTCTGCGTATGCACACAATTGCATGAAGTAATCGTCAATCCACTCACGCTTTTTGAGCCGGTTGGTTTGTTTGTAATCCAGAATGGCCTCGTCATTTAGATGCATGCCTGCACCATCTGTTGTGCCTGCATAGATACCGGGAAAATACAATGGAACTTCGATACCCCAAAACTCACTTACATTTTTCAAGCCGTGTTCAACAACCACATGTGCCATTGCATGACTGGCCCACGAAAATGGGTTGGTACCGCGTTCTTTGATCACACCTTCTTGCACATACTGTTCAAGATAGGTGTGCATCCTTGTGCCACGATTGGCAGCTTCTGTTGTGATGGCCTGTGCTTGCTCATGTCCCACGCGATTGCGCCAGTTTTGTAAGGCCGCTTTTTTTTCTTCACTCTTGGTGGCTTCCAAGATTGTGGTCACTGATGGTAACTTTTTGCCATCAGGTGTGGCATACAGTCTACGGCCATTGACGTTTTCTCGGGGAATAGGTTGATAGTTGAATTTTGGATTATACATGATTATAGTTGATTATAGTCGATTATAGTCCAATTGTCAACTATATTCGAAAACTTTCTCCACATCCACAGCGGTCACGTTCATTGGGATTGGTGAATTCAAAACCTTCATTGAGACCTTGGCGCACATAATCTACTTGTGTGCCACGCAGATACACATCATGTTTTTTATCAACTATTACACAAAAGTCACTGTGAGCATAGTTTATGGTACTCTCATCTGCACAGTATTCTTTAACGTACTCCAACACATAAGCCAAACCAGAGCAACCTGTGGTTTTCACACCCAGCCGTATGCCGGCATAGCCTTTGAGCTCGACTAATTTTTTAATTTTGGCCCGTGCTTTGTCAGTTACTGAGATCATGCTTTTTGCGATAGTCCTCTACAGCGGCCTTTATGGCATCTTCAGCAAGAATAGAACAATGAATCTTGACTGGTGGCAGTGCGAGTTCTTGAGCAATCTCTGAATTTTTAAGAGCTGCGGCCTGGTCAAGCGTTCGTCCTTTAACCCACTCGGTAACAAGAGAGGATGAGGCAATGGCACTTCCGCATCCGTATGTTTTGAATCTAGCATCTACAATGATTCCGTTTTCGACTTTGATTTGTAATTTCATCACATCGCCGCAGGCCGGTGCTCCTACCATGCCGGTACCGATGGTGTCGTCAAGTTCAAACTTGCCCACGTTGCGTGGATTTTCATAGTGATCAATTACTTTTTCTGAATAGGCCATGTGATTTCCTTTGCTAATTTTAGCATATTTACTAACAAGTGTCAATAAGAATGATTATACGCCGCGGTCTTTGCCAGCAGCTTGTTTGGCCGAGGCGGCCACAATGTCTTGTGCCTTGTTGACAGGCATTTGGGTTGCACCAGTATTGGCACCTTTGTACTTGATCACACTGGGATTGTTGGGATCTATGGGCTCTAACACACTATCCAATGGAGCCTGGCTTACCACACTCACAATGTTTTTTTGATTTACTGGAAATCCTAAACTACGTGCAGTAGATATAAATGCATCAGTGCTGATTTGCTTTTGTGCATTTTCATCATTGGCCCTGCCAGAAAGAAAATTTACCAGACCCATCAGTTTGTTTGGATCCAGTGAACTTGAGTTTTCGACTTCGTCGATTCTCATTATCTACGTGCTCGACCCAGAGCAGCCTTGGGGGTTGTGGGCTCTTCTTCAGCACCAATATCAGCACCCATTTCAGCACCAATATCAGCACCCATTTCAGCACCAATATCAGCACCCATTTCAGCACCTGGCATTGGAGCAGGTGCAGTGCCTGGCATGCCACTGGCAGCCATGCTGGTGTCTAGTGCGGCAGGTTGCCCGGTCACAACACCTAAGGCTGTTTCCAGTTGTTGCTTGGCACCTTGTAGGTTTTGCACAAGGCCTTGCAATGCCCCAGTAACATCAGTGTTGAACTGTGTGGCTTGTTCCATGCCAATTTGATTGCGGATTGAATCTACCAAAGCAGGCAGTTCTTTGAATTGCATCTCTGTGGTGTCTTCCAACATTGATTGCATTTTGTCTACCATGTCTTGTGCAGCCAGAACTACCTGTGCTTGTTGAACTTCTGATTCTTTCAAAAACTGGTATGCTCGGCGCAAGCGACTTTCTGCAGTCAAGGTGGCCTGAGCATTGATTAATTCTTGTTCTTCAGGAGAAGGAGTCTGACCTTTTGACAGTTTGTCTTTGGCTGTTTTGAGTTTGGCCATAGCAGCTGGGTTGGGTTTTGCCACAGCACCTGCAGGAGGTACCATTTCTTCGCTCACACGATGTGCAAGTGCTTGTTCCATCATGACCAGTTTCAAGTAAGCAGGATTGCGCTCGCTGGTGTGACGAGTACTACTACGCTGGTGTTCAGCAATTACATTGCGCACACGTTCCAGCATGGCCTGTGCTTCGCGCACTGTGAGTTTGTTTACAGGCATTTTTGTACCAAAGTAACTTTCAAATACCTTGACTACTTGGCGGCTCTTTTTTGGCGTGGCCAGTTCAGTTAATTTCATTTGGCAAATCCTCTTAGTTGTAGATATTTAGCCGAATTTAAACATTTTTCGAGTTCTTGATTCAGCAGTGTAAGGTTTTCAATTTTGGGTGCAAGTTTAGTGCGCACTGTTTCACGGAATTCAGGACGACTGCTGCGCTCAGCTTGCCCTCGCCGGCAATGGATATCATCAGTGAGTGATTGTTTTTTGTTGTCCAATATACGAATGTTTTCTGCCAGACGATACTGGCGCAAGTGATCTGCCACACAATATGACATGGCTGTGCGTTTACTGCCAAATACACTCACAAGATCATCGCTGTGATACACTGCAAATCCAGCTGTTTCGGGTTTTACATGATAGCGTCCAAACGCAACATACCCGCCATGTTCATCGTCAATGATGAGTTTGGTATACACACGTTTGAGTTCACGTTCGGCAAAACGTTCTAATTTTTGATCACGAGTCATAGTGTTTTTATATAGTGGGTGGCCAGCCACGCCACAGTGCCCAGCAATGCACCAATAATACCAATGCCCCAGGCAATGATTTGATCGTTGCGTTTTTCGCCCATTTGGCGCACAATACCATGAACTTCAGTGACCATGTGTTTGACATGGCCAACTTCTTGTTCCACTGTTTCTATTTTGAGTTCCAGCATGCGGTAACGTTCTGCACACAACTCAACGTGAGCTTCGAGACTTTTCTTTTCAATATCTGTAGTATCAACCATGTTCAGGCTCCAATGGCGTATTTATGGCGGAGAACCAAATGTTCTGATTCACACCTTGAGCATGCAGTGTGGCGGTGTCAATTGTGTGTTCGCCCAGTCCGGTGACCATGGGCACACCTTCACAGTCAGCCACAAGTCCTGCAAGGTCATCACTGTCAATGCTGCTGCTGAGTACTCCTTCAGCTTCTACTTCAAATTCAAAGTGCCAGCCATCCGGTTGCTTTTTGGGCAACACTACATTCATGGGTTGTGTTCTCAGGCTGACGATTTGCAATAGACTTTCCCAGTTGCGTTGTTGATTTCTGGCCTGATTCCAGTGTTCAGGAGTTTCAAGTCTCATGCCCGACTTGGTGGTGTAAGGCAGCTGTTGGGGACGAAAATGTCCTGTGACACCAGTGTGGGTACAATCAAAAAGGGTGCGGCACATGACTTTCATTATGTGCATATTTACGGCCAAAAAGAAACCCTGGATTTTTTACGTCCAGGGTTAATTTTCACTATCTAGTTATTATGCCAAATTAGTGAAACTGGCTGTTGCAGTGACGTTACCAGTTGGGATACCAATATTCAGGCCGCCTGTGGCATTGGCTGTTTGAGCAGCAGCAACCAAGGTAGCTGTGGTGTAAGCACCGCTTGGATAGATAGCCAAGTTGATTGTGCCAGCTGTTGCACCTGCTTGATAAAAAGCAATTGTGCCAGTCTGTTGAACTGCTTGCAACACATTGTTCAAGTAACCGTTGACATTACCAGCATTGGTAAGTGCAGCGTTTGCTGTCAATGAGAAGAATTGCAGTTGTGGTCCAGACAACATTACTGGGCCTTGGGCCGCAACGTTTGCTGTTCCTACGATACTACCGTTTGCCACGTCCAGTGCGAATACTGGTTGTGTAGTTCCATTTACTTTTGTAAACTGTGCCATGATTTTTTTCCTTTAGGTTAAGTGGTCTTGTTGGACCTGCTTTTATTTAGTCTTTTGGGAAAAAATCAGCCGGCTGGCGGATTGTTTTGAGCGGCATTTCTAGCTGAGAAGTCAAATCTATTGACAGCTTTGGCGTAGCCTGCATCGGTGGCCATGACCCAGCCTTCGTGCCCAGGGTCCTTCAAGTCCAGCTGGCGCAAGATATCCAGCTTCAAGTTATGCAACAGCAAAAACAAGGTAAATGCCGCTGCCAGTGCACCTGCGTTGCTGGCTGGACTGTTTAGATATTCCACAATGTTGCCAAATTTCTTGGGGGTGACTTTGGTCTGCAGCCATTCGCCAAAGCCAGACAACAAGTTGTCAAAGTTGCTGCTGGTTTTGATTCTGTAGTTGATGTAGTCCACACACAGTTTTGCCAGGTCTGTTATCTGCTGTGCTCGCAATTCTGCAGGGTTGAACAAGGTGGCAATGGCACGACCATCTCCACTGTTGGCCACAGATTTGATCTGGCTAATTAGAGCAGCATCGGGCGCAATTTCTTTGCCGCCAATGGGTTCAATCAACAACAGGCCAGGCACTTCATTGAATCGCACGCCACTGAGTGGTTGACGTGCGTCACCTGCGTCTGCGTACATGGAATGCATGGCAATGCCTGTGTCGCTGGCGCCTATGCGTTGACCTAAGGAAGTTTTGGCTGGAATTCTGTACTGCACTGTGTTGGGCTTGAACACATAGTTCCCAGCTTCTAATGGCGGCGTATCCATATACAACAAGTCGCCTTTGACATAGCCACGAAAGTTTGCGGGCAAGGCAGCTTCTAACTTGGGCCACAATGTGGTATACAGTTGAATCAGCTCGCCCCTGGCGCCAGACCGTGTGCTTTGTATGTCGGCCATCATGCGTGGACTTGTGGCCAGGCCATCATAGCCCTTGGCTTCAAATCCCGAACCGTCTGTGAGCACAAACTCTCCGGTGTCAGGTTTGCGTCCAAATATCACAGCAGGTTTACCGTCCCATTTCACAGTAGTGGTCTTGGCAGGCGCATCTGCTGCTGCTTGAACAATCTGCAAGGCCTTGGTCACACCCGGCAGACCATTACGGAACACATAGTCTTCCAAGTGTTCAATACCCTTGGCTTTGCCGCCTACACCTGCTTCTTCAGCTTCGTAGAGTTGATAAGTATTGGCGCTTTCACGTTCTACCAAGGGCTGCATGCCCTGGTTCACAATTCTATCACGCAGTCGTGCCAGAAAGTAGGTGTCTGCATCTTCCGTCACAGCGTCAGGCTGCTGTAGACCTTCTTTGGTTAAGTAGTCACGAAAGTCTCGGACCTTGGCTTCTTTGTCCTTGTCTTGTATCAAAGCAGCAAAAATACTTTCTACATTCTTGAGATCTTTCTTTGTGCGCCCACGGCCCAACAACGTCTGTGCCACATAGTCAGGGTCCATGCCACCGTCAACCAGTTGATTTGTGGCACGACTGAACATGCCATTAGCGCCCACTTTGAGTCCCAGCTGTTTGGCAATGCTGCTCATTAACACATTGCGATTCATGCCTTTGTAGGCCGAATCCTCGCCACCCGAATAAAAGAATGTGCCCCAGTCCAAGTTGGGAAAGAACATGAAGTCAGTTTGTACATAGCCCAAGTCAGGACGTCCTTGAATGGGTGTTCTCAAATGAACTTCGCCGCCCTTTTTGATCCACTCTGCAGGTGGCAGTTTATGGCTCACAATCCACTGTGTTAATTTGGCCGCCAACTGGTCTTTGGAGATTTCGCTGGTGTCCACTGCCAAATCTATGTCGCCTGACGTGGCAGCCTTGCCTGTGCTGCCCAGCCAACGTTCACGTGGGAATTGCAATCCTGTGAGTTGTTCAATCCAGGCCACTGTGGCAGGCACATCACTTTGATTGATTCGACCCGTGAGTGGCTGGCCATCTGCGTCTTTGAATACATTGCCGCCTTCTAACAGTGTGCGCAGGCTTTTCATGTTGTAATGCCCATTTCTTTTTCGATGATGCCAATTAATTCTTTTTCGGCTGGATCCGTTTCATCCAGTGTGAGTTTGCCAACTGTGATTTGTCCAGCAGGTGTGATAGAAATTTTTGGAATCTGGCCTGTTTTGTTTTTTTCATTGTCTATAAACGTTTTGACGTCTTGCATGGTTGTTTTTGATGGGTCAATCAAGGTACGGCCAATTTGATACTGGCTATTCTTGTTCTGAATGATCACTGGTGCAGGTCTTGCACTCAATGTAGATCTGTTGTTTGTCAATTTTTCTTGATTGAACTGAATCAAGTTCATGGCATTGTATGTGGCCTGACTGAGTTTCTGCCAGGTATCCGCCCAGATTTTTCTGGTTTCAGCAGGCACAGCAAATCGATCAAATACCTCAGTCACAGGTGCATTTTTCATTATAGCAGCATACGCAGGATCACTAGGGTCAATTCTTTGGCCGCCTACACTGATAGGTTGTAATTTTTTTGTTGGCGCCACCGATGGTTTTATAGTTGATGTTCCAGTGACCGAAGATGGAACCACTGACGTTTGTGGTTTTACCCCCGGGCCCACGCCCGACGCATAATTTGGCATGGCCGGTTTTTGAGCCACTGGTTGTTGAGCAGCAGCAGACACACTGCCTGTTAGGGTGTTGACAGCATCAGTAATAGTTTTGACTATGACCTGTGCCTGTTGTTTCACTGCAGGATCATCCGATATTGTGGCCAATTTATTGTAGTCATTGCCCAGCATTCGTTGCAAGAGATTGTTGTGCACCTGCTGCAACAAATTTTGTTTCAATGTTTGAATACTGGTTTGACTAAGCATCCGGGGCGTGGACACATTTTCACGTTTCATGGCCTGTCCCACTGCATTTTCCCATTGCCGAGCATTTGTTTCAGCTTGATCTTTTACCAAGGGTGCTGCCATGGACGAGGCTTTTTGTGAAGCAGTGCCACCAGCATAGGGGTTTTGCCCAATTGTAGTGCCCAGTGCATTGTTGATGCCTTGTGCAGCAATTCCCCCAAGGCCTCGACCCACAGCGGCTGCCTGTGATTTCCATGCTGAGGCTGCATTGGACGCTGCGGCCTTGGTACTAGCCCAGGTTATTTCATATATCAACATGAGTTTTCCTTATGGAACGGGAGAACTTGCCAGTGTCCCGTGTGCGTATGGCATTGAACAATTTTCTCTGTAGATTTTCGGCTTGTTCTGGCGAATATTCAACTTCAATCTGATCCATTAGTCGTATGGCGTTTTCAATCAAAGTTGCCGCACGATTTTCGATCAACAATCGACGATCGCGTTCTACATACAAGCTGTCAAGTTCTTCCAATATGCTGCGGGTTTTTTTCTGCATTTCTCCAACCTTTGTATTATTTAGCTGATTTGGGCTTGCGATAAATATCTCATCATAGCAAGGACATCCAATGACTAGTGCAATCGATCCCAACAACATTGTCGGCAATTATCCCGTGGCCAACCAGCCCAATAACACTCAGGGTTTTAGAGATAATTTTACCAATACCAAAACCAATTTCCAATATGCCGCAGATGAGATAACTGATTTACAAAACAAAGCGGTACTCAAGGCTGCGCTCACAGGCACTACCCTGGACAACAACATGGGCGACCAGTTGATCTATGCTGCCTTGATCCAAGATTTTTCAGCCACTGCTGTGGCCATCACTGCCACCAGCGGCAGCATAGCAGTGGATTACAGTGCTGGACACTATCAAACCATAGTGCCCACAGGCAGCATCAGCTTGAGTTTTGTCAACTTTCCAAGGTCAGGCACAGCAGGACTCATGCGACTGAGATTGATCATATCAAACACAGCCTACACTGTGACCCTGCCCAGTGTAGTCAGCGTGGGCACCACTGGCATTCAAGGATATAGTGCCAATACAATCACATTTGCGGCCACTGGCACATATGAATTTGATTTTGAAACAGTTGACGCCGGAACCACCATCACAATATTTGATCTAAATCGCCCGTTGAATTACTACACCAATTCAGTCACTGTTGTGGGCAATGCCACCGTACTGAGCGGTACTGCTGTGCCCTCAGGCGGCACAACCGGTGCTGGTTTAAAAATGTCCAGCACTGCCAATCTTGGTGTGTTTTTTGGATCTGGTGCGCCCACATTGAGTGCGGCACAAGGAAGTTTGTATCTGCGTACAGACGGCAGCTCAACCAGTACCAGAATGTATGTCAACACCAATGGTACCACTGGCTGGACTGCTGTGACCACAGCGTCTTAATCACATCCGCAATTGTCATCACAAATAACTAGGCGCCCTTGTTCATAAGTGTCAATCTTCCAGGATGTTTCTACTGACCCGAACCAGTTGATACATTCTTCTAGAGAGTATTCTAACGCATTATTTTTTGATATCAATGGCACTAGTTGGGCGTTGGCTGCTTGATGATACTGTCCGGCACCATATGTTTTAGGATGAAATCCAGTCCAACAACATGGACTAACATCACCGTTTGCAGATATATATATAGATTTTGATTTTATGGTCTTGCATGAAACATTATTTCTAGGCAGCCTATCGTTTATAATATCTGTCAATAAAATTTGGTCAGTTGTTTTTTTATGAAACAGTACTTTGAAATCTTGTTCACCGGTGTAGTTTCCCAGCACATGTGTGAGTTCTCCGAGATTGTTAAATACCGGTGCTGTATTTCTTCCATCATTAACTAGGTCAAATTTTGTAAATCCCATACTTTTGCTCAGGTCCCGACATGCATCGATCTGATGCCGATTGTGATCAAATTTTATCATTTTCCATACGGCTTGGCCCCCGGCCGAAATAAACGTTTGTGCATTAGCAATCACCGTGGACCACACAGTGTTTTGTCTGTACAAGTGATGTGTATCTTCAAGCCCGTCCAAGCAAAACGACACTATGGCTGATGTTTGCGCCAATTGAGACCAAAATTTGCTATTTCTTGCACCGCCATTGGTACTGATAGAAATATACAAATCAGGATTCACGCTGAAAAAATACTCAACAATATCCGGCCCTTCTGGATTCATTACAATGTCTCCAAAATTTCCATTGATGCGAATGCTAGTCAATTGATTTAACAAAGCAGGTTGGAGTATTTTTTGTGCTTGCTCAAGTGAAAGATTGACTTCCGGATAGCCGCCGTTGTAGGGATAACCCCAGAATGTTCTAGGACACCAGGGACAACTAGCATTACACAAACTAGAGATTTCTAAATGAATGTCACGAATACTGTTAAAATCTATCATGGCATAACCAATTCAAAATGTTCTTGATTTGGTAGGAAAAATTCTTTATTATATTTTTCCTGGAGTATACCACATATTAGCCCGTGATCGAGTGTGTCAAAATGATGCTTGCTTTGTTCCCAAGATATAGATCCTGAAACTAATTTTTTATATAGATTATTTTTTTGTATTATTGTGTGTTGCGTTGACTGAAAAACGTTGTTAATTCTTGTTACATCGACATCTTTCTTGATTTTCAAAAATTCTGTGTGCATAGCATCGGGGCCGTGATATAAGTTATCAAAATTGATTTCTATGTCAGTTGCCGGATGCCGAGTATTATGATATCCAGAATTTTGTTTAAAATACAAATAAGAAAGTGCATAGTTTTCTCTCTGTACTGCCTCTGTATCTTTTTCGTAATGTTGAACCAATCTGTCCGACATTGTTGTTTTAGAATTGGGATTATCTGGAGCAGCTTTCCTCCACATATTATTAAGTAGTATTGCAATTTCTTGTCTAACAACAACTTGTATTATTGTTGCAGTTGGCCAACGAGTTCGTAGTTCATTAAGATTGCCAAATGAATGTACTACCGTTACTTCTCGACTGGGCGTGAATAATTTTATTCGTTGACAAAATTGCTCACCTGATTCAGGCGTTAATGTAGAATATTTTTTGTTTGGATTACGATGAAAAGAAAGTTGATCGCCAAGTGCCGCATCACTCTCGCTTGTTAAAATTTGTGCTAGAAAATTGCCAAGTCCACCTGGTGGGTAATCTATAAAAATCATTTGCAAATTCCATCCGATCTACATGCTTCCTTACCCAGTTGAAGCACAATACAATTGTTAATTAAAGTCATGACTGTTTAATTTTTCCTAGCAGTTGTTTTAGTTTGGCACTTTGAACGTCTGCTGTGGCTTTTGCAACTGGTTCCGCACTGTCCCATGGAGTGCTGTTTGAGTCATCACCAGCCGAGCTAACTTGGCTGCGGGCTTTGATTGAGTCCATGATTGAAGCAGATGGTTTCTTTGAATATGTGTCTCCATCTTCTCCGCCTTCGTCAGTAATGCGCATGGTTTCAATGTTGTACTCCAGATCAATTTTTTGACCAACGCCGGTTGAGCTTCGAGACTTCATACACTGTATCTGATACTTGCCACGCTCTTTCATAGCACGTGAAGTAAAGATACCAAACACATTGTCTGCTGTGTTGATTTTAGATATACCACCTGAAATGTGACTGTGATCAAATTCAATTTCTTCCACAGCTGACCGATTCAACTGTGATGCAGTTACCATCAAGAATCCCAGCTCCTTGGCCAAGTTGCGCAGTTCTTCACTCACATACTTGTCCTTCACAAACAAGTCATTGGGCGAAACTTTTGCACTCACAGGCATCAGCAGGTCCAAGTAGTCGATCATCACAAAGTCCACACGCTTGCCTGTTTGTATTTGATATTCTTTCAGGTATGCCCGTATGTCGTTGATGTTGCTTTGTGCAGGCAAGCCTTTGACTTGATAGTTGCCGGATTTTTTTGCCACCAGCTTGACCTTGAGTTCTGTTGTGTCTATGTCCTTGCGAATGTCCTTGGTGCTCATGTTGGTCAACATGGCATCTGTTCGTAAACTTGTGAGTTCCTCTGAGAGTTCTAGTGTGATATAAACACCACTCAAGCCCTGTTGTAACCAGTTCAGTGCGATGTTCATCATTACCAATGACTTACCTGATCCCGACCCACCAGCAAAGATGTTTAGTTCACCTCTGCTGAACCCACCATACAATAGCCTGTCCATTTGTGGCCACCCGGTTGACACTTGTCCGCCCGAATTAAAGTACTTGTTGATACGAGCACTGGGATCAGCAAAGTAGTCTGTGCCCATGTCCCTGGTCAAACTGATCTGCACAGCATCCTTGATTAACTTTTCCACAGGATCAAACTCACCTTTTTCCAGCAAGTCTGCTGCCTTTAAGATAGCACGTTCAAGTTCTTGACGTCTGGTAAACGCTTCAAACTCTTCCAAAAACCAAGCCTGATGATTTTCCCCTTTTAATTCCTCGGGTATAGAATCAATGTTGATGCCAGTTTCGGCTAGAATCTGTGTCCTGGTGGGTAGCGTGGTGTATTTGTCAGAGTAGGATTTTATAAGTTCGGCAGCTGAGCGTAGATTTTTGTCAAAGTTTTGTGGGTTGTAAATATTTTGCACACGAACATAACTCTGTGCATCTTCCAACATCATTTGTAAAAATATTTTTTGGAACTCAATTCCGTAATCTTTTATCATTGTGACAACCTTTATTTTGTTTTAACTGTTGCTTGAAATATGTCATTGTCTATGTGTGTCCAAGTTATCAATGAATCATTGAGTAAATCAGCATCATCACATTGTGATTTGTTATCTAGATGTAAAAATCCACTGGGAGTTCCATATATACAAATTCCCAGTTGTTCTGCAACCTTGCACAAGTTAAGTAATCCAATACTTCTTGCGTGAACACAACAATTCCAGGCCTGTCCTACCACTAACCAGGACTTGACATGTGGGACCAATGTAGTATGATGCTTGATAAAACTGTCAATGCTGTATAAAGCAAATGTACTTGGGCCAAACACTCTGTCAATCATGTGCTGACTCATAACATAATTATTGCATTGTCTTACCAACTCCGACATAACATTTGCATCATATTTGCTCCAATTATAACACAGCAGTGTGTTATAGATACTTGGATCTGAATAATCAATTTTGGTGTGATATGATGCATTTATAATACTATGCCAAGAATATTGACTGAGATTTTGACTTAGTTGATCCAACCAAATTAATTGTTGTGGCGTTACATTTTTATCATTTGGCATTTTTTCCCAAAGATCAATGCATATTAATCCGTTTATATCATCTAAGGTCATTTTTTAATTTTATTAAGTTTTTTTTAACAAGTTGTTTTTTCTTTATTTCTATTTTGATTCGGCTGGTTTCTCTTGATTGCATTATAATTAGTAGGGTGCCTAGACGTCCCAACTTTATCACTGCATCGTTGACATCTTTACAGCCTGCAGGCCATTCAGGTATGCTCACTGCCCAACCCAGTTCTACTGCACGGTCAATCAAATCAATGCCGGCTTGATCCTGATCAGGCACCACTGTGATTTCTCGACTCAGGCTGCGTATCAATCTGGCCTGTGCATCTGACACAGTGTTGTGCATCACCGCCACACCACCAATGCTGAGTGCATCGAATATGCCTTCCACAACTATCACATGCTGCCAGTCTGACGGTTGCAGGTCTGTGCCAAACACATATCCTGGTTGACTGTCGCTGATAAACTTGGGCTGCCGGTTGTCTAAAAATCTACAGGTATATCCTACAATTTTGTTGTTGTGTGTGAAAGGTATCACCACGTGTGGACGAATCCAATGTACCCCATCATTTTTTAACTGTACCATGGCAGGAAAGTCTTCAGGCACATGTCTACCACGCACATACTCCCAGTATCGGGTGTGTTCGGGCATCAACAATTCGGCATGTGGTGGCAGGTCTCGTTCTTCGAATGTGATGCCTGTCAGAGTATTCCAGGTTTGTTGTCGATCTTCCAAGACGCCATGTATGCTACGATGCCGCAGACTCTCCATATTCAACATCTCAATTTCTAATTCTGGAACCCCCAACCAGCCCAAGAGCCGGCGTGCCTTATAACTTACGGCACGACCCAAGATAAAACTGGCAGTGTAACTGCAATTGAAACAGTGATAACTCCATCCCGCGTTAGTGGCCTTGAGTCCGCCACGTCCTCTTCGGTCCTGTGTGCCGCCTGTGTGTTGACAACATACCGCATTGAAACTCAACCAACCAGAGGGTGTGGGTTTCTTTTTTGCAGGTAGGTAAGCAAGGACATCAAGCATCTGTACAGTTTAACAGATTTGTCACGCAAATGCAATGCCTAACGATAAAAGATATTGGTAACGTAGCCAGTTGTGATCAGCACAGTCACCGCCTGTGCTTCGGTTCCGCCAAAGTTCAGGGGCAAGTATCCGGATCCACCGTTGGTCACAGTGATTGCACCAATGCCACTGGGGCCTACAAATGGTGCGGCAATGGCTGTGGCGCCAGCACCATTGCCCAACAATTGCACATAAGGTGCAGCCATGTATCCTAGGCCTGCGTTGGTAATTGACACACTGGTGACCACACCGTCAACCACTTGAGCAGTGGCCGAGGCACCATAGCCTTGACTGTTGTTCAGCCCCAATCTCAGCAGGGGATGAAATCCCACTACATTGATATACTGTGTGCTGGTTTCGTCAAAGTACTCACGACTTTCTGTAACATCCATCCAAACGGATTCATAATCCTGGGCAGCTTGTACTTTTACTGTGCCGGTATAATGCACAAGATCATACTTGATTGTGGTCAAACTGGCACCAGTGGTGTTGATTTCGCTGGAATAGTATTCGGTCAAGTAGTTGCGAGACTGTGGTTGTGGTTGCAGTGCCCAGTCCGGCCATGATTGTGGTCCCGGCTGTGGCCAAGAATTTTTACCATAAATTGTGGGAATTGTGACAGGTTGACTGGCCATGAATTCGGGCAATACCGAATCCACAATGTCGCAGTCGGCTCTGGCACCAGAATTGTCATCTGTAAATGCTGCCTGCACATAGTTGCCGGCGGTGCGCTGTATGCTGTAGCTGCCAGGCTGTGCTAGAATATTGATGGTATCAGCTGTGCTCAGCACAACTTTGACCCGGCCCAAATTGGCACTGAGCACAGTCATGTCTTTTTCGATTAGCAATCTATCGCCTGCCTGATTTAGCAGTCTAAATTTAAATGTGCTGCCCGTGATATTCACAGGTTTTTGTTCTTGGTTGATAAATTCAAACAACAAAACGTTGTCCACGCCTTTGTTGACAGTTAAAGTTTTTGCATACACTGGGTCATACCTCGCAGTAAAGTATCCACCACTGGTGTCAATCAATAATACCCGAATGATTTGTTGATATAAGTAAATGGTGGTTGAATACATAGGATCCTCAAAACGTATTTATGGGTAATAACATCTTTGAAAAGCTGGCGGAAAAATATCCGTTTATAACACTGTGCTTGTATGCCAATCAGGAATACGTGGGCGTGGTGCAAAATCGCGACGACGCTGTTACAACCATCTACGACTTTGGATCAGTAATAGATCAGTCTGACAAATTGTTGTTTTTGGAACTGGCCAACACCTGGTGGTGGGAAAGCAACCGCAGTGTGCCTATCAATATATTTTTACGTGGAGATTGGGATCAATTTCGTTTTACACTGCGAACATTCTCCAACAAAGATCTTGAAATCTTACACGGTCCTGTGTGTAGTCTAATAGATATTGCCCGCAAAAAAAGCAAGCGCAGATCAATTACTTTGGTCAGGCGTATCGAGTAAGTTCATGTGTAAGGCCACCAAGGCTGCATATGAAATTGCGTGACTCTTCTTGAATGTGTAACCACGCGATTCATTGCCGTCCCAGACTTCAGCAAATACTTGATCCCAGGATTTTCCTTGCAAGTGTGCTTTGCCTGGTCTAATGATACTGATAAAAGCAGCCATCCTAGGTATTGAGTCAGGCTTCATTGCAGCCATCAAGTCCACGTAGTTGCCCACATGTACCAACTGACTGGCCCAGGCTCTGTCTGTCCATAGTCTTGACCAGGAAGGTGCGGCTGCCAACATCTCTTCATAGTGTACAGGATCGCGAATCAACTGATACACACTCATGTTCAACAGATCAATTTTAAAGTAGCCACGCTGTTCTGCTAACTCATAGTCTATGGCTGCACAGCCGTGTTCTGAGTCTTGCGGAATGTCTGTGACATAGATGCCAGAATTGTGCCGACGTGGTCGACCATCCACAACCTGTCTAGCAGGCGTGTGACGGATCAGTTCCAATATCTTAGAACGATCCGGAACGTCAATGTCAATATCTGCACTCATGTTCTACACAGCGCCACAACAGTTTTTAATTGCTGCTCGGCTTCACGCACAGAACCCAGGGCATCAGCCACAGCAGGATACTCTTCAGCCATGGCCCGAGCTTCCTTTTCTTTTTGTATTTTGTCAAGTGCCCAGTCAATAGCTGATTCGGCCTGACCAGTGAGTCCCACAGTGGCTTGTGCCATAATAAATGTTTGCCAACTCTGGCCATTGTAGAATTCAATTTGTTGAGTGCTTGTGTTGAATCGTAGGTCACCCACGCCCATCATACCAGCACCAGTGTTAATGTAGTTACTAGCACTGTTGCCACCGCCCACTATAATGTGCTTGCCTGTGCTAATTATTGTTTTGATCATGTTACCATCCTGCCTGTTTCAATATTAGTTTTGCGTACTCGGCATCTGCGGCGTAGTCTGCAAACCGTTTTTGCCACACATCCGAGTCTATGTAAGGCCATATCATGGCCACCTGGTCGGCAGTGAGTTCGCCCAGGAACTTCTGTCCCGACTCAGAGTTGTATATCACCCAGGGACTGATGCGTCCTGTTGTGATAGCATGGCACATGGCATGAGCACTGCCGTAACGCAAACAATCATGTGGCGGTGCTGAGTGTCGCTCACTCCAGTCAACGCCAAACTCCACTGCTCGTGCCAGAGCATCTGGCACTGCTTCTACCTTCAAATAGTCCAGCAGGTACTCAGTGTAGACTTTGTCTGACGCCCAGTTGTCAATTTTCTTGTTGTGTTTCAACAACCAGACCGTGAACTGTGCAGGATTGATTGCTCTGGTGGCCACGCAGTATCTGCCAAATTTCACAAAGGCTCGGTAGTAGGGAGAATCTGCAAAGTCATCGAATGTTTTGAGTCTAGACGAGCCTTGTGCAATCTCGTAAAATTTCAAGTAAGACTGAAAGCCCAGTTCAACACCACGTTCATCCCGTTCCGATCTGCGGCGTTTGGGTTCGCACATGTGAACTGCAATACTGGTCTCTCTTGCAAATTCTTTTTTACAAAAAACACACTGATGACTCATTGTAGTATTTTATGTTCATTGATGTAATTTGTCAAGTATGTGTTTAGCACATGATGTTTGCCCCATTCCGGATGCGTCATGTCTGGAGGAACAGAATATTTTGAGTCAGCTGCATAATTTGTTTTGGGCACACCTTGCTCATGTTGATATGCAACGGCACGCCACTGGAATCCATGCACAATTTCTGCACATGAATTCAACAAGGCAAGTTTAGGATCCTGGAGATGCGGCTGATACAGATTGTCTGCTTGTTGGTACAACAACACCTGGTGACCACGACTTTTTAAATCGCGTATGGTGCTCAACATACGGTACATTAGATCTTCTGTACGATCAACAATGCTGTATATTTCACTCTTTAATTTGGTCTCTATAAATCTGTCACAATCTTGTTCGGTCCAGTGCATTTGCCATCTTGATTTAAATTCTTGATTTTGTGGGTTGACCCAACGACCCTCAAAAGTGTTTTGTTCTTCGCAAATTGGCAATTCCAGCCTGCTGACAAATGTCATGCCCAGTACATAAAAAGTTGGCACAGATGCTGCATAACTGTGTTTCAATGTGGTTCTCAATATTCTGCTGTTGGCGCTGCCGCCTATAGCTAAACTATGCGCCGACTCAAGCCCCAATCGATTTGCTAGATCAACCTGTCCTTGGCCACGTGCATAGCTGTCCATGTAGCTGCATCCGTTTACTATCAGTCGTCGATACTTCATTTGTCGTTGCCTTGGTCTCGTATGTGCTGATCAAGTTCTTTTTTGGTTGTGATACTAGCTAGTAACGCTATCTCATCTTCTTTGTATGTGGGAAACAAATCTGCAAGTTGTTTTTTCATGCTGCTGGCACCTGCTTCTTTTTTCTTTGGAGCAATCCAGTTGTGTCTGGGTGTGCCCATGCCTGGACTTATGGCAGTGGCACACAACCATTGCAATTCAGGATGCCGGCTGATGTTGAAAAAGTGCTTGTTCAGTCGCTCGTTGGTGGCAATCAAATAAAATTCTTGCATTTCCCTAGAACCTTCCACACAGCTGGCCCAGCGAATCATGAGATAGTTGGAAAATTTCTTGCGTTCCTCGGGTGTGAGGTCGCTGTAGAAGTTTCTGTTCTTGCGATCCAGTTGTCGCATCTCATTGGCAATGTTAAGTTTATCGCTCATCGTTCGACTACTAAACGTACATTACCATTCATACTGTCCCGAATACAGGCCAAGTTAACATCCAAAATTAAAAAATTTAAATTTAACGTTGACAATTCTTTTCTAATGTATTGGTCGTATTGTGATCTACTTGGTGTTATCGTCAAAAACTCTTGCAATAAAAACTGGTTTGATTCTCTTTGTATCATTCTCTGTAGGTTAAGTGCTAAAAATCCACGACCACCAATTGCGATCATTGACACAAAGTCTAAAACAACTTTTTTAAACAGATGCAACGGATGAAAATGCAAAGCACATATTGAAAATACTGATTGGAAATAATTTTGATGTTCTTGAATATACACATCATCAACAAACCCATGGATATCGCCATAAAAATTTACCGACGGTGCTGATATACCATGCTGGAGTATACATTCTTGTTTGATCCAAACTGGTAAATTTTCAAAATCTTTTTTATTTAAAATCATTGGCCAAGTTGAGTCTTTTACATTGTTATACCAGTTAACTAGTTTCATATCTGCTATAATTTCTTCAGCGCCGACACCAATCAGACGAGGCAAATATGATTTAAACAAATTAGCACCACATCCTATATCATAAATTGCATTGTAATCTTTTTCTAATAATGGCATTAAATAATAAAATATTGTAGCTGAAAAAAAGTTTGAAAAATCTTGTCGTGGTGTAGAGCTTGTATTAATATGACTTATCTTATTGGGGTCATTCCCATTGATATCCAATGACAGACACGGACCGTGGCTGTCATTGGAGCAAGATAGCGATTCGCTATCTTGCTCCCATAATAGGTTTGACTCGCCAAAGTCCTGTTCTAATTTTTTATAGATTTTGGTGTTTTTAAATATTTTTTCAAATTCAGTTTTGTTGTACGGATTGATATTTTTTATCATTTGTTCACTTTGATCAACTTGTATATGACTATAACACGGTCCACAGCATCTTGTAAAGTGGGATTGGTACGGGCCAGGCGTCGAATTTCGCCCCACATTTTATCTTCCTGCACACGGTCGAACAAGCTATCCCCAGTTGATGTTTGTTTGGTGTAGTCAATTTGATGACCAGTCACAGGATCGTATCCGTAGCCCATGAGTTGTCTGGTACTGGGATCAGCGCCTGATTCACGAGCATATACTTCATTGCCCACACGCTCGTAGATATAAGTGGCGCCGGGTTTAAGAGTTCCCATACTTGTAACCATATTGTGCATGTGCCCAGCGCAGGAATCGCTCTAGGCCTGCCTGATCTTCTGGGTAACTTTCCAAGTAAATCTTGGCCAAGCGATTGAGTGTTTCAAAAATTTGAGGTTCGGTATATGCCATATGTTACCATGCCTTGTTATAGTCCACTATCTCACAGTTGCGACTGACATCTTTCACAAAGTACACACAGTCTGGATCAGGATCATCGTTCAAGGGCACTGCAAGTAACTGTCCATTTTTTAATTTAGGTGCATACCACGACACCTCATGATACACATCCAGTATTTCAATGTCTGGGAATGACGGACGAAAACTTGTGAGTGGATTGAACTGAAACACTCGGAATCCACGATCGTTAATTGATGTCAGGGGCAACACTTCTAGATCACCCACTTCGGGTTCGCCTATGAGTATCTGCCAGTCCATGGGCATCTTGACAGTGTTCTCACCAATGCGTAATACCAGTGCAGGTGCATTGAAACTTTCCAAAAAGATCAAGGGAATGAAATGATAGTCCGGTTCCTGTGGGTTTGAATTGTCTAGTATGGCAAATCGCATGTCATCCACTTCTTCAGGCAGATGATCTAGGTCGTAATGAACGTTGTCTAATGTTAATATTCGCATGTTGTTATAATATACTGTTGTGTGACAAAAGTCAACCTAACTTCATCCAATCCAACTTCTCTTGTGTAAACGGATAGTTGGCTTCCTTGTAGAACTGTTTGCGCTTGGTCAGGTGACGCTTGGCAAATTTACAAGTGCTAGTCACGTCCCAGATTTGCACATGATCTTTGTCTTCTGCTTTGCGTATACCTCGCCCAATAGATTGAATAACGCGGACAAAACTCTTTCCAGGTTCAACAAGCACAAGATTAAAAATCCTAGGAATATTGATACCAACGGCAGCAACACCATATGTGGCCACAATGATTTTGTCTGTTGCTTCGGCTACTTCGTCATATTCTGCTTGCCTCTTTGTGCCTTTGGTAGCACCCGACACAAACACAGCCTTGTCTCCCAGTCTTGCAACCAATTGCCGACCACACTCGGTACGATCTACCAGTACCAGGGTATTACCAGTTTCGTTTACACGGTGCACAAGGTCAGCCATGGTGTCCAAGCGTCCCGACTCTTCCAACAAGTATTTGAGTTCACTTTGATAATCTTTATACTCCACATGGTCAATCAACTGCACAATGTTCACATGACAGTTGGCCAGCACACCTTGTTGTTGCAGTTCACTGGCACTGAGCCGGCCAATCACAGGTCCAAGGCTGACCAGCAGTGCTTGACTTTCGAACTTCTCTTTGGGCACAGTTCCGGTCAACCCCCAGCGAATTGGCACTCTCGACATCACGCCTGTGAGCAGGGTTTTTAGTGCATCTGCTTTGGCCATGTGTACTTCGTCCACAATGACGCACACAACATCTTCAAGAAACTCACCTATGGTACAGTCGCCCACTCCAGCCTTGGTGTTCTTCAAAAGATTATTTAGACTTTGCCATGTGCATATGGTGTGCTGACGTCCGTATTCTTTTCTGTCTCCAAAGTACACACCAACATCTTGTTGCATGTTCTTGTAGTCTGCTTCGGTCTGGGTCACAAGACTTTTGTTGGGCACAATCACAATGCTTCTGCCATAAGGTGTCACAGCATTGCTCAAGGCCGCTGTCATTATGGTCTTGCCTGCGCCTGTGGCCACTTCTTGTATGCACTGTGGATTGGCCAAAAAGTTGTTGATGATCTCCACTTGATAGTCACGCAACATGATGGATTCACCTGCGGCAGGATGTGTCCGTGGCCATTTCACATGTGCAAAACTTGTTTCAGTGACTGATTCAAACGTGAATGTGTTTGAATAGTCACGCTGATCATCCAGTTCAATATCATAATCCAACCGTTCCAATATGGGCATGATCTCGGGCAGCAAATTCACATAAGTTGACCCGCCCAGTTGGAAGTATGCTACTTTGCCATCCCAGCGTCCTAAACGTACTGCCGGCAAATAACGTGCGGCAGGATTTTCATATTTGAAAGCTGTGACCAAGGCCTTTCTAGCATCCAAGTCCAAGCCTTCAATCTTGATATTTACTTCGTCTCGGATTACAATTGTAGCTGTTTTCATTTGTTTTTATTTACGGTTATACACGCATTATAAATAACTTTATGATAAATGTCAATCTTAATTGTGGTGTGATTGATAACTTTTTTTCTACAGATGAAGCCGATGACCTAGTTAAAGTGTTCCAAAAATTACAAAAAGTCGACGGATCCGGAAACGATTGTTATGGTATTGATCAAAATCATCTGGCCTATAGTTGGTTTAAAAAAAAGTTTCTTGACAAACTAGAAACCAAATTTAGGCCAGATATTAAACTTATTTTTGGTATGCTGTTAGATTGCACAGTTCCATTTGACGTACACAACGATATCAAGCCATTGCCCGAAATTGCCGGCAAACACTACATGAGTTGCCTAATGCCATACAGCGTAGATTACAATACGTCTTTGTGCGATCGAGCTTCAACCTTGGTATTTAACCAATCCATCAAACCATTTGATCAAATGCCTGTTGTAAAAAACAACATTTCCAACATACGCGAGTCTATGATCAGTCATGTTTTGCCTGTATGGACGGATCGTCTTAGTCTCAACTTAATGGGAACCTGGCGCATTGGTGATTTGATCTGGTGGGACAGTCAGTTGGCGCACGTCAGCAGTAATTTTATTGCACATGGGTTTAAATCTAAACAGTGCATTGTAGCGCATACCTATGTACTCTAACAATCAACTGCTAACCGGCAAATTGCCGCCGTTGTCTGATCCGTTGTTTGAAAGTTTTTACCAGGATATTATCCATGGAAATAAAATCTATCACAGTGTGAACCATCGAGAACAATTCATACAACAGGCTCAGGAATATTTTTTATCTTCCAAGATTAACACGTTGTTCGGATTAGAAACCATAGAATCGACGGACATAATACTAGGTTGTCACCATTTCATTGACAACCTAATCATGAAACACGGAATACGCGGACTACAATTATTAGAACACGATTACAAGTATTATTCTAGACTGTGTCCTGATATAACTTATTCTCATATTGGTGCGTTGGTTCCAAACAAACCTTTATTAATTGCTGCACCTTTCCCGGGTGCGTTAGATCTGCATTGGCAATGGTCAGCTCTACTGGATGAGTGTGACCAAAAATCTATTCCGGTTCATCTAGATGGCGCCTGGTTAAGTTCTGCCAGAAACATATATTTAGATCTAACTCGTCCTTGCATACAAAGTATTGGTATCAGTCTCAGTAAAGGACTAGGTCTAAATTGGAATCGTATTGGTGTCAGATGGTCTAAGACTTATGATGAGTCTGATTCTGTGACCATTATGAATAACTTTAACATGATACCAAAATTGCTTATAACTACCGGTATTGCTGCCTTGGAAACTATCCCAGTCGATTATCTATGGAACAAATACGGCAATCAGTACCAAGAAATTTGCCGTAAATTATACTTACGCCCCACTAATATCATACATGCAGCATTAAGTATTGATCGAAAAATCTTGTACGGCTTACGAGATTGTTTCATAAGCAATTCTTCTTTATAACAAAGAAAAATCAAAAAAAAAAAACAGATACCGTTTTTAAGGGTATCTGTTGTAAAGCCCGGGCCGGAGCCAACCAATGCCCAGGATAAAACTCTTATTAAAGTACCAAAATAAGAAATGCCAACATCAATGCTAACCAAGGCTGACCTACAATTACTAGAAGTAACACAGCAAGCCAAGCCATGTCAGGCACTCTTCATACAAGTGGTCTCAGCCATGCGCTTCCAGTTGCCTGCAAAGCTCTTGCGCAAGTCTGCAATCTTCAGAGCCATACGCAAGCTCATCTCACGCAGACGATTTTGATTTGCTTCCATGAACTCCACAATCTCGTCCTGCACACACTCTTCAAAATCATAGTCTGCAAACAACACGCCGTCTTTGGCAATTTGTTTGATACGCAACACTTTGTCACGCATGGTATCCAGTGTCAAGTCAAGATAGTGACAGCGTGATTGCAGTGCATCCAAGTGATCACGCAATTTTTGACTCTTCATAGTGTCAAACTTCAAGTTGGTGATAAAGATCACCGAACCTTTGAACTCGAAACGATCAGGAATGCCTTCGCGGCGCAGAGCACTTGACTCTGACAACCATGAAATAGTACGTTTCTTGCCGGAGTCTAATGCACCCTTCAACAAGTTCAGGGCCACGTCGTCCAGCAAAATACTGTCACAGTCATCAAACACCAACACACAATTGGCATCTGAATACTTGTACAGAGTTTGATACAAGCCAATGGGCGTGGCACTACCTTTCACAACTTCGGCACGAAGGCGCTTGCCTGCCAATTTGTCAAACAGTGTGGCCTTTTCGATTTCACGCTCGACGCCAAAGCTCTTGCCCACTCCAGGAGGACCTGACACAATCATGGCACGGATGTCACCGTTCACACAGGCTTTGGTCATGTCGTTAAGAATGTCAAAACGCTCGCGGATGCGAGTCATAATTTGATCTTCGGTTTCAGTTTCAGTTTGTGCGGCAACAAAGGCCACGGTGTTGTCATTACTCACTGCTTCTCCATTGACATACTCGATGTCTTTGATGTTGTTGACTCGGATACGGATGGTGTCGGGACAATCAGGAAAGGTCCCATTGTTTTCTACTGTCACAAAATTACCTTTGGCGCCCGTCTGATAACCGGACACAAGATTGAAAGCGATATTGCGAACGGGTTTGTTGCGATACACACCTTTGATAACTCGAATTGCACTCATTGTTGGCTCCTTTGAAATGCGGTTGTTTACTGTTTATGTCTCTATTATAGCAAACAATGGATTATTGGTCAACCGGGGCAAACAGTTCTTGCCCTTGTTGCACAAAAACAACAAATGCTTCCATTGTGCGCTCACTGTAGATCATGCGACCATGTTGTTTGATGTCTTGTAAAACTTCCAACAGGCCCATGCCCTGGAACTCTGCTTCTTTTTGTATTTGTTTGACTGCTGTTGCGATCTGCATAGTGGCTCCTTTTTGCTTTGTATGTGGTTATTATAGCATTTTGGCAATTATTGGTCAAGTGCTACAAAAGTGTTACTTTTGGATTTCTCAGCGCCAACAATTTCCCAATGATTTCCGTCACATTTGACAAAAATCTTACGACCAAAAACTGTGACAAAACCATACTCACCGTCTTGATAGACGTTGACCGGATCTGGGACGATGGTCACAGTGCGGGGCGTCTCACAGTAATCCCAACGTCTGGTAGGCAGTTTATTTTTGAAATACATGTAATTTTGACTACCTGTAACAAAAAGTTTTACCTTCATAATCTGCCCTCTTTTGCGTTGTATGCCATTATTATAGCATTTTGGGAATTATCGGTCAAGTGCTACAAAAGTGTTACTTTTTGAAAGCTTCAAAGAAACGAGTATTTATTTCGTCCATTTCTGCCTGCTCCACATAGAAATCGGTGGTGGGATCGTAGTACTGGCCCGCCTTGTTGTCATAATACAACACACGACCTGAGAAGTTGAATGGCCCTTCCAGGCCCTTGCGAGCACTGTATCGGTCACGCATGACGTCTTGGGTGTCAACCACACGATATCCCATTGCTGGCTCCTGTTTGTTTGTAAGCCACAATTATAACATTTTGAGAATTGTTGGTCAACCAGATAAATAAGTTTAATTGGAGACAAATATTATGACTACTCGTGTTTACGAAAGATACACTTGCAAATTTAAAGATTCAGGCGGACTATTACGTCGTTACCAATACTTCAAAAACGATACACCACATGTAGATAGTTTGATAATTGTGACCGGCCAGCAATTTTTGTTTCTTGAGTCCTTGAAATCACAAGGCAAATGGAAAGGCGAAATTATCTTGGGAGGGGAAGAAGGGTTCAGCATTGTGGATTCTTACAAGTTCTTACCATATGATCTTCCCGAAGGCCATGAAGCACTGGGCCAAACTGAGAGAATTGGACAACGTTGGTATCTTACTGACATGACCATGGAAGAATATGATATTCAAGAACTGGCCTGGTTTACCAATCTGGATATGGTCGAGGATTGCAATCATGTGCTTGCAGGACTGGATCAAATGCGCAATGATCCAAATGTTGAATGGCTCATGGATTGGACGTTGGTATCAACCACACCATAACTGCTGTATTTCAGCAGCCTCAACCTGATGGGGTTTGGGCTGCCCGTGAAACACCACAACTGCTGTGTCGCCGGCTATTCTCACTCCAGCACCGGGATCGTTGAAAGATCTAGATTCAAAATTGAATCCGCCATCAAGACACTGCCAACGGTAGCTCTGAAAATACCGGTCTTCAAAGTACCTTAGTTGATTCACATCCAGTGACGTGGTAATATAATCTTGATCACCCGGATATTTTCGTGTTATTGCCGTGATGTCTTGGCGTTCAAAATCTTGCCACAGCCAAGAAAAACGTGAGACATTGAACCACATGACACTGCTGTTGAGCCCACTGAATCCTGATCTTTGTAGATATCTGAAATCTCGTATGCCCCAAAAATAATCTGTATGACACCGAGTGATCCAAGAGATGTCTCTCACAATCACTGTGTCAAGATCAAAGTACAACATATTTCCTTGATAGTGTTCGGGATTGAACAACTGCATTTTGTACCACCATGATCTTTTGAGTCCCGATACACCAGGCCATTCAGTCAAACAGTGTTTGATCATGTGGGGGGGCACTGACCGATCATGTTCAGTATACACATGTAAACGGATACCCCCAGGCAAGGCACGTGTCAACATATTGTACAAATGTTCTACATAAATCCAACTGTAACCTGATCCGTGTATCACACACGCACAATCGGTCACTGTGTCAGTTCGGTTCTGATTCTTTTTAGCCATAGTCCTTCCCGTAGTTCTTGCACAGTATATTCAGTGTGGCATATCTTGATCAACCAGGCTTCCCTGTCTATTTCATAAGGTTGTTCAATGTCTGCATACCCCACTGCCACAGGATATGCCAAACTTGATTGATCCACGATGGGTCTGCAGCCCGAGATCGCTGCTTGTATGCCCGGTCCCGAATTGAGGTTTACAACTGCATGACAATTGAAGTGCATGTCAAATCCATCATAGGTGTTGGGCACGGGTCTAGCAACTTCTATTGTGGTATTTTCGGGCAGGTATGGCATGCGCAGTGGACTTCGTGGATGTGCTCGTATGCGTATGGGACGGTCTGTTGAGTTTCTCAACAGTTGTATTTGTGTTAATATCCATTCTTCCATGCTACCTAGACCAGCAACTTGTAAACTGCGTTGATGTTGTGCGGCAATAACAATTTCTGGTCTAGTACTGAGCTGATTGGCCAAACTTATACGTAACTTTGCAGGGCGGCCTGAGTCTAAATTTTCTTGATGACCGTAATATCCTGCACTGGTAATATGGTTCACAGCCACTTTCCACGTTTCGCCACGATACAATGCACCTACTTCGATAATTATCACTGGCCGGCCTTGACTGCGATAGTGCTCATACACTGCTTGATTTGGTCGCATTCTACCATGCCACAACACTGACCAGATTACCGCAGCATCAGCGTCCCAGACATTCTCTCTTGTTTGTATTCCGGCCGCTTGACAACAATCCAAAAAAGCTGCCATCACTGGTTTTGAATTCATTGCACACTGGGCAGGAAAATAGGCTATGGTTTTGATCACTGTAAATACACCGATGAAATACACTGTAGTTACCACTTTCAATGCCCAAGGATACAACTCTTACGGCCGTCGTATGATACAAACTTTTCTGCAGAATTGGCCCCAGGACATACTGCTCCGAGTGTATGCCGAAGGATGCCACGTAACTGAAACAGCACCCAATTTACAAGTGTTGGATCTGGAAGGTGTCAGTCCCGAATTAGTAGTATTTAAAAACACCTGGCGTGATGTGCCCAAGGCCAATGGAGATGTCACAGCAGATCCCGTTAGATCAAAAAGAAAAGATGCAGGCAAGGGATTCAAATGGCATGCTGTGAGATTTGCTCACAAGGTGTATGCTGTATTTCATGCTGCCAATAATTGCAACACAGAATGGTTGATTTGGATGGATGCTGACATGGTGTGTCACAGCCCAATGACTGTGGAGAAATTATCCAAATTCTTTCCAGACTCAACAGATCTTTGTTTTGCTGGGCGCAGTAGAAAATTTTCTGAATGTGGCCTATACGGCATGCACATCACTGAGCCAGCAGTGAGATCCTGGCTGGCAGAGTTTCAGCAAATGTATGATGATGCCGAATTGGGTATATTCACCTTGGACGAATGGCATGACAGTTATGTATTTGATGCAGTGAGAAAACGTCATTCCCTGCGAGACCTCAATTGGACAGCACATTTGCAAATGGGCGAGGGCCATCCCTTGATCAACTGCGAATGGGGCGCATACATTGATCATCTCAAAGGCGAGCGCAAAAGTCTTGGCCGAAGTCGATCATCAGACATACGAGTGAACAGAAACGAAAGTTATTGGAGATGATATTTCTCAGCAAGAACGGTGATGACGAATATATTGACATGTATGCACACGGGCTTGGGCTTGAGTCTACACCCTTGGAGACCTGGCGTTACGAGGACAGCACAGAGCCACTAATGCTACGTGGCATCATGAAACACAAGATCATCAAACAGTGTTGGGCAAATCAACGCCCATTTAGATACATGGACTCAGGATATCTGGGCAATCGTCCCAGTTCAAAAAATCCTTATGGGTGGAAGCACTGGCACCGCATTGTGCCCAACAACTTGCAACACGATCAAGTGATACCACGTGCTGGTGATCGTTGGAGTCAGCTGGGCATAACCATTGCGCCGCGTCAACATGGCAGTTCAATATTGATCGTGGCGCCCGATGAAAAACCTTGCCAATTCTACAACGTGACATTAGAAACATGGATCAATGAGACCATTGAAACTATCAGGCAACACACTGACAGACCCATCGTCATGCGTGAACGCAATCGCAGCCGTACTCAACGCAAACACAATCGTGTGGAACATGCCCTGCAGGATGTGCATGCCGTGGTAACATTCAACAGCATTGCTGCCACTGAATCGGTCCTGGCAGGCACACCTGTATTTGTTTTGGCACCATGCAATGCAGCTCGTCCTGTAGCCAACCTGGACTTGAGTAAAATTGAGACGCCTTGGTTTCCTGATTCAGATCAAATACACGCCTGGGCCTATCATTTGGCCTATGGGCAGTTTCACATAGACGAATTTCGAAACGGCACAGCCGAGCACATAATTAAACAAACTGAGGAGATACTGAATGATTGAGCATTATGGATGGAAATTCCCAGACTTTGAAACACACCTTCCGCGAATGTTGAAAAAAAGTGTGGACAAAGGTCTCCCAGCCGAATATCAAGTGGCTGTGCGTCGGCGAAGCATTGAGCTGTGCACCAATCGAGACCTGGCCCTGGACATTGGTGCCAATGTGGGCTTGTGGAGTCGTGACTTTGTTGGCAGTTTTGCTCGTGTGATAGCATTTGAACCAGTAGTTGTGTTTAGAGAATGTCTGGAACACAATGTGCAAGGCAAGAACTTTGAAATTCAGCCAATTGCCCTGGGTGATCAAGACACACAAGGTACCATGATCATCACTGAGGACAATTCTGGGCACAGTCATTTAGACCCTGCCACCATAGGCACTGGCAATGTGCGGGTTGTTCGACTGGATACATTGAATTTTCCTGCTGTCAGTTATATAAAAATTGACTGCGAAGGATATGAATATCGTATCTTGCAAGGCGGGGAACAAACCATTCGTCGTTGTAGACCCGTGATAGTGATAGAACAAAAACCACACGATGCGTACAGCAAACAATACGGACAGTTTGCGGCAGTGGAGTTATTGCAATCCTGGGGCATGGTCAAACTAGATCAAGTGCGTGACGATTGGATCATGGGATGGCGGTGAGTGATTATTATCTCGAAAGCGTAGCAGCTGGTCGTCGCTTTCAACAACAAAACAAAAGTTGGGCAGGATACGATGTTGTAAAATATCAAAACAAAATCCGTGATCTTGTCCGTCGTTACAATGCCCGGACCATACTGGATTACGGCTGTGGCAAAGGATTACAGTACTCTGACCCACTGCCTTATGGTGCCAAACCAGATTTGGAATTGCCCCAAGATCAATGGCAAACATTTGATCAATATCTAGGTGTTACTGTGTACTGCTATGATCCTTGTGTGGCAGAATTTGAAACACCACCACCGCCAGATGTGAAGTTTGATGGTGTGATCTGTACACAGGTATTGAACAGCATACCCGATGATGACATGACTTGGGTTCGACACACATTAGAACGTCATGCTGACAAGTTTTGTTTCATTGGCCTTAACTTTCAACGTGCGGCCAAGAGCAAGAAAATCATGTATGACTCAGCGTACTTTTGTGAATCCAGAACACGCGAGTTCTTTAAAAAATACTATGCAGATTGGTCAGGCAGTGATTTGTTCTGGTGGTTCAAAGATCGCCCACACTATGAAGGGTGGATGGATGATCAGTTGTGCGGCACTTGGCAGGACGTGCCGGAAACATTTGTTGATAAGTACGAGTTTGTGAAAGTAAATTACTGATGATAATTGATCCCGAATATCAAGCACAATTAGCCAAAATGCACAGTCGAGGTCAATTTGTTAGAGGCAGCAAAATACTGGGAGCCGTGCGTCCATTTATAGATCAGTACCTGCCTGCCAGTATCATGGATTTTGGATGCGGGCACGGTGCCTTAATGGCCAGTATCAATCAAGCATATCCTGATATTGTAGTAGAAGGATATGACCCAGGAAACCCCAATCACAATCACATGCCAACAAGGTCATTTGATGCTGTGGTCAGTGCTGATGTGTTTGAGCACATTGAACCCGAACACCTGGCCAGCACGTTGCAGTTGATCGGTGATAAAATACAAATTGCAGGTTGGTTTAGAATTGCTTGTTATCCTGCTAAAAAACACTTGCCCGATGGGCGTAATGCTCACTTGATAGTGGAGTCACCCGACTGGTGGCGGCAACAACTGTTGGCCAACATGAATGTTGTTATAGTCAAAGAAAAGATCTCAGTGCTTGACAAGCGACACAAATGGCCAGACGTCGTGGGTCAAGTGTACGATGTCACTGTGGAAGTCAAATAGGGCAAGAATTTTTGATAGATGCGACCTTGGCGTGCGTCCTCATCACTCCAATGTGCAGCAGCTAGATCCCATATCCATTGCTCTCGAGAAAACTTAGCAGGTGTTTCAATCTTGGCAATGTCATGATTGGCCACAGACCATGCCACACAACTAGAATCATCCACAAATACCGGTATACCAGCACACGCCGCTGCCACACTCGAACTGCTGTTAAAAAACACTGCAGAATGTGCAGTGGCTAGATTATCAACTAGACTGGTTGACAACTGATCTTGCACATGTACATTGAGCTGTTGTCGATAATGTTTGCTCCGGAATTGTTCAAAATCTTCTCGACGATAAGCGCCTGGATGAGGCCTGATCAATATGGTTCGATTGGTATGGGATCTCAACTGATCAATTTTGTTCTTTAACCAATCAATGGGATCCAGTGTTTTCATTGCAAAACCGCCATCTCTCTGCATGCAAATTAAAATATAACCATCTGGGTTTTTTTGCCGGGGTTGCAAGCTGATATTCAGCGCCTGACTTATTTCTTGCCATTTTGTCCCAGTGCTATTACGATTGGCATATTCTGCACGATCATAAAACGGTCCGCCGACACTGTATCTCAAATAACTGCTGTGGTCATCTAAATACTTCCAACAACTGGCATCGATACACATGGTATGAAAACCCTGTCTGCGCTGATCAGCAATGATTTGTTTGCGCAGATCAATGTTTCGACCACCTGTATTGGTAGTGGCCCAGCCCAGCATCACTGCCAGTCTGCTGGGTGTGTATCGGTGTTCCCATTCTACCACAACCGAATCTCCCGAGGCACGCACTCCCTCGGCAAAACTTTCTAAACACTCAATTTTTCTTGTGTGTTTTTTTGGGTTAGCTACCGAACTGATGTAAACCACACAATCAACCACCTTGCAATATTCTCCAGGCTGTGCCATCACGCATTTCTGCTTCGGTGAATTGGCAATAGGCCATGTGTCTGGCCCAGGCTTCTACTTCATCCAAACTGGGGACACGTAGGTTTTCTATTTCACTTATGCTTTGACTACACAGCGGTGCGGCTGCATTTGGGCCTAAGGTAATGGCTGGCTTACCGTGTAGCAGGGCTTCGCCTGCGGCAATACTGGAAAATGTGACCAAACAATGTACATCACGATCCAGGGCCATTTCTATGGTATCATTGTTGACTCTGGTGCTGCGACTTTGTTTGGTGCGTATTATTACAGGTCGGTCAGTGTGTGCGCGAATTTCAGCTTGTACGGTTTCTAACCAATCCTCAAGTATGATATCATAGTTGTTGAGTAATTTTTGACTGGGAGGAGCCAACAGTATGCTGGTTCCTCGAGTCATCTTCTGCAGCTTTACTGAGGTTTTTTTTAATCTGTCCCCGGGACGGTCAACAATGTCTCCAAACCATTGCACATCATTTTTTGTTATTCTGTGATAGAGTTTTTTCTTGCTGTTGCCAAAATATCCAGTATCAATATAAAAAAAATCTCGCCCGGCTTCACGACATGCTTCCATCTGTTTGCGTTTGGTAATACCACGCAACACCACTGGAGTCATGTTAAATTCTTCTCGAGACCAGTTACTGATTTGACCACCAGCACCTTGCACAAAACTTTGCAGGATAGGATCGTACATGTGACCTTTTCTTTCATATCTGTATTCACTATCAGTGCTTACAATGTTGTTGACTGGTAGAGCCGAGAGTTGTTGACTCAAGGTCTCAAGTGTGATGCCATAAGTGAATCCTGCAGGATCCACTCGATATTTCAGTATGTTGTCGAATATTGTGCGTATTTCTGGTACCACCTGGTCTAACACATGTGGTTCAACCGCAGCTGGTGATTCAGGCGTAGGCAGAACATATGTGGTCTCGTCTTCTTGTTCCCAATCATTCATTGTGTGTTCTTTGTTGGCAGTGGTCAGTCAGTGTGCGTTCATGATGCCATTCTTCACCTTGTGGTGTGTCATGGAATTCATCAAAGCATGGAGTACCCAAGGTATAGTGCAAGAGCTTGGCGTCAGGGTTTGGTCCGTATTCATCAGGCAACCAATTCCATTCTGGGGGTAGCTCGCCTATACGGTCATTGTCGATCCAGCTAAATCTATGCAGTTCTGCGCCTGTGCTGTTTTGTACAAACTCAGGAGTCAACTTGCGATTGGGAAAACTGTTACAGTTCCACAAGATCACACTTGACCAGTTCTTTCTTGGATAGTCTTCGTTCTTGCTGCCGAGATACTTTTCAGTCATGCGTGTTTTGTAGTCATGTTTGACAACCATGACATCATTGTAGGGATTTTGTAAATTCCATAACTCTATAATATCGCCACGCAGGATCATGTCGCCGTCAATGAATATGGCCCAACCCGAATAGTCCATCAGGTGTGGCACAAGGAATCGTGTGTAGATAAAATGATTGCTGCCGTCAGTGTGTGTCTCATCATAGTCTTGAAACAGGTTCAAGGCCACAGGCACAATGGCCACTGACCGACTGGCATGTCTGATGATTGAGTTCACGCACACATGATAGGCCACTGCTTCTCTGGGATCGTAGCCCACAAAGATAGGAATTGGTTTCATTTCTTACGTTCTATATCTTCTTCAACACAGCGCTCGCCGTATTGAATTTCAATCAACTTCAAGGGCTGATCTGTTTCGTTGCACAGTTGATGCCATTCGTTTACTGCAATAAATGTGTTTTGATGCATGGTCAAATAGCACTTGACTTCTTGATCAGTACTGGCGTCATCCAAGGTGTATACTGTGGCCGCACCCTCAGCCACAAACCAAAACTCTGCACGACTGTCATGACGTTGCATGCTCAAACATGTCTTGGGCATCACAGTGAGTTCTTTGAGTTTGGTGTTGGTGCCCACTTCATGCAGCACACGATAGTATCCCCAGGCACGATCAGTCCGGGGTGTTTTCCACTCTTGCAATATCCAACTTGAACTGTTCTTTTTGTCATCTCCGCCTACGCCGAATGCAAATTCAACATTGGTCATACGCATTTCAGGAATGTTGTCGGACGTTCTGTCTCCGCCATTGGCAAACACAAGTTCATCGTCAGGATAATGCGCACGGACCTGCTCTATAAAATGACAGGCAGAACCGTCTGAATCATCAAAGGTATAAACTTCATTAACCATGCTCAAATTGTTGATGATACACAGGCGTTCGTTCCAGGGCATGAACGCCCGACCTTTTTTGCGTTCCAGCCATTCGTCGCTGTTTAGGCCAACGATGAGCATGTCGCCCAGTGTTCGTGCTGCTTTAAAATAGGCAATATGCCCAGAATGGACGGGGTCAAAGCCCCCAGTTACAAGTACAATTTTCATGCAGATATTTAACCAACATGACTCACACACCACCAAAAAGCTGTCCAGGCCTCAATGAAGAATATCAGCAAGAAAAATTCCATTTCTGCCAGGTCTCGCTAACAGCGTTCTTGATCAGTTATTTCAAGTCAGTTTTATTTCTACAGTGGCTCGTTTTTTGCCAACAGCTTCTACTACCACATCAACAACTTCAAACCCGTCCACACCTATAAAATTAGTTTTGGTGCCTTTGCATCGTATATCTAAAATAATCCTTGTATTTTTGTGCGAATGTTTTTTCATCAAGTCAATGTAGGTCTTTACAGGATAGTGATGTCCACAACTGAGCCAAGATGTTATCAAATCAAATTTTATATTTTCATCAATATTGATGTTGTTGGTATCGATCAAGTGATAATTTTTTGTGCCTAGTTCTTGCAGTTTGGCATCTAAAAAGTCAAAAGTATGATAAAAATACAAAGAGTCTGACGTTGTGTTCCAATTGCCATAAGAAGCAGACTCGGGTTTGTTGGTATTTTGTTGTTGATCGCCATCCAGTAACCACAACTCTGTACCGTATTTTTCTGCAAACCAACGAGATTCGTGGGCAAACCCGCAACCAATGTCCAATAACTTGCCAACAGGCCGCGACAAATAAGCATCAACTGCCTCAAAATTGGCTCGTTTTTTGGCAGTGTATCTTTCTGTGGTCCATTTGCTGGCCCATTGTGCAGAATCGTGTGCCCCTTTGTCTGGATTGTCTATGTAGTTGTTTAAGGGGTCTTTTATTTGTGTCATAATGTATTTAGTTTATTAAACCGTGATATCTTCCATGCCTGCTGTGCGCAAGCGAACCACATGACCCATTTGCCATTGTTTGGTGTCCAGGCCTTTCATGATGCCCAGCCAACGATTACGCAACAGCGCCACTTCGTTGATGATGGTTTCAAAGTCCACAACTTCTTCTTCACCATCCACATACTTTTCAGCGTCACGTGATGTCAATGCTCGAGCATATCCTTCCAGATACTTTTGGAAATGCCGGCGCCGTATCTTTCTCAGTTGGATGTTGAGATAGTTCAACACTGCTTCAATCTCTTGCAACTGATTGAACCTGTGTTCAGTTATGCCCGGCAGTGCAGTGATGTTCTTTTCAACCAGGCCACCAATTTTACAGTCACGTTTGGCGTCTTGCAGTTCGTTTTCAAAGTGTGCAATGAAATCAGGTATGTTGCCTAGATCAGCAACTACTTTGCTATACCACATGATGTTCTTCTAGTGCCAGCCATTGAATCATCGAATTGGGAAATACGTTCAATGACAACTTTCTTCTGGCTGCAAATTCCTGCAGGTATTGTCGGAATTGACTTTTTTGTTGATCTGTGTAAGGTTGTTCCAGGGCCTGTATTATTTGATCCTTGATTGAAATATCACTGACATTTAAATTTTCAATTAGTTCATTTTTTATCTGCTGATCCAACACATTTACTGCGAGAAAATCTGGCTCTGCACAAAATTGATATGTGATCTCATAGTCTTCAAAATACTTTTTAAATGCAAAAATATCAAAAATAGTGATATTGCTCACAACTGATCTGAAAACTACCTGACAGCCATGAGTCTTTAAAATTTCTAAATTTGTTAAAAACTTATCAAAACTGTTGCCATGTCTCACAAACTCATACTGATTGTTCAGAGATTCGGCGCTGACAAAAATTGTGATGTTTGACCAATCATTTATTTTGCCCAGTTGATGTTTCAGTCTGTTGGGATTCACTCCCAATCCTGTGAATAATCTAATGTGCGTGGATTTTGATAATTTGTTTACTATGTCGGGCACATGATTGTATAAGAATGGTTCGCCGCCGGCGAAATCAACAGTTTGTACACTGTCAAATTTTGCAATTTCTTGCATGAGTAACTCGTAACCATACGATTCAATGTGTTCACCCTGGCTGAGTTTGTTGACAATCTTGTCCTTGACGGTGATCTGAAATCGATCTCCCGGCAAATAATCGCCGTTTTCCTGGATATCTCTATACCAAGCTGAACTGAATTCTTTGCAGCAATACACACAAGTTAAATTACAAGTTGAGCCTAGAGTAATCACCAACGTTGTTGGTTGTGCTTGAATTGATAATGGTTGTGGGGTCTGAGCTTGCATCATTGTGCGTCGACTCGGCAGTCCCTGACGTTCAGGAGACCAGCACATGTCTTCACAACTGGCAGCTGGTTGATTTTCCAACATCTGTTGCCGTTCAATCTGCAAGTTGGGTGTGTTAAACAATTGCCCAGGATTGCGTGATAACCAAGACAAATCTATAGGTTGTGCAACTGCAACATTGCATGATCTAAGATTGCGCCTTTCAAAATCCACGGACAAAATAGAAAATTTCTGACTGCAAAAATAATTTTTAATCTCAGTAGTCATCTTCTTGATTGTAGTTGTCTTCGTCCTCAAATTCTTCTTCTTCCTCTTCTGCATAGTCCTTGTCGTTGTCCAAGTATGCAGTCAAGGCCTTTTTGATGTCCGAATCACCTTTAAAGGCATTTTTGATTTCGTCAACGCTATGATCATGATCAATCAGGATGGTCACAATGCTTTCAGCAGCCTCCATACGATCTACCACGTTGACATATCGTTTTAACTCGCCCCAAATTTCGCTTGCTACTTCTGCTGACATTATTCTTCCTCCACAGTGTCGACTGTACTTACCTCAGTCTTGATGTTCTTGAAGTCCACCATGACTTTGTCTAGGCAACCATCATCGTTCTTTTCCCAGGCCTTACGGAACTTCTTGATAACTTCGCCATCACTGGTGGTGAACACCAGGCTGTTGCCTTCACGCTTGAGCAGCTCTTTTTTCTCAATCAAGTCAGTCAATCCTGAATAAGGGCTCATGCCTGTTGTGTAGGGAATCTTGACCTGCACACCTTCAAACGGTTTGGCATAGCGTGTTTTCATGACTTTACAGCCTGCACGGATACCATTCACATCTGACACTTTGTTGCCATCTTCGTCCTCTTTCAGCTTCATCTTTTTCATTGCAACCACAATGCTCGAAGCATAGATAAAGCCTTGACCTCCGGAGATCTTGTCATCTGGATCAAACATATCTTGGCTGGCGTATGTGTGATTGGTACAAACCAAGCCCACGTTGTAACTACCAAACATGTTCACACAGTTACGAACCAAGGCCGTAAGCGCTTTGGGTTTGCGACCCAAGTCGCCTTTCATTTCGCCTGCGTCAAACTGGTTGACGTCTGTGGGAGTCAACAACATGCCCAATGAGTCAATCACAAACATGACCTTGGGACGTTCGCCCTCGGGCAAGGCTTTGTAGTCGCTCATGAATGTTGATATGGTCTTGGCCACGTCATCGATCATGGCCATGCTCAACTTCAACAGTTTGCTTTCGCTGGTGTCCACCCCCAGTGCTTTGAGCCAGTCTTCGTCCAGTGCGTTTTCACTGTCAATCAACACCACAAAGATGCCTTGCTCTTGTGCGTTCTTGACAATGTTGCCTGAACAAATATAACTTTTGCCTGCACCCGAGTCGCCAGCAAACACTGTGACCTTGCCTAGAGGAATGCCGCGATTGAAGTCGCCTGAGATCAGGTAATTCAATGCATAGTTACCTGTTGAGATCCAGTCTGTGGGATCATTGAACCCAATGCTGAGTCCATCAATGCTTTTTGTTATTTCCTTGCGGAATTTACTTACGTCAAATGGTTTTCCCACGATTTGTTCCTTTAAAGTTTATGTTATTATATTATAAAATATCTGCAATGTCAACATGTAGATTTATATACGATTTCCAAAATGTTCCAACTAGATTAGCATTGAAATCATCAAGCCCCAAGTCTGAGTACAGTTGTTGTATCATGTGCAAGAATTTGTGTTGATCAAAAATATTGCTGTCTATATCAATCATGATAGGATCAGTACTGATCAAATTCCATCGATAAAATTGACCCATTTCGGCGAGTGTGTGTTCTGGGTAACCAGTCAGCCGGTTGATATTGAATCCTATGTTTTTGAATTCAGTCCATGTTGGCCAATCTGTGCCGGCCAACTGTTGATATTTGGATTGACAATAATTTCCTGCATGTGCGTCAACGTTGTCATTTTCGCTCTTTAACCGGGCTGATATCAAACTAAATTTACGATGATTCACCAGCATCACAATGCTGGCTCTGGGCCAGACTTTGAGAACATTTGACGCTTGGTCTGGCCCAGAGTGGCAAGTGATAAAAAATTTCATGTTTGAAATTGACAGTCTTTTTGTGATATCATTTGTATCATTGTCGTCCGAAATGCCCTGTGTCCATTTCCGTGCGACTGATGGCCCAAACAACTGGCGATCTCCCAATTCGTAACAATTGATCCAGTTGATCATGTCACTAGCTGGAGGTAGAGTTTTCATGACTGAAGATAATCTATAGATGTAATCGCCAGGATTATCTATCAAATGTTCGGCAATCTCACGATCTTGAGGTACACAATGTCGACTCAATGCCAGGCAGTTCATAATAAACTTTCCGCCGGCAAATCTAGGAAACTGCATCACAATAGGATTTGTTGATTGGTAATCAGTTGGCATGAATTCTCAGGTGTTCTAGATACCTATTACTGAAGTAATGATCATAATTGTATTCGATTGTGTCTTGTTCCATAAGATACAAGTCATGCCAATCTTGCACGGATAATTTGCTGAATTTAGAAATCATACACATCAATTCAACCAGTCGTTCCACAGGGTTTTGTATGTTATCAAAGCGGTAGTCAAACAATTTAGTGTAGCGTTTAAATCCGTAATATTTTTCCACATGGTCATGCCATCCTGGTTGTGCATAGGCTAAAAATAGTCCACGGGTCACTATGCTGTACAAAAACTTTTCAGTAACAAATGGATAGTAACTAGTGGCCTTGGTTTCACTAACAATGTGTAAGAAACTCTTGGTTAACTTGTTTTCAAGATTGTAGATGTTTTGTTTGTGATCAAATTGTACGTGACCAAAGCTATTGATTGTGTTAAAAAATTTATCACTATCGCTGGATATAAAAAATTTGTTATAAACTTGATGTTGATCTGGCAGCAAGAAATCACCTAGATGCCCATCAATAATGGCCGAGTCAAATTGAAAATTTTTACTGCAATACTCTGAATTAAACCAATCAAATTTTTTTATTATTGACACCAATAGTTTTCTACTTACATGCGATGTCCCATTAAAACTACAAACAAAATTTTTATAATCCAGTTCTGGATGCATGTTATAATTATAAAAATGACCAGTGTTGGTTCTTTCCTGAACTTCTATTGAAAATGTAATTTTAAGATTTGGATATTTTGCTATTATGTTGTTGGTAAAAAATTGATGAACTGTGATGTCAAAAATCTTGTTCTCTTGGCTGGCAAAATCATTTAATCTTTTTAGGATTTTATTTTGCAAATCAATACAAAATCCGCCCATGTGGTCGATCAATAGAAATTTATCAGGTACCCAACTGGGGTCTTCTAATATTCGGTCATAATCAGGACAGTAGAATTTTATCATATATTTTAAAATCATCAAAGATATTCACATAATGTTACATTATTTTTGAAAATATATAGATGTCGCATACAGAGAATAGATCGCAATCATACAATTTTAGGTATTAAATAATTTTCAACATACCATCGGTGACCATCAACATTTGGATGATGTGGATTAAAAAAATCAAACCCCATAGACTTGACTAATTCAATAAATCCATGTTCATCAGCATCCCTAACAAATTTGTCAAGATCAATTTGTTGATACAATTTGTAGTTAAAATCAACAACACCGTCATCATGATATTGTATTAAATGCAACAACGGATAAGAGTTGCACATCACATACTCAATCTGTTTAGCTTCAAGATACTTCTGTACTGCAACAATCGACGCCCAGGCGCGATTGACATGTGTTACTTGATTATAAAAATACTTGTAGTATTGATTCTTATATCCTCTTGGCACGGCCCCATTGATATACCAGCCATTGGAGGTGTTATACTGGCCATTGTAATCCACAAAGGCCGGTGCTTTCCCATCCGGCCAACTAGCAAATTTTACATCAGTTTGAAGATGCGGAGTTGCTGAATTTACGTAAAGATCATATCGATCAGCAGAAGGCCACATAATCACTACCTTGTCACTATGAGATATGTCGGTAGTAAAAACTTTTTGAACAATGTAATCGTAACCGGCTCCGCGTTCTGCACCATTAACCAATGTCATACGTAACAAGCGAGAAAGGATATCGGCCCAGGTATCAATATAATTGTCTTTGGTCAAACTGCAGCCAAATACAAAAAGTTTTTGACACTTGTGATCGATATCCATCTAACCCTTAATTACTGCTTTTGACGGCTACGAATCATGGCCAGGATGTCCTGGGCATTTTTGCTGCCTTCTGCAGGCCGGGCCACTGGTGCTGCTGCTGCAGGAACATCGTCTTCATCAAAGTCACTAGTTGGTGCAGGTGCTGCCTTGGCAGCAGGCTTGGCTGCTGGTGCAGGTGCGTCCTCATCTGCATGTGCAGCTCCGGCACCACCGAGTGCTTGTACACCTGCAGGACGGAAGTACTGACCCCAACGTTCTGTGTCGTAAGGTTGTCCATCCACTGATGCTTCAAACATCTCTTTGATTACCTTCAACTCAACATCGCCGGGTCGCTTGGGCAGAAATGTGCTCAAATCAAACAGGCCGTGTGTGGCAATGGCCGCTTGTTCAGCTTCGGTCAGTGCTGATTCTTTACGTGCCCACTTGCTGGTGTTGTAGTCAGCAAAACCACCTTTGGCAGTTTTGGTAATGCGGAAGTCCAGGCCACGCAAGATGTCTGTGGGCAATTCTTCCAGCTCAGGGTCCATCAGGGCACCTTTGATGATGGTAAAAATCTGTGGTCCGATGATGAAACGTCTGATGGGATTTTCTGGAGTCTTGTCGTCGGTCAGTGGGTTTTCACGCACAAAGCCTTGAAAGATGTATGAACGTTTCTTCCAGTATTTGCGACCCATTTCTTCAAGGCTCTTGTCCTTGAACCAGGTGCGTACTTCTGCCAAGATAGGGCATGCATCGCCCCACATTTCCACACAAGGTACTTGCACGTACACTTGTTTGGAATCGCCTTCGCCTCGGATGCCAGCAAAAGGCAAACGAATCATTGCTCGTTCTTGCCAGAAAAATGTGTTTTTTGTATTTGCGTCGGGAAGGAATCGCAGTGTTGCACTTTGTCCTTCTTCCATGTTCCAATGGGCGTAAATGGAGTTGTCTCCACCAGTTTGTCCGCCGCCTTTGTTGCCCTCTGCTGCCTGTAGTCGTGCTCTGATTTCTGCTAATGATGCCATAGTTTTTCTCCTTGATAAGTTGCCTATGTTATGTTGCCTATCTAAATGTTTAGATCTTGGTTGCCTGTGACTCACAAACAAAAAAGCGCAAACACTGTAGTAGTATATGCGCTTTGTGTCTACGTGTCAAGAGTATTTATATCATCTGAGCAAAGCCAATGATTTTATTCTTGCCAGAAGTGCATCGCCTTCTTGGATGTCCGTTTCTTTGCCTTCATAGTAGCTGCCGGTCATGGCTGAGTTTGAGTTGATAGGGTCATCTTCTCCCAAGGCGCCCCGAACATTACCTTTGGCCAATTTCATCAATGGATCGCCAATGTCTTTCTTGATTTTTTGCCCAAATGTGCGCGGCTCGTCCGCACGTTGTGCCAATCTCTTTTCAGCATCATCAGCACGTTGTTGTATCTGCATTGATCGAACCAGAGCATCCATTTCTAATTCTTTTGTATGCGGTTTTTCGCCTTCGCCCATGCTGTAGGGCATGCCCACTGCACCACCATCTTCATACATGCCGCCACATTCGGCCAAGCCGTGTTCTGGGCAGTAGTCACCTTCCATAGTCATGTTGCATGAACCTTCGCTAACAGGCATGATCATTGGACTGATGAGATTTTCTTTTATACCAAGGTCCTCAGAAAAACGATCACTGATCCATTCATATGGATCACCGTCTCGAGCTTTCTTTGTACCATAAGGCATGTCATCAAAGTAGTAGTCATACAACGCATCATACAATGCGTCACTCATGTCACCGTTTTGGGTGAAATCTTTGACATCACGCCGGAATGTGTTTTTGATGTGTTCTAGTGTGCTGCCTGTTGAATCGGTCAATACGCTTTCTTTCACTGGTACGCCCGCATATTTCAGCATCTCGGCTAATTCACGATCTTGCTCAAATGTACTCATGTTGTCTCCTTCTGCCACAGGAGGTGCAGCAGGAGCAGCCGCTGGTTGTGCTGGTGCTGTGTCTTGTTCAACGTCAGCAGGTTCCGCTTGTGTGCTTTGGGGAGTTTGAATGCCCAGTTCAGCCAGTCTACGTTGTACATCTGAGTCGTCCCAGATGTTGGCACGGCCTTGACTCTTATCAGCTAGGTCGTTCAAGATATCAAACAGCTCATCATCGCCCACAATGCTGTACAACAATTCGGTAGCATTGGTGGCATCGGGACCAACTATGAGTTCTCCACTCATCAGTTGGTTGAGTTTTTCCATTTGTTCAGGAGTTTCTGGCAGTGCCCAGGTGCCTTCACTTAGGTTGTTGATCCAGTTTTCAAATATTTCGGCTTCTTTCATGTTGTTTCCTTGTTGTTGTATCTTGGCCAGTGTGGGCAAGGCAGCTTCAATTCTAGCGTCCAGGGTCTGTTCCACAAACAGGTCGCGTAGATTTTCTACCAGGGCTTCGGCTTCACCTGTTTGGTCAGGAGCCCAGGTTTCAAAGTATGCTTGATAGCCACGTGGGCTGCCAAGATGCCTGACGGTTTCTTGTAGGCTGTGATAGTATTGTCGTGCGCTTTCCACCAGCTCTTGTGTGACACCTTCGTACACACGATGGTGTTGCGCACGATTGAAACGACTCAGCACTGCCATTTCGCTGACAATTTCTGTGATATGGTTGCCACGAACATCGTAGGGACGACCGCCCGAACGCACATGTTCCAGCATGGCTCTGCCGCCGGCCAGACTTTTGAATGGCAAACGGAAACGTTCTTGGTCAGCTGTTTCGATAAACAAACTTTCCACGTAGCGAAAACGTTTGTCATTTTCGCCCAGCTGACGATTGTGATTGATCACCAGTCGGGCCTGAGTTTGTTCGCCCATGTAACTCACCCGACGATTGCCATAGTAGCCTTCAAACAGGCCTTCTTTGATGGCAGCAATACCAGCCAGTGTGTGTTTCAGTTGATTGATGTCCTTGGGACTCCACGTGGCCGAGTGGCTGGCTGCTTTGTTGCTGAGTTCTTCCAGGAAAGTGAACCAGTCTTGTTTGTCATCAGGATCCATGCCCCGGCCCAGATTGTCACCATAAAACAAACTGAGCTCGTTGTCAGCTACTACGCACACTGCGGTGCCGTAGTTTTTGCCAGTGCCGGCCACGTAATCAAACTTTATGGTTTTGGCATCACCTGCTTCAGCAGGTTGGCCTTGGTCATCAAAATATTCTGGGTCAAAATTGCGTGTGACCAGGAAATCTGCTAGATCTTGAGGTAATGCTTCCATTGTCATAGTGGTGTATTTAGCGCATCATTGATACAAACGGCATGGGCTCGATGATGTTGTCTCCGTGATCTTTCATTTGTGTGTCCAGTTCTGCATGATATGTTTGCAACAGCATGAGCATGCGTACCACCAACAGCGAGCTCATCACAAGATCGTCTGTTTCGCCAGGTTTGGCAGCATAACTGCCGCCCGACGCAACAAAAGTTTTGAGCTCAGAGATTAAAGGCCTGCTGTGCAGTCGCATGCGCCCGGATTCCACTAAGATTTTGAACTTGCTACAGGCAGTGAGTTTGGCACGGTTTGTGGTGTTGAATCCCTTGCGGAACCTGCGACCTGTTGTGCCTGTTACTGAATTGTCGCTGAGAAAATAGCCCCGGATGTTTTCTTCACCGTATTCGTTTATGGAAATCAAGGCCGCTTCACCAATGGTGTTGTTTTCCACTGAGTAGTAGATCTGTTTGTCGTCTTTTGTAACATCGTACAGTTCATTCACAATGTCGGCTAAGAGTTTGACTTGTGTGGGAATGTCAGTTCGGTTGTGTCGCCACTCGGCCACTTGTTCTGTGGTGTCTGCTTCAAACACCTGTATGGCAGCAGGATCGCCACCTGTGCCCAGACTGGGGTCTAAGGCCACAATGTATATCTTGTCTTTGACAGGAGTTTTGTACCAACGCACCTGTCCTGTGCGGCGATTGGGTTCCACGCCTTCCAGATCAATCAATTTTGTCGGAGCAATCAAGGTTTCATCATTAATCACAAACTCACATTCCATTTCTCTACGAAATCGATCTTCGCCCAACTGCGCCAGTTGCTCTGCACCCCAGGTATCGCCACGGTCAGGATGCTCGCGCCAGTTGCTTCTAAATGCACGGAATCCATTGATGCCCAGTTTGGTGGTGTTGCCATGCTCGTCTTCAGTTTTGTTGGCGCCTTTCCACAACAAAGCAAACTGGTCTTCGTCTGAGTTGGGAGTACTGGTGATGATGGCCTTACCACCTGTGGCCAGTGTGGGTGAAATAGAAGTCCAAAACTCTCGGGCAATGGTGGGACGCACAAACGCAAATTCGTCGGCATATAGGAGTGAAATACTCATACCCCGGCCTGTTGTTTCTGTAGTGGTCTGGGCCACGATACGTGATCCGTTTTCAAATTCCAATGAATTCTTGTTGTAACTGGTGGCACCGGCTCGGATATGATTGGGGCACAGTTCGTATGCATATCTAATGCGTTGCATGATCTCCTGTGCGCCTGTGTATTTGTGTGCAGCCACAAGTATAGTTGAGTCAGGAACAAACATGGCATACCACAACAGATAACCAGCGGCTGACGTTGACTTGCCAGTTTGTCGAGGCATTAGACTTATTGAGTATCTATAGTTGTGATAGGTTTCAATCAGTCGAGATTGATACTCAAACGGATGGTACAGCATCTTGCCGCGTGTGGGATGCTGAATATAAAAAAAGTGATCCAAAAAATACAAGGGTCCGGTCACGGAGTCAGCACAGGCCGCAAACTCTATAAGTTCTTGTTCAGTGTACACTTCCTTGCGGTGCGGTGCTTTGACCAAGACCGTTTCTAAATTATTTTGGATAGCCATCTACAAATTTCTTGGTTAGTATGGTGTGAATTTTTGGGCCACCGTGCATGTAGTCCCGGGCATAGCCAATTTCTTTACGACTCCACCACATGTGATCTTCTGCATTGAGTATAGTGCATGGTATATCTAAATCTGCACACAGTTGTCTTATTGCTAGAATATTTTTGCGCTGATTTATTTTTGCATTTTCTCCATTTATAAACCAATGCTTGAGGTAGTGATCATTGGCACTAAACAAAATGCTTTGACTTTGTGGCAAGAACACTTCCACAGGTAGATGCCGATGTAACAAGTCCCCATCATCAAGCAATAGTTCGAGTCTGCTGCGTGGTGGTACCAACATGCACACATACTCTGGTTTGAATTTTGGCACCCAATACTCAGCCAGTCGGTAGCAAGAGTCTGCGCTGTACCCTCCCCAGGCCAAGTTGGCACATTTCAATCCCAGAGCAGCAGCAGTTTGTTGTGCCCAGGTTGCTTCGTTGGGCAAACCAATGCCGAATGTGTAACTACAGCCCAGTGCTATCATGCATGGGCCGCCGTCAAATTCATCGCAGCGGAATCCATGGCTATTGAATTTGTAGGTGATTGCACCTGGTTGATCCCAACCCAGCTTGGCAAAATACTCACGATGTTCAGGATCTTGTATCAGTTTTTCATAATTTTCTTTGGTGTCAGTGGGCATCCAGTCTAGAGTTTGACCAGCTTGAAATTTTCCAAAATGATGCGGGGGGTTTTTAAATGTTGTCATATTGAGGCCATAACTGTTTGAATGTTGTCGTTTTGTTCAGTTCTTTTTCTACACGATGATGAAATTCTTGTGCCACTGGTTGGTAATCAGCTGTCACTAGATAACTGTTGTCCAGTAGTGTCAACCGATAACGTCGTAGGGTGTCTGTGGCCAAGTTGGACCAGTTTTGATCGTTTCCATACTTGGTCATTACGCGGTCAATTTCTTCAATGGCCTGCTGACGCATGGATTTGGGATATCGCCTGATGTCCAAATCCCACGGATGTATGAGTTCGCACCAAAATATATCAAGGCCTTCAGCAACACAAAAATCATAGTATTCAACCAGGTCAAATGCACAATAAATGCTGTATGCTGGATGTGCAATTACTTTTTGTGCATGTTGTTTCATGACATGGATATTATTGACAAATATTTCCCAACTGGCTCTGTCTCTAACATACTCAAACTTGTGTTGATTGGCATTGTCAAAACTGATTAGCCAATCTACCTTGGGCCAGGTGCGTAATTCATTATAGATGGCATTGTTGGTAATATCAATGCTGAGATTTGTAGTCACAAGCACCTGCACTTGATCGGGATTTAGGCACGCTAAAAAGTCCAACAGTCCTTTTTGTAACAGAGGTTCGCCACCACCTAGACTTAGTCCCACAACTGAATGCCCGTGTTCACGTGCTAGTCGAATTAGATCAGGATGTTCATTTTTCACATGATTGATAGGAATACCCTTGATACTTTGCCAGGCAGTGCTGGTTTCGGGATTGCAATAAACACAGGTCAAATTACACAAGTTACTCCAGTTTACCACAATGTGTTCTAGCTCAAAGTAGTTAACAGGATCCTGTTCAATTGCTGCCAAGGTTTCAGGTTTGGCATAACGCACTGTGCGACCACTGGCACCTGTGGTTTCTTCCAGTTGCTTGCACCATGAGCAGCCGGGTGCCCACTCACCACGTGCCATGGCCTGTTTCATGCCAGTCACCACAGGTCCTGCAATGACTTCTTGAATGGTATTTTTCTTTATGTTGCCAATCATGTCCACACAATGAAAGCAAGGACTGACTTCACCAGCTTGATTAATGTTGAGGCTGGTCCAGGGTGCAGGACAAAATGTGGGGCTCGAAGATATCATTTTGGGGTAATCCATGTGTAACTAGTGAGTCTGAATGTGTTGGCTGGCACAGGTGTGAGCATGCCATGCCATTGTAATCTTCTAAACTCTTGTGAGTTGGGTTGATTGATCATGACATATCCTGAGTTGGCTTGCATAAGAAATTGATGTCTCAGTGAGTTTGAATCTTTGTAGTTGTAAAATGATGTACCAAGATTTAATTGACTGCCAATCCAAAACAACTGCATGGCTCCGGGCATTTCTCCGTCTGTGTGTATATTGCATGTGAATCCTGGTTCGTCAACCCACCAGGCTGTGCTTGAATCAGTGCCTGAATGGTTGTGCAGTGTCATGCCAATAGATTCAGCAATACCGGGCCATAACTGTTGACAACATTGATTCCAGTATGCCATCCAAGGTATCACCGCGCTGTTTATCTTTCTACGCCGCCAGAACTCTTGACCCGATTGCTTGGTCCAGGCAAGACTCATCCACGGTGTACATAAAATTTGATCAACCAGATCTGCAGGCATGATGTCTCTCACCCAGAACAAATTGTTTTCGTCATCAACCGCGGTTATTTGCATAGCATCCTCAGCTCTGGCCATAGTTGTTCAAACTTGCCAGCAGTGTCCGGATGATACCGGGTTTCATTATCATGTATGTGTTGTCGGAACTGCTGTGCAATTCCTCTACGTTCTTGCGTGACCGCACGATAGTTACTCAGTGCCTGATCAAAGAACTGCCGTTCAGCTGGTGTGGCCATACCCATGGCATAAAAATGTTCAATCTCTGCCGCAGCAAGGTCAGCCACAGCAGGTCCATGCAAGAATGGGTCCAGGTATTCAGGTTGAAACAAATTCTGCCATAACACCGTGGCTCCTGCTGATTCAACAAACTGTCTGAACTCACAGACACGTGTGGCATTGTACATGTTGTACACTGCATGCACACCGCCCCATTGACCTTGCGACTTCATCAGGCCTTGTATGATGTTTAGATTTTCTTGCAACACTGTCCATGATCCGCCATGCCGCACATACTCAAAACGATCACCTATGTTGTCAAAGCTCATGCTCCAGCCCACTTGTTTACGTTGTGCCAGCTTGCGAAATATCCGGTTGGTTTGTAAATCTACATTCAGGTTGGTAATCAGGGTCACAATGGCAGTGTCTGGGATTACATCTAATAATCGATTGTTCTCTGGCAGCAACAATGGTTCGCCACCTACCAAGGCAACTTCATGTATGTGTTCATAATGCTGTTCAATAAAATCACACACCTGTTCATAGTAGGGTCTTGTGCCTGATTTAAAAGGTATGTTTTTGATGCCTGCCCATTTTGAACTGCATGCTTCCCCGCAGTAGTTGCAACTCAAGTTACAAGTGGTGTTCCAACGCACATCCACAATCACAGGGTAGTGATATTGGTCGCCTGCTGCGGCATAATCAAAGTCGGGGTTGACATTGTTGTGCCATTGTCGTTCTGAATCTGCGCCAAAGCGTTCGGCTCGCACACAGTTGGAACAGTAGTCATGCGCTTGTCCTTGTGCTAGACTGGCACGTATTTCAGTCATCAACTTTGAGTTGAGTATTTTTTCTATTGACTGTGTTTCAAGATTGCCCAGCATGTTGGGGTTGCCAGCACAACAGGTTTTGACGTCACCACGAGGATTGATATGTAAGCCACGCCAGGGCGCTGCACAGTAAAAGTTGCTCATATCGTATTTACGGCAGGATTATTGGCACCAGGATGTTTTGGCTTCGCCGTAGTATTCTCTGGCATGGCCATTGGCAATCAACAGGCCACGCAGGCTCTGTCCGTTGAGTATGACATCACCCAGCACACGGCCGCCATACTTGTCCCAGTCCATGATCACAATCTGACGCTGTGTGGCCTGTGCAACGGCTTGTTTGGTAAATGCTGACGCAGCTTCTCCACGCTGTGCTTCACTAGCACAGGCAGCACGATGTCCTTTTTCAGGAGTGTCCACACCAAACACTCTGATGCTGAGTTCTTTTTTTAGCGGATCTGGCAAGAACGGTGCATGGAATGCCACTGTGTCACCGTCTATCACCCTAGTGATCTGTGCGTCATAGGGCACGCCTGGTTTTTGTTTGGGTTGTGCTAGGACCAAGCATGGTACAATGAGTAAGAGTAAGAAGAGTTTTTTCATATAATATTAAGTGTAGTAAACGATTTCACCTGTGGTGGGATTGTAGGCCAATTGGAAAAATCCTGCAGGCAATCCTGCATTGCCGCCATTGCCGATACCGGCAGCAATCTGTGTCAATGCACCTGAGCTGTTGCCTATGTACAATTGATCAGTGGTTTGATCAACCACCAGTTCGCCCGGTCTAGCATTGCCATTGTAATTGGCTAATGTGACTTGTGCATTGTCTTTCATCACAGCACGACTTATGCCAGTGATGTCGTCGTATGGTGGGGGTGGATTGGCCATTATCTAGGGTAACCAGCAAATGCCCGCACAGGACTTTGTTTCTGTACAGACGTAGGTTCTAGACTGTTCGGCGAACTGACTTGTACTTTTTTAGCAGGCAAGCCGGCCATTTTCAATGCATGATCAATTGCTGGACCAACTGAGGCATTGAATCCAGCAATCACTGCATCTTCTCCAAAGGCTGCTTCGGCTGACCAGGCAGGTAACTTGTCAGTGATGCCATCTGTTCCTGCGTCACTTCTAGCACGGGCTATGGCCACACCCAGTCGATATATTTGGTACGGATCGCTAGAGCTCACGCCAGGCAACACAAACACATAATTCATGGGATCAGCTTGCTCAGGAGGCAGCGTTGCTTGTTCATTGAGGAATTCGCGGGCTCTCATCTGGGATACCCTGCAAATGCTTTGATCGGACTGGCAGTGTGTACAGCAGGATGTTCGTCACTGTTGGTGTCGCCGTGATTTAGATCATGAAATTCGCTGCCAATGGCCTGGTACGCTTTGGCTAGCATGTTATGTTCTTCTTCGGTGTAAGGTGCTGCCACATTGTGACGGCCAACCCAGGATTCTGCATCAACATCAGGAACAAAGGTACCGTCAGTTGACGCCACAGCCATCATCACGCGATTGAGTTCGTACACACGGTCATACCCTGCTACGTCTTTGAAGGTATGTAGTCCCACAGTGGCATATCTATTGCGCTTGGTGATTTTGCCAACCTTGTCTTCAGTCACAAACTCAGTGGCTCTCATGATCAGGTTGAAGTTGATCCGTAAACGCCGGACGTTGCAGATGAATCTGTGCCCAGTGCCATGGCAGTAAATCCAGTGCCTGTCACAATGTTTAGATAGTTTCCAGACCCAACATAATATTCTTGCACTGAATTACCAGGCACCACAATGGCGTTGGCGTACACATTGCCTGTGGGCATGCTGGTGTTGGCTGGATTGCCATTGGACAGTTGATAAGTTGTTTGAGTCAAACTAACTTGAAAAGTCACATTGGCATTGGTAGTAGCAATTTGTACTTTGTCTGTGGTCCAGGCCACATTGCTCACTGCATTGACCACTTGAACAGCCATTATTTGCCACCTTCAGGTTTGGAGACTACGGGTTGAAACAGTTCTCGTGCTTGATACATCACACCTGGAATTTCCACAGGTGTTTGTTTTACTGACGGCACAGCAGGTGGCACATAATTGTTGGCATTGCGCTGAGAAATTTCTGCTGCCACTTCACTGTAGGGTCTCATCATGTTGTTTGAACTCATGTCTTTATCCTTTGTATGCTTGCCATTGGTTGGTGAGAGCAAAAATGCTTTCATCAATGTCTTTTTTCTTGATTGCGTTGGTTCCAGGAATTTTTTCTCCAACTTTGATGTCATCGTCGGCTAGTCCCTTGGTAAACAAATTACCTTCTTCGGTCTTTTGTTCATCCATGGGCTTTTTCTTTACGCCTGCAATTTCCATCATGCGTCGAATGCTTTCATCCACTGTGTCTTCTTCTTTGTCCTTGTTTTTAGTCTCAAGGTCATTCTTGCCTTTGCCGTCGGCAGCAAATGCAGGTACCATTTTGCCATCTTTCTTGACCATGGGCATGTTGCCTTCTGCAAGTCCGGCCATTTCCATCATTCTACGCAAGGCATCTTCTTCTTCAGTGTGAACTGCTGTGTTGGGAATGGTGGTTTGTCCATCACCTGCTACGTCTGTTTTGGGCTTGTTCAGGCCACCTGCATAGCCAAAGTTGTTGTCAGCCTGTTCAGTGTTGGTGGGATAGTCAGGAGAATTTTCGTCCACTGCTTCTTGCACATCGCCGCAACCACAATTGGGCATGCCGCATGTGTCACAGGCTTGTTCACCAGGTGATTGCATGTCGCCACCTTGACCGCCAAGCCCTGCTGACTTCAGCATCACTGCCAGCTTCATTGCATCTTCGTCTGTGGCTGTGATAGTTAGACTTTTGCCACCTTCGGTTGAGTCACTCATGTTCACGCTCATTGATTCAGCAATCATGTTTTCCAATTCACGATTCATTGAATCATAAATGCCTTTGCCAACCATGCTGGCGCCACTGCCTTTGGAGGCAGTGCTGGTTGCAACTGAACCAGCAGTGGTGGACTCTTCAACATCTTCTTCTTTCTTTTTGCTTTTGGCCTTGTCAGGCAAGCCTTTGTGCTTGGTCTTGGCAAAATCTTCAGTGTCTTTTGGTTTCATGGTCTTGGCAACTTTTTTAAGCTCTGGGCTGGCGCCCTTGATCTTTTCACCTTTTTGCATGGCATGTGCCATGCCCATGAACTTTTGTTGTTGTTTGCTTACGGCTTTTTCAGCAATGGGTTCTTCGTCATTGCTTTCTTGATTCTGCATGTACTCGTCAATAGAGATCATCATGCCTTCAATCTTGGCCAGTTTTGATTGCACCCACTCAGGCAAGTTGTCGTTGTCACCTAGAACTTTGCTCAAGGCCTGTGCATGACGCACAATGGTCTTGATGTCGTCTTTGGCCATGTCACCTTCTTGATCGTATTCGCCTTGATCAGTTACGTCTACATCACCTTCTCGGGTCATCAACTTTGACTTGCCCGAAGGTCCTTTGGCACCAATAGCACCTGTCGTGCCTTTGGGGCGTCCGCGTCCACGTTTTTCTCCGCTGGCTTCACTGTCATCATCAGCACCAACTGAGATACCTTGATCATCTGTGCGGCGTGTGACCATACGGCCTGTGGCAGTGTGTTTGATGTCGTGCTTGGCACCACGTTCAACTGATCCAACTTGAGGAACGTCTTTGCGAGGACGCTTATGTGCTGTGAACGGACTATTATCGTCATCTTCGTCCATTTCGGATTTGGCACCTTTGCGCAACATTGCAAAATCGTTGGCATCGAGTTTGCCATTTTTGTTCATGTCAATTTTCTTTTGCTTTGGGCTCAATGCACTGCGCATGGCTTCGGCGGCCACGTCGCCCAGCATTTCGTCAACTTCTTTTTTTGCATTGGCAATCTTGTCGGCAAAAGTCTTTTGCTTGGCAGTCATTGGAGCGCCGGCTTCAGGCAAGTTTGGTTCTGCATGTGTGCCTTTAGCGGCTTTGATGCTGCCTTTGAGACTGGTGATTTGATTACGTGTGGGCAGGCCTTTTCTTGGGCCTTTTTCTACAGGACTACCTGTACCTGAACGGCCAAATCCTTTAACCAGTGGATCATTATGATCAAATTCGCCGCCGCCTATTTTGCGTTTTCTACCAGCATAGTCATCTGGTTTTGGATTATCGTAGGCATCATCCATATCAGGGCCGTATGTATAGTCTGGTGGTTCTTGTGTGTACAATTTGTCTTTGTACTTGGGATCACGGTACTTGGCTGCTTCTGTGGTTTTTTGTTCAGGCTTCTTGCCTGTGACCGGTGCACCTGCTTTGCGTTGTACATCCTTGCGCATGTCTTCGTCTGAGCCATGCCCAACCAACTTGTTGACACCGCTGGCAACTTTTTTACCAACTTTTTTAACTGTGTCCATGACACCTTCGTCTACTTCTGTGTTGTCATACTTGTCGTATTTTTTACGGATTGGATCAAGGGCTTTGCCTTCACGACCGGCCTTGGCCAGGGCTTCCATACCTTCTTTGCCGTACTTTTCATAGCCTTTGGCAGCACGACTCATGTCACGCTCGTTCAACTGCTGGTGTGTGACTTCAGGGGTAGCACGGATGCTGTCTAGTTTTTTGTTTAAATCGTAAAAGAAACTCATTTGTATTATCCTCTTGGGTTGGCGCCAGTGGCTGGCTTGGGTGGACGATTGATCTTGGTCATTGGGCTCTTGGTGCCCTGAGCAATATCATTTGTGGTTTTGGCAGGAGGTGTCTTGCCTCCGGCCACGGTGAAATTGGTACGGTATGCATTTTTTAACACAGCATGATCATAAGGACCAGTGGCATAGTCTTTGCTCAATCCACGTTGTTCTGCATCGGGTGCAGGATAGTCTGTGTCGCCCAACAAGTCCTTGTTTTCAGCATCAATCTTTTCATACTCATCCACAAGACCATCCACGTGTGGTGTTGTCTGCATGACCACATGATTTGGATCCATGCCCAACAACTGTGCCAGCTGTTTGATTTGTGGCTCAATGGCTGGGTACCTGAAGCTGACATCAAACATTGTGACTGAGTCATTTTTGTTGTTGGGGAAATCAGTGGGAATGACCTGTATTGGGGTGGTTTTGGGATCACCCATCTTCACAGGATCAAATTGATCCAGCTTTTTCTTCAACTGTGCGACCAAATCGCCAGGTGGTTTACCCAGCAGTTTGATACGATAGTTGTAGACACGTTCGCTTTCGGCGAGGTAATGGGCAAAATTTTTCATATCAGGTTCCTGTAACATATTTATTCTTTTTTATCTTTTTGATCTTTGCTGGCCAGCAACCGATCCAACAAATCATTGCGACTCAACACCATGCCCTGTGCTGTTTGCATGGCTTCGCCGTCGCCGGCTTCGGCGGCCCGGGCGTCTATCACTGCTTGTTGCTGATCCAGTCGCATCTTCTTCAACTGCAAATCAATCATCTTCAGCTTCTTGTCCATCTTGGCTGTTTTTGCTGTGATGGCATGTCCCAGCATGTTTGATGCCACTGAGAATATTTCGCTGGCAAATCTTGAATCCACCTGCATGCCCAGTGTCATCAATTCATTATAGCTGTCAGTTGCCATTTTGGATAGGGAATCCATCTCTGTATCATTGGCTTCCAGTCCACGCACCCCGGGCAGGGCAGCATCAATTTTGTCTATGGTGAGGTCTAGGGTTTGCAGTTGACTGCGCAGGTCTTCTGGAGGTGGTAGAGTGGGTTCAACAGTTTTTTCTACTGAAGGGGCTAAATCAAAAAGTTCCTCTAATTTTCTGGTCATGCCCTATTTATGGGTCAACTCCGGCCGTTGTGAAACATATCGTTCTCAGTGATCACTCTGAAAGTCAAGCCGTTACGGCGTGCCCATTTGGTGGCCGCATCCCATTTGGCATAGTTTATGGCCACTATGGCACGATCTTTGGAACTCATTTTTGATTCAATCACGCTCTGCTTTTTGGGCTTGATCTCTATCAACTCGGCTCGCATGGTGTTGTTGCTAGTACGATACGTGATCAAGAAGTCTGGAATGTACTGTGTCATCTTGCCGGTGAGTGGATGACGATAGGGAATAGCAACACTTTCGCTGGCCCATTGCAACACATTGTCATTGCTGTCACAAAATTTCATAAATGACAACTCCCAACCAGATCTATAGCGTGGTACACCGTTGCCCACGTACTTGTCACGGTTGATTACTGTATACGGTCCTTGGGCCCAGTGACTCATTGCACTACATTTCTAGCTGCATAGAAGTTGGGCGCAACAGGTGCGCTGACTCCCAGCAGTGTGGCCCTACTGCGTATATTGTTGAGATAGTAGGCCAAGCTCACTGAAAGACTGGTGCCCGTTTGACCTTGAAATTCTTTCAACAGAGTCAATACAGGAATATTTGTCATCTCAGCCACCCTGAACACACTCACTGTGAAATTGTTTGCAGCCTGTCTACTGGTCATTACTGAAAGAAAATAACTGTTTACAACATCGTATTCACTGGCCGGCACATTGACATCATAATTGTAGAATTCATCAAAAACTCGTACCGTGAGGTCAAGATTGGTGTTGGTATAGTTTATGGTGCTGTTGGCCATTATTGTGGTCCTGGTCCTTTGGGAAATACCCAGCCATCAGCACGATTGGCCACTTGGCGCACTGCACCCGGAGTGATGCCGCCTTGAATGGTTTTTACTCCCAGGGTCTTGGCTTCATTCAATGCAATGCTGGCAATATTTTTGCCTTTAAATGTGTTGGCGGCTGTGCCAGCTTTTTGTGCTGCGCCAATCAGGCCCAGCACTGATCCACTCTGTAGGTCTTGCAGTATGCCGCCGCCTGTGTCCAACAGGCCGCCCTGTCCAAACACTGTGCTCACACTGCCTTGCCTGGCAAGGCCGCTGGGAGTGCGATCATAGTGTGCGGGATCAGCAAATCCCAACACATTGGGATCACTTTGACCAAATTGGTTTGAAAGAGCCCCGTTGTAGTATTTCACAGTTTCATACGCAATGGTCATTGAATTTTGCATGATACCATTGCCTTGAGCATAGTCATAGGTGTCATGGCTCCAGTTGGTAATTACGGGATTGATCAGCACATAAGAAGCATATTTGTGCTGATCCATACCATAAATTCTAATATCGGTGAAAAATGGCGGTTTGCCTTTGGCCGAGCTGGTGCCGTCTAGAAAACTCTCGCCAATGTAACCCCAATCGTTCACATTGCCAATGCGTTGATCATCGTAGATGTCACGATCGTTGTAGCCAAATCCTGTTTGTCTATTGCTGCTCTCCCCCAGGCTGCCATTGGTACTGTTGGCATCTGTCAGATAGGTCTGTGCAGGATCTTTGTAGTAATAGCTGTAGTATTGATACCACAATCTACGAACCGTATCCCCTGAATCATCATGAAATGTCACTGTCACAGGATCATACTTGATGCCAGTCTGTATCACACGTTTGCGATTGTACTGATTCAATGTGTCAGTTTGCACATTGTACTTGGGAAGATCCACAGTTTTTACCACCAGACTCAATTCCTGTATCTCGTCCTTACTGAGAGCCACAGAGGGAATACTGGTGTTTACACTAAAACTCACATGATAGAGAAATTTAAATCTAGGTTTGAGCTCGTACTGATTGGTGGTGAACACACGACTTGCGTGACTGTAATCACGCAAGGCATCTGTGTTGGTAAATCCCTTGAGAAAGTCTTGGCCAAAACCCATGTCAGGGTCCGGGGTTAAGCGGCGCCAGCGCCGGTGACCACGTCGCCAACAGTGCGTCCAATTGCAAAGCCAACACCACTGGTCTGTCCGTCTCCTTGGCTGGCATTGTCGTAGGCAATGGTCATTTCAATTGTGGCAGCTTCGTTGGTGCCATAATTCATGTCACCATAGTTGGCAGCTTTGAGGTAGCAACCATACAATTCCCATGTTTCCAACACCACTGGTGCTGCGGCTCCATTACCACCGTCTAAGATTTCAAATTTGGTTGTGAATTTGTAATCAATACCCGACGCAGCTGATGCCATTTCAAAAAAGTCCAGCTGTTTCTGCAACTGTTCGCCTACCAAACGGCTCACTGCACCCGAAGCATCATCCTTGACACTGCATGTGGTATCTGCCCATGAGTGACGTCCAGCCAACTTCAATGTTGAATTGTAAACTGGCAATGCAATCTCTTCAAAGGTCAGACTGGGACGAGCAAAACTTACCACTTGTTTGGTTAGTTCTGTGGTGGGTGTTGAAACACCAAAATTTTCAAACATCACTCTAAAGCGATATTTGAGTTTGGGCATCAACAAACCCTGACTTGGCGAGCTTTGATCGCTGGCCAAAGGTACTGTCATGCGCTGTAATGATGAAACTGCCATTTTAGATATCTCCTATGTGTTTATTTAGCTTGCGAATGATGTCAATTTTTACTGACACTTTCATCATGCTGCTGCTCCAGACAAGGCACCAGTGTTCTTGATACGCAAAGGAATGTAAATAAATTCCACTGCTTTCACTGGTTCTATGGCCACATCAACCCACAGCTCATTTCTGTCAATTCTGGCTGGTGTGTTGTTGCTGAGATCACAAACCACCAAGTAGTCATAAATGGCACGTTTGGCAATCAAGTCAATCATCAAACTGTTGATCAAGCCAGCAATTGAATTTCTAGTGATTTGATCATTGGGTTCGAACAAGAACAATTTGCCAACTTCTTCCAATCTTCCACGCAAGAATGCAATCAGGCGTGCCACGTTGATGCGGTCCAAGGCAGTGGTAGTAGTGGTTGAAGTTTTGTTACCAAAGTTTGTGATACCAATACCGGGAATAAAAGTAATGGGATTGACATTGCGTTCATACAGGATGTCTCGCACTGATTGTCCCACTGCTAACTGAACAAATTCGCCTGTTGTGGCATCAATGTAACCAATTGCAGTGGCATTGTCTACCACACCACGACGTGTGCCAGCAGGAGCCAACCATGGATAACTCACAGCATCACTACGCAGTATGGTACGAACCATCATGTGGCTGGGTGGTTGTACCACTGAGCTGCCGCCCAGATCAGTGGTGCGGCAGCTGGGATAAAATGTTGCAGCATAGTTACTGGTCAGGATATTGCCATCTTCGTTGGGCTGGCCCAATCCGTTGTTGTTGGTGGCCCACTCAACTAGACTGTTGCCATCAGGACCCAATCTCATGGGCGTGTCGCCCACAACAAACAGTGTGTTGGCACGTTCATTGCTGAGTGCAATCATGTTGGGTGTGAGTTCAGGGTACGCTGGTGTGGCCACAATATTGAACTGATTTTGTTCTTCCCTTGCAGCGGCGCTGGTATCAATACCTGATTTGAGTGCAGCAACAATGACTTGGCGCTGTGCTAATCTTCCGGCATACATGGCCCCATTGGCTTTGTTGCCGGACTGCGTGAGCCAGGTACTGGTCACTGTGACTGGAGACCAGTACAACGGACTCACATTAGGAACACGATTGGTATTAGAATTGGCTATAGAAATGTAGTTGATGTCCAGGTAAGTGACATAACTGCCAACACTGTATGTGGTTGTACTGGCCCAGTTACTGGGAGGATAGGTGGTACCGTTGAAATAGTTGCTTTGATAACTTTTGACATTGTAACCTGAACGACGAGTGTTCCACAACAACATGCCCTGTGGATACAGTGCAGGATCAGGAGCGTCAAGATCCAGGTAGTCGCTGGTCAACAAACTTATGATGGTGGGAACGGCATCTGCCACAGGATCTGTGGTTCCATTGGTGGCCCAACGTGCGTCCCCAAACCACACACCATTTTGTGTGACTTGATCTGTGGTATTGATCGCTACCCATTGTCCTACGCCGCTGACTGGTTGCCAACGATACATCACAGGATAGTTTTCAAGATCTGAACTGTCAATCCACAAATCTCCATATTGCAAAGGACTCAATGCTGCGTCTGTTTGAGTAGTAGGAGCTGTGGCAGCCACAATGGGCCCCGACGCATTGGTCAGTGAAAGATCAAATCCTCGCACATCATTGGTGACGTTTTGATATCCTTGCCAAAGGCCATTGTTTTGTATCATGATGTCCACATCGTCCACTGAACTGTAGTACCATGAACGACCGTTGACAGGATCTTGAAAAGGTGCATTGTCACTGGCTGTGTAGGTAAACAGCGGTTCGGTCACAAAATTACTCAGTACTATGGTTAGTAAACTGTTTCTTGATGGGCGACATTTGGGGGTGTTTGCTGTAAAACCAGCAGTGGTTATTGGAGTTCCTGTAGTATTGGTCAACTGAATGAATCCACCTTGTGAGTGAGTAAACACAATGTTGCCAGCAGTGTTCACGCTGGCCTGCACGTACGGCACACCAGCGGCGCTGACCGCTGCAATAAAAGCACTCACAGTAGTGCCCAAAATAACCGCTGTACCAGTGTTGTTTGTTGATGTGCCTGCTTGGCTGGCCGTAATGGTAAAACTATTGTTCAGCGCAAAAGTTGTTGGTATTGTGCTGCCGGTTACTACTGTTTGCCCAATGGCAATTTTTTCCAATATCTCAAAAGCAAAATTGGAGGCAGCTGGTGTTTCATATCCCAGTGCATTGTCGTTGGCAAAGGTAGTTCCCACCGGAATGTTTTTGCCACCACCAGTGGGATCAAGTGCAAATGTGGCGTCGGTTTCACCGTCGAATACTGGGCAATCTTGTGGTACCCAGACATCCAGTGCGCTGCTGTATTGTTTGACACTGAGATTCATGCCATTGTTGGCTGGACTTAGGTTGCTCCAAATTGATCCAGTGGGCCGAGGGCCAGTGTCAGTGGTTCTCCAACGTGGTGCTTGATAACTGTATCCTGTGAAATAACTAGGTGCCAAATAGCTAGTGGCTGTCATGCCCAGAGCTGTGAGCAGGGCAGCGCCGGCGTTGGGACCTGTTTGGATATTGACAATACCGCCACTGGCACTACTGCCATCGCTGCTGGCAGTGGAATTAGCATATATAGCCAATTTGCCGCTGACAGCGAGTGCGGTGACGCCTGTGATGTTGGCAGCCGTTATTACTGCTGCAAATCCGGTCACAGTGTTGGTTGCACTAACTGTGACCAACTGATCATTGATGTACATGTTGGCGCCAATGGTAAGACTTGAAGGACTGTTGGTTCCTTGCACTGTGGGCCAACTTGTTTTCCAAGCATCAGTGCCCACTTGCACCCATGTGTTATTGGTGTTTTTGTAATAGCCAGTATTGAATGTGCTAACAGCACTCACGGCATAATCACCAATGCTGCCTATTGTGGCCAGCGGAGTATAATCGTCACCAGCATCATCAACAACTTGGGTGGTGTCAGTGATCACCAGAGGTGTTTTTACTGTGAATGTTGCTGTGGCTTGATTCCATTCTTGTATGCCCCAGACGCTGCTGCTGGTATCCAGCCAAAATGCACCATTGGGTGCGTCACCTGTGGGGCGAACCAAGCTGGCAGTGAGCTCGGTCAAGTCAACATCGACACGTTGTACATACGCACGATTCGAAACTCCCAGCGCCGAATACGCAGCCAACAATCCATATTCGTTGAGTTCGTATCCGTTGATCGGAGTACCGGTTGTTGTGCTGTAGAAAAATGGCACACCAAATGTGGCTGTGAGATCACGTTGACTAGTGATCAAATAAGTTTTGTTGGCATTGGCCGCCAAGGTGCCTGCTGCCACTGTGATGCCGTCGCCAGAAACTTTGTTCTGTGCTGTGGCAATCAAAAAATAGGGTACTGTGTTGACAGAGGAAGGTATGTATTGACTCTCGTCGATAACTGTTACTTCTACGCCTGGGGATACTAATGCCATGGTTGATTCCTTTTAAAGTTATTGATATTTATTGGTATACCTAAAAAAAGCCAGTTTACTGCGCCCTTTGGCAAAGGTCCAGGCACTAAATACCATATGAGACCCATTTGTCAAGCCTGCAATCAGCGCCCTTGTGCTGTGAATTATATTCGAGAAGACATCACGCATTATCGCAGTAGATGCGAAACTTGCCAACGACGAGGTCGTGGCATCAAACCTAGAGAACCGCGCTGGAAATCCTCAGGTTACAAGAAAAAACCCACATGTGATCGATGTGGGTTTAGAGCAAGACTGGTCAGTCAGCTGCTGGTATATCATGTGGATGGTGATCTCAACAACACTGCTTTACGAAACTTGCGAACAATTTGTAGAAACTGTGTGGAAGAAATTGCTCGTACCGAAGTCACCTGGCGTCCCGGGGATCTTGAGCCAGACACATAACTTGTGTGTACAAGTCATCTAGTGTGCCGTTGTTGTCGATTATTGCATCAAACTCAGTGCCGACCCAGGCAGTTTCTGACGCATGAATTCCCAGTTGTTCTAACTGACGTCCACTCAATGCCCAGCTTGAATTGCCATTGGGTCCACGATTGCGGCTCACTGCGGCGTCGTACCATTCGGGTTCGGCACCACGCACCACACGCACCACACGCCCACCAGCTGCTTTGATGGCTGAAATTTCGTTGGGAAATCTACAATCACTTATCACAACATCATCTGTTGAATTGCGCAGTTTGTTTTCCAAGCTGGCAATCCAGATGTCATCGTGGAAACCTTTGCGGCACACTTCTGTGCCCCAGTTTTGCAAGATCCAACGCGGAGTCAGGTGTGGTATGCTCAGGCGGTCGGCCCACCACAGATCCACTTGTTCTCGCCATTCACGAGCTTGTTTGGTGCGGCCTTCCAGCATGGTTCTGTCCCAACCAAATACTGCACTCACCGCGTCTTTGAGTGTGTTGGCAAAACTTTCTCTACGAAAGTGATGCAAATTTACCAAGTAATCTGCAATGGTATCTTTTCCTGAACCAATGAATCCACAAATGCCAATGATCATGCCAGTTCCTTGATATTTAAATGTACCAGGGTTGTTTGCAGCATGTCAATCTGTCTGCGACAGTCCTCCAGCGCATGATGGCTGGTGGCAGGCCGGGGCAACCCTGGATACAAACTATATACCGTACGTGCATCACGGATCTTGTAATATTGCCAAGGTAAAGGTTTACCATAACTCTTGTAGGCATGCTCAAGTATGTTGGCATCGTATGTGGGGCCGTTCATCCAAATGCGATTGCATTTCCAACATAACCGGTGCAATTCGTCCAGTGCTTGATCTAGTGGTATACGTCCATCTTCTGCAAAGGCTTCGTCCTGTGCGGCTCCTTGCGTGGCCCACCAATTGATGGTGCCTTGTTCAATGGTACGTGTCTCCTGGCTTTCGAGATCCACTCGAGCATAATATTGTTGCTGGTAATAGCCCGAGCCAAGAGGATCAAACGCCTGTGCCGCAATGGTTAAGATTGTTGCTTCGGGACCTGTTGCTAACCCTTCAATATCGATCATAAGATCCAATTTGATTCTCCCAGTACTTGTGTACAAAGATTATAACACAATTTTAACAAAAAGTGTGAGCAGTTTAACCGATAACCCAGGTAAGTGGTTGCGAACCATCCACATACATTTTGAGTTGTTCAATAAGAGCATCCATTTGAGTCTGTGCTTCGGATTTCATAGCAGCGCCATTCAGTGTACCACCGCCTTGTGGTCCAGCTATGGTGCCAAATTTTTCACGTGCTTCGCCAATGATCATTTTGCAGTTGGCTACCATGTAGTCTCGGATCCATTGGCTTATCTGATAGTCACTCAAAAGATTGAATTCGGGTTTCAAATTGTAACTCCACAACAACACAGTTTCGCCTGAGCCCTTGGGATCACGAATCAGTTGCAGTTTCTTTGTCACAGGGTTGTATGTATAGGCCATGAATGCGCCAAACATGCGTCCGGCTAGTTCAATGTACTGACTGTAAAAATCGTATGTGGCCAAGCCACCTGCCACGTTGAAATTCATCAAGTACACATTAATACTTGCTTGTGCAAACGGATCAAAGTTTGATGCAAACGGTCCTGAGCTGTCGCCGAATGTTCGTCGAAACACCTGTCGCACACTTATGACTTCTTGAGGCAGTTCATAAATGTTAACGTCTTGTACCAACTGCATAAAGCTGTAGCTTTCTTCATAGGCATTGTTGGCTCGTTGGCGGTAAGTTCCAATGGTTTTTTGATAAGCCGCTTCGTAGTGTGAAGGATCTAATTCTAGGTCAATGATATCGCCGCCCAGTTGAAGCTTGACATATTCGATCAAGTTTTGCTTTAGTGTGGGCAGTGATTGCGGTTGCTGGTCTGGCATGTGGAACTCCAAGTCTCTGTATTTATTGTTTAGATTGTATCCAAGCCTGTAGTTTTCCAGCAATGAGATCATGTCCCAGTTGATTGGGATGTGCAATATTGGGGCGGATATACTGATTGTTTTCCACATTGATCAGATGTTCGCCATTGTGGTCGCTGGCGTCAAACCAGTCTGCTGCTGTTTGTTGGCCCTGTGCCCAAATTTTGTCAGTGTCAACTCCGGGCAGCCAGGTGGGGTAACGCACCCATCCCGAAAAGTAATAGTCGTCAAATCCTAGAGTTGCACACCATGCTTGTAGCGTACTCACTGTGGCACTGGACCTCATGACCTCATGCTCTCGGCGATGAAAATACATGTACAACTCTTTTATTTTGGAGTCTGCGGTTGACTCCCAGTTAAAAAATCGTGGAAAGTGAGCTGTCCTAGCAGGGTTGGTCAAAAAGAAAATAGCAGTGACTTGTTTTCTTTCATTATGGTGTTCTGCAATATAACTCTGCAATTGGTACAACATGTCTTCATTGCTTGCACCACCTGATCCGTAGTTGTAGAATTCATCATACTGCATTTGTTTGTGTAACAACTCACCGTAACGAAGACCACTGCCTAACTCTGCACCTTCGGGCCAACTGTCTCCCAGTGTGATCAATACCCGGCTCATTCAAATCCTGATGTTGCATTTGATTTTTTGCTCACAGCATAAATTTTTTTATGACCGTGGTTGATTGGACAGAATTTGCATTGCGGAATTGGATCATCAATATGCGCAATAAAATCTCGACCTCTTGTTTCAAATTCATCAACTGACAATGCTGGATAACTGTTCATTAGTTCACGATCGCTGTTGCTGATATCAAAAGAATACTGTTGGTCAAACTCAGGAAGCAGTGCCACTGGACCACATTTATACAGTCGACCACGTATGAAATGATAGCATTTGAACATGGCAAAACCGCAATGTTTGTGTGCTATTTCTGGATCATTATTGTGTACAGTGTATCGACCTTGTGCAGTTTTTTGAACTGCTGCTTTGTAAAAATCATCATATTCCCACACACCGATATGCATGCCATTTGAATCAACAAACGCATGATTTGCGCCGTTGGTTTTATCTGCGTCCTGGTCACGAGAGCAGTAACTGACTGTGCCTTGAAGAAACTTTCTTATTTCTGCAAAACACTTTTCTCGATCGTTTTCATTGTGCAAACTTACGCCTATCCAATTGTGGACCCAAGGATATACTGGGTCAGTAAATTTAATCAAACGATCATACAGTCCCGGGACTGAATTCAAGCGAGTGCCATTGGTCAATACTTGAACTGATTTACCCCACAAGCGGTTGATTCCATCCACCCAGTCCAACAGGCTGGGATTCAGCAAAGGCTCGCCACCAAGTATGGTAACACGCTGTAGTCTAACATGCCGAGCCCATTCAGTATATTGTGCCTGATGGTCGGCCCAATTTTGCCAACCTTTGAAATTGTGATCGTTGAATCGATTGCAATTTGAACAGGCCAAATTGCAGACATTGGTTATGTAAAATTCTATATTGGGTATAAAAACACGAGGATCACTAGGATCCTCGTCTGGTATTGTGTACATGTGCTTATTTACCAGGCCTTGAGTATGACCAAGTTCTCAGTTCCACGTCCGTTAAACGGAGTTTCTGTTGTGGATAGATCTTTGTAGATCTTACGTGCTGCCGGCTTGCCTGCGGCTTGCACGGCCTTCACAACATCTGCTGGCTTGCGCACAGTTTTTTGCATGGTCTCAATGGTGCTGAAGCCAATGATGCTGTTGCTTTTCACAGTGAATGCCTGTGTGTGGCTGTCGGCCACAAGATGAATCAACTTGCGCTTCTTGGTGTCGTACAACCAGGCTTCGGCTTTGTCCACAAGACTTGCGGCCGGCAAGCCTTTGAGCTTGAGCTCTGCAAATTCCATCATGACCTTGAATTTTGCGGCACGTTTCTCAGGTGGCACTGACTTGACCTTGCGTGGTTTGCGTTCTACTTTTTTAATCTGCACATACGCACCGCAGTCATTGACTACTGCTTCGCAGAACTTCACAAGATTACGCATTTGAATTTTGCTGAGGTGACTGTAGCCTTCGACCAATTGGGCATCCTTGCCTTCAATCACAGTTTCAAACTCTGCAAGTTTGTGCTTCCACAAGTTGGCAATGTCCGAAATCATCTGCGGTGCCACGTTCAGGCCGCGGATCACCATGATAGGCTTGTAGTCTGCTGACATCTTAGCACCGGCTGTGACAAACTCATCAAACATGCCATCCAGTTCACCAGCACATTCTGATACCTTTTCACGCAGGCGGTCCTGAATGTTGGGCTTGGCCACCGCAGGTGCAACTTCCGCTACCACAACTTCGGGTTCACGAGCAGTCAATATTTCTTGGATATAGCCTTCTAACCTGACTGTTTCTGTGTCTGTAAGTTCCAAGCCCACCATGCTCATGCGGCACAGCCATGCAGTGGTCAGTCTGACTGCTGAATCAGGCACGCCTTTCAATGCACGGACATCTGCTTTGCGTCCATTATGCTCTAAATAAGCCACCAGCATTTCACGTGCATCCTTTTTGCCATAAAAGTAATTGTACCATGAAAAGGCAGCACTGAGTTGGCTGGTTCGATCGTCTGTGGGTTGCACCCGCCAGGTGGGTTCGAGTCCTGTGTATTTGGTATCAGGACTGCGGGGGTTCAGTGGCTTGACAGCGGCTCGTGTGGCGTTCATGGGGGCTCCTGTAGGTTGTGTGTAATTATAGCAGAATGGCAATTGTTGGTCAATCCCAAAGCCCTTTCGGGCTCAGGGTCTTAGAACACATGCCCTTTAAATTGCTCATAATCATAAAATGCAACCAAAGTACTACCACGGAAAAACACTGTGACACCGCCCAAATCCTCGCGCACATCTGCCCCTGTAGTCTCTGCAATAAAGTCCATGGCACGAGTCTCAAGTGCTTCCATCAAGTCATCACCGGTAGCATTGTAACTGGCAAGAGCCTCTGCTTCATAGTTAATACTATAGTTTGGTGCTACACTGTTTATCATCTCATCATGCAAATTGGTAACTAAATCACTCATTGCCGGCTCCTTTGTTGTTAAGTCCTTATTATAACATTTTGGGCATTATTGGTCAACCAGACACAACTGCAAAATTCTGCTATAAATACACCATGCCAAGATTAAGTATGTACCGGCCTAACCGGACCCGAGATTATCAATTTTTAGACCGCACCATCAGCGAACAATACACAGTTGGCGGTCTTGATATCTATGCCCACAAATATTTAGGCCCTCAAACCGGAGGCCAGGATTCTACATTCTCAGGCAATTTTGATGCCACTCAGCCCATTTATGAAGATCAAAGCGCCTTAAACATCCAGGATTTGCTGTTGCTGGAGAATCGAGACAGAACCTATGATCCTGACATTTATGTCATGCGCGGTGTGTACAACACACAGGATGTGGATTTTGACCTAACACAATTTGGCCTGTTCCTCAACAACGACACCATATTCATGACGTTTCACTACAACGACATGATTGACACTTTTGGGCGCAAGCTCATGAATGGCGATGTGCTAGAAGTTACCAATTTGAGAGATTACAATCCGCTGAATTCAGCATTGCCTCGCAGTCTGCCTAAATACTATGTGGTGCAAGATGCTGATTTTGCAAGTGAAGGGTTTTCAGTAACCTGGTTACCACATTTGTGGAGAGTCAAAGCCACCCCCATGGCTGATTCACAAGAATTCAATCAGATTACCAACCGACCTTTTGTGGCCGAATATATTTGGGATCCGGGCGATTACTATCCAGCAGGGTCTGTGGTCAATTCAGGTGACATTTATTTCCGATCCATTCGTAACGTTCCGGCAGGCGTAGACATTACTGACTCGTCTTATTGGACTGCGTACACGCCGCCTACCATCAGCGACCTACAAGGTACCAGAGTCAAAGACACTCAAATCAATGATGCTATCCTGATACAGGCTGATTCTGACGTGCCACTCAGTGGTTACGATACCACACAATTTTACATCGTGCCCACGCGGGACGACGGACAACCTGCCAATCCTGCAACATTGACCAATCAAGACGGGGACACTGTGGATGGCACACAAGGTGGCATGAATGTGACTCCACGTGCTGATGGATACACAGCCGGTTATCTCACTGGTGATGGTGTTCCTCCCAATGGCCTGCCGGTCACTGCTGGGGTGCAATTTCCTGTGAATCCTGTGGCAGGGGACTATGCATTGAGATTGGATTACCTGCCCAACAGACTGTTTAGATACAATGGCCGAGCCTGGGTCAAGATCGAAGAAAAGGTACGCACTAATTTAAACAACGGTCCTGTGAACAATACTTTACGCAGTGGCTTTGTGAACAATACATACACTGTGCCTACCACAGACATGGGCAACATCCCCGGCAGACAAAGTCTCAGTGAAATACTCAGACCTCGAGCAGACAATGGTGATCAAAATGGCAACAAGCCGGCCAAGCCGTATCCGCCTACTTACCCAGGACAAAAGTCGAGTTAACTCATGCAACAATTTTTTTATGACGCCCAAATACGCCGATTTTTACTGCAATTCACCAGAATTTTTAGTAACTTTCAAATTGAATACGGTAATGAAACTGACGGTGTGAACAATGCTGCATTGCTACGTGTGCCTGTGCGCTATGGTGACGCTAGTAGAAACGCACAAACCATTATTCAAGATAACTCACGCAACAGTTTGCCATCCACACCGCTGATGACTTTTTACATCACTGCATTAGAGTATGATCGTCCCCGAATGCAAGAACCTTATCATGTGAGCAACATGAGTGTGCGCCAGCGCACCTATGATGAGGCCACACAAAGTTTTGAAACCACACAAGGCAATGCTTTTACCATTGAACGTCTAATGCCAGTGCCTTATCGACTGACCATAAACCTAGACATCTGGACTTCAAATACCAATCAAAAAATGCAGTTGCTGGAACAAATTGTCACTCTGTTCAATCCCAGTCTTGAAATTCAAAGCACTGACAACTTTATTGACTGGACCAGTTTGACTGTGCTAGAGCTGGATAGTGTGACCTGGAGCTCGCGTACCATTCCCATTGGCACAGAAAATCCCATTGACATAGCCACGTTAAAATTTGGACTGCCAATTTGGATTTCAAGTCCGGCCAAGGTCAAGAAATTGGGTGTGGTCGAGCGCATAGTGAATTCTATCTATGACAGTCAAGGCGATTTGAATGATGCTGTGACTAATAATGATTTGTTGCTGGGCACACGACTATTGGTCACTCCTTGGAATTACAAAATTGTTGTGATTGAAAACAAAATACAATGTTTGTATGCACCTACTATTGTGCCCGACGGCAGTTTGGACACATTAGTACCCACACAAATTGTGGCCGGCAGCAGTTTGTTGTGGCCCACCTTGATCAGTGCGTATGGTGTTTATCGTCCAGGAATCAGTCAAATCAGACTGGATCAACAAGATGGCTCGGTAATTGTGGGCACCATTGTGATTGATCCCAATGATGACCGCCTGGTGCTGTTCAACGTTGATCCAGACACTGCGCCAGCCAATACCCTGGCGCCCATTGATGCTATTATCAATCCCCTGGTCAGCAGTCCCGGCAATGGCTTGCCTGTGGCCGTTCTAGGTCAACGATATCTGTTGACTGAAGGCACTGGTTCACATGATCCCGAAAGCGCAGCTCAGGCCTGGTCTGGCACAGGTGGTCAACCCCTGGTGGCTGACGCCAATGACATAATTGAATATACTGGCACAAGATGGCGTGTGGTTTTTGCCAGCGTTGGGCAAACTGATTTACAATATGTGACTAATATTGTGACCGGCACTCAATACGAATGGGCCGGTGCTTACTGGATCAAAAGCTACCAAGGTGAATATGTTGGCGGAACCTGGAGCATTGTGCTTTGAAAGCAGTGGGTGTTTGGTTTCGTAGCGGTGCCACTGGCAGGTATCTTTACCTGTTGCGCAACGATGACCGGCACCCAGGTGCCTGGGGACTGCCCGGGGGCAAGGTAGAAACTGGTGAAACTTTGTTGGGTGCCATGGAACGAGAGTGCATAGAAGAACTGGGATTTTTTCCTGACTACACTCGACTGGTTCCTTTGGAAAAATTCACCAGTGCCGACGCACAATTTGAATACAACACCTGGGTGTGTGTGGTCGCTGATGAATTTGTGCCGGTGTTGAATTACGAACACCTGGGCTATGCCTGGATCGATCCAGGGCAATGGCCCAGGCCCATGCATCCTGGCCTGTGGTCAACCATGAATATAGAAGCTGTGCAAGACAAGATTGCACTGTTGGAAAAACAAAAACCCGCATAAGCGGGTTTTTTGTGGCAGTTGCAATTACACTCGCCCAACCACAATCTCAATTGTGCCTGACTCGCCGTCAAAGTCTTCAAGTGCTTTGCCAATCACTGTGCTCACGGCAGGATTGGCTTCGGCACGTGCTGCACCATTGCCTGCTGACACCATGCTGTCACCTTTGCGTACTGTGCCTGTTACTAAACATGGCACACGACCTGTCAAGGCCACTATGGCCACATGCTCGCTGGCTAGGTCTGAATTCATGGTATAAGCAGGATTGGTAGATACCACACCTGCCACACGACGATCTGCGTCTGCGTGACTCATGGTAACTTCTTGTGCGCCACCAAAGCTCAACACAGTGCCTGGTGCATAGTCTGCATCGGCTGTGTATTTTTCTGCCAAGTCGGCGTACTGTGCTGTGGTTGCTTTGGCAAATACTGTGTTAAATGTGGCACCAGAAGCTCCAATATTACCAACACCATTAGTTCCGCCGTTAATGATAGCTGTCAACGGGCTGCCTGTGATAGTGTGTGCTCCAGAACTCAGTGCACCACTAACTGTCAAACTGCTGAGTGTACCCACTGAAGTAATATTGGGCTGCGCTGCTGTTGTAACTGTGCCAGCTGTGGTAGCTGCTCCAGTCAATGCACCCACAAAGGTGGTTGATGTCACACTAGACAATCCGGTCACAGTGGTCACTGTGGCGCCCAGTGTCAGTGCGGTGCTGCCTAATGTTACAGCAGCATTGGCCAGGCGAGCTTGTGCCAGTGTGCCTGAACTAATATTTGTGGCACTTATACTACTAACGTTAGCGCCTGATCCATTCAGCGTACCATTGATGTTGCCACCAGTGACGTTGCCTGTGGCTGAGATCAATCCACTTGTTAACACATTGCCACCTGTGATGTTGGCAGCTGACGTAATGGTTGATGTTGCTGAAATCAATCCACCTGTGAGTACATTGCCACCAGTGACGTTGCCTGACACTGATACTGTGGTACCTGTGTGTGTGGTGGCATTGACATTGGCTCCGCCCAGGATGTTGCCACCAGTGATGTTGCCCACAGCACTTACATTACCGCTTGATACCCAAGCATTGGCTGAGTTGTTGTATAACCAAGTGATAAACGCATTGCCAATTGGACCAACTTCAATACCACCACCATTGGCCGCTGCGCCGTTGATGGCATTGTTGGCATAGTTTACTGTCAAGTCGTTGGTGCTGACCACATTGGAGTTGATGGTAGTTGTGTTGCCGTTGACCTGCAGGTTGCCGTTGATCACGACTAAGCCAGCGTTACCGGTGGTGGCTGGATCAATGGTAATTGTTGAATTTGCACTGTGAATTACATCTGAATCAATTCTGATGTTACCTACAAGTAGGTTGCCACTGGCACTCACAGAAGCGGCGCTTACCGCGGCACCTGTGACCAAATTGCCGCCTGTGATATTACCACTGGCTGCTACTGAAACTGCTGAGACTGCGGCACTGCTGATGACGTTGCCACCAGTGATGTTGCCACTGGCTGCTACTGAAACTGCTGATACTGCGGCACTGCTGATGACGTTGCCGCCTGTGATATTACCACTGGCTGCTACTGAAACTGCTGATACTGCGGCAGTGCTGATGACGTTGCCACCTGTGACATTGCCACTGGCTGCTACTGAAACTGCTGATACTGCGGCACTGCTGATGACGTTGCCGCCTTGAATGTTGCCAGTTACACTGACAGTTGTACCTGTATGTGTGGTGGCATTGACATTGGCGCCACCCAGAATATTACCACCAGTGATGTTGCCTGTGGCTGAAATCAAGCCACCCGTTAGTATGTTACCACCTGTGACATTGCCACTGGCTGAGACCGAAGCAGCTGATACTGCGGCACTGCTGATGACGTTGCCACCTGTGACGTTGCCAGTAGCACTAACAACACCACCAGTTCTTACATTGCCACCTGTGACGTTGCCTGACACTGAAACTGTGGTACCTGTGTGTGTGGTGGCATTGACGTTGGCTCCGCCCAAGATGTTGCCGCCAGTGATATTGCCACTTGCCGAAACTGAAGCAGCTGATATTGCGGCACTGCTAATAATATTGCCACCAGTTATGTTGGCAGTGGCTGTGATATTGTTGGCCGCAAATTCAGTTGAGGCACCAAGACTGACTGATGTGGCATTGGCTGATATGGTCTGTTGGCCTAAATTTATAGTGTTGCCGGACAAATATATATCTTTCCAGCGTTGAGTAGGAGAACCCAGATCAAATGTGATGTTGGCGCTGGGCAACAAATTACCAAGTACATTGCCACTAACACTTAGATTAACTGTTTGAGTCAGCCCGGCTGTGGTTACATTGCCGCCTGTGATATTGCCTGTGGCTGATATCAAGCCAGGTGTGGTCAAGTTAGCACCAGCAATGGCACCTGTCACATTGAGTGCAGATACAACATT